>Ga0163217_1071864_pt1 | contig 12768 bp, 4 predicted proteins | sample SynspAceP_FD_185933 | JGI IMG/M metagenome (GOLD analysis project Ga0163217, IMG submission 185933) | Saline lake microbial communities from Ace Lake in Antarctica - Synechococcus sp. Ace-P (PacBio error correction) | ecosystem: Environmental > Aquatic > Non-marine Saline and Alkaline > Saline ... | reverse complement strand
TTCAAACCACTTACCCGCTATTGCCTCCTCTACTCAGTCAAAGGTGACCGTAAGCAAAGATCGATATCACCAGACATTTGAATTCAAATCATCAACTAAATATATCTTGGAGAAATATTGTTATTCATCCACGCTCTGGATGGGTTCTTGTTTGAAGACTGAAATATTAAATACTAAAATAGTGGAGTACATCTTAGAGAAGTTCTCTAATAGAGTATTCTTCTACAGCTATGCTACTCATTGCCAATTGCCAAAGGAAAATCTTCTTGTTGAAAAACTGCACGGTTTGAGACATGTTGGATGATGTACCAAGTCCAATGGAACATACGTTTGTTCAATGACAAAGTAAATTATGAAAAAACACTTTCGACTAAACTATGCACTTCGAGCAACTAGATTGGAGTTGCTTCACCTTTGATGAATAATGTTATCAAGCAAACCTCTCTTGAGCAAAGTGAACACGATTGTAGCAGTGAATATTCAACGAGCAGTTTTTTGAAATCAGTTTCGATTCAGAAGAAATTCCAAAAGGATTAAAGTCTGAATATTTAGAAATAAACATGTAACCGGAGTTACATGAGAGGAGTACGATTCAGAATACAGAGCAGAACAACATCTATGAAAATTCTTTGAAACTTTCACTCGAAAAAAATCCCTTTCATCAATGATGTCTATCTATATTTTTTAGAGTGAGATCTTCATTTTTGGTTTGAATCCGAGAGTAAATGTACTTTCTTAATTCAAATAAACACTTTCGAATATTTGCCTAATGGTGCAGAACATTCAGTTTATAATATTATCTCCAAGAATGCAGTAATTCGTGTGATCAGTCACAATTTTTGACCGAAACATTAATTTGAAAATACACATTCATAATTTTGAAACAGATAGTAATGTCAATCGAATGCAGATTGGACATTCGACAATTAAAATAGTAAAAAGACTATATCAGAAGCAAAATCATTTTCCTGAGCCCATTTTGATGACCAATTCAAATGTCAAATTGAGTATATTTATGAGGGTATCTTACAAATATAAAGCAGACAAGAAAAGCTCAACCCTAATTCTAAAAAAGAAGAGTTCAGTGATTAAAAATAGTCTACAACAACTTTATCAGCGCTCAAATATTTATCATATAGCTGAATTTTCATGAAATATAAGGGCGTAAAAGCCCCTCGGTAGAATATTTTCTGGGAGATTATGAAAAATTCATGATAAAGTTTTATGATTTCTAATTTTGTCTGAATTAAATCGAATGATTCACATTCTTTTCAAAGTTGCGAGGTATTCAGTAGCTGTAATGTTCATTATTTTCTTGAAGTAATTGTTGAACTGCCATATGGCCCAAGCGATCATTCATTATATCCTGTACTCTGTCACACCTTATTCAAACATATGACCAGCAGCTTAATTTTAACTCTAACAATTGTTTCCTACCGTTTCGTCCGTACAATGTTTTTGGTTTTCTGGTGAAGATTGATTCTGCTTTAGACACTTAATTTCCAAGTTATTTACGTTGAAGGCGATTCTGAAAGATTATCTTCGATACCTGTTTACTTTGAAGTAAACGCTATCGTAAAGCATTAATGCGTTCGGATATCTAAATGTTAAATTGTGTTCAAGAGATATGATTTGACTATCCTGTACCAAAATTTTCACCTTTCGGTGTAAACGTCAGAATTACGGTTGTACTGAATTATATCTGGACATACTGACCCTGTTTCCGCATATTGACCACTCTAAAATGTTTTGGTACATTCTGTTAGTGACAATTTTACATTTTTTTTCTGAGAATTCCCTTAATCTATTCTGTAAGAAGAGTGACAAAATTGTCAAGAATAGCATCGGCAATGGCTTTTCAATATATCTACCACTTGAAACGGCAGTTTGATGCATTATCTTGATTCTTCCGTCTGTCTTCTAATTTCAAATGATCCTTTCTGTTGTTCCAGATGTGTCAGTCCAAAGTCGTCGATATAGCAGTCTTTTGGGCCAGTTGTCAGAACTGCATTACTGTACTTTCCAGTATGATTTTTGTTTGGGAATCAGTTTCTGTTGTAGTAAGCGGCTTAAATCCCGGATACAGCCTGGGTCCCACGAGAGGCAGCCATTTGTTTAAAATTGAAAAGGAAAGTTTATTTCTAATGCCTCAATATAGCATAGCGATGAAAATGGTTTTTATGCAGATGATTGCACACGCTGCTGTTTTTTGCCCTTGAATTCTTCAAGTTAGTCCTTGGACTGTGCGTCCATGAGCTTCGCTAAAGCGCTTGCTTCGCTGTGCTTTTATTCTTTTCCTCTGTTCTGTCACACAAGCTGTGTCCTTCTAATCTTGTTCACCAAAACCAAAAAATTATGCGATAGCAGAAGAAGATTGATTTGTATTGAAGTATTGAATAAGTGGCTTATAGTCAAAAGTGGAAGGCCAGTCAAAGACGGAGTGTTACAGTTCAAGAGGTATATGAAGTATTGCCAAAGCCTGGGATAAAGGACCTAATGATTACGAAGAGTATAAAGTGATGTTGCTTTCCAGAGCAAATAGAGTACTCGAAATATAAAATCAGTAAGGAGGAAACGGCTGGACGGTAGTAATGTGAAACAAGTCTATGCAGCAGCAAGCAAAAGTAATTGGCATTCTATAATCTTAGGTCACCAATCATCCGGTGGAAATTGCTGCTTGAAGCAGGATAAATGATTACCAGCTGTTGAAAAGCTGTAAAATTCCTGATATTCGGATTGATAAATCATATGACCGCAGGGAACTATTATTTGCGTAAGAGAGCTTTAGCTCTTTATTATTATCTTAATAGTTATTCTCTCAAAAGGACATTTAAGTTTGTTCAAAAGGCTTAGGATTTATCATATTTGAAACCTCAAAGTGAATGACAGGTATTAATTACTCCAATGTCAGAAAATGAAAAATTTATTTGCGAAAAGTTTGTTTGAATTATTAAAAGCCGTAAATGTTTTAGTTCATATTTAGGATGGAAGAGGTTGTAATATTCTTTGCTGAATTGGTTCTTTTTCAATAAGTATTCTACTCCAATCTTTTTTCATATTTGTTTTGTGAAATGGATTTCGCACATTCTCTAAGCTGCAACTCTACTAAATCCAAGTTCTGAATCAATCAGTATAATTTTAAAAACTGTTCCCTTATATTTCATCTCGTAAATGCTTTCTTCTCCAATGGAAAATCTACTCTTTTCAGTTCTACCCGCGCATTTCCGGTCTGAAATTTGGTGAATGATTGTGACCAACTTACGTAATCTTTGTTTAAGTGGAATATTTACTGTTTTCTTTTTATTCGATAAAATTTACTTCTTCAGAAAAGAGTATGACATGCATTACATCCCTTTAAGAAATAGATTGTCTTATTTGATATCTTGTAGGCCAGATATCATTCTTAATGGCCCAATGTTATCAAAGAATAGCAAGCAAGATGCTGTCTTGTCTCTTTTAATTGATTATTTCGTATACCAAAACCATAAATGAAGATTTTAATGTCATTTCACAGAATGGTGGGCTTAATTTTCTGAGAATCTGACTATAATTTCCTTGTGCTAGAGTATTGTGATTTGGATGAAAAATCTTTGCTTTATGCCTCAATTGTCCTTAGACTTGTGTGAATAATCAGCAGGTCTTGTTTGGAGAATGTTTTTCAATCCTGGATATTTTTTCTATGAGGAAACACCTTTCTTTATCGATTCTTTTAATTAAGCTTTGTTCAAAGTCCTAATGTGTGATGCATTTGACACTTCTAGTGCAGTAGACAAATCTTTTTCATTTCAAAAAAGCCTTTCTGATGCTTTCGACAATTCAAATACATCGTTCGTGATGTTTTAATATGAGGAGAGGTTTTTGAATTCACAAATCCTTTTGTCAATACAGTATCAGTTGGCTTCAAAAATTATTTCAATTTATTTCTATTATTGGTTCATCAATAGCTATGTATCATTCAAATGTATCTACTAAAAATATATAGGCTCTTTTATTTTTCAAATGTATTTTCGGATATTTCTGAATAACAATTCTCCTTAGTACTTGACTGATATTCTTTTAGAGAAAAACTTATATTGTATTCCTCCTTCATTTCTTAATATTCGTTTTTCATGGAGAGAAATTATAGTGTGATTTTAGTAATTATAATTATCAGAGTTTTGTTAAAGATCTCTTTTTAATTCAAGTTAGTTTTTTATGAATTGATGGCAAATATTTTGTTAGTTATTCTTAAAAATTCACTCCACATTGGCGGATTAAATAAAGAATTTGAAATATAATATTTGACCGCAATTGCGTGTATAAAATATAATTTTCAAATATAGGTGCTATTTGTATGATGCTTAATGATTTAGGAGCAAGTTCTTATTTATGTTAAATATTTTCGATAAAGAAAGCTTCATTTGTATAATACAGTTTATTAAGAAAATCTTTAGGATAAAACATTTGCTTGCGGAAAATTGGGATGGAGTCAACAACAAATTATCAAAAATTGAAACACTAAAATCTAATGAATGGAACATTAAGAATTGTTTCCAAGATTGGGTATCAGCCAGAGCTTAATTTTTGTTTAGCGATATCTTATTTAGCTTTTTTAAAAATGTTTAATTTAATTTTTTAGGTGATGAGAATCCTGAATTGATATTTATTAATGTTATTGTCGATATTTAAGTATCCTTTGAAGAGAATTAAGGAGGATTAATTTAATCTAGTCTTAGTTATTCTGTCAATTAAATTAGAATTGAAATTAAAAAGAATTAAGAAGATTTTTTTATAATAGTTATATCAAGATAAATTTCTCAGGAATTTTTACTTTATTATTTTTTATAATATATAATTGCATACAGATTGATTATGTTAAAAATTTTTAAGTGAATATATATATGCAAGTATGATAAATATACCCAAGAGCTCTAAGTTAATTATATAAGTTATTTTATATATTTTATATTATATAGTTTATCATCAGCTTAAAGATTTTAGAGATCAGTGAGCTTTCTCATGTTTTTACGTTCAACTCCATGTTTTAGAAGATTCAGAGCTAGTTATTATTAATGCTAAGGAAGTTGTTAACCCTTGATATATGATTTTATTTAAATTTTTCATCATTGCTCAAATGATTGTTCTCCAGAATTTATGGAAAAAATCAAAGCTATTATTACGCTTTTTTAGGTTGATTTTCATAAATTCTCTATAATCTAGACATCAGCCAATTCTCTATTTATCGCGTACCAATTTTGGCCTATTCCCGAAGACAAATTGGAGAATCGGGATATGGTCTTTACCTTTCTATTCAGATACGCTGAATCGCCTCATATTCCATCTATATAGACACGTTCGGAAAATCGTTTTGGCAATACAGCTTTTAAGCAGTTTAAATGGGATGTCATTGACCAACTCTCCAGTGGAGCTCCAACTTGATCTTGGATTAAGGGAAGATTTCGCGATATCATACTTGCATCTCAGATTTGTAATATCGCTTCTTCGCTCCTTTGAGCTTAGCAAGCGATAGGGCTTCGGTTGTTCCACTGGAAATGTTTTTCCAATCGAAAAGTAGTTGCAAACTTAAGTGCAGCCGGTGTGGGTTGATTCTGTTTATTCCTAAAAGTACTTTGTACGTTTGATTTACGCAAGACTAGTGAAGAAGTGGTTATATCTTTATTAGAGAGGCTTTTTAGTATATTTATGAATAGGATTTCGTTGAAGAAAAATTTAAGTGGTAATATTTTTCTGTAACGTACTGGATCATTCAATGACTTACAGAGTGATCTATTCATTTAGCATATTCGAGGCTTAGTGCTTTTTCTACTTCTATTGATGGATATAGTAAATGCATCTTTGAAAGTTGCAGAATCTTCAAATTCATAAGGCGTTCGTTCATCATTGCTTGGTTGATCTTATCGCTATGTACAGCTAGGATTTTTGCCATTTCCTTCTCGGTGTTTGTATGCGGTTATTTGGGATGTCGTCCGAATGAACTTACATGTTTAGGTTATGTGTTGATTTGCAAGATTGGATATGTTCACCGCTAATACATTCCAATAAACAAATCTTTATATAGCTCATGCTACGACTGAATCGTAGGGAGAAAACTGATTTCAAAAGCATTGACTTTTATTGATGGTAAATTAATTTGTCACAGCTAGCTTATGTGAACTCCCTGTGCCGATTTTCTCTTAATGGTCGGTAATCCTTAGCTGATTTTTCAGATAGGGAATAATGGGTTTTAGATTGTTAAAAGCAGCCTAATTTTTTTGTCGTTGACATTTATATACTTCTAGCATTCCATTTGCCAAAAGCCCTATGTTTCGTTTCTTCTATAGAAGTGAGGATTTTTATTATATGTCCAGCTTTTTGCTACGCATGGATTTAAACTTGACATAGCAGATGATGAAGTGTAAATATGATTTTCATAATTACGTCTTTTCGGGGGGCTTACTCGTCAGGCTATCGGCTCCAATTTTCTTTTGTCAATGTTTTATTGAAGATTGTGCCTTTATCCTTAAGCTATTTTCCCCGTTTGGCCATCCAATTCCTGATATCAGCACCATTTTCAAAAGAAGTTCTTCCCTCACTCTGGGAGAGCCTTTATTCCCACGGCAGTTCCTTCATTAGCTTTCCGAGTCCCGACAAACCTGACTTCGAGCCTTTCGTGAACAGCCTACCTCTTTAGTTACAAGCCTTTTTGATTTATACGTTTCTAGGAATTTTTGCTCGTCAGACGGTAGTCGTTCCTTCATTTATTTTTGTAATGCCATTAATGTGGTGTATGACACGGACAAAGCAAAGTGAGAGCGAGCATGCATTTCAAAAGCATGCTCCCCTGAGAGACTAAAACAGGTCTCCCGGACTACTCAGTTTCATCCAGCTTTTGCCCTATGCAGAACCCTCTTTGGGTGATGTCGGTCAAAACCTCATACCGGGATTAAAAAATGTTCATTCACACAATCACCTTTCACTTCCCAAAATCCGCCCTAATGGCGGGCGAAAATCTTGGTTTAGTGTCGGGGTGAACTTCCTATATCCTTGAGTATACTGGACTTGGGTGCTGGAATTCATTAATGATTCACTTAATCTGTACATTTATGAAAGCTTGGGAAACTTCACAAACTAGCTGAACGGAACAAAAACGAATCCATCGAGGGATCCAAATAATTCACTTGGACAGTTTGGATCAAAAAGCACCTAAAATTATGCTCAAATCGCCTTATTTAGGCTTTTCTCTTTGGCTTGCGGACATCTCAAAGTTCAGATCATATTTTCTGACTTACACAGGCAAGGCATTGGGTGAAATGTGAAAAAACGAAAAAGTCACCGGTTGTTATTCTGGAATCCAAATTTGTCAAAGTGAACCAAAAAATGAAGCGATGAGACTTTTTGGAAGAAAGTATTTATCCCTTATCTGGGGAACTTTTCACTCGATCAAATAGAAGAATGATTTTTCTATCCAGATCAGCGTACATATTCTCATAAATTGAACTGTGGATAATTTCAGGTTATGCGATGTCCAATATTTTTATGAGGCAATGAAGCTTTTTATAGTCTCTAAATGACCTTACATATAGCCTGACAAAGAGCTTTTCAAGGAGACGAGCAATTTATCTATTTTTTCTTTTCTGAGTGAAATTAACAGAATTGAAAAGTTGCCGAATTTGCATAAGACTCGATGAGTGTGCTCCTAGGAATATTCAAAAGGAGAATTATGCTAAATGGAGGCAAGTATTGTGATGCTTCGAGGAATTAAGAAGACACTTACAAACTCTGCTACTGAAAGGAATGGATGAACCCATTGCAAGATGATCTCTAAAATGACTATCTATGCCGCTCAAAGGAAATCAGCAGTCTATTTTATTCTTGGACATCAGAAGGAGGGTAAATCTCTTTTTATTAATGATTTTTTGTAACTTATCTTTTGCTTGATTCAAATCATTGACTGATAGTATGTTACACCACTGTGATTACACGTTTTTTTGACTTTTCACTTTCCCTTCAACGGCGACTGAAGCCCTTCTTTCTTAGATGGTTATAGTTGTTAGCTTGTTCATATGCTTTTTTTCTAGGTTCTTCCGTTCCTGAGTCTTTTGTTTAGGTTTGATTAGAATTTCTCTGATCATACGCTCGTTTGTCAGTTCCTTTTTCTTTTGACGTAGCTGAGGATTATAATAATCCAATCGCAGTCTACAGCCCAAAAGAGGAGTGTTTCAGCGCCAAAGTGGCAGCTAATTATTATTGACTTTTTTTGTTTTCAGGGAATAAAATCAATAATTTCACCTCTATCAGAAATGATTTTTGAGATTGATCGTTTGTCTCAGATTGTTACCTCCTATTGTAAAAACTAATAGCTTCTTGTTTTCGAAAATATGTTACTCGTTGCTTTTGAGACTAAGAAAGGTTGATTTTAGTTTGACCAAATCCAACGGAGAGAGTTCTTTTCATTTTTATTCTTTTTGTGTTTCAACATTTGGAAGGAAGCAAGTACATGTCGAAGAGGAGTTTCGTCCGATGTAATCAATGAGAAGGCTGCCTAATAATTTGTAACTAGAGTTCGGATGAAAAAACCTGAGTATTCGCCGAGGGAGCATATCAAGACGATGGGTATAAATTTGCCATTACTTTCGATATGAGTGATTTTGCGGATTGGAAATGAGAATATTGAAAAACTTTTAAAGAATCGGTAAACCTGATCTGATAGTACCAAGGGGAGACTCGCCAATGAATTCTAGAAAAATACGAGCAAGGAATATGAATTTTTTTCTCCATATCAATAAGAATTCGGTAATCGCATCAATCAGGTGGTGATGACATATCTGGGATGTACTGAAAACAGCTCTATAGATCATTTCGATCAACGAGAACTAAACAACTACAGCAATCAGCAAATCTATGCATAATTATAGTAGATCGCTACAAAATGTATGGGTTACTGGGCATGAAGAGATTTATTCAAAGTCATTCCTTTATGAATCCGATTCGCGTTTCGACTTCCAAAATGTTCGTAACAACATGTGGAAGATTTAACCATAGGAAATTAATATTTTGGTAGAAAATCAAGACAAAAGTTAGTCGGTTTTGTGCACGTACTGATCAGTCAAAGTAGTAGAAGTATCAGTGACATACACCCGTTGTCAAAGTATGCTTGACTCCAACGAGTGATCGTAGTTGGAGATGCATTTATACGATTCCTGAAATTTTTTAAACGATCATACATCGCAGGGGCTATAACAGAGAATTTAAGTTACTCAATTTATCTCAGCATCGATTTGATGAAATGAATTTGGGCCGGAATCTCAAGAGGCTTTGACTTTGATCCTAATAAGGTTTGACAATCCGAAATGCTCGATGACCAAGTTGCTCAGATGCACTTTTAAAGGATAACAAGTTCAATAAGGCACTAATAAGAACTTCCGGTACTATTCAGACTTCTTTCTTGGTGTGAAGAGCATCGAGAAAAAACAGGATCAACTGTGTATTACATGTTAACATTATTTAGCGAAGGGGCTTTAGTGATTGTAAACAAATTAAGAATCCAAAGATTTGTTTAAACACAAAAAATCATCTGCTTATAGGATGTAAGAAACAGGTGGGATGGGGATCACAATTGTTCTAATGATGACACCTGAGTTACCGAACTCAGCAATGGCATTTCTCAGATGACAAATGTGGCGACATTACCCTGAGCAAACGGATAGCCAGATCAAAAATCGTTTGGAGGATATGCTGCAATCTATTCAGGAATTAATTTATCATGACTAAGCAAACTTATTGAATCAGAGGAATGTGGTGCGGAGAACCTATCAGCCATCCTTATCAATGACCTGTATTCAAGGATACCTCTACTTGCACTCCCACCTGATTATTGAATGGAACTCCAAAATATGCTTGGAAAAAATAGCATATTGACCAATCTGTATTGTTAATGATTTATCTGTGCGTTAGAGATTCCAGGATTTGTGTGATACCCGTGCCCATCACCGATTCAATCTGTTGATAGACTGTCAATTTCGATAGAAGGACCCGGCTGGGATCGACTCTTCATAGGTCTTCTAGAGATGATACGGAGTAAGATGATATATATGACTCTCAAACCGCTTTGATTTTCTTCGAACCCTTTTTTAATTACTGATCATTTACTATTCCGGACTTGTCTGAAAATTACTGTGAACAATAAAGGACCTTAATGTGGGAATGATGGTAATGGGAGTGATTTTATGGAATTCATATCAGGATACGGATAACATCACTTAGGGTTCCAAACCACTGTCATTGACATCACTGTAATATTTTTTGCGGAAAAATATCTTATGCCTACCAATTAAACAGGTCTAAATGGTCTTGGGTAATTGGGGTCAGGTCATCAAGGAGCTTTCGGACACGCTATGGTAGACTATGTAAATTGTTAGAAGAGCCAGACAAGAAACAACAGGATGGACTCCGCCAACCCTGATATTCTTCGATTACCCACTGCTTACTTGGATTGTTCCTTTTTACTTTTTGGTCGTAAGTTTATTCTTTTGATTCGATATTTCTGTGACAGGCAACTGAAGCTGGCCTGAAGGATATCATAGAGGAAGGAGAAAACACATGAATTGAATGGGCTAGATCATTCTTTTCCAATATTCTCGAGTTAGACCCTTAACGCTGTCTTAAGCGCGGACCGACGTGATTGAACGAAATGCCTGAAATTTGATCAAAGAAAAGTAAATGCTAGAAGATCCATGCCAACGGAAATGTCAATTGCATCAATTCAATTATTACTTTCGCAATTGGCACGGCTTAACTCTGCGGGCTCCATATCAGATTGATACGTTTCTAATGAAGGTACTTCTGCTTTAAATTGCAATTAGAAAAAACATATCCTTCACCTCCTTTCATGCACAGAGGAGTTTCCTGATTTCCACAGGAACCAAATGAGATTGTAGGTTATACATCTACTTTTCCTCCTTAACTACCAAAAGGGACAGATAGCTGTCAAATAGAGTAAACGTAAAATTGATCCATTACTGTTCACGGATCAGGCATCGGTGTCAAAACTGGATCGGCAACGCATTTGACCATATCAAGTTCAAATCTGGAACTTCCAATTTGTCAGTAGTGTATTTGATTGCTTTTTCCAAAATTCGTCAGAGCTTGCATCAAGTCGATCGTGTCAGTGTGAGATGCTAAGCGTTGTTCGTATTATGTTACCAATATAAGTTAGATATGACATTTTCGTTCCCATATGTAGGAGGAATTCATAGAATCCTTTCAGGGTGAGGGATTGAGATAGCAGTTCTGTTGAATACTCTACTAAACGAAGTTTCATATATTCTGACATAGTGACTAATTATTGATACTAAACTCGCTATATGAGTAAATTTAATTGATTTTGAGCAGGTGATGCAAAAAGCATTAAATAATTCGAAAGAGCTCAGATTTTGGTCATCAGTGATGTGTGATGCCAATATTGGATGCGATCATCGATGTGTCTGAATCAAAAAACAAATCACTACCTCACACTATTCCGACTTATCTTTGACTGCCTGAAACATCCCTAGACCTATGAAATGCAGTCGGTTGAAAGCATGGCCGCCGATGATTACATCCACCACGTTATCCTGATTTCAACCTTATTCAGATTTCTGGGTCAAACAAAATATACTCATGAGGACATTTTCTAATGAAGTTCGTTCGAACAGAAGACACTCTGGTGGCGATTAACTTTACGCTCTTTTTATCACTCGAAAAAGCTTGTCTCCATATCAAGAAATATTTCAAATGATAAACTTCGGATTGACATAATATGATCACGTCAATATGATCTATCTACCTATGTCGAAATAAAGCTTGACAAGATTTCACTCACTGTTTTATTCGACTTGGAGCTGAACTCAAATTGATTCTCCAATCAACTAATAGTCAGTCGCAATTGAAGTAGGCTTTAACGATTATAAATTATTTCACAAATGCTTTCAGCATCAGTTGATTGCTTGCTCAGAGTCAGGATAAATTCTCGAAATGGCGTCGTATACTTAATCGATCTTTAATACATCAAGAAAAGCAAATCAGGTGGTGTCTTTTTGGCTATTTTAAACATTTTCACCTCTTGTTGAAAATGTACCCCCAGTACACCTAGTGAAAAAGCAATATTTGAACTCAATACCAAGAAATGAAAACCCAAATTTAATCTTATGAAAATTATCTTTACTAATATGTATCTATTAAAAGTGGAGGCGCTTGCTCGAAGGAAGCTTCCTATGTTTATTGCGTCTTACTCCTGACATTTCATTATGTCCTTTATTAATGCTATTCAAACTTCCAAAATGTGTCCGGCGATAAGTTTACATCAAGCGTCTGGAGCTATACCAATTCCGCGCCGTGAGTGGTTCTGCCCAAAAAGGAACCATCTCAAATAGCGTAGTCACTGTCTGGTGGTAAATTATTCTATTCAAGCAAATGGACCAGAGACAGTGTTGGTTTCTTTAGTTTCTCTCATTCGAATTTGATTCGGCAGAAATAGTAGCTTGCAATCCAAGGCCGAAAATTGATGTGAAGCTCATATGAAGCTATTCTGAAAGCAGAATCACTTGCACTTCGATGAAGGAGTAGAGTGGGGCTTGAGAGGCAAAAATGAAAAAGCTCAAAACTAAAACCGCGGCGGTTAGGAAAACTATTTAAATTTTGACGGGATGCGGGTCAATCAGAAGCCTAGGTTACCCCAAAAAAAAACTCTTGACCCCAAACCAAAGGAATCTTCCTTTTTTTCCTTTTTTGCCTTTTTTTTTTTAAGCGGAC
>Ga0163217_1021582_pt1 | contig 12768 bp, 15 predicted proteins | sample SynspAceP_FD_185933 | JGI IMG/M metagenome (GOLD analysis project Ga0163217, IMG submission 185933) | Saline lake microbial communities from Ace Lake in Antarctica - Synechococcus sp. Ace-P (PacBio error correction) | ecosystem: Environmental > Aquatic > Non-marine Saline and Alkaline > Saline ... | reverse complement strand
TGGTCTCGATCTCTATGGCGTCTCGACCATGATCAAGGCGATGGCCCTGCTCAGCATGCTGTCGCTGATGAAATGGTCAAGACTACATATTGCAGTGACACCCCGTGGAACTGCCTTTGTCCTAAATCTGTTCAAATTTCCGGGACGCATTGCAATAGAGAACGCTGGCACTGTTAACCGCGCTTTGCACCTTTGATTCAACGGACCCTGCCATGACCGCGCCAAAAAAAGCTTGTTCATTCAAGACCTACGCGTTGCCAGATGGAACGTCTACGGACAGTGAACGTATGGCCAGTCTCTGGGCTGATACTTACGTCGGGGGACAAAGACGCTGCCATGCGGATATTGATCCTTGCGAACACCTGTCACATCCGGGAAAAAAGCGGCTGAAAAAGTCTATTTCGAGCTGGGCGCGCTGAAGGCCGCTGAAAAGAGCTGAACCCCAATCTGAAAAATCGGCGTGCCGGTTGCGATGGCGCAGGCCGAAGGGGCAGAGATCATGCGCCGTCAACGGCTGGTTGATTCTTGGTCGTCGGCCGCAATCCTATCAACGGCTCCCCGCATGGAAGCCCGCGTGCGGTCCGGCAAGACTGCGCTAGATACGGATTTCCCCGAAGGAAGACAAATTCGAAAAGCTCAAAGGGCCGCGGCAAGGGCGAAACGCGCACCCTCTGCATTTCTGAACCGTGCAGGAAGGGTGCGACAAGTTCTGCCGCCTTCTGCGTTTGGTGCCCCTATACCCGCCGGTTGCCGAAGTCTCGCGCCCTGCAACCCGTTGTTGCTGACCGAAGCGCGCGAACTGCGTAGAACGCGGGCTGCGCGAAGTCACTTTTGCTGGGTCAAGAACGTCAACGCCTATCACGGCGTGGCGGCAGAGGGCCGCGGGATACACGCTGCCCGCCTGATCCAAGAGTTTGGCCAAGATCGACGGGCTGGAACGGATCCGCTATACAACCAGCCACCCCAACGACATGGACGACGCGCTGATCGCGGCCACAGGGCGAGATCGGACAAGCTGATGCCCTATTTGGCACCTGCCGGTTCAATCGGGGTTCCGATTCGTATCCTCAAGCGGATGAACCGCAAGCCACACCGCCGAAAGCTATTCTTGCGGCTGATCGAACGCATCCGTGCCGCAACGGGCCCGGATATACGTGATGTCGTGGCGATTTCATCGTCCGGCTTCCCCGAAGAAGACAGAGCGGATTCGAGGCCACGAATGGAGCTCGTCCGCGAGGTTCAAATACGGATGATGCTTATTCGTTCAAATATTCGACCCGCCCCGGCCACCCCCGCCGCTGAACGCCCGCAGGTAGAGGCCCCATCGCCGACGCGCGCCTGCAACGTCTGCAAGGGTTGCATCACCGGCCAACAGCGCGAGATCCAGAACAGCATGGTCGCGTGAACCTGTCCTGTTACTGTTGAAAAAAACCGGCGCGAGGTAGAGGCATAATGGTGGGTAAATCAGGAAATACCTCCATTCTGTGCATATTGACGATGCGCAGGCCAATATCGGGCGATTTGTGGTCCGCGTCAGAATCGTTTTTGATGCCAAAACCAATTCACTGACCGCCACGGCAGATTAAGTGTCGCAAGCCGCGCTTTGCCCGCAAAGATTGTAGACCAAAACGGCTGCAATTCCGCGGGAAATGGCGTAAGTGTGGCAGTAAGTTATAGTAAATATGGCCGCATTCGCGCTTTCACAGAGCCTCGTTTTTTACCTCCTAATCTTACAACATATAAGCGGGACGAACCGTGGTGCCTGGGGATCTCTTGGCGTTTTCCGGACTGGGGGACAGAAAGAAAAAGGACGAGGGCTGTGTTCAATTACAATTTCCAAGGGGCTACCGGTGCTTGTTTGCCGGCACCATGATCGCCGCGACAGTCGTGCTTCGGGCATCTGCTGCCTGAATGCACAAACAAGATCTTCAACAGGGGCCGCGGACAAGGGCCAGTATATTCCAACGATCTGGCGTGATTTCCCGACGCGGTGCGAAAACACTGGGTCATGCGCATGGACGTGTTGCAGGCTACATGACACCGCATGGTCACACGTCAGGGTATTCCGGTCTGCCGCCGGGGAACGTTCTGCGGCAAGCTCGCCATGCTTTTCACCCAGCACGCGTGATGGGATACGGACCAGTTTTTCAAGACTGGACAAGCACGCTGTTGCACCCGCAGGGCGCGCCCGCGATCTGGCTGAATTCTTCAAGTCGACCAGGTGCTGTTATCCTTATATTCGGTCAGCGGTCACCACCGACAGCGTGCGTCGGATGCTATAACATGAAGCTGTCGGCTGAACCGTGCCAATGCTGTTCGCCAGTATTCGCACAGCAGTCCGGGGGGCCCGCTCGCGGATGTTCGCCGGCTACGGCGAGCGGATCCAGCAGCGTCCAACGGCACATCGGCGCGGTATGGCCAAGAACCGCCGCGTCGAAATCATCTGACATTCGCTAAGGGGACAGTAAAACGTGATGAAAAGCTAAGATTATTGATGGTCACCGCCTGCGCCCTGACACTGGTTGCTTGCGCTGACACGAAGGCCGGGGCTTACCCCGCCGATTAATCCGTGACCGCCGGTTCGACAAAAAGCACCTGAGCCTAGGCTTCAGGGCCGGTTATTCTGGGTCGACCCCAATGGCTGCGACCACTGGATCATCGACGGATGGCGTCGAAGGCTACCTTGAGCCAGCGCTTGGGGACAAATATGGCAAGGCCGGTTTGTTCTGGTGTGGCGCAGCCGGACCTATACGGCGTGTGATTTCAAAGGCGGTTCGCGCGTCCCGAGATTCCAAAACTGATTTGAGGACAACTCCTGCACATAAGGACGGGCCGGCGCGTTTTTTACCGCTTCCGCCCTTTTTGTCGGTGCCAACGGGGTACACAGTTTGAAAAACGGGTCCCATATTGATCAAAGACATCTCAATTAGAAAACGCTTTTGCCATCTAGTGAGTACTATATAATACCACCTCCCGCCTCTAACGCGCCAGCAGCTTGGAATTTCCGGATAACCGCTGCTGATCGAACCTGCGCGGCCCTTATGACGCCAAATCTGACCGCGTGGAAACGGCGCCTCGAGGTGCAATTGGTGCGCCGGGGGCAATCAGCTGTCGGTGATCGGGCGAAGATTGATTCGAAACGCGTAGCATCGTGGCGGTGCTGAACGGGCTATATGCCCGGCTTGAAGGCGGACGCCAGCGTCGAAACCTGCGGATGTCACTAGCCTGTTGCGCATGGGTGATTCCGCGGCAGGGACAGGCGTACGTCGGGCGATCAGATTCGAGATGCCCAATCTTGGCGGCGTTCGAAATCCAGACCCGCAGAAACGTGTCGACCCCGCACCGCGGCACAAAAGGCCCTATGGTGCAATCGCTGTTGACAATGAACTGGCCTTTGGCATCGGGCCGCCGGCACGGGGGCAAAACCTATCTGGGGCCGTGGCTGTGGGCGTGTCGATGTTCTATTGGCGGCCATGGTTGATCGCATTATCCTGTCGCGTCCCGCAGCGGTCGAGGCAGGCGAAAAACTTGGCTATCTTTGCCCGGCGATATGAAGGACAAGGGTTCCGATCCCATACATGCTGCCTGCTAACCTTATGATGCGCTAAATCGACTCTTTCTGCCCGGCGAAAGAGCAAGCTGCCGCCCAAGCTGATCAGTAAAGAGAAAAAGATTCGAAGATCGCACCGCTGGCCTATGGCGGAGCGGACCCTGCGAAATGCTTTTTGATAGACCTGGTGTATTCGGCACGACGGGCAGAAACGCGGAGCCTGCGCACTGAGTGAAGGAGGTGTTCTGATCCTTCTGGGCGACAGGGTGTCTATGTGATTAATGGCTGATTACAGGCGACCGGACCCAGATCGACTTGACTCTACGCGAACGATAAGCCGTCAGGGTGCTGCATAGAGCGCCAACCGACTCACGACGATGCCCGCAAGAATCAGCTATACTACCTTTCACGTCAAAGACGTGGTGCGTCACCCGCTATTTGCCGCGATGATCGAAGGCCTACGAAGCAGAATACGGGGCCACGCGTAATGCCCGGCCTGGCCTCTCATTTTGCCAAATAAACTCCCGGAGGGTTCCGGCGCGCGCTGGCCCCCGGTGGGCGCGCGATGCAGGCGCTTGGACCGCTAATCGAGAAGATCCGCGTGGATACCGATTTCGCGACCTAGAGACCGCTGTGGCCCGCGTGCGATAATCGGCCACGCTAGCGCATCCTGATCAATAAGGCGAGGCCAGCGCCGCATCACTGCGTGCCGTGACGACGCGCAATTATTGTTCACGCCAATCGCTGATTTTTTCCGCGACCAAAACCCACGCCGACCAAGTGTACTGAGGGCTTGGCCCGCGGAAGAAACGCGGTGCGCGCAGGATGGCGATATTAACGCTCTTGACCGGTGCACGCCGGGGTTCGGGACAATATGCTTGGAACTCGGCGATATCGCGATTTCATTATGATTACTGCCACGCCGAGCAGGGCCGCAGGCAAGCCGACTCCGTTGATCATGTGACCATTTGATTCGTTCACCGGGGTGCTCCATTTGTTGGGCTATGACACGAACGGGGGACGGGGATGACGTCTTATATGACTGGAACTGGTTTAGAGGGGGTAGAAACCCTACTTGGTAAATTAGGGATGACTATGACCCTATTAGAGACGACGGCAGCGCAACGCCTGCCTAACGCAGCATAAAGGACAGACCGATGGATGCGAGCGAGCAGAATGCGAGTGCGTACGATGGGCGGGCCGCAAAGCGCGCATGTTGGAAGACATCAACTGGCCTCCGACCGCTGAAGGAAACCGAAAGATACCCTAAATCCGCGTTGGCTTACTTTCCCGGTCATGGGCGCACCAGCGCGTCCAGACCCCGAGGAAGAGGAGGACAATGGACTGCGCTCCAGACCGGACCGGCTTTCCACGCGCGTCGGGCATGATGAACCTGCGCCGGAATGCGGGTCGAAGACGTTTGCGGTGCCCAAGCGGAATTTCACTTTGCCATACCCGCGGCTCGACGCTGGATGAGAAGTAGTGGGCAAGATTCGTTCACACGAGACGTAATATATAGAAGTGTTCGCGTTACGACGGGACGCTCGATTACGCCCCGGTTGGGTATGGCCACCTTTCAAGGACCTGGCGCTGACCCACGTTTTTAATGGCAGATCCGCCGAGTTTGATTCTCAATTGCGATGCTCCGGTCCTTGTTGTTTGTGCGCCATCAATGCACCATTGGCCGTGGCTGCTGACCAAGATTTGCAGGCGAACCGGCGTCACATTGGCGTTGGTGATTGACGAATATGGCGGCGTCGACGGGCTTGGTCACGATCGAAGACCTCATCGAACAGGTGATCGGCGAGATCGAAGACGAAACATGACGTCGATGAAGGCGGAAATACTGGACCGTTTTGAAAACCGGGCTGCTACCTTGCGCTGGCCAAACGCCGCTGGATTGATTTCGAGGCAGGAGGATCGGAGTTTTCGTTGACGACCACGACGATGTGGACGAAGAGGAAAATCGATACGCTTGGCGGGTTTGGTCTTTGATGCTGTCGCGGTCGGGTACCGGCGCGCGCGAAAGTGGTTGCTGCACCCGACGGCCCCGAATTCGAGGGGTCATCGATGCGAATCCCCGCCGGATCAAGCGGTTTGCGTGTGCGTATTTGGCCGGATTTCTCACTGATGGACCACTGCGCCAGTGCCCGCTTGGGATGGCGGTTCGGGGCAGCGGTGGCTGCCGGCGTTGTCGCGGCCTTGGGCAGGCCCCGTTGATCTGCCGCTGGTTTGCTTGGCCGCCCTCGCAGCGGTGCTGCTGATCTTACCGCCGCTTGCAACGTCGCGCAAGCGGCTGCGATCGGCTGGGTTTTGCTTTTGGGTATTTCATCCACGAGCTGGGTCATGGCTGGTGTCGCCCTTCATTGGTTTGATCCCGAACGGCTTACGCCTGGATGGCCCCCGTTTAGCCGTAGTCGGCGACCGCGCGGCTTGGGCGCTGTTCTGGGCAGCGGCGTTCTATGGCGCGCCGCAGGTTGTCCGCGCAGGTTTGGCCGCTGATCTTCGTCTGCCCCGGCCGCAGAAATGCTGCCGCGGGGTATCTGTTTTACTGGCTTCCCCTTGGGGATGTTCTCGCAATCCTTTGGTTAACGTATGGCCGGGGCAGGGGGCTGGCACTGATCGGGCCCCTACGGATGACCACTTGCGCGTTGTCGCGCTAGCCGTGGGCCGTTGGTGCAATGCGCGCCGGGTGGATCCGTGCTTCGTCAGGCTGCTGTCTGGGGCGCGGGCGTATGCACTGTGCTGGCTTTGGACGTTCCCGTTTCGGCGGTCAGATGCCGTTTTTGACCCAGCATTATGATCCGCATGGTTGCAGCCCAACGCGGCGGGGCAGAAAAGACAAAGTGGGATCCCGGTCAGATTCCGGAGGTTCTTTGATTCGTCAGCTCGCTTTGACAGCGCTCCTCCCGGCGCAAGGGATGCGGCCCCTGATCTGATCCTCTGGTCCGGAAACCGCCATCGCATGCCGCTGGATTGGCCCATGGCGCGTTGACTTATTCAGCGAAGCCGCAGCCGGTACGCCCGTTGTGGTGCTGGGGGTGCAGGCGGCGGGTCGGATATGGCCTATTTATAACTCGGCTGTGCTTGCTTGGCCCGATGCAGAGGTGGTTCAGACCTGACAAACACCAATCTAGTGCCCTTTGCGAATACACCCCTTGGCGACATTCTGGGTCGGAATAGGGACTGCGCGGGCATGGGCGGCACGTTTGGGGGCCCAGCGGGCTTTTCCTCTGGTCCGGGGCGCAGAAGCTAATGGATCTGGGGGATCTGGGTTGCCGCGCTGCCGGTGATCTGCTACGAGGCCGTGTTTTTTTTTCCGCCCGCGAGCCGTCAACGCGGGGCACCGGCGGCGTCCGGCGTTTCTTGATGCAGCTCACAAAGATTGCGTGGTTTGGCCAAGGGGGCAGGGGGCCATTGCAGCACTTGGCCCCAAGCCGCGGATTGCGCGCGATAGAGGCAGGGTCTGCCCATGGCGCGCGTTCGCCAATACCGGCCGTGTCGGCGATGATTGAACCTTGGGCGGCCGCATCACCGAAAGCCTGGCCTTGAATTCAAGCCGGCTTTCTGGCATGCACGTTTTGCCCGGCCCACGGCGCCCTGCGACACCCTATAGCAGGTGGGGCGAATGGCCGTTTCTTTTCATCACTTTGGCAGGATTTGCCCTTGTTATCCTGCGCAAACGTCGCAACTTTAAGTTTTGACCCACATGGGCAGGCATAGCTAAGCCCCGCTAATCGGCCACAACGGCTTCCTGACGTGGCTATGAAAACCTATTGCGGAGCACTAAAATGTCCCGCAAGAATTATACGTTCACTTCGGAATCCGGTTTTCCGAGGGCCACCGGATAAGGTCTGCGACCGGATTTCCGACGCAGTACTTTGACGCCTTTCTTCACCGAGGAGCCCGAAGCGCGGTGGCCAGCCGAGACTTTTTGCCACAACCAATTCGGGGTGATTCCATCGGCGGCGAAGTGTGGCCTGTCAAACAAGTCCCAAAATTGGACGAATACCTTGGCAGATGACGGCAATCGCCCGTGCGTGCATCAAAAGATATCGGGAGTACGAGCAGGTACGAATTCCACCACCACCTGCGAAGATCAACAACCTGCTGCACCCCAGTCGGCGCTATTTTGCGCAGGGTGTGGACGCGTCGGGAACAAGGAAGAAGGGGCAGGCGATCAGGCGGCATCATGTTCGGTTTCGCGACCATCTGAAACGCCAGAGCTGATGCCGGCGCCGATAACACTATGCCCATGCGATCCTTGGCGGACCGTTCTTGGCCGAGCGTGCGCAAAGACGGCACCGAGCCGACGCTGCGCCCTGACGGCGAAAAAGCCAGCTTTCCGTTGCGCTATGAAGACGGCAAACCTGTTGGCTGTCCTGCTATTCGTGCTGTCGACGCAGCACGCCGACGCGGGCCAGACCAAGCGCCGATATGGTTCGCGATATTGTCGAACCCTATATTCACCCAAAGTCCTGCCGAAGGGTGGATCACACCGGACACCGAATGGTGGGTGGAACCGACGGGGACATTCGTGAATGGCGGTTCCTGGACGGTATGGCCGGCCTGACCGGGTCGCAAGATCATCGTGAGATACCTATGGCGGTGAAGGCACCGCACGGGGGCGGCGCGTTCTCGGGGCAAAGATCCGACAAAAAAGGGTTGACCGCTCTGTGCCTATGTCGCGCGCTATCTGGCCAAGAGAACGTCGTCGCCGCGGGTCTGGCAGAGAAATGCACGATCCAGCTGAGGCTATGCGACGGCGTTATTCAAGCCCTTTCGATCTATTGCGACACCTATGGCGGCGACGCCGATGTTGTCGGATCCGCGATTGAAAAAGCGATCGCCAGATCATCGACTGACCCCACGGGGGGCTCCGCGAAGCATTTCTTGGAGCTGAACAAAGCCGATCTATGAACCAAGGCTGCCTTTATGGGCCACTTTGGCCGCGCGCCCGAAAGCGGAACGCGGGTTCAGCTGGGAAAAAGACCGATCTGGTACGATGCACTTGAAAAGGCCGCACTGTAAGCAAGCGCGGTATTGACGGCGAAAGGGGCAGCCGTGGGCGGCTGCCCTTTTCGCTTTTGGCGCGCGTGCGCCCAAAGGGGGGGCGGCGCCCCAAGCCGGGGCCGCTTGGCCGATAGAGATATGGCTGATGCTCTTGGTCAGGAACCCTTTTGAATTCCGTGTCCCGGGATTTCAATCTTCAAAACCGCAGCAAGACGGGCTTTTGCGTCGGGGGCATCAGCGGAATTGTTGCGCCCGTAGCCATCGCAGGCTTAAAGCCAGCGCCATGACACATTCCAGAAACGCCCCCGGCCGCAATTTTCTACGGTCGCCTTAATGCAAATCGCTTAAGCCAAGCCAGAAAGGCTTCATATCGAAGAGGGACCTAGGAGGCGCTGTTCCCCCGGTCCCGGTCGATTGCGGATGCGAACCCTTGACCGCACACCGCTGGATCTGCCGACTTTGTTTTGGATGGCAAAACCTGTCTGGCTCCGAGATCGGGGGCTTTGCTGGCTGGTGAAAACATATGGTGCATTCAGGCGCCCAAAACCCCGACGTGGTTATCATCGGCTGCGGGAACCCTATATGAAACGGGGTCGCGATGCTGTTGGCAAGATCGCGCGCGCGGGGGTCGACAATGTGGCGGATCCACCCCGGGCCGATGCGCGCGATATTCTTGACGTTGCTTGCCCGAGGCGTCGATTGACCGCGGCTTTTCTGCTCTATCCCGATCCTTGGCCCCAAGACCCGCCATCACCGGCGCCGGGTTCGTTTGACGCCTGAACACCTTGAACCGCTGGTTAAGGTGCTCAAGCCCGGTGCGATTTTTCCGTGTCGCGACGGATATTGAGGACTATGTGCGCCAGACGCTTGAAACAGGTGCCGCGCCACGCGGTTTCGAAAATGCTGGCCGAAACGCCCCGGCGACTGGAAAGAGCCGTGGGGCGATTTGGATTGTCACGCGCTACGAACAAAAAACCCTGCGCGAGGGGCGCGTGCCGCATTACCTGACCTTCCGCAAGACTAAGCGCGCAGGCAGGCTGCCCGACGCGCGGGCAATGGACTGGCACGGGATCGCTGGTTTAAGACGGACTTTTCAGGAAGTTTTTATTTGAGGGGTTCTTCCATGGTCCAGCACGCCACGCCCGTCCCGAAATGACCTCTTAACGCTTGACGGCCCCGCCTGTCCCGGCGTGGCCCGAGGTGCCCGGCGACAAGTCGATCTCCACCGTTTCCCTGATTTTTGGGCCGCGATGTGTGTGGGGGAAACCACCATCAGCGGTCTGCTTGAAGGTGATGACGTGCTGGGGACACGCCAAGGCGATGCAGGCCTTTCGGCGCAGAAGTCACCAATATTGGGCGGCGCGCAACTGGGTCGGTGCGCGGCGTCGGCAGTTGGTGGTTTTTGCTTTTGAACCCGACGGGTCGTGATCGACTGCGGCAACTCCGGCACGGGGGGTACGGTGATCATGGGGTTCGATTGGCAAACATTTTCCCCGATCAACGGCGACAATTACCGGCGGGACGCCAGGCCTGAACGGTCGCCCCTATGGGCGGGTCACGGACCCGCTAGCGCCTGTTTGGCACGCTAGCCGTTGGCCGACAAAGGCGCGGGCGTTTGCCGATTGGACCAATCGTTGGGGGCCGCTTGACCCGGTCCTGTACGGTACACTCGTTCCGGTGGTCCGTCGGCGTCAGGTAAAAATTCTGCCGTTGTTGCTGGCGGCCGAACGCCCAGGCCAAAGGACTGTCGTGATCGAGCCGAAGGCCACGCGCGAACCCATTACCGAGCGCATGTTGGCGGGCTTTTGGCCGCTGAAATCACAGTCGAAGACACGACGAGGGCCGTGTGATCACTCTGACCGTCAGCCAGAACTTGCAAGCCCAGCATTGTCGATGTTCCCGCTGGCGATCCTCCTCGGCTGCGTTTTCCTGTCTGTGCGCCGTTGATTTGTGGCGGGGGTTCGGATGTGCTGGTTGCCAGGCATTCGGGTTGAACCCCGACGCGGGCAGGGGCTGTTCACCACATTGCGCGGAAATGGGGGCCGACCGACCTATGAGAATGAACGGACCGAGGCGGTGAGCACCGGGCTGGATCTGCGGCAAAAGGTTTTCGGCCCCGATCTGAAAAAGGCATCGAGGTTGCCACCAGCCCGCGCAGCGCGATGATTGGACGAATATCCGGTGCTGTCTGTCGTTCGCCTCCTTTGCGCAGGGCCAAAACGATGATGCGCGGGCGTCAAAGAGCTGCGCGTCAAGGACAAGCGACCGGATCGATGCGATGGCCCAAAGGGGCTGCGCGCCAAAACGGATTCGAAAAGTGGGACAGGGCCCAGACTGGTTGGGCGCGTAACCGGACGGGGGGCACGGGAACGTGCCGGGACGGTGGCGAACCTGTGCCAGCCAGCTGGGGACCACCGGATTGCGATGTCTTTTTCATGATCCTTTGGCATGGCCGCGGCTCGGTCGCCCGTCAGTGTGGATTGACGCGGCACCATCACCACGTCCTTCCCGATCTTCGAAAAACGCTTGATGAAACGTCTTGGTGCGAATGTGACAACAGGCGGGAGGCGTAATGTTGGGATTTACCGTTGCGATTGACGGGCCAGCTGCAAGCGGGGCAAGGCACCGTAGGCCGCGCCACGTCGCTGCCACATTTCGGCTTTGCGCATCTGGGATACCGGCCTGCTGTACCGGTTGGCCGTCGGGGCCAAGGTTGCTGGACGGCATGACCGCCGAAGAGGCCGCGCGTGACCTTGCAGGCGGATTTGACCTCCGAGAATGGACAGCTGCCGCCACCAACGCTGTGGCAGAGGCTGCAAGCCTCGCCGCTGCAATTCCCGCTGTGCGTGCCGCTTGGTCGATTTCCAGCGCAGCTTTGCCCATGCGGAGGCAGGGGGCGCGGTATCTGACGGGCGTGGACATCGGCAACCGTGATCTTGCCCTCGATGCAACCGGTAAAGCCTGTTTCATCACCGCCACCCACCAGAAGGTGCGCGCGCAGCGGCGCTTTGTCGAGCTAAGCGCCCAAAGGGGCAGAGGTCACACTCGAAGGGGTTTTGGCGATGTTCAGGCCCGGCGACGCGCGCGACAGCACCCCGCGCCGAGGCACCATTAAAGCCCCCACCGAGATGGCGGAACTGATGGACACGTCGACAATGGATATCGGAAACGGCGTTGGCGCGCGCAATTGCACTGGTGCAGCGCGGCCAGGGTGTTTGAGGCGCGCTGGAACGAATGGCGGCGTTTAAACGTTGGTCCAAGACGGTGCTTAGCGCTAAAAGCTCGGCGGCGACATGAATAAACAAGAGTTGCTGATTATGAAGGACCGCTTCAAGATTATTTCTCGGACGCTGCCAATTTGCCGTAGTCCCCCAAGGATGGGACGTTAAAGATGCGATTGCGGAAAACACGCCAAGGGCGAAGGCCATCTTTTTTTGATGTGCGCGACTCTGGTGACATCGCAAAAAAGCGCACAATTCCAAGGGCGCCCACACCGCCGTGCGCCGTTGGCATGATCGAATTTCCGCCGCCGATGCGAAAAACAAAGAGAGATGGTTATAACCGATCTTCAAAAAGACGCGAAATCTATCTGAATTGCGGGGCGGGCGGCCAAGGCCCGCGTTTTTTTGTCGGGGCAAGACCCTACACGGACAATGGCTTTAGCAATGTCCACCAACATTCTGGTGGTTTCCCCGACTGGAATGGACGCGGGCGCCCCAGACCGGAAGCCTAAGCGTCCACGGCGCATGACGGGATCAACGAGAGGGCAGGGCTTGCGGTCTGCCTTTTTCGCACGTTCATATTCCCCCGCATACGCAGGCTATTAAAGGGTTGCCAAGCCCTTGGCGTTTTTGCAAGGAAAAACGGGGGGGGACTAACGCGCGGGGGGGGGGACCTTTTTTTTTTTTTTTTTTTTGTTCTAAGGGGGCGGATAAACCAACCGTTTTTCGGGGGTCGCAGTATATCAGGCAGGGTCGGTTTTCATCCGGCCCTCTTTTGTTTTTTTGCGGGAAAAAATCGAAAAAAATCCCCATCGTGGATGGGGGACAAACTTTTTAACCACCAAGGGGGGAAACCGGGGGGCGGAAAAGGGGAACCAAACCCGCGCGGCCAAAGGAAAAACCCAAAAATTTGGCTTTTTTTTTAAAAGGGGGAAAAAAATCAGGGCTTAACATGGCTATGAACTCAATGCGAATCTCTCTCTT
>Ga0163217_1109938_pt1 | contig 12769 bp, 7 predicted proteins | sample SynspAceP_FD_185933 | JGI IMG/M metagenome (GOLD analysis project Ga0163217, IMG submission 185933) | Saline lake microbial communities from Ace Lake in Antarctica - Synechococcus sp. Ace-P (PacBio error correction) | ecosystem: Environmental > Aquatic > Non-marine Saline and Alkaline > Saline ... | reverse complement strand
GACTTAAAAAAGAACAGAGTAGTAGTGGGGAAGACCAGAGCCCCAAAGAGTAAAAAACTTTCTTGTCCAGGGAAGGTAAGAAGTACAAGGACAGTCTATTAGGCACAAATAGATGGAATCAAGGGGACAGGTTGTATCTGAGTTCTACTTAGAATTGTTGGAAACAAAAACCGAGAATGGATTAAGAAAATAATGGAGAAAAATACTTTAATTAGAACGATGGTCCATTAGAGGTAGTGGTAGATAGGATTTATAAAGAGTTGATGGATAGGGGAAGTTTCTAGTTCAACTAATATCTCTTATTTTAAAAAAATGTGGTATAATTTTGGGTAGAGAACAGGTTGTTGAATTAATACATAGGAATACGAAAAAGCCAGATTGTATGGAGCAAAGGGAAATAGGCTAATAGGATGAAGAAGAGATTCTAAGAGACCAGAACATGCAACCAAGAGATGAGAAAGCTAACAGAGAAGACATTGCTTTACCTATAATGCCATAAAGCAAACTAACCGTTTTTTGAACAGGGGGAATATAAGTGGTTCATATGGAGCATAAAGAGGGTGTACGGCCAAGAGATACATTGGGAAAGTAAACTAGAAAGAAAATTGTACTGAAAGTGCACAGTTGAAAGAGTGAGGTAAGTTCTTGATCCGGGTCACATTGATAATCAAGAGACAAATGTAAATTATGAAATGTAGAAGGTGTAATGATTTTTAAAAGTCGTAGGAAATGTTAGAAGTGCATTAAGACATTGAGGAATTTGCGTTTACATCGTCACGCTAGACAAGAAACAGACATACACGCTCGACTTGTGAAGTTAGATTAGCTCCAGCAAGAGATTGGAATGGATGATTTTTAATTGAGAGAAGTTGGAGTGCAGAGGAAAGAGGTGGAACTATTTGAAGTAGATATCACGGTAGCAAAATTGTTAGGAGTGGACGTGAGGGGACTGTTTTGGATGTGGAAGAACAATATTGCACCATGTGGCTTACAATTTGGGCAATGGATATGATAGCCAGCAGAATACAGTGATTAACAATGGAGGTGATCTTAGTTGCATGTAATTGAGCTTTAAGGTGAGGAAACTGATTGAAGGGCTTGGCCAAGTGGAAGTGAATTGTAGCTTGAAGTAAATAAATAAAATAGAAGGTTGCGATGGTGTGTGAAGATAGGATACGGATAGTGGGTAGAAAAATCGTTGTAGGTGCCTTTACACCACAAAGCTGTGTTGAAAGAGTAGCCCATAAAAATTAACGAATCCTTCCTAGATGGAGACTACGAATGATTTAAATTGATTGGATGTGAAACCTATGACGTACCACGTAGAAAGGGAGAGAGATAAGATAATCGAAAGTACGGGTAAAAAAAGTACTGTGAGTGTAAGAGATTGTTACATGACTATAGGTCAAGTAACAACAAGCACACAACAGCATTGAAGTAATAGACTTAAAACCGTATGATGGATGGATGACGTGATAAGGAGAGTTTATAACAATGATAAAGACTGTGTATGCTAACGAGTGTTTAACACAAAGTTGAAGACAAAAAAGGTTGATTTAGGAGCAAAATATGCCGAAGGCCGAATTTTGGAATGGTAGTTGGGTAATATTAGGATCAAAGAAAACACAGGAGAAGCCAAATTGCCGTACTTAAGCAGGTAAATTTAAGTTAAAAGTTGCAGGTTTGATAATGCTTTCAAAGTCAAAGCAAGAGCGAGAACCATGTGTAAAGTATTTTAAATTGTTTTTTCGTACAGTTTCTTAAAGTGGCAGAGATGATGAATTGTTAAGACTTGCCACAGCACACTTTGAACACAGATTTTACATCTGTACGATGTTGAGCTTCATACAGTTATAAGTTAGTGTAAAGGTAAAATGACACACAAGTGCTGATACCGTTGATAAGAGTTCGTTTTCACAAACAATTTAGATATTTATGAACGACAAGAATCCACCCAATTCAGTGTTAGGCATGTAGATAAAGGAAAGCATAATAGTTATTTATTGTGCTGAACCCAAATTAGGAATGATAATGACCAGTATATTGAAGTCGTATGTAAGGAAAAAATGGATCTAGCTCAATTTGTTAAATGTGTGGAGTTTTGGGGTAATAGATGAAACTGTAGCAAAAGATTTGAAGTTTGGCATGAAGGCGAAATTTACCAAAGAACTTTGACTTTGTAGTTTAAGACAATAAAAGATATTTATTTTGTCGATTTACGCACAGAGTAGTGAGAATTTCGACTTAGAATTGAGAGTTTGGTTATGTTGAGAAGGCGTATAAGGTATAAATGTTAGCTTTTAGAAAGGTCAGACAAAAATTCGACGTGGCACTGAATGTCACAAGAAAGCGAACCAGAAAATGCTTGTCTTGACCTAGATAGAAGTATAGATTCTTACCGTGAAAGGTTTACGGATTTAGGATAGCAAAAAAGCACTGGGTTGGTAGTATACCCAGATGCAAAGAAGATTAAAATAATCCTGTTTGACGCGGACAGGAGATTTACTTTTACCAGTGTAATCCGAATGTATTAACATTGAAATGCGGTCCCTGACGCGTGAGTTGGTTAAGATGAAGGAAATCTTGGGTGGATTTAGATTGATATCCTTTTTGAGCGTCAAACCGTTAGACCTTTTAAGGAGGTAACCTTTAATAAATTTGAATGGAAACCGTTTAACGATAATCGATCTATAAATTAGAGAAGTAGAATGAGAGACAAGGAGGCTTCTTGAGGTTATTTTATTATATAGTAGAAAATAGCGGGAAAGAATTAGCTTGGGTAGTAAAACAGTTAGTAGAAGAATTTTGATAAAGAATGCAGAGAAAGCTAGTCAGTTAGTTGGAAAACAGGGTTGGTGAAGATGAATTCAATTTGAATAATGCTGAAAACCTAATGATATGGAACAAAGAATATGCTAACTGTTTACTAAAAATGGGTATTGTCAATATTCGTAAGTATGAAAAAACAAAACCAAAAAGAGAACCACGAACAACGAGGATTTAGCGATGGGGAAAACGTGAGTTCGGGCGAACCTGAGTTTGGGATGAGTAGGAGGAAGTTGATACCGTCGGGGGATGAGTAGGAGAGATAGGGGAGAAGAATTTTTTTGATAGGACAATTTTGAACGTTGGTTGTACAACCAATGATAATTATAGGACATGGTTTATTCCCCTAGGCTGAGAGGAAAGGGGTAGGCGACCATTGGAGGGATAAAGGTTTGGATTTAGAGAATGTGAAGTTGTCATAAGAAAAGAGTTAGAAATGATTTACAGGCTTAGGCGGAGGTGAGAATGAGGTAAAAGTGACGTGCCTGCAGCGTAAGCTTAAGGGGGAGAGAAGGAAAAGGTATTGAGATACACCACAAAATCCTCATTTTTCAGTGTGCAGAAACTTGTAACTGAAAGGGGAGGCGAAAATAGCTTGGATACGAGAAATGGAAGGAAAAGTGGAACGGGAGGTCCCTGAGAAATCTGAGCATGTGTGGAAACTAAAAAGACAGGAAACGGAGAGATCAATTGTTCATGCAAGTTGTAGGAGGTTAGAGAACCACTATCAGAAGAGGAAGGAATGAATGAGAAGATGGGAGTTCAGTGATTGTAGTACTTGTAGATAAGGTGACAAAGTGGAACCCGACAACAAGCTCAGGGATTGAATGAGGGAGGGGATAAAGGAAAGGAAGAATTGCAGCAATTGAAGAGATTGAGAGGCAAAACACGGGAAACAAATCCTATAAGAGAGTAAGGAATAAAGAAGGGTATAAAGAAATTTGATGGCATAGTTGTGGGACACTAAACGGAGGCAGAAGTATGAGGTTTAATATTAAAGGAAGGATTGTGCCGCGGGGGGCAGGCCTGACACACGAGAGACTAAGACGGATAATATTTGTTTCCGTTGGTAGAGGTTGATGGGATTAAGTTTTATGGAGTAGCTGCTCGTGAGGTAGTTACACGAGTAAAGTAGAAGGGAGATAGATTCCACCAAAATTCGCTTGAAAGAAAGGACTGAAAGCAAGGATCGAAAAGAGAAAAGAATGCAGGCTTGACTTGTAGTACAGCAGCGAATCTTTGAAAGGAGTAACAGATGGATGAACCGCGGTTAAGGACACCAGCGGACCATAGCATTGGCAAAAAGGAGTATGGTGGACATGACAGGGTTCAAGGAAACCAGACGACCCATAAAAGAAAAGAGCGAAAAACTCAGGATAGCCTGTTGAAAATGCGTTAGAATAAAGGAGAGAAAACTACGAAATGGCCAATCATAACCGGGATAGGAAATCTTGAACAGTATTGGTAACATGTAAACCGAACGATGTGAGGTGTATGGGATGATACCAGCATAGCGGATGGTCAGGGAAATAACGCAAAGAAATTGCCTTAATTAATACCATATTAGGTAGTTTGGGCGCAAGAATGAAAAATTTGATTAGGAAGATAATGAATAAAGAAGTATGAGAATGGGTAGAGGAAAGAATTAGGACACAAGAATATTTTAAAGCTGAGTGTAGATTATTGTGTGTATTTAAAAGATCGTAAATTGACAAAGGTTCGGCTGGTAGATAGCATTTATTATGGTAAGCGGGTTTGAAGGGAATTCAAGAGTTTAGAAAAACACAATATGGACAAGAAACAAAGAGAGTTATGGAATTTTTTTATTTTTTCCAGCCCGTTTATTTGAGTATTAGTAATATTAGAGGGTTGAAAAAGGTTATAAAAAGGGAAGAGTGACCGCAGAAAACAAGCGATAGAGGTTTTTCCAAGGCCAATGTATAAAGTGTACAAATGATTGATGAAAAATCCGTAACATCAGGTGAAAGAAATCACGAGATAGAGAGGACGTTTAGGAAAATGGCAGAGACAGACTTTTGGAAGGAGATGGAGACGAGAGATAACTTGTTAGTGGGACAACTATGACGAGATAGAATGAGGTTTTTTCAGGCTTGAATTGTCCTTCCAAGGGCATACATATATATGTTACAATCTAGTTGGAACGACGGGGTAATGCATTGAAGTCAGGGAAGCTTATGAGGATGAGGAAAAATAGACCATTACATAGAGGAGTGGAAACAAACGAAAGACAGAAACTGGCTAGTTTACTGGACATAAATGAAATTAATGAGCACCGAGTAATGTTGCAGAAAAAATTAGGTGGGAAGAATAGAGAATAGTGTAAAATTTATAGAATTATGTATAGGTCAAGTTTGTGGTTACAGCAAATTTTGATTTGATGAGGTAGACTGCAAAGTTGATATAGAAAAGGGAAAAATAGAAGAGAACTTTTTGATACTTTGCATAAAGATTGAGACTATGAATAGTTGAGATGAATGATCGCTGTTTAAGAGGTTACACTTGAAACCAAGTGGATATTTATACTTGTGATCAGGAAAAAGTCAGTATTGCACATGAAATTTGTAGTATATGGTTGATTGATATTATGAAATCCTTCGCAATTATTAATGCGATTATAGTGCGGAACATGACCAAATTTACTTAAGCATCCAAAGCAACAAGTTGCATATTGTTGTGTAAATGAGGAAGAAAACACACAAAACAAGACCTTTATTACAAAGAGAAAAATGATGGACACCCGAAACCCGCATTGGTAGGAAAAACTTTAGACTTCCGGAAATTGACCGAGTAAGAATGGAAAGCATCGATAGATCTAGAAGGGAGTTTTAGATTCCACGACTTTAAAAATAAAAAAATTCTAACTGAGGTATGTGATATCATTTCGACCTAGTGATTAGAATTGCGATTGCCATTATAACCTGAGTAAGAGGCCAGATACTTGACCGGGTAGTGAAACAAAGAATGTTCAACAGATAGGAAAGCAATTTTGGCACGAAAGTGGTTTGATAGGTATCAGCAAAAGATTTTAGAAATATTGATTCAAGAAGAGAACGTAGCAGGAAAACAGAGCGTTAAACCTGGATTCAGGTGACACCAACAGGACCGACGAAAATTACGAAATACTTTTTTCCTTTCATCCGTAGATGGACAAAATTGCGAAGCGTCACTAAGTTATAAAGATTGCAGGATTAGAAGACAAAAGAAAAAAGGGGAAGAATAGAATTGTACGAAATCAGATGGGAGATTATAAACATGGAAAACGTGCAAACGTTGACACTTTTCTAAGTTAAAAGTGTGTTTACAAAGAGGCTAGGATGTAGCTCGCAACAAACAAAGAGTCAAATAATAAAGTGTTAGAGCCAGATAGTGACCGGCATTAAGATTCCGAAGCGACAGAAAAGGAGCTTTGAGATTTTGAACAAAGAATATACGCCACACAAAGAAAAAACAGATTATGAAGCCTGATGGATATAGAAACCCAGATACAGAAGAGGTGAATAGAAAAGTGACATGGGAAGAAAGTATAGAAGATATGAAAATGAGATGTTGAGGAAATATGTTTTACTTTGGATAACAAGTCAGGCTTATTGCCAGAAAGCACCGAAACGATGAATGAAACTAAGAAAAAGAAGAATAGGCATGTCGAGAAATTCCAATAGTACAGATTGTTCCTCAGCAGATTTTGTTCCGATTAGCGGGGGTGAGGTTATATTGGAGGTTAGAATCCGATCGTAAGAAGTTCGTTATAGACAAATGATATTTACACCGGCAAAGAAACTGAAAAAAGTCAGGGTGAAAAAGAGGTAATAGAAGAGATTTAGGTAGTTTGATAAATGAAACGTTGAAAAAGAGACTCACATGTAAGAGGTTTAAAGAAGGAAAGGAAGTGTGGAGGACGATAGAGTTTAGGATATTTAACAGGGTTGGAGAGATGAAAAACATGCCTGACGTAGAAGTGAAGGACGGAAACAACTTCGGTTATAAGACGGAAGAGTGGCGACGCGGAGGTTTCTTAGGAATGAATGAAAAGCTGTAAGAGATTGTGTCTGAGTAGCAGTATGAAGGTACCACAGAGAAGAAGAGGGAAGACGACAGTAGAAATACCTGCCAAGAGGTGCACACTGGAAAAAGGGAGATATAAGGTCCAGCAAGGGTCTTCTGCAAAAGAACGGTGAGAAATGGTGAAGAGGTAATAAGGGGTTTCGGGGATTTAGGTGTCAAAGAGGAAGATTTTTATTAAAAATCATGGAAACCGGGACATTGGCCCTTGGAAAAAAACAAATAGAGATTGGGTAGGGAGAAAATTGAAGTAGGATGAACAAAATAATTGGAGTTATGGAGTTACAAAAAAACAACCTACAGGTTAGTGAAAATATATAGGTGTGAGAAGATAGTAGATTTCTAGTTTTAAGATGAACACATGTACCATCCTAACAGAACAAGAAAGAGATTTGCCTATGGAATTGCAATAGGTAAATAGATACCAATCAGAAACAGGTGATATGTAGAATTTGGTTTATTCCTGTAGATTTGTTTTATCATGTAGATTTGTTTCTGGCTAAGATTGAGCAATAGTGAGTGAAAAGTGTACAAAACAGAAAACTTACGAAGGAAAAGTACAGACCTAATGGAAGAGGAATTTGTAATGGGTTTGAAAGTATATAGTTGGTTTTGAATTTAATTAGAGGTTTGGTTAACGCTAGTTTAACAACAGAAAAAACGTGGGATAAAGAAAAAGGTAAAAAAGTGGAGACTGTAAGCTCATCAGAAAGAAAATTAAATGATTGATGTAAGACCAAAAATAAACCAGACCTAATTGCATTTGATAGTCAACCAGACTTGTCGGACAAGGGGGTGAGGGAGATAGATCGATGCAAACTGCCTGGGAATTCTGGAAACAAGATGTTTCCAGAATTGGATATTTGGTTTGCCATTGTGAGAATTGCATTAGGTACAGGTTACCGAGATGTTAGCTGACACCACGTATAAATTTACCAAGATAGCTTTCACAGCGATTGAGCATAAATTTAATAAAAGATTGAGGTTAGAAAAGGGACCTGATTAGTAACTTTTGGTGTTCCATACTGGTGAAAGAGCAAGATTGGATGAAAAACCAGCGGAGGAATAGAAAGTATTAAAGAATAGAAAAATACTGTAGAGAGGAAGTAACGAGGGACGAGAGATTTTCTATCATGTAAGCAAAACGAGAAATGGATAGAACGAAAAATAAGATACAGGCGGAAATACAACATATTGGAATATTAACTGTGATACGAAAGCAAACAAACCGACCGAGCAAGGTTGGCACAAGTATAGAGAGGTTGCCCAGAGGAAGAGGCCGTGGGAAAGAAATGGTAAAAAGGGTAGGCGGAATTTGTATACGCTACTACGTGATAGATACAGAAAAGTAACGAGGAAACCAGGCTTAGACCAGATAGCAGGAATGTTGGAACTCACGTCAAACATAGGAAACAAGAAAAACTAGAAAAGGTGTAGAAGTGGGAAAATTTGGTTACCCGTGGGAAGTCGTTAGGAACATTATAATACAATTAAAGCCAGTAGATGGACGGAAAAAAAAGAGATAAGTACATAGTATACCTGAAGCCAATACAGGCATAAAACGTGCACGAAAGGATTATTAACTGAAGGAAGATCAACGAGTTAAACTAGAACACTGATTGTGGCAAAATAGAAAATACCACCCGACAAAGAAATGCCATAAAGAGATAGAGTAGAACAGCAAACCAGGCCAGAGGGGGAGAAGCCATCATGCAGATGAATTGAAATCCGAGGAGGAAGTGGCAACAAAGAAAGGACACCAAAAGACCAAGGAAAAAAACACCTATAAAGAAAAAAGATTAGGAGGGACTACGGTGAATAGTAGACTAGTTAAGATAAGAGATGTTGGAGGAGGCAGAAACCTGAGGTAGGACTAGACCGAGGTCGTAGTTAGCCCAAAGACTTATTTACACAGGACCGATGTGATGACGGGTGTGATTCGAAAACAACAGTACGAGTGAAGTAGGAAGTAAGTTACATTGCCGTTTCAATATAACGAAGGTTACGAAGGAGTTATAACGAAGACATAAGAACAGACCCAGACCTTTGGAAGTTTTAACCGGAAACGAGGTTTAACAGGAACCCGGAACCACGACCAAAAAAAGATGTGGAAACCGAGACCGTAGAACGCGCCAGGTAAGTTTTTAGGCACGAAGGCCGTCAGGGGAACCTTGATGTCCGACAACAACTTAATACAGGAAAGAAAAAGAGGAATGAATGAGTTGGTAATCAAATACAAAGAGATCGAAGAAGAGTATATAAAAGAGAGGTGCATGGGAAGGGCACTAATAGAACACAAAGAAATTCAAGAACTAGAATTAAAGACACCAAATAGGTTAACAGAGGTGGGGAAAGACTAAGCAGATGAAAACACGATACAAGGAGCTAAGACCCAAGGACGACCAATGTAGAAGAAGACCAGAGTTACCAGAATTATACCCCGTCGAGGAATCTGAAAAGTACGGAAGGAAGATAGAATCGAAACGATGGCCAAATTGAGAAGACACAAAACAATTAAACAGAGTAAAAACACAGAAGATGAACCAACGAGATTGTTTTTCACAAAGGAAACGAACGGATTTGAGGAACGAAGTTTTTACCAACAATTGGATGACAAGATGATGCAGGTTAAATTCGAGGCAATAGCAGAAAGTGATCCAGGTAACCGAACTTCCACAGTCACAAGTTTAGATTGACCCAAACAGGAAGAAGTAGAAGGCAGACAGAAAATGAAGTTAATTGGTGGAACGACACCGAAGGAACGGGAAAGATTAGAAGACCGCGACTGGATCCGTAGATTTAAATAACACAGCGTTCAAAAGTTAGGGCATGAAACGTTGAAGGAGAAGTTAAAGATCAGGACGAAAATAGCGGAATATAGGTGGACTAGACGTATACAATTAAGCAGCCTTTCAAAGGTTGTAAGCTACCCCGGTGGTGAGACAAGCAGGCCACAACAGTCATAGAAGGTATATAACGGGCACCAAGTTATTCCTAGGGTGGTTACAGATTTTGGAGTAGCTGTATTAGACACGAGAAAAACTACAGACAAACCGGATTGATCAACAAGACTAAACAGCAAAGAGTTGAGTTTACCCGACGTAAAAAGGATCCGTCCCAGAAAATGGAGTGTTGGTAACGGAGATAGAGATAGGAGAGAACACGATAGTCTTACATAGACGAACAAGAGGTACGAATAAGTCCGCGTGAAGTAAAAATAGAAAGAGAAACAGATAGAGATTGATATAGAAGTAAGTAGTTATAAAACCGAACAGGAACAAGGACTAGGTAAATTGAAAGAACAGATCAGATACCAGGTAGATAAAAAGGGGTCCGATCTGTGAGAACAGACAAGAATAACCAAGGCTGATTGATACCATCAAATAGTAAACGAACCAACGAGACGAATACCCAGTAATAGGATAAGTTTGACCGCGGTGAGAACAAATCAGACAACACTAGGTGAAGAGGGAACTACGTTAGTATACCACACGGACGCGGGTTGGTGTCTTGAAAGAGCAGTACCACAACAACGGTGTTCACAGAAGTCGACAACCCAAGTATAAAGTGAACGGACACAAGTTACAGATGCGACGTCCCGTCACACACGCCGGACTGTGACACCCGTCCCCGGAAATTCGTCTCACAAAACACCGAGCGCCGAAGTTCATCGTCACGTCACGACCGAAGACAACGAAGAAATTAGTTGGAGGAACGCGAGAGGAAATTTGAAAATTGTTAATCTGGAGGTGGGTCATGTGAAGCTAGTTCGATTGACGGGCGGGGCTTGAAGTCGAGATCCCGGAGATGTTCCGGAAGACTCATGTGGTGTCCGCATTCGAAGTTGAAACGTTACGGTTAATACAGTCGTACAAAATACGGTGTAATAGTGACGTCGATAATTACCGGTTAATTTCCGAGGATGGATGAGTCGTTTAACGCGGGGTAGAGGGAGGAGAATGAGAATGAAGTTGGCGGAGATGTAATTGTAATCTTGGGAGGAGAGGGACCGAGTCGCGCAGAGGTACGACGACATTTCGAGCGGGGGTCATCAGTCGCGAGGTCCCGTTGTCTGGTGGTCGTGGAAGACCGGTTCTCTGGGTCTGGGTCAGTCGTTTTAAGGACGTTGGCATCGGCACGGTGATGTAATCTGCTGGTGTCGGGTGAGCGGGAGGTGGCGAAGGTGTCGGGGCTCCGTAAGTGGGGTTGTTGCCGGTAGAGTGGTTTCGGAATTAATACTCAGTTGCTGATATCGATGTGCGGATGCATTCACGTCGTAAATTATTCACTGGAACTCGCTGGTAGCAGTAAGATCGGAGAATCGCCAATAAAGAATCAGGTAAGTCAGAAAGATGTCGGGTAAGTAGCCTAAAGATGCTCGGGTAATCCTCCGGATAGAGTCGAATTAGGCCGACGACGGCTATTTTGAGGGCACTGATTGGCGGAGGGATCGGAGGGAGAGGAATCTCGTATTGTCGCGGTTTTGTAGATCTGTGGGGTTGCGATTTGCATGTGAGTCGGTTGCCTGCTACGGTTTTTCTTTTCATCGGGAGAGTTGTTCTTGCTTCGGAATATGGGGTGGGCGCATGTTTCTTGGGAGCTGATTCTTGGCGGGGGAACCTGTAATCGGATAGGATAATAAATCGGAAGTGAGGGAGAAGAATCGATTTTTCTGTGTGGGTTCGAAGAATGGAATCCGATTATGTGAGGCTCGGGGGGAGAGACGGGTTGCCGGGATCGAGCGGAAATAAAGTCTGGCATTGGGTGCGGAGTTGGGAGCGACTCGTACGAGGAGATGGCCGGAATGCGTGCCGTCCGGAACGTATGGGGGTTAGTTGGAGTAGCGTAGTCGGGATGAAAGTAATTCTAATTGGGGGGGCGTGGAATCCGTACGCGTTATCCCTGGGACGGTTCCTCTGCTTTGTAGGAATGACGGCCCTTGGAGGACGGTCCTGGCCTGGATTGCTTTTCGTCAATGGCTGCTTTCGGAACGACGTGGAGCGAACGAATCGCAGAGGTTTCGGGTGAGAAGTCACGAATGCTCGGGCGTGTGGGATGGCATGACATGTTTTTTTTCGGCGGAAGTGGGGTCTGTGAACTGAATCCTCGCGGGGACGTCTGGTGCGGTGGAAGGTGGGTGGTGGGTGAGGGGCGTCTGCAGGGAAGGGTCGTTATCCGGATTGGCCTGAATTAGAAATGGATGATTTCGTCGCGCTTCCGGTGGTCGACGAGCGATGTTTTGTGACAATTGTTAGGGACCGAATTGTTTCCTCGACTAGGGGTGGAACGGTCGGGTGAATTGAATTCTGCGTGATTTCGGGCTGTCGGGGGGAGTTGAGTCTGAACGGGGTGCTGCGGAGGTGATTGGAGAATAGAGTTAGTTCGGAAGCAGGGGTTAGGGTGGGTTCCGATCTGTTACAGAGGGGTGGACGTCATGATGCATGGTGGTTTGGGAACATGTGGGGGAATGATCGGGGGTCGGATAGGGGCTTGTGAACGTTGGGCGGGTGGGCGGAAAGAATTGATTGAACGAGATGTTTGTGGAGTCGAATAAATTGATCGATTTCGATTGATTGGGCTCGGGAGGATCGTCGTTCTGGAGCGATTACCATGTCCGGAGTGTCATTGGTTCGTTAGGCAGGAAATTTTCATTCGAGCGGGGGCGGATTGTGTAGGTTAATTTCACTTGACGTGGGACTTGGGAATACGCGGGAGTCCTTGACGGCTGCGGCATAGAACGTCACTGAATTGATTCCGAGCGGTCGCGAGATGACGATGTGGGAGTTACGATTGGGTGGGGGCAATCGAATAGAAATGTGATGGCCGAATCGTCATCCGGCGAGAGGTCTTGTGGGGGGCTCGA
>Ga0163217_1086970_pt1 | contig 12769 bp, 9 predicted proteins | sample SynspAceP_FD_185933 | JGI IMG/M metagenome (GOLD analysis project Ga0163217, IMG submission 185933) | Saline lake microbial communities from Ace Lake in Antarctica - Synechococcus sp. Ace-P (PacBio error correction) | ecosystem: Environmental > Aquatic > Non-marine Saline and Alkaline > Saline ... | reverse complement strand
CGCGCGCGCTCTTGTAGTCCGTTGCAACATCAGGATCTCCTTGAAAGCTCACGTTTTTCAAAACGCATTCAAAGAACCACTCCGTCATCATCTATTTGGACGCCCCCAGGACCATCTTCTGATTTATCTAGAGATCCGCCAAATCTGAGCAACTTTTTTCACGGGTCACATATTCTAGCCCATGTGGAACGCCATGTTTCGATAATCCCCCATGCAACCTGCACTAGCTCCTTCTATTTAGGAGATCAGTTCCCATTGTGCTTGCTTTTTGTTCCCAAGTTTCAAAAGCTTATAAGCCAGCCTTGAGATATTCCACGTAGACTTACGACTGTTCCCGAGTTGTATGCCTTCGCGATCATCTGCTTGGGTTGCTTGATCAATCGGATAGCCAGAGTAGGTGTGGGTCAATAAAAAAGCTGTTGACTTGAATGCGTCACAATGGCACGATAGCGATTTTGGCTCCTCGTAATCAGCTTCAAGGTTGTCTAAAACCACATGGAAGCCTTTTCTGAAGGGCTATTGACTGCTTAGGGTATACATGCACATAATTGTGTCACGATGACCACCACAAGTCGAATTCTTTCAGATTGGAAAGTAGAGTTCTTTTTCAAACATTCTCATATAGAGCTGCCATATACACGTGATGGTCAAGGCATTCAGTTCCCACCGCGAAGTTTAGATTTTTCTGGAATTAGGAGCTAAAAGCCAGCAGCAGGCTCAAACATCCCGTCCATTCAATGCTCCCATTTAAGTGGATGGCACAATAAAGGATTCCAGGTCGCCCCGGCCTATTAAATCCAATCCTTAATTTTTTTTGGTGCTGAACATAATTAAACGACTTTTTTCGGGGTTTTAAAACTTAAAATAATGATCTTCTACTGCAAGTCCACTCTAAAACATTCAGTGAATCGAATCAATAATTTTCTAGATGGCTCCAGTGGCGTTATGAGGTGGCTTTTACAAAATTTATTTCATCTTCTTTCTTCCAAAATATCAAATGAACTGCTTAACATAACAAGCAAAAAGCCCAAAATCATAATTTGGAGATTTTAACTCCTAATTTAATGGCCTAAACTCTCTGTTATGAATCTTAGCTATTAAGTTCCCGCCTTTTCGTCATTTGATGTTTGGAGTTTGTTTGTCTGGGGATTCCTGGTATTGACGATGGAACTTTTCTAGGAAGCTAATCTTTTGCTAAGGATTCAAATATCTCTTGGCATGTTCTTACCCAGTCAATTTGGCGCGCATTCATCGCCCCCCTTTTATATGTAGATTAATTCAGATCATTTTTTTTCGATGCACAGCGAATTCTTGGGCCGTGACTTCACCGATTGAGCAGCCTGAGTACATGATGTAACAATTCCACAGATTTCAATTGGTTTTTTCCTTTCTCCTTGTTACATGATTCTTTTCTGGCCGACGCTCGCTTTAGTTATTTCCATTCCTTCATCAAATGAACAGACCCCGCAAAGGAATTTGTCTGTGATTTCAGTTTGGGGTACAAATTGGAGGGATTGCGGGCTGGGTTGTAATCAGTTTTTTTGCTTGGAACACAGCCAAGAAGGATGAAAGTTAGGCTGCTGCGAAATACGTATGGCTGCATGGAGCCATTGTTTTCTTTGATTTGGGGTTTTTCAGTTCTTCACCCTTCCTCCAAACTCCACCCAGGCTTAAATCGATTGAAAAAATAAGTTTTCAGAATTATGGGATGGATAGCTTTAAGCACTTCCTATAAGCATCGAAATTTCGCCATATTCTTATTTCAGCTATTTGCATTTGTATTCCTTTGCATATTTATACCAAATGTCATCCTTTCTAACTAGATTGGCGGTATCAAATTCGACTGAAAATGGGCCTTAGGTTCAGGTCTATGAGGTGGCTCTTCTATGCTTGCTCTACCCATATCTATTACCACGATTTGGGATTAAGCAAAAGACCTTGATCGTAGCATGCTAGCCTGGGCTATTCGCCTATTTATTATTTGTTGCTTTTGGCGAATGCTGAGAGAGAGGGTCTGCGAGCTATTAGTAGGAATTGCTTTTACACGGCGGTATGTTACGATTTCTTCTTGTAAGGCGGGGCAGACTCTGAATATACGATCCATGTCGGGCGCCAAATTATAAATCTCGGCGCAGGGGTTAATTCACCTTGGGCAAACTATGGAATAGGATGCTAATTGCTTTTGGGCAGCGGGAATTGGATTTTCCAATCACTTCTTGATTCAACCGCTAACTCACGACTGGGGAATCAAATTTGGTGATTCCTTCTAGGTATTTCTGTCAATGGGTTTTAGTATTTTTCCATGGCTTTTTCAAAAAAAGGAGAAAATTAACTCACTCAATAACCCTCAGAACCAAACCTATTGGACACTGGAAGGCGAGATTCCTTCAAGAAGTTCTCCTAGAGGAAGCCGCTTCGGCGGCTTCTGACCTCCTTAGATTTTAAGAAGAAAAAGCCAAAAATGGCTCAAAGGAAACATTAATCTATGGGCGTTTGGCTTGGTTTTTCGCGGAATTATACGCGCGAAGACTTTGTGTAGAAGTAAAGAAATCGGTACAAAGAGAATTGACGGATTAGGACCTGATAAGGCGGGGAAATCCTTAAAAAAACATGGAATTCACTCCTCCATTGTTGCAATGGTGCTAGATCAGTTTAGTAGATGGTTTGGAGAAACCAAATTTCATGATCAGTTAGAGAAAATATATTGCTGAGAGCTAATTTCCTAGTCGTCAAGCTGGAATATTTCACCAATCGCATTGCTTTTCTTGGAATCGAAGAGGAGATGGACATGAGACTGGACTGAACAAAACTTGTCAAGCTGGATTGGGAGCGGTTATTTCGATCGCTTGAAAACATGGAGTAGGTCGTTCAAATGGAGCTTCTTAATAGTCGAGTGATCACAAAAGGACTATTTAGCGATAAAATCTGCGCTGGGGGAGTGGACCTCGTAACGCGAATAGATAAGCGAAAACTTTAAACTGCTTATTCAGAAACTCTATCATTGCAAATAGATTGAAGGAACCTCATTACGAAGTTTCGAGACAAATCACCATTAATTTTGGTCTATTATCACTACGGCCGTAATCCGGGAAGAATTGAGTTGGATGGAAAATCAGGAAAAATCAACATATACCCCGGATTTCATGCAAGCCGATCGTGGAATTCAGGGATATAAGGATACGTCTCTCACGAGTTCTATTCCGAAATCTTCAGATGGAAATGGATCATTCAGCACAGGGCCGTAGGCGAGTTATGTGACGCTATAATTTTAAAAATAAACCAAAAAAACCAATTATATGGGCAAATCAATCGCATAGAGTGCAATTGTCAGTGAGGTCAGGAAATTAGCGGCGGTTTGGGCTGCTAAGAGCTGACTGAGAAGGGACTGAAAGTATTGCTTCTACGACGTGGTCCGAATGTGGAACACATCAAAAGATCTATAAGGAGTGCGGGACTCTTCCGCCATGGGAGAGATACCTCATCCGGTGGAAGAAGAAACGCAAGAAACCAATTAGAAAACCATCCAACTTAAGAAGAGATTACGTGCCAAATGAGCCAATCTCCGGATTGGTATGGCACAATGAAGACGAAATCACCGTACGTGGAGGAGGAAACCCTTCACTTCGTGTTAGAGTCAGATATCAAGAGGAGTCGTTCATACTTTGGAGCGTCAAGCTTTACCTGGGCTGATGTGGATTTTGAGGCAAATGCCAAAGACGAAAATCGCCAGTCGATGCACGGATTCCGCTATAAAGGACGTAGCGCCTTAGGATATAAGCCTACGTGGAGAAGTTTGCGGAGGTATCAGTTCAAAATGTTAACTTAGCGATCCTTACCGCGATGGCGAGTTTCAGCACCGGCGATGCCGATGAACTGTGTGGAGAAAGGATGCAGCTGCTCGAATTCAAAGAACATCTACAAAGGAAGCTCGAAACTGGACAATAGGTCGACCTGCTAACATTACGCAGCCACTTCCAGGACGTCCGGGCGTCAGATTATCGAAAACAAATGTTCAGTTATAGCGTTTGTCCATATGGAGGTACTTCAAGTTACTTCCAGGCCTCTACGCTTACCTGCAGCTGTAGGCTACTGGTTAATTTTAACCTTAAGACCTTGGTCTCATTTAAGAAAGCTATCTCTTGACAAGCGATACCCAGAAAGCTACTGGAGTAGAAGTCTTAGACTGCGGAAACAACAGACACGAAAATATATATATTCTTCCTCTGCGCCTCTTCAATTTAACTCTTCGCATCCTTATAAAGATCAGTACTGATATTTGCTGGGGGATTAGATCAAGTTCTGGAAGAACTTAAGCGTCACAAACTGTAATGGAAATCACCAACTTTAGGATGGGAGCAAATTGTCAGATGGATGCTACGGAAGGGACAAGTATACTTCGGAAGACGATCCAACAGACTTTATATCTCCAAGATCAGAATCTTGACGGTGAAAGCGATTATATCAGAGGATTGGTTACCAAGGGTCGGCGCAGCAGAAGCGTTGGAATAGAATGTGGCGCGAAATGACTTTGGGGGCACCAATGAAGAAGCTTTGACAGGCTCCAGGAGCCTTGGATAGTGTTGGATTTACTGCGTATTCGGGAAGAGATTCTGCCTCTATCATACAAACTTAATCAAACTGAGCCGACTACAGTGGAAGGATTAAGTGAGGGCATGGAAGCTTTGGCTCAATGGATGCAGAGATCAAAGAAATGAAATCAATATGCGGAAAGCCATGCATGCGATGCAGCGAGGATGTTAAGAAGCTAGGCTGTTTAAAGAATGGTCAAACCTATGATGTGGCTAATACTTTGGTCAGGTATTACGGATGGAAACTGCCAGAATGGAAGAGATCCAAAAACCTCGGTATTGTATAACCACAAGATATGGGCATGCGCAAGAATGATCTCTTGTTCAGCTGACGGAGCTTGTATGACGTTCTGCAAGCAGCACAGACTCCTTCGTTGGATTATATGGCTCTGACAAGCTAGGAGCAGCGCATTTGCAGTAGAGAAAAATTGAAAGAAGCGAAAACCTATTAATCTAAAAAAGACAGAGGACTATGATATGAATAGAAAGGAGGACGCGTTGACAAAGCGTCGATGCGTAGATGATGGGAGGTACGGATGGTCGGTGCGACGCTATTTTTGACAGGTTGCCGCTCCTGGCCATCAAAATCGAAGGTTCTAACTTCAGTCCTTGAGGATATTTGCTTTTTGATGAATTAGGCAGATGACAATAATTCCAAGAACCGATACACCTGGCGGGAAAGCAAACCGGAATTGGGGCCTTTTAGGTTGATGTGGGTTTACGATACTTGACGATGCCAGAACAGCAGTAAGCTATTAATGGTCAGATTGGTCTGAACTGATCGACAAGGATTTATAAAATCAACCAAGTTCTGACTTGTTGAAAAGCTTCACAAGGGATCGATTTAGCTATCTAAATGGCAATGAATGAGCAATTCAAAACTAAGCAAGGAGAGAAGAAGCTTAAAGTGGTCAAATATGTTGAGAGATTGACCGTTTGTACTGGGTATATTTCATTCAGAGACGGAGGCGATCAAGGCCTTGAATATGTGGAGGTTCCTGGCAATTTTGATCCATGTATTTCCTTGGAGCAGTCTGATAAAGCCTTCGCGATTGATAGGACAAACTCCAGATCCAAACATTAAAGCCGCTTCTCTTGAAGCAGGCTTTTTTATTCTAAATTTTGAGAGGACGCTGGAACATTTATTGAATCGGTCGATCTCTTGAGCTGAATTCCTGAACAGAGAAAGGTGATAGAATACTAGAAGGATCAAAACAAAAGTGCCACTCTCGATTGCGCCCAGATTGTGATTTATTGATTAATGACTTGGCTCTTTCCTACCTAAGGTTTGCACCTTCTACGAGTTGAAGCCGATAGACTTCAACCGGTCTTTCGAGGCCTGAGAAGATTTTGGACATCATAAAGTTTGACTTGTTGAATTATTTTACTCCAGAGAGATCGAGTGAGAGTAATTCGTAGCTTTTGATATTTAGATATTTTCGATGATTTCGAAAGTCACTCAAATAAGACAAGTCTCTTGTTCAGTGAGTTGGTTGCTCAACAATTTGAAATGCATTGGACAGAATTTCATTTGTCATTCTAGTGATTTCTTTCAATGAGTAATCGCCATATTCAAAGTCTATATTACAGTGATCAACCAGCTCCTGAATTGTAAAAAGCTTTTCGGAAATTCGGAAAATATTAACCCTTCACACACCAGCCTGTCTCATGACTTCTGAGAATTGCTCTACTGACTTTCTTTAAAAGATGATCGACTCAATGAGATTCTTTGCATTAAATTAATAATAGGAGGCAAACCTGATAATGATAATGCCCTATTTTTTTCGTCTACTGAAAGAGTCCTGCATCGGTTGTTCTGTATTGCTTCAGCTAGTTTCGGGATTCTATATAATAAGAACCCTTATAGAAGATTAAACCAAAAAAAAAAGCGAGATAACTTTATCTTAATTCTTCTCTGTTTCATTTGAATTAGGCGGATCTGGCCTGGTGGAGAAATCAAGATTCTGGCTTTTATCAAAAATTACGCACGTAGTCTATTCATTCGCTGTGGCCAGATCAAAGATCACCCTTTTTTGGCCTCCCCAATTTCCCCCGCCACAGCAATATCAGAAATCAAAATGAAAATGAATGGTCAAAGGTCCATTTCGGCTGAGGATTTTTTCCTGAATTAGTAAGAGAAGTATACACTCATATCGATACTAAAAAATCGATTTTATCGCTTTCCAACAAGTCGCATAAGAATGTGAATTCTTTGTTGAACATCTGGAATATGATGCTCACGTTTACCTAAATCTCGTTACCGATCGAGTGTTGAAAGTTCTCTGTATGCACATGTACCATGAATTACTGAAAGGATCAAACCCCACATGTTCCATGAGTCTATCTTCACCACTTTCCTTGCCAACTTCCATAGCGGCTTCGTGTTCGGAAAGCCATCAGAATGCAGAGCCAAGTTCCGACGCCTCTCGGTAGTTTTGCTTATTTCAAAATAGCATAAGGTCCGAGCTGCTTTCCTTTTAGTGACGGTTTTTCTTGCAGATGTATAGCCTATGTAGGTCTGTAATAATCCGCGATGAGCTTCGATAATTAGTATGGCCATTCCTCCGACACGGGCATTTTTCCGCTCTATCAGTGTGATAATACTGAAGGCTCAATATATTTCCCAGCCCATGAGTCGCCAATATTAAAGGCCCGATTTGAGGTGTCAGGAAGTCCGTCAACTTCAATTCGTCTGCCAAAATTGGTTTGCAGGAGGCATTTTGTTGTCCAAATACAGTTCATGGGCAGAAAGAAGGAGGTAGACATAGGAAGGAAAGTTTTTCCGATGAGGATGCAATTTATAAAAAACTTAACAATAACTCATGGTTAATCTCGTAGGCTTGCGGAATAAAATGCAAAAATTTTTAGACCTCATCATATTCGTAGTTTAGCAACCGCATTAAAACCCAATTCACATGGCATACTATCATCGTCTAGGTAATCCACATTCCCCCAAGCGGCATTACGCATTCCGCTCAAACCCGACGGAGCTCTTTATAAGAAAGAATGGTAGAGTATCAAAAAGGATTGCTCAGGAATCTACTCCACCATGTGATCATATCTACAATCCGAATCGAGTGAAGGGTAATCGGACAGCCAAAGCCTTTTGATTGGTCAAATCGCAAGAAGCCCATGGCTTATGAATCCGAACCCACCTCCAACCTTCCGAGTTGGGAAATTCACGGTTGAAGATTACCTCAGTGCTCGCCGATCCTAAGTATGACACCTTGATGCTGATGATGGGAATCTTGTACTCCAAACAGGCAACGGAAGGTGACCTTCTTCTTAAAGAATCGGGCACGGAGATGGAGGCTCAGTTGCTACATTCACGAACGGCGAGAGCCGTTTAATTGTGACTCTCAATTTGGAAGCTGAGGTTCGGAAGGAGATTATATTGTGATTCGCCTCGGACACGATTACTGACAGATCTCGGAATTTAAAGAGGAAGACCCATTGAGACTCTTGGTCATAGAATCCCAAAGGACAATCAGAGACGGTTGCAAAACGCATAGAAATCGAGCGTCGGGCAGACTGCTTGAAAACTCCCCATTGTAGAGCGAAGACATTCGGGTACACCACGACGAACTGAAATGAAAAAAGAGAAGGAGTGACTACCCTTATTCAAATCAAAAGAGCAGGGGAATGGTCTCTTCACCCATATACCCTACGGACATATAGCCCATTGAAGTATTGCTGGGTTGGGATGGCTATCTATATCCTTACGCTTTGTCGATTTACAGACTTTGAGCCAATTACTGTCGGATCCATCAGCCACCTCCCAGTGCACCAACGACATTCTCCAAGCTGAGGGATCTGTGATTTTGTTCATTTGTGCCAAGCTTTTGCATTACCACCTTCCACTGGCATTCCGAGCACCATATAATCACTGCGGAATATTGATTCGGATGAAGTTTTATTACGCCTGAGGGGGAATTTATGAGTCGAAAGGAATCGATAGAGGTTCATTACGCATTCATATGGGCGGTTATGCCACATGGCCCTTCATCCTGGTTACAGTGGAGAAATCCATTGGGAGTAAAGAGACTACAGAATATAGCGTGAGCTTGACACCTATCAAATCCTGAGAAAATCACGACTGATGCATTGGATTTGTGCGATAAAAAACAGTCCGAATGAGCTGGAACTGAAAATAAATATTTCAAGCTAAAAACAAAGCTAGAATTTTGTCAATTCTAGGCTTTTTTATGATCGCGTGGCTTATGATTAATTCTGTTATTTCCTGAATTAGGGTTGACCTGTAGCTCCATTCGGTCTGGATTCCAAGCATCATAACAAGGTCGGTGCAATAATCATGGGATTGTTGTATATCGAGTGCTTGAGCTGCGTTTTTTCTTACATATTCCAACCATAGATAGAATTAGGGACCATGGGTGTAATAAGTAAATCCCGTACCATGTGAAGTTCCTCTAGCTACACCAGTCAACCATTCCTGCTCAAGAATCAAGAGTAGGTTTCCAGAAGATTTGAAGTCTGTAAGCCATTTGCAAAAAGTGAGGCTCGCCCAGACTGAATACACGGTTTTCGCATCTCGTGGGAGGTGCTAGACTTGCCTTTTATTCCTCTAAATCGCAGTAGAAAAATAGCCAGTTCATCTTCGATAATTCTTTTTAAAAATCAAGTCTTTAACTCGGACTAATTTTCATTTAAGAATACTTGTATTTGGAAAACACTTCAAAATCCAACTCCCTTCACCAAACGTGCGGACATAATAGCCCTTAGTATGTGGCAGCGTGATATAACCACAATTCAGATATGCCTGCAGGACCTTTTCCAGCCTCCATATGAGAAGCCACTTCAGCCGACTCCATTGATCTTGCAGGTCAGAAAAATTTCGAGCGGTATTGATCTTTACCATAGAGGTATTTGCTAGAGTAGTCAAGAGCCTCTCCAAACTCTTGGCTCTTAGTCTGAACGAATCATTGTCCGTCAATGCGACAGAAGAAGACCAAATCGGTGTTCCGATGTAATCGGGTGAAAGAAACTCAAGGCATAGATAAGATTCTGTGTTCTTCCTTTTCCTAAATTTCCCCTTTCTAATGCTTGCAATAGCAAAATCAAGCGTAGTGTATTTGCCAAATGGCAGTAGGCAATTAATCCCCGGGCCTCCATCTTTCATCTTCTTAGCTCGGCAAGGTTCTATAAGGAAAAAGTAGGGCGCTGTCTTTGCCAATAACGAGACTCGTAGGGATTGTCATCTGCAAATACTTTGGACATAGTCTCGATTTGGGTAGAGAGTCTTCCAAGTTTAGATTCTAAATATTGTCAGCTATTTTTTGCCGATTGAAATCTTGAACCATATTTGGTAGCGTCTCATGTGTAATAGGTTAGAAGGCATAAAACTTCTGCCATTCCTCACTATCAAACAATACGCATCGCCTAACATGACCAGAGGCAAACTGGTCTCCCACCAGATCCTTGAATCGCCACACCACCACTTTAAGATCGCCTGTTTGTCAGCAAAAGCAAGTTCATCTGTGATGGTCGTAGTCAATAAGTTTCTTGAGCTGATTGACCCATTTCCAGCTGTTCGCCATACGTTACTCACTGATGGACATCATCATCCAGCACCAATACAATGAACTTGCCATCACTTTTTCACATACACCATCCATTGCTGATGACTTCCATGTGTGGCTGGAGTTGTACCTGTATAGACTGGATGCATGGAACCTGGCCTGGTATACGTGGGACTTGTAATTATAAATGGCCATATTTCATCATAAAGCCACCATTCATTAACGCTTAAATCCACCCTTCACCATACGCGGCAATCAGCACTAGTTATAGAGGTAAATCTCTGTCGCATGTTGATCCACGACAATTCACCACGATTGAGCTTGGTACTTGTTTTTGAGTTTGTTTGTTGCGGTGACTTGCCCTATTCCTAAGGTCCAACAAGCAGGCGATTCCCAAAATTCTCTTCATTTTCTATTTTGTTTTACATCAATCAAATAAGGATATGACCACGATCCTGGGTTAGACTTTGTAAAAAGCGCCAAAAGTATTCGAACATAAGAGTTAATTTAATTTCCTAAAAAAATGAAAAAAATTCAGTAATCGTAGTTGGTATTTTGATATCTCAGTTTTCTGGATTTTCGCAATCTATTTTTGAAATGGGTCTTAGATTCCAAGTGGCATAAAGGAGGAGAAATGAACTCGAAAACTCATGCCTGTTAAAGCGAGTCTCGGTTATTCTTCAATAATCCGGTTAAAAACGACCAACGATTGTCGATTTTAGGCTATCACCAGACCACCACGAATTCTTTTATTTAACAGACTTTAGGGAGCCAAATGCTGTTTTCGGGTGCATTTTCAGTGAATCGCGTGAAGTAAATTAGGTGATTCGGTGGAGTATGACGTTGGATTTTTGTTACAAAACGTAGAGATCCCACGTGCCGAATGATGGAATGGAAAGCCGATTGGGCACTTCAGATTGGGGTGATGCGGGAAATTCGCGGATTTCAAGAGCCCCTTAATCCGAACACCGGAGTTTGCTGGTCAAAAATCAGAATAAACACCGTCAATTTTGATCAGAATTTTCACTTTTAATCTTTCAAATGCATTGGAAGAAAGTGACACTAAATAAACGCGTCTGATAGGATGGGTGCTGGATTTCAAAAAAAGCGCTGGTTATCCGTGGATCAACTGACAAGAAGCAAGTGCCCAGAGTTTACACGATGATCTAAAAATCAGACCTGGAATCTTCGGAGCGGGTAATCCAACTATTATCGATTGAGCAGACCAAAATCCCGAGTTTTGAAACAATGATCCGATATCGCTGAATTATGGAAAGCGGATTCTCCCTGAAAGAGGATGAGCTTAAATCCCAAGCTCACTGTCAGAAGATTGATATCGTTCGCTCTCGGAATGATGGATGCTGCTTGAGGGAGGTGCAAGACCCCAGAGGAGATTACCTTAATTTGAAAAGGCTGTGAGGAATTTCTTGCGGATCTGGCCAGGATCGAAGGTTAATGAAGGGCTGCAAACCAGGCATGGTCTGGCGAGATTCAGGAGTTTCATGAAGTTATATTTACAAAAAGATATATGCGCAGAAGATTTGGGATACCATCCTTGTGGAGAGGGAAATAATGGTTGCATTACTATCTTACGTTGAAAATGATAAACAAAACTTAATGGACGGACTTGTTTACTCATGGACCTTGTGCAGCAATGGAAAGGTATACTATGATTGACTCGGACCATCCCGATTAGTGCGGAAATTCAATTGAGAGGGAGCGCGGCGATTTAATGAACTGGTTCTATCAAGCCCAGGAGTGGGATGCCTTATGTAACCAGGAGCAAGTTTTGGGTATCATTTTGCTTGCCGTACAGAAAACATCAATGATGGCCTAGTCGCTTTGGAATCATCTCAAAGACTGGAGAAAAAATCATGCCTATTTTCCGCCAGGCCACAAGCCATCACTTTGGATTAGATGTAACATGAATCGAGCGCGTTCGTGAGCAAGTCTAAAGAGGAGTAGTCTTACAGTAGAACCAGAGGGATACACTTCCAGAAGGAAAGTAAAATGTGACTTTCCGCAATGTGGGGAATAGCTGTACGAAATCGAAGAATGATATTTTGGTGACTAAAGATGGGCCCAATTAATCTTTTCTGCGGGAACTCCTAGATCCAAGCGGTGCTATCGAGCAAAATGATCGAGAATTCCGAGCGAGTATGGAGAAACTTGGGTGTGCGCCTAGATTAATTAGGGGTTTTTGATTTCTGTGGCGGAAATACGGGACTCATTCTGCAAACTGGAATTAAACATTGAGAACACCAAAGCTCGCGGAGCGACGCAGCGCGCAACGAAAAAAAGGTTGAAAAATTGATTTGGGAAAGTCTTATTTTTATGAGGAAAACGGTGTTGGGGCCTTAATACTTTTACTTTTTATGGAAAAAAACTGAGAAAATTTGGAGAGACTCCGCTACCCTACTAAAATTTTAGACAAGGGGCGAGGTCTTTAACATACCATTTCGAGGAGTTTCGAAGGGCCAGGGGGGGAACTGTTAGAGTTCAAATTTTATGAAAGAGATTTTTTTTATTCACGATTTAAAAAGTTTCAAGTTTAGTGAAGGTTGAGGAATTCAAAGGGGGGTTCTCACATTGCCAACTGCAGTTGGGAAATTTGAGGGGAAAAATCTTTTCTTCCTTTTCTGA
>Ga0163217_1076630_pt1 | contig 12769 bp, 12 predicted proteins | sample SynspAceP_FD_185933 | JGI IMG/M metagenome (GOLD analysis project Ga0163217, IMG submission 185933) | Saline lake microbial communities from Ace Lake in Antarctica - Synechococcus sp. Ace-P (PacBio error correction) | ecosystem: Environmental > Aquatic > Non-marine Saline and Alkaline > Saline ... | reverse complement strand
CTTTCCACCATGACCCGCAAGCCATGATCAAAGCCTCCCACCTATCCTTGCGCATCAGAGCCCGGGCACAATACCAAGCTACAGTAACAGCTTCATAGGGTCTTTCTGTCCGGGTCACGTATTCCGGCATCTTCACAGACAATTCTATTTCGCCGAGCCTCTCTCCGATAAGCCGCCCAGATCGTTACCGCCTTTCTGCGGGTCGGAACTTTACCCGACAAGGAATTTCGCTACCTTAGGACCGTTATAGTTACGGGCGCCGTTCACCGGGGCTTTCAGTCGCTAGCTTCGCTTTCGCTGACCAGCTTCCTTAACCTTCCGGCACTGGGCAGGCGTAGCCCCTACATCGGTCTTGCGACTTAGCGGAGACCCTTGTGTTTTTGGAAACAGTCGCCTGCGGCCTCTTCACTGCGACCACCTTTGCGGTGGCACCCCTTCTCCGAAGTTACGGGGCCATTTTCCGAGTTCCTTTAGAGAGAGTTATCTCGCGCCCCTCGGTATCTCTACCACCCCACCTGTGTCGGTTCGGGTACAGGCCATCATGCCTTAACGGGTATAGGGCTTTCTTGGAAGCTTTGACATCACCCACTTCGCTGCCGTAGCAGCTCGTACTCCACGCCTCAAGCTCAGAGCGTTTTCTCCGCCTTCCTCAACGCCTCGAACGACTTGAACCAGTAACCAACAATCTGGGCTGGGCTAGCCTTCTCCGTCCCCCTTCCCAAAAACCATGACAGGTACAGGAATGTTGAACCTGTTGTCATCGGACTACGCCTTTCGGCCTCGCCTTAGGTCCTGGACTAACCCTCCGCGGACGAAGCCTGCCGGAGGAACCCTTAGGGTTTCGGGGCATGGGATTCTCACCCATGTTTCGCTAACCAAGCCGGACATTCTCACTTCCATGACAGTCCACGCCCGCTTACGCTAACGCTTCACCCCAACATGGAAAACGCTCCCCTTAACCATTTGAATGTTCCTCTAAAGAACAATTAAATCCGCAGCTTCGGTAACAATGCTTAGCCCCGTTCATTTTCGGCGCAGGATCGCTCGACCAGTGAGCTATTAACGCACTCCTTTGAGGAGGCGCTCTGGGCAAAAACCTCCTGGTTGTCTGGGCAATCCCACCTCCTTTAAACTCACTCAAAGCATTGATTTAGGGACCTTAGCTGGCGGTCTGCGGCTGTTTCCCTTTCGACCATGGAGCTTATTCCCCCCACAGTTCTGACTCCTAAGTTTCACACAGGGGTATTTCAGAGTTCGTATCGATTTGGTAACCGCTCTCGCAGCCCGCACCGAAAAACGGTGCTTTACCCCCCTGCCTATGGCACTAAACCGCTACGCCTTCAAACGTATTTTCGGGAGAACCAGCTAGCTCCGGGTTCGATTGGCATTCATCCCCTAACCACAGCTTCATCCGCTGTTTTTCAACCCAAGCGGTTCGGACCTCCACTTGGTATCACCCAAGCTTCATCCTGGCCCATGGTAGATTCACCCGGGTTTCGGGTCTATAAACCACTGACGATCGCCCTATCAGACTCGCTTTCGCTATGGCTCCACCATTTCCGGTTTAACCTGCCAGTGCCTATAAGTCGCCGGCTCATTCTTCAAAACAGGCACACGGTCATCCTTGAGTAGGACCCCATTGCTTGTTAAGTCACGGTTCATGTTTCTATTTCAACTTCCCCTCCCGGGTTTCTTTTCACCTTTCCCCGCGGACTGTTGCGCTATCGGTCACACAGGAGTACTTAGCTTACGAGGTGGTCCTCGCGGATTCACACGGAATTTCACGTGCTCCGTGCTACTCGGGATACAGCTAGGCCAGTTTCGTTTTCGAGTACGGGGCTTTCACCCTCTCTGGCCGCCATTCAAACGCTTCCTCTAACGTCCTGCGTTCCACATTGCTGCTCCACAACCCCCGATGCGTCGAAAAACCATCGGGTTTTAGGCTCGTCCCCGTTCGCTCGCCGCTACTCAGGGAGTCGTTTTATTTCCTTCCTCCAGCTACTAAAGATGTTTCAGTTCGCTGGCGTTGGCTCGAGGCCAGCCTATGGAATTCAGCTGGCCGTTCTAGGGTTGCCCCATTCGGAATTCCGGTCAAAACGTGTTCCAGCTCCCCGAGACTTATCGCAGGAACTACGTCCTTCATCGCCTCTGCTGTGCCAGGTATCCACCGTGAGCCCTTGTAGCTGACCAATGTTCTCCACCAACAGCATTCCTGCGGTGTACGCAGATTCTCCTTGGTTTTACCAATCATCAGCTCGCAACCTTTCAACCACAAGGATTAAAAGATAAAGACTTCAGAGGTAAAAAAACAAATCAAACCAGTTGTTTTCGCAAACAACCAGGAACCATGCAGAGTCTCGGCTCTTACTTTAGAATCTCTCAATTCCTTCCTCACCAACAACGCCATTCCGCTCCGCCGGCTCACCAAAGCAAGCGATCAAGCCAATGGAGCTAATCAACTGGGATCTGAATGGAGCATCTATGAGATGGCTTTAATATTTCAGACTTACCTTTATGCAGTGCAAGGTTCTGCTGGACCACCACTCCATCAGCCTTACAGCCAACAGAGCAAGAGTCCAGCGTCTTTGCAATGCGATAAAATGTTAAAAATAACTCTAGTAAGAATCTATTCCAAAAAATTAAATCCAATAGAATGACTCTAATCTAATCAAATGAAAGAAGTGAAATCCCATTCACAGCAAAAAAAAATCTAGGCTCACCATCAAAGTTTCTCCTGTGCTTTCGCTAAGGAAGGTTTGGCAGTGGAAGTTAGCGGACTCGAACCGCTGACACCTGCTTGCAAAGCAGGGGCGCCTTCTACCAAACTGAGCTAAAACCCCCAAACGACGAATGGGCCATCCTCGGACTTGAACCAGGACCCACCCTTATCAGGGGTGCGCTCTTAACCACCTTGAGCTAAAAGGCCCAGTGGGAACCCTTGTGGGTGTGACCTAGACAAAGTTTAGGGAACAGAATAAACTAAAACTGACTCACCATCATGTCACCATTGCTGCGTCACCACCATGTTCATATCAGCTAATTCATCGAGGTACCGATTATTGTCCACGAAAGATTGACAGGACTTTGGCCTCACACAAATTGGGTCAGACATCAAAGTCAGTTTTGTCCCCTGTTAGGAGTGATCCAGCCGCACCTTCCGGGTACGGGCTACCTTGTACGACTTCACCCCAGTCATTCAGCCCCACCTTTCGCGTCCTCCTCCCTTACGGGTTGGATAACGACTTCGGGGCATTGGCCAACTTCCATGGTGTGACGGGCGTGGTACAAGGCCCGGAACGTATCACCGCAGTATGCTGACCTGCGATTACTAGCGATTCTCCTTCACGTAGGCGAGCTATGCAGCCTACGATCTGAAACTGGAGCACGGTTTATGGGATTGCTAGCTCTCGCGAGTTTGCTGCCCTTTGTCCGTAAGCATTGTAGTTATAATCGTGTGTAGCCCAGAGGACGTAAGGGGCATGATGACTTGGACGTCACTCCACACCTTTCCTCCCGGTTTTATCACCGGCGGTCTCTCTAGTGCTGCCCAACTAAAGCTGGCAAAAACTAAAGACGTGGGTTGCGCTCGTTGCCGGACTAACCCAACATCTCACGAACACGAGCTTGACGACAAGCCATGCACCACCTGTCACTGCGTTCCCGAAGGCACCCCCGATCTCTCAGGGTCGCAGGATGTCAAGCCCTGGTAAGCGTTCTTCCGTTGCAATCGAATTAAACCAACCATAACTTCCACCGCTTGTTGCGGGCCCCGTCAATTCCTTGAGTTTCACATTGCGTTGCGTTACTTCCCCAGGCGGAACACTTAACGCGTTGTGCTACGACACCGAGCAGGGATAATTTCTCCCGACACCTAGTGTCATCGTTTTACGGCTAGGGACTACGGGTATCTAATCCCGTTCGCTCCCCCTAGCTTCGTCCATTGAGCTTCAGTTGATGGCCAAGCAGAGCGCCTCGCCACTGGTGTTCTTCCCGATACTACGCTTTCACCGCTTACACCGGGAATTTCCCTCTGCCCCGTACCACCCACTCAGCCCCAAGTAGTTTTCCATTGCCTGGATGGAGTTGGAGCTCCACTTTTTAACAACAAGGACTTTCTGGGCCGACTGGCGGACGTTTACGCCAATAATTCCGGATAACGCTGCCACTCCCGTATACGCGGCTGCTGGCACGGAATAGCCGTTTGGCTTATTCCTCAAGTACCGCATGTCTTCTCCTTTGAGAAAAGAGGTTTACAGGCCAGAGGCCTTCGTCCCTCACGCGGCGTTGCTCCGTTCAGGCTTGCGGCCCATTGCGGAAAATTCCCCACTGCTGCCTCCCGTAGGAGTCTGGCCGTGTCTAGTCCCAGGTGCCTGAATCATCCTCTCAGACCAGCTACTGGATCGATGCCTTGGTGAGCCATTAACCTCACCAACAAGCTAACAGACGCGAGCTCATCCTCAGGCGAAATTCGTTTCACCCTCGGCATATGGGTATTAGCAGCCGCTTCCAAGCTGTTATCCCCCTCCCTGAGGCCAGATTCCTCACGCGTTACTCACCGTCGCCACACTAGCCCGAAGGCCCGTTCGACTTGCATTGTGTTAAGCACGCGCCAGCGTTCATTCCTGGAGCCCAGGATCAAACTCTCCGGTTGTAGTCACTCGCTGTAAACCAGCTCAAACCACCTAAAACTTTCGTCTTGAAACTGTAATTTCTCACCAATCGCAACCAGTGCCGCCACTGAACAAATCGCCTACCTTACGATAATTCGCTTCACCCAGTGGCCTCCTTCTCGCAAGAAGGGTTCGAGAGGCATTCAACCACTTCGTCATCACCTGCAGCAACAACCAGCGCATCAATGGACTTCCAAATCACTCAGATCCGGTTCGCAGTCTTCTCATGGGAAAACTTTTTCATCGCCTGCAAACACCCGTGGGAAAGCGCTACTGGCAACATCCCAAACAAACAAGCTGCTTGCTTTCTTTTTGACGCGACCTCACACCTTTGCTGCTCGTTCGTTAAAACCCCAGCCTGCTAACCGTAAAATTTTCACGTCGTCCTTTCGCTTAAAAGCTCACTACGCTCCACAAAGCCAAGACCTCAACGCAGCAAACGTCGTTCCTAAAACTTTTCTTTTGTCCAGGTGCGTCGCTCCAGCCCTCTCAGTGCTCACACTCGGCGCGTCTCTCAACCGTTTTGAAAACCTACAGCATCGTTGGCTTGCGCCTTCTTCTCTGTTCGCGTTCTGCAGCACTCGCCTCGCCGGCTCCTGCGCAGCCGAAAAGTGTAGCACAGGAGGACAAACCTAAACGGGGGCCTGAAACCGCACCCAACCAAACCAGGTCAGCGGCTCAGCAGCGCTCGCCCCAGGCATGAACACATCCAGGGTGGCTGGATCCTTGGCCGCCAGCACAGGAAAAATCACTGCGCGAGGTTGCGCCAGGGCTCAAGGCTTTCCGGACTGTGTTCTGCAACCAACGCAAAGGGCAGCCCAACTCGGAGAGCACCAGCCAGGCGGCCGCCAGATCCCAGATCTCGGGTGGCCTCCAGAGCTGCCACCGTCTGCCCCATGGCCACGCTTGACCAGATGAGGCTGGCCACACCCAGCAGGCGAATCTTGCCGGGGAAAGCGGCGATCCGGCAGCTTCTGCAGGGACGCCGATGAACAGGCTGCCAGAGCGCAGGGCGCAACCGATCGAAGCGGGCCCATCGGTGGAGGGCGGCGAACAGCCGTTTTGCCGTTGCAGCCAAGCCCCCCTGGCCCCGCATCGCCACGATCCGTTCCGGAGGGCGGCACACATCCAGGATCGCCAAGCACCGCGAACGCCCCCCTCAAAGCGCGCCAGGGAAATCGCCCAGTAAGGGATTCCGCCGCAAAAGTTGGTGGTGCCATCGAGGGGATCGACCAACCAATAAGCGCCGAGCTGGAAGGCGCTTGTCGCCTTCCTCACTGAAGCACCCCTTCAACCGGGATAAAAGCACTGGCCAGGCCGCACCACGAGGGTGTCGTCACTCCAGCGGTCACAGGCCGTGATCAAGCTGCCATCGGCTTTGGTTCCGGTGTGGCATGCCCGAAGGTTCAAGGGCCGTTGACGTTCATGCCACCATGAATCGATGAGGAATGGATGGGCAACGCCTCCAGGGCCCAGGGAAGCAGCGGAGACGCGGTCATCGAGCTCGAAGCGAGAGGAACTGCGAAAGCTGCGGCCGGTTGTCCTGCTTGAAGCGGACGCAGGTTCAGGCCTGGAGAGCACCAAGCAACCCCCGATGGCCACAGCGGCCCTCAAGGCTGAGCACCAGGGCGAAGGGCAGAAAGGCCCCCCTGGGACGGACTGAGCGAACCGGCCCAGATTCCAGCAAGCCGCCCCCAGCAATTGGCCCATGGCCCGCGAGAAGGCCTGGGCAATCCCCAACGCCAATGAGGTTCCCGCGGCTCCGGCAAGGTGAGATCGAGCATCAGACAAAGCGTCTGTTGTTCCGATCCCGGAGGCCAGCCGAAAGACCAGTGATCACCGTCTTGAGAACCGTCACCTGGGCGGTGAGCCCGGCCAGCAACAGCAGCAGCAATCGAGCCGGCGATCAGCTGGCAGCCCAACCGGGCCGTGCCAGCGCGTCCCAGGCGCGGAACGATCCACCAGCCACCAGGCAAGCAGGCCAACGAGGGTGCGGAACCCCAGAAGGCGCATTGAGACCCGGGGCCTGGCGGCCAATCGGCATGCCGAACACCTCCGCTCACATAGCTTGTCCAGCACCGGATCTTGAAGGAACAGCGCCAGGGTGAAACAGGGGTGACAAAACAGAAAAGAAGACAGCCACCTGACGGCTGGAGGTGATCAGGCCCCAGGCCGGCCCATGCGGCACGGCGGCTTCCCGTTCGGCCGGCTTGCGGGCTCAAGCCCGCTGGCAGCGCTGGAGGGGCTCCACGCCCCAGGTGGCCAAGAAGGGTGATCGCGAACACCAACAGGGGCGAGGCGAACCAGGAAGGGGGACAAGCACCGCTTCAAGCACGGCCGGATCGTGACCCACGAGGCTGCCAGGCTGAGGGCAAATCGAAATGGCCCAGTGACCAATCCCGGACAGTGAGCATGCCACCAGATGATGCGACGGCCCTGGGAAGCGTTGCCTGCTCGGTTGGTGCGATTCAACACCAGGGGCCAGGTAGGCCGTGGCTGGCCAATCGACACCGCAGGCCGTAGCAGGCGAACAGGCCGCAGAGCAGCACAATGCCGATCACGACCGCCTGGAATCCTAGGGCGTAGAAAGCCCCGCGAGGCGGAAAGTGAAGCGGCACCCACCAGCATGGCCAGCGCGCAGAAACAGGCCGCCTCCCAACAGATGTAGGGGTGCCTGGTTTGGCGGCCCGCAAACGAATGGCGATCGGAGATTTGTCCGAACAGGACCCTGGAGGGGCACGAACTGCTCGAAGGCCAGAGCTCCACCCACCAGCCAGGCCGGGAAAGCCCAGCTCGCTGAGCAGACGCGATTCAGCAAACCGGCAAACACCACGCCCAGAAAAAAACCAAGGCAAAGCCTGAAACAGTTCCGAGCTCAGGTGCTGGGGATCGAGAGCCCGGGGCCGAAGCTTCCGCGGATTCATCGGCGGCGGAGGGCGGACGCCGCAGTGACCTTATCAAGGCCAAAGCGGTGGAACGAATCACAGATCGAATCCGGCCCTTGGCAAGCCGATTGCAAGGCAGAGAGTCGATCGGGATCTGGGTGGTGGGGTCAGCCTGGGCTTGGACCGACCGGCAGGACCGGTGGCTTGCCAGAGGCGAACGCTGGTCGAGGCCGGTGCGGCGCCCCGCAAATTCAGCCAGCCGCCCTGTTGTAGTCGGTGGACCGAGCGGGTCCGTTAACGAAACTTCGCGTGGTGAAGATCGCGGCTGGCTGTCCAACCACCTCCCGCTGGGTGGTGACACCGGCCTGAAACGCAGGCGGGCCAGCCTCAAGCGCCTCGCGGGAGGGAAATCACTTCTTCGGGATGTGGGTAGGCAATGTCCACGGTTTGTTTTGAGCAGCTCATAAAAGCTGGTTTCCACCTCCTGGCGGATCGATCCCGCCGACTGGCGAAAACGGAAGCGGCTTTCCTCAGCCGCCTGCCTTCTGCGGCGATACTCAGCGGGCGCGCGCCCGCCATTCAAAAAGCGACCAGCTCAGATTGCAGGCCGATGGCGTTGTCAAAGTTTATTAGGTGAAAGATGCTCGTGTCGTGGATTGTTCCTGCCCGTGCACGTTGGTCTGTCGTTGAATCGATATACCAGCCAAAAAATTATTAACGATGCTCAAGGAACGGCTGAACAAGCCCCGAAATTGAAAAACCATTGGCGCTGCTGTTGAGATTGAGAGATATCGAGAATTGATCTGGTCGAGTTCTTCGCGGAAGGCGTAGCAGCCACGATGCTTCCTGCAGCGATGGGCAACCAGGAAAAGCCCAGCACCCGGGGCAGGCTCCTTGGCCGTTGGGGTGGGACGTCCTGGGGAGAATTTCAAGGAAGGAGGCCAGGGTGCGACGGCGCCACGGACTGATCGGGCCAGATGCCGTGTCAACCAGCTGCTTGTCGCGGGCGAGCTGGGTTTCGGCCTGGGCACTCCAGCTTGGTGGAGCGACACCGCCTGGAAGCGGGCCCTGGCATCGCGCAGGCTGACCAAAGACGCTCGGACCGATTCCTGGCCAATGCGCACGTTCTTCATTCGGAGAGTTGCAGATCCGAAGTAGACTGGGCCACCTGCAGCCTGAGATCACCCAGGGCAATTCAGGTTATGGTTCTGGGCCTGCTCGAATTGTCCACGGGCCTGGCGATCTGGCCCACCCGCTGGTGATTGATCAGATCCCAGTTTTGATGCCGATGTTCATCTGGAGACGCCGAAGGGGCAAAAAAAAATTTTTTTTTTTTTTTTTTTTTTTTTTTTCCCGGTGAGTGAAATCCGGGTGGAAAGCTGGCCAATCGCTGCTGCTCTGTGAAGCGTATGGTTGCTGAGCCTGGAAAGCTGTTTGCTGGTGCTGAGGTTGATGTTGGGCGGTTACCAGGCCGAGATCTGGGCCCTGAGGTTGGACTTCGCCTGATCCATCTGGAGGCGACCGCCTTGAGGTTGGGCGGTTGTTGACCTCAGCCAGGGTTTCCCACATCACTGAGCCCCAGGGGTTTCTCCAGTGGTCCTGAATTCCGCACCTGATTGGGCGTGATTCGGCAAGGCCAGCGCGGGGGCGAAGCGGCCCAGGGTTGCAGGGCGGGGGCTGAGTTCCGTTCCGCCGCCCGGTTGCCAGCACGGAGGGATTCCGCAAGAAGGGTCGCCCGCCAACCACCTCCGGAGCCAGCTATGCCCTTAACCCCGTGGATTGAGACAACAGCCTCCTGCGCAGGCGGGATCCTGGGCTGGGGGCCCTCCGGGCCCCTGGCTCCAACCCGGCCGGTGCAACGGCGGTACCAGGCCATCCCTTGCCAGTGCCGTGATTGCAAGGATTGATCGATTGGGGCCGCCACGCCAAACAAAATCTGGTTGTTTCCGACAGGCTTAAGGAACAAGCCCCCTTTCGCTGCCGACACCAAGCGGCCACGAAATCCATCTGCCCCAGCCACCAGCGCAATCGGCACCGGGCAGCTGGGCAGCGAACTGCTCGAGGCTTTCAATGTCGTCAGGAAGACGGGCCCCTTGCCCGCAAGCAGCACGAGGGGAGAAGCAGCTTGATCGCCCAGGTCCTTGTCCGCCAGGCCCCAGCCAAAAAAGATCCGAGAGCGGTCAGCAGGCCCGGTCACCACCTGGTCCTGGCCCCTAATACGGGCTGACGGTAAGCATGCAGGATCAGCTCCAGGCCATCCACAGGCATTGAGCCGCTCCACCACCGGCTGAGGCGCCAGCCCACCAGTTGCCACCACCACGCCAGCTGACCGCCGCGGAAGCGGCCAGGCGCTCGGGGAGGCGCGGGTGGCTCTGATCGAGGCATCGAGGAAGGCGCGGAGGTGCCGACACCGTTCTCCTGCTTTTTGGGCAGTCTCGTAGGCGGAGCGGGCGGGCAGGCAGGCCCGCAATCAGATACCCACTATCGGAGCAGCCAGGCGAAACGGCTGCCCAGCCCGCCCCAGGCACCCTGCTGGAGGGACTCCAACCAGCCTCAATGACGGCCACGGGCCGCAGGCCCGGTCGACGGGCACAAGGGAATCCTTGATCGCGGCGGAAACGGGTCAGCCCCACCGCAACCACCGCCGGCCGAGCAGCACCGCCGGCCCAGGGACTCAGCGGCAAAAGCCGGCCAGATCCCTGAGGCTGCGCAGCAAGCGCCTTCATCCGTCGTTCAGGCCCGGGCCAGACCACCACCTGAGCATGCGATCTGCAGGCGCCGTTTCGGCAAACCAGCCCATATCGGTCGAGCAGCAGGCCGGCCCGGGGATTGACCAGCAGGCGGCTGCGCAGCGCAGGCCGGTGGCCGTTGAACGGAGACAAACAACGGAGAGCCGCTTGTTCTTCGCATGCCTGCCAGTCGGCAGCATGAGATTGGTGAAGCGTGAGATAGGACCGCTAGAGAAAGCTGAGCCGGTTGTCGCGATCCTTGACCGTACAAACTTGCGCGTTTCCCGCGCGCGTTGCTGGTCGATGAAGGCAGAAGGCGCAATGGTTGTTGCATTGGCGCAAAAAGCCATCAAAAAGCCTTCGTGAGCCCAGGGGCCGAGGCCGTTCATCGGCGTCACTTTTCGATCTCCAGCCCGCGGGTGACTGGGCTGCTCCCCGCTGGGATCCTTCCACCTCGAGCACCAGCTCTCCTCGCCGACGAGAACCCGCAGATCGATCAGATCCCTTCGGGCCGCACGCCGTGATTGCTCAGCAGCCGGTCGCCGGGTTGAACCGAGCTCTCGCCCGATCCGATCCCGGCCTCAACAGTGGCCACCACGGCTGGTTGGCGCCCCAACGGCCCGCTTCGGCGGGTGAGGGCCAGTCTGGGATTAACGGCGGAAGGCTCATTCCACCACGGATCGATGGCTCGAGGGCCTTCAGTTTGGCGGAGTTGCCGCTCTTGGCCACCCAAAGATCAGGCAGGACAACGCCGAAAAGCCAGCCGTAGCCACGAACAACCAGGTGGCTGTGGGTCTGGAGGAAGCCGCCAGCAGAACCAGGCGATCGCCAGCCAGGGACACCACCGCCGCCGCCGCGATCCCCACCAGCATCGGAACCGGGCCGAGGAACCGCATCAGCGGCAAAAAGGCCGTCCTCAGCTCCACCAGCCCGCCAGGCTGCATGGCCGCGGATACCCAGCAGAAAGGAGAAACGGGCGGCGTCGGCACGCCGCCAGCCAATCGAATAAAGACGCCGTTCAGCGTGCTGCCCAACGGGAGACGCCGGGATCACCGCCAGAGCCCTGGACCCATTGCCCACCAGGCCCCATCGATGGGCCTCACCTGGGCAGGTTCCCGACGCCGGCGCCCACGCTTTCGCCAGGGCCAGCAGCAGGGGCCAATCACGATCGAAACGATGGCCGGAGAGGTGATCCGCGCAGGGCAGAGGGTTCTAGCCCGGCCAGAAGCCCTTGATTCGCCCGCCGGCCACCAGGGATCGGCAGGGTGCCGATCAGCATCGCCTGGCAAGCCGAAGCTTGAGGGATCGGTCCAAATCGCCCTGCTTGCAGGCCCGGGCTATGCCATGGATCCCACGGCGGGCCAGATTCACGGCGGAAGTAAATGATCCCACCGCGCGATGCTGCCCAACTGGAGACCGCGCGTGACGGCCACACCGGATCACCCCAGCCCAGCAGCACCGGCCACCACCTTGAGATGGGCCGTTTGCTGCTATCGCAGAAACTCCGGAGCCCCTGAACCACTCCAGCACCAGGGCATGCCAGGCAAAACCGCATTCAAGAAAGCCCCAGGCGCGGGTGGCGGGGAGGATGCGCAGGCAATCGGGGGATTGAGAATCCAAAAAAGCGATCTGACCCTATGCCCCGACCCATTTTTGCCATCTGCGAGCAGCCAAACTTGGCGCAGGCCTTCCCCGTTCGCAGAGCGGTTCCCTTAGGTTGCTTACCGTTTCTTCATACCATGTTGGTGAGCGGGGTTTCCAGGTCACCTTCCCCAAGACCGAGGACCAGCCTGACGATTCGGCTTGACCTTGCGCTCGACCAGGAGCGCACGGATTTCATGGCGTCTGTTGCTGTCGCGCTGCACTTGATTCGTGGTGCCGGTGTTCCGCAGGGCCCCCTGGGGGCGGGCTGCAGGCCCTTTAAGTGCGGGCGGTTTCACCCGCCTGCCTGCTGGGGCCGTGGCCCTTCGGGCTTGAGCAGCATGTCGCGGGTCCTGGCGCCAGATCGTTCCTTCTCCTGGTGGCTTTTTCGGGCAGCTGGCTGGGGGGGTGTCTGTTTCTCGGGGGCTGGGTTCCGCCCTGCATCCGCTCCTCATCTGCCGAATCGAAGCCCTTCGCCACTTCCCCTGGGCCATAGCCGCCTGAGGGGGCGCTGGCACCTGGCCTCCTGCTTTTATTTCCTGCTTCCCGGCTGGGCACGGGGCCGTGCACCGATGCGCCATGGCCCTCAACCGGTGATGCCGTTCTGGGCCCCTGGTCCTCAAACGCCTTCGCTCGCCGAATGCGCCCTGTTGCATGCTGAAAGCCGCCCGAACCAGGTTGCGCATCCTTCGCCTTGCTGTCGTGGCTGGGCGGGCTTCGCCGCCGGGGCTCATGGCCCCTGGGCGCCGGGCTGCCGGGCGGGAAGACTGCGGCCGGGCCGGGTCGCCGCGCAGCCCTGGTCATTTGGACCCTGGCCGTCGATGGGCCTGTTTTTCCTTGATGC
>Ga0163217_1110365_pt1 | contig 12770 bp, 18 predicted proteins | sample SynspAceP_FD_185933 | JGI IMG/M metagenome (GOLD analysis project Ga0163217, IMG submission 185933) | Saline lake microbial communities from Ace Lake in Antarctica - Synechococcus sp. Ace-P (PacBio error correction) | ecosystem: Environmental > Aquatic > Non-marine Saline and Alkaline > Saline ... | reverse complement strand
CAGCAAACGCCCATTCTCGTTGTCGTCTTCGCCTTCAGCGCCATTCAAGCGCGGAGCCGATGATGACGCGTGTTCGTCGCCAGAATCATAAGCGCTAAGAGCTCACGCACTTCCATTTCGACCAGCTCCAGGAGCTCTCCGTCATCGACCATGTCAAGCCTTGTTCAGGAACACGACGATTGAAAGGAAACGCCTACCTGGACGGGGACAGCAGGCATGTGTCGCGAGTCTTGCGGCATAGGCCGTCAGCTGCGGGGGGAAACAAACCAGGATAGCGCCGTCCACTGCGCAGCACCGAGTGATCATGTTCTTCACATAGTCAGCGTGACCGGGGGCAATCAACGTCGCGTAGTGACGAATCGGGGAATCGTATTCACGTGCGAGGTGTTTGATGTGATACCACGGGCCTTTTCCTTCCGGCGCGGTTGTCGATCTGGGTCAAAGCCAGCGAAGCGATCGCCGTAAGCTTCGGCACAGAACTTTGGTCAGCGCTGCAGTCAGAGTGGTTTTGCCATGGTCAACGTGACCGATGTGCCCACGTAAGGTGCGGTTTTTACGTTTCAAATTTTTCTTTAGCCACGAATAGATAACCTCTTGGTTTAGCTTAGGTTCAAGTAGCCTTGCTTTCTTGATGATTGCTTCGGCGAGTTCATTGGCGCTTCGGAGTACTTCGAAAAAAACTCCATAGCAGTAGCTCGGCACGCCCCTGGGGGACATTGAGCGTAACATCCGTGGCGTAACCGAAATTCTCACCAAGCGGAACCTCAGCGCGGATCACGCTTACCGGAAAAACGGAATCTTCCATTACCTTTGCTACAATACCGCGACGACGGTTCAGGTCGCCCATTTTTATCGTCACCCATGGTAAATCTTCGGGGTCACTACTTCTACTTTCATCATTGGCTCGAGCAGAACAGCACCACCCTTGCGGGCCAGGTCCTGGTAGCCATGGGAGGCGGCTATCTTGAATGCCATTTCGTTTCGAGTCACGTCGTGGAAGAAACCGTCGAACAGGGTTTGCCTCAGATTGAGCAGAGATAGGCCGGCGAGAACGCCCATTCTTTCATCTGCTCGTCGATGCCTTTCGCCACTGCGAACATAGTTCCCGAGTACCGAGCCACCGACTGTTTCATTGACGAAAACCAGGCCATCGACGCCCTTTCATCGCAGGCTCGAAAACGGCAAATTCATACGTGACCGTATTGGTCCGCGCCCGCCTGACTGGACGCAACAAAACTTGCTTCAATTTCGCACTTGTTGCGAATAGCGCCTCAACGGTAAGCCACCTGCGTGCTTGCCAATATTGGCCTCGACGCCGAACTCGCGCCTTCATCGGTCGACCAGGAATATCAGTGCAATTCACCCATACCGGAAATGATTTCCGTCTGCCCGGACTCTCGTCCGGTACGCACGCGGAAGTGACGATCCTCCTGGGCCAACTTGCCCAGAGCAACACCCATCTCTCCTGATCGGCCTTCGTTCTTGGCTCCACCGCGACCGAAATTAACCGGCTCAGGAAACTCAGTGCGCTCAAGAATGATCGGCTTGTTCATCGAGCAAAAAGCGTGTCGCCCCGTCGTGACATGCCTTTCATCCCGATCAGCGCAGCAATATCGCCGGCCAGCAACTTCCTTGATCGCTTCACGGGCGTTGGCATGCTCTGGGCCACCATGCGCCCACCGCGCTCTCTTTCTCCCTTGAACCGAGGTTCAACACCGAGTCACCGGAAACAGGACGCCGATACACGCGAACCAAAGTCAGCGTTGCAACAAAGGGATCAGTAGCAATCTTTGAAGGCCAACGCAGGAAAAGGCTCAGCGTCCATCTGCATGGCGCTCGTCGACCTTCCTCTTTCGTCGTCAGGAGGAACGCCCTTGATCGCAAACCCACCTGATGCAGGCGCAGGCATAATCGATAAACCGCGTCAAGAACAGAGCACCGCCCTTGTCTTGAACTGAACTACCGCAAACCGCCGGGACGATTTTCCGAAGCCAGAGTGCCGGCCTGACGCAAATCCGGGCCTGATTTCGTCGTTGGTCAAGCTCGCCGCCTTCCAGATACTTGTTCATCAACTCTTCGTTGGCCCTCCGCAGAGCTTCGATTCATCTGCCTCGCGTATTTAACCGGCCATCTCAAGCAATGTCTGCGGGAATCTCTTCTTCGCGAAGCCATGCACTGTCATCTTCATTCCAGTAAGATAGCTTTCTAGCGCAAGCAGATCAGACCTGCCCGACAAAATTCTCTTCCGAACCGATGGCCAGCTGGATCGCCAAACCGGGGTATGCCCCAGGCGCTGCCCATTGATCTGCTCGACCACCCGCAGGAAATTGGCGCCCTGGCGGTCCATCTTGGTTGACATACACCAGCGGCGAAACCGTATTGTTGGCTACGCCATACGGTTTCAGACTGCGGGCTTCAACACCAGAGGTACCACAGAAGACCACGAGCACCATCGAGCACGCGCAAAGAAGCGCTCTACTTCGCAGTGGGTGAAGTCAACCGTGGCCGGGCGTTATCAATGATATTGACCGATGACGCGGATTACTGCTTCTCAGAACCTTCCCAGGAAGGCCGTGTAGCAGCGGAAGTAATGGTTAATCCCCCGTCCTGCTCCTGCGCCATCCAGTCCATGGTGGCTGGCACGCATCGTTGCAACCTCACCGCATCTTGTGGTTGAACCGCCGTATAAACAAAATCCGTTTCCGAGTCGTGTTTACCCGCATCTACATGCGCGCAAATACCAATTATTCCACGTACAGATAATTAGGCGTTAGCACGGGCCACAATATTCTCCTGAGTCGCTTCAGATTAGAACGATAGTGAGAGAAAGCTTGTGGCTTCAGCCATTACGGTGCACATCTTCACGCTTTCTTGACCGCAGCGCCTTTACCTTTCGGACGCATCTACCAGCTCACCAGCAGACGCAAGGCCATGGACTTCTCGCCACGCTTACGGCAGGCATCTACCAACCAGCGCAAATCGCCAGGGCGTTACGACGGGAGGGAACGCACTTCAACCGGCACCTGATAGGTGGCACCGCCGACACGACGGGATTTAACTTAACCAGCGAGCAATGGCATCGACGCTTTTTCGAAACAGCTCACGGGATCTCGGTCTTGGTACGTTCCTTGACCTTGTCCAGGGCACCATAAACGATGCTTAGCGACAGCTTTCGTGCCGCTTCCATTACGTGTTTCATGAACTTTGGCGAGAATCTGGCTGCCGTACTTGGTTCTGGCAGGGATCTCACGTTTGTGCTACGCGACGTCTTGGGCTGATAAGCCCTCAAACGGTCTTCCAGGTTAGCCCAGGATTCATAACCATTCGGTTACGCCTGGACCATTATCTTATCGGACTCAGGATAAATGAATTCAAAACTTACTTCGGACGCTCTGGCGCACGCGTACTTGGAAACGACTGGGACGACGTCTTGACACAGAAGTATCCAAGAGAAACCAGCGAACAGTCTGTTGTAAAACGCACACCGGCAAGTCTTTTACACAGGCCGCGCGAATCAGTACGACGCTGCTGCTTCTTGCAGGTTTACCTCACCACCGATATAGGATTGAAACTTCGTAGGCCGTTGGTCAAAACGGACACGCAGACTTTACGCAGGAGCCGAGTTCGGCTTCTTTCGGCGTAGTTGTGTATACCCACGGTAACACACACCACGACGCTGCGGGCAGTTCGCAGCGCTGGCACGTCGCTTTTTGCAGCACGCGCTTACGGCGGGCTTGCGAACCAGCTGGTTAATTTCCGCCATCTAGCAAAAAAACTCCACTGAGTCTATCAGACATATTAAATAAAAAAATGGCAGGGCAAAGAGCGCCAAGGCCAATTTAGGGTTACGGAATTCGATATAGAGACCGGCCCGCTCGTCAAGGTCAGCGGCGCCCGAGGCGCCGACATGCCTAACAGTCATTGCCCGAATTCAACGCATCGGACAGTGCCTGCTCGATTTCTACTGCACTTACCTTGACTGGCTTTGTCCTGCCATGCCGCTGACGCTTGCGCTCGGCATGGTAGGCCAGACCAGTACCGGCCGGGATCAGACGACCCACGACCACGTTTTCTTCAGGCCACGCAGGTGATCGCTCTGCCGGGTAACGGCAGCCTCGGTCAGTACCCGTGTGTTTCCTGAAGGAAGCCGCAGAGATGGAACGATTCGGTCGCAGCGACGCCTGGTGATACCCAGCAGAACGTGCCGTACTTGGCAGGAACTTGTTCCCTGCTTGGGCCAACGACTCGTTCTCTTCCAGGGGCGTGGGTAACTCGACCTATCACCCTTGATGAAGCTGGAATCACCGGTTTCGGTGATTTCGACCTTACGCAGCATCTGGCGAATTGCGTCCCGATGTGCTTATCGTTGATCTTCACACCCTGCAAGCGGTACACGTCCTGAATCTGCGTTGACGATGTACTTTGCCAGCGCGCTGACACCCAGCAAACGCAGAATGTCGTGCGGGTTCTCGGGCCGTCGGAGATAAACTTCACCCTTTGCGTAACCTGCTTTCACCTATCGAACACTTCAGGTGACGCCACTTCGGAATCAGCCTTCGTACTGCTCGGCTCCGTCAGTCGGTGTGTGTAATCAACCAGACGACGCTTGCCTTTGGTTTCCTTTGCCGAAGGAAATCGTCTGCCGCTGATTTCGCAGAATCGAAGCTCCTTCGACGACGCGCTTCGAACAGTCGGGCAACACGCGGGCAGACCACCGGTTGATGCACGGGTCTTGGAGTGTTGCCTGGGGAATACGAGCAAACAACGTCGCCCCACGTGTCACCTTGGCACCATTCAGACAGCGATTGACCAGTTGCGTTGGCCGCAGGAAGTTACTGGCAGGCACGTCAGTACCTGCAGCAAACAGTTCTTGCCTTGTCAGTCGACCCCCAGCTTCACGGGCCGGACGGAATGTCCTTGCCCGCAGCCGGAAACGGTTCCTTGGCATCCATCACTTTCCAGGTTGTCAGACCAGTCAACTCATCAGCAGTACGCTTGATGGTTATGTTCTCTTCCATACCGAGAAGGCCACCGGTGGTACGGAAAATTTTCGGTAACGATGGCGGTATGTGCGGATCCCACTTGGCGACGACCTGCCGGCGGTGACTTTTCTCGCCTTCCTTTGATCGAGATAAACCGCGCCGTAGGGCACTTGTAAAGCGCTCACGCTCACGACCGAACTCATCGGCCTCAGAGACCAATTCACCGGAACGCGATACGCTTTACCAGGCAACATGGCACGCTCAACGTGCTTGAGGTTGTTGGCAGACGGATAAACACCGGCCGCTTTAACCTGGACGCTATCGGCGGCGGAAGTCCGGCTGGCCGCACCACCGATGTGGAACGTACGCATGGTCAGCTGGGTTAACCCGGCCTCACCCAATCGGACTGGGCAAGCGATAACACCAACCGCCTCACCGATGTGGATCAGGTGACACCGGGCCAGGTCGCGAACCCCGTAACAGGTACGGCACACGCCATTAGCGGGTTTCCGGCAAGCTGATAGGCGAATGCGCACAATGACTTCGTCGACCCTGTTTCAGCTCAAGGAATTCAACCCACTTCTCATTCTACCAAAGCGTGCCGCCGAGGACGATGGACTTCATCAGTGGCAGGCTTGACCACGTCGCGGGCGATAGTAACGCCCCAATACGCGCTCACCAGCGCCAACGATGTCACCACCTTCAATGTGCGCGCACATGACCGACCGCGATCAGTACCGCCAATCGGTCCGGTTGATTCACCAGATCCGGGCACGTCAACCAGACGACGTGTCAGGTAAACCGAGTTGGCGGTCTTCAATGCCGTATCCGCCAGACCCTTACGGGCACCGTGGGTGGAGATTGAAGTATGGAGTACGTTCAGACCTTCACGAAGTGGCGGTATTCGGCGTTTCCGATGATGCGAGCCATTCCGGCTTGGCCATCAGACCACAGCGATACGGCCAGCTGAACGGAATCTGCGCCGCAGAACCCGAGCACCGGAGATTCGGCCATCATGTTACATGGAGTTGAAGGTTTCCTGCTCCACTGCCTTGCCGCACGATCAGCACGCGGGGACTTCAGGGTTGTCCATCATCGCCTTGGAGATCTCGTCGTTGGCCTTGGACCACAAGTCGATTTACTTGTTGTACTTCTCACCCTGGGTCACCAGACCCGAGGCGTATTGATTTGCGGATTTCCTTCACTCCTCGGTGGCCGCATTCAATGATGTGCGCTTTTCTCAGGGATGACAAGTCGTTCACACCGATAGAGGGGCACCGGAGATAGTGGATAGCAAAACCTGATGTACATCAGTTGGTCAGCGAAAATCACGGGTTTCCTTCAGACGAACCACGCGATAGCACTGGTTGAATCAGTTTGGAAATCGCCTTCTTTTCTTCAGCGGCGATCCACCAAGCTCATAGGGCAAGCCCTGGGCAGGATCTGAAACAAGCCCAACGCACGGCCAAACCGTGGTATCAACGATACGGGTCTCGCGTGGCCAGCTTTCGTCCTTGGTGCTTGACGGTCTCGGTATACGCAACCCCTGGACCAGCGCATGGAGCTCGACCTGGACCACTGCGTTAAGCCATTTTCAACTTCATTGACGCCGCTGAAACGGCATGGGCCGTTCGCCTTTGGCGTTGATGCGTGTACGGGCATGTAGTACAGGCCCAGATACCACGTTCTGCGACGGCACGATGATCGGCTCACCGGCGGAGACAGGATGTTGTTGGTCGACATCATCAGCGCACGCGCTTCCAACTGGCCTCAAGGGTCAGGCGGAACTTGTAACAGGCCATCTGGTATCACCCGTCAAAGTTCGGCGTGTAGCAGCACAGACCAAGCGGTTTGGCAGCGGATGGCCTACCTTCAATCAGCACGGCTCGGAACGCTGGATACCCAGGACGGTGAAGGGTACGGCGCACGGTTCAGCAGTTACGCGGTGCTCGCGGATCACGTCAGGCGAGGAGATCCATACTTTGCAGTTCGCGGCGTCAAACCATCTTCTGTCGCAGCTTTGATGGTGGTCGCCAGAACCACGGTGCTCCCAGCTGCCGAAAATGAAAACGGCTGAACAGCTCAGCGCGCATTATTCTCGGGCAGACCACACTGGTGGCAGACGCAGGGTCGGGGCTACCACGATCACTGAACGACCGAGTAGTCAACACGCTTACGAGCAGGTGCTGACGAAACCGGACCCTGCTTACCCGTTGATTTCATGTCGGCCAGGGACTTTCAGGACGCTTTGTTGGTGCCGGTGATTGGCACGCCACGACGCGTTGTCCAGCAGCGCATTCAACCGATTCCTGCAGCATGGCTTTCGATTGCGCCACGATGATATCCGGCGCATACAGGTCCAGCAGACGCTTCAAACGCGTTGTACGGTTGATCACCGGCGATACAGATCGTTCAGATTCGAGGTCGCAAAGCGGCCACCATCCAGCGGTACCAGAGGACGCAAATCCGTGGCAGCACGGGCCAATACGGTCAGTTTACCATCCACTCGGGCTTGTTCCCGGGAACGTTGAAGCTGTCCATCAACTTAAGGCGTTGGGGACAGCTTCTTGATCTTGGGTTTCCGAGGTGGTCTGCGATTTCTTCACGCAGTACGCAATTCTCGTTACCAGATCATCGCCGAGAGCAATTCAAAGATGGCTTCGGCACCCATGCGGGCATCAAAGTCTCACCGCGATTCTTTCCAGCGCTTCGAAGTACTGCTCTCGTTTCAGCAGTGACCTTTTTCAAGCGTGGTCATCTACCGGCTCAATCACCAGGTTAGGATTCGAAAAATACAGCACGCGCTATGTCACGCAGTGTTCATGTCCAGCAGCAAACCGATCGGAAGGAGCGACTTGAGGACCAGATGTGCGCGACAGGAGGCCAGTCAATGGACCCATGCGCCCTCGCGCGCACTTTGCCAGCGCGACTTCAACGCCACACTTCTGCAGATCACACCACGATGCTTGAGGCGCTTGTACTTGCCGCGAACAGGCACTCGTAATCCTGGGAACCGGGCAAGATCTTGGCGCGAAAAGGCCGTCACGCTCAGCTGTGAACGTAGGTTAGTAGTTAATGGTTTCCGGCTTTTTACTTCGCCGTAGGACCAGGAGCCGGATCATCTCCGGGTTGATTGCCAAGCCGATTCGAAGGAATCGAACTCTTCAATCTGGCCCTGGGGACTTGAAAGCAGTTCAATAAGGTCTTTCAGGCCTAAACTCCTCGCAGTTCTGAAGGGCGGATTTTCTCCGCCCTCAGACAGGGCAGTTGGGGTTATTCGGATTTCCAGTTCGATACGATACCGAGCGAGCGGATTCCTTGATCAACCACGATTGAAAGGACCGGGCATTGCCGGCCTCCATGCGGTGAATCGCCGCCCACGATGTTCTTGTACATTCTTGGTCCGAGCCGTTCAACGTCGTCCGACTCACGGTCAACATTTCCTGCAAGGTGTAAGCGGCCGCCGTATGCTTCCAGGCCACACTTCCATGCACCGAATCGCTGACACCAAACTGAGCCTACCACCAACTGGCTGCTGTTGTACCAGGGTGTAAGAGCCGGCTAGAACGTGGCGTGGCATCTTGTCGTCAAGACCAAGTGTTCAACTGAGCAATGACATGTAACCGACAGGGTCACAGGACGACAGAAAGTTTACCATACGGCCATCAATCAGCTTCATCGGACCGGTGTCCGGCAGGTCCCGCCAAGGCGCAGCATGGGCTTTGATCTGTCCTGTTTCGCTTGGCACCATCGAATTACCGCTGTTGCCATGGGCACGCCACCGCGCAGGTTCTTCGACAGGCCTCGATGATCTCCTGACGCTCAGCTCGTCCAGGTTTTCCTGACGGCCACCGACTTGTTGTAGATCTCCATCCGAGGAACTCGCGCAGTCGGAGACCTTGCGCTGATGCATCGAATCCATTCGTTGATCTTCTCGCCCAGGCCCCCTTGGCCGCCGAGGCCCGGTGGGTTTTCGAGGATCTGACCAACGTTCATCCGCGTCAAGCGGGTTGAGCACGATATCGACCGGGGTACCGAACTCGTCATGCGCATGTCTTTCCCACGGCATGATTGGACCGAGATAAACACCCTTGTTACCGTGACGACCGAGCCATCTTGTCAACCGGCTTGAATGCGACGCTTGATAGCCAGGTAAAACCTTGACGATCTTGAGTACGCCAGGTGCTATCCATCGCCCTGCTGAAGCTTGCGCTTCTTGCTTCAAAATTGTCATCCAGCAGCTTGCGACGGTCAGACAGTTAGCTGACCATTTCCAAGCTGCTCGTGAAGGTGGTTCTTCGCTCATGCCGCAGTTTGAAACCACTGGCCCATGTTCGATACCGTCGAGCATCTCGTCCGCGTTCAGCTTGGGCGCCCTTCTTTCAGGCCCGCACCGCCTTCAACGCTCTGACCTACCAGGGCCGAACGCGACGTTCCAAAAGTCGCTACTTCAACAATACGGAATTCTTCCTGCCCAGAGTTCCTTGCGGATCTCGTCCAGTTGCCTCTTTCTCGATAAGCCAGTGCGCGTGAATCACGCTCCACGCCATCACGAATGAACACCTGTACGTCGTGACCGTACCTTTGGTGCAGTCGGCACACGGCAGGAGGTATCTTTCACGTTCCGAGGCCTTCTCACCGAGAATCGCAACGCAAACGCTTCTCTTTCTGGCGTCAGCTGAGACTTTCGCCCTGGGCGTGACCTTGCCGACCAAGAATTCGCCCTGGGCTACTTCGGCCACCGACGTAAGACCCACCCACCTGCTTCATCCAGCTTGGCCCAGTGGCATTCACCGACGTTGGGGATGTCGGAAGTGATTTCCTCCGGCGCCCAGCTTGGTATCACGGGACCCACACAGGGTCAGTTCCTGAATGTGGTAGTGGTAAAGCGATCTTCCTGAACAACCCGCTCGGAGACCAGGGATCGAGTCTTCGAAGTTTAGCCGTTCCAGGCAGAACGCGACCGCGCATGTACTGGCCCAGGGCCAGCTCACCATGGGTCAACGGACGAGCCGTCAGCGAGGATGTTCATTGCGTACGATTCACATTCACCTTTTTTCACCAGCGGACGCTGGTTGAGGCAGGTTTCTGGTTGGAACGTTTTGTACTTGGTCTGACATTAGATATCGACGTCCCGGCTTTCGGCCCGCTTCGAATCTTCGTCATCCGCCACAGCGCACCACGATACGGCTGGCGTCGACCGAGTCGATCAACGACCACCGCGGCGTGCAGTTCACACACACACCGGAGGTCACGGGCAACCGTTGCGCTCCATACCGGGCTACCTACCAGCGGCTTTTCAAGCCCGCAAGTCGGACGGCCTGACGCTGCATGTTCGAACCCATCAGGCGCGGTTGTCCATCGTCGTGCTCAAGGAATGAACAGCGGACCGCGCAACCGATTACTACCTGGCGTGGGCGGACACGTCCATTCAGCGTACTTCACTGTGGCGCCTGACGGTAAATTCGTTCTGGTGCGTACGCTACCAGATCATCGGTCAGGCTTGCCGTCTTCGACCTTGCGCTAGGCCTGGGCGATAACGTGATCGGATCTTTCGATCGCAGGACCAGAAGGAAGGTGATCTCGTTCAGTTTACTTGGGCAGGTCACGTAACACGGACGTAACGGGCTTATATTTCCAGGAAGCCGCCGTACTTGTTGGTACGGCGCCATAGAGTCTGCCAACGAGTCTGATAGACCGATGTTCGGACCTTCAGCGCGTTTCGATCGGACTACGCCGACCGTAATGCGTGGTTGTACGTCACGGAACTTCAAAGCCGGCACGCTCACGGGTCAGACCCACCTGGCCCAAGAGCCGATACACCAGGCGCTTGTGGGTAATCTCGGACAGCGGGTTGATTCTGCGTCCATGAACTGGGACAGCCTGGCTGGAGCGAAGACTCTTTCACTTGCCGCCGCAACCGGTCTTGGCCAGTTGATCAGATCCTGCGGGCATCAAGCTCTTCGCTTTTCGGCCATGGGACAGACGTTCCTGACTTGGCACGCCTAACGCGTCGCGTACGCAGGCTCAACAACGGAAACTGGTTCTAGGCCATTTCACCAACGAACGGTAACACGGCGGTACCCAGGGTGGGTCGATGTTCGTCGGACAAAGCCCTTGCCGTTTACGTATGACCAGCGTCTTGAGCCACTTCGATGATGTCTTTCCTTGCTCAGGACACCCGCGCCTTCGATCTCATCACGGCCAATACGGACGGTTGAATTCATCCGCCCACGGCAGGACAGATCATAGCGAATCGCTGCTGAAGAAACAGGTTGCGAACAGCTCGTTTCTCGGCAGGCATCCTTTGGTTTGGCGGCTCGCCAGGACGCATCATGCGGTAGATCCTCGACCCAGCGCATCCAACTTGGGTGCGTACGATCGATACGCAGGGTATCGGAGATAAACGCGACCCACAGTCGATGTCGTTGGGTATACCAGCGTCTCGACGCGCGGCAAACCTGGGCTTTTTCCAGCTTGGCGATCAGCATCGGCGGTGATTCAACGTGCTTTTCAACGATGATCTCGCGGTAGGCCGGGTGCACGATCGGCTTGGCAATGGTGCGGCCAAAGAACGTATTTCGTAAGGGCACTTCCAGCTGGTGATCTTGGCGTTTTCGAGTGGGTAATATGCCGAAGCAGTAATTTTAACGGCGACCCTTCTCGACAATTCACCTTGCCCCTTGTCATCCTTGATGTCAAAGTGGCGATCTCACCGCGCAGGCGGTGTGAACCAACTCGAGCATTTTCAGTTTTCACCGGTTACTTCGAATACGTTGGTGTCATAGAAGATGTCCAGCATCTCGTTCAGTCTGGTAGCCCAGCGCGCGCAAACAGCCACGGTCGCGGGCAGCTTGCGACGACGGTCAATTTACGGAAACAAACACACAGTCCTTCGGATCAAACTCGAAGTCCCAACGGAACCACTGGTAGGAATCACGGCGGCCGAGTACAACAGCTTGCCGGAACGTGGTCTCACGGGTCATGGTAAAACAAAGGAAACACGCCCTGGCTGCGGTGCAGCTGGGAAACGAATTACCACCGCCGGTTACCATTTGATCCACGAAGGTACCGTTTTCAGTCAATCAGGGGGATTTCACCCCATGTAGACTTCCTGCTCCTTTGATAATCCTTTGATGGCCCTTGTTGGACGACTTCACGATCAAAAGATGAATCAAGGCGCACTTTTACCCGCAAAAGGAAACCGCAGTTAAGCACCACCGCGCGATACCGCATTCCTTGGACCGTGAATGCCGGAATTCACTGAGACGGTAAAAACCCACGTATTTCGGACGAGCCGCATTCCTGAAATAAAAAAACTTGATAATGGGGAAACACCAAGGATTTTGAAGAGCCGCGTGCAGACCGGATATTCACCGAACCTTGCTCCTTCGGCTGTCGGATTTGCAGGAATTCCCGTTAGGAATTCCAGGGGCTGGAATCAGCCAAAGGCCAAAGATAGGCACATCCATCACATTGCGGCAGTTTTGGCCAAAAAGGTTCCTTGCGGATACGTTTTTTTCTCAGGTATATTGAGTAAAAAGCCATCAGGCGTTTCCCCAGCTTGGGGTCCAACCTGCTTGGATTTGGCCCTCCCTGCGGGGAAAGCCCAAGAAAAATGCTTGCAAGCCTAAGTCCTTGCTCACCCCTTCGGGGGGCCCTTCCCCCGCCAGCCCGCCTCACAAGAAAGCGGAAAAACTTAGAAAAACGGGGAAAAAAAGCGGTGGGGGCACTTTGGGGGCCCAACCCAAGGATTTTCCTTTCCTCTTCCTGTAGTGTGTGGCTGGT
>Ga0163217_1075099_pt1 | contig 12770 bp, 14 predicted proteins | sample SynspAceP_FD_185933 | JGI IMG/M metagenome (GOLD analysis project Ga0163217, IMG submission 185933) | Saline lake microbial communities from Ace Lake in Antarctica - Synechococcus sp. Ace-P (PacBio error correction) | ecosystem: Environmental > Aquatic > Non-marine Saline and Alkaline > Saline ... | reverse complement strand
TTCAGATCTTCTGGCGCGACTGATGGGCGAATTCGAATACGGAGTATTTCGTTTTCGTCTGGGTCATCGTGGTCATTCTGGGCATCTTGTGCTGTCTGATTCCACACTGCAAGTATTCGTTTTCTGCGCAAATACCGTACAAGCGGGAGAGGCCATCAGGGCCTGACGCGACCGCCCGGATTTTTGCCATGGTGTCGCCACAACTGATGGTGCCGCCGGCCACGGTGTCGCAGCGCTCTTATTTTGCTGGGTGGACCAGACTCCAGTCGCATACATTCAAACCCTTGTTCATTGGCGCCTTTTGTGCTGCCGATGATCGCTTTGGGAAACGTGTTGGAACGCACAGCGCTGGCCAAATTGGCTGGCCGGTTCATGCTCTTGGCCCGGACCTACATCATTACGCCCGTGCTTTCATCCTGTCCTTCGTCGCCTGCGCCATTGGTCTGGGGCGTATGGGCCGATGCAACACCGCCATTCTCGCCAGCCCTGGCAGCCGCTATCTGACGACGTCATTTCAGTTGTTGTTATCACCGGCAGCTCAGCATCGATTCCCGGTTCGCGCATCCAGATTCATTCAGACATGGTGAGGGTGGCCTTCCGATCTTTCTGATCGCAGGCTCTATTTCATGCTGACATGCTGACGTCATTCCATCCGGCTCTATCTGCGCCGGAAAAAGTGGCGGTCTAATTTCGCAGCGGCCAAACCATGGCGCTCTGTGCATTTTGTCTATTTTGCGTCAGGCCGGCGCTGCCACGGATTTTCTGGCTTGGTTTCAGGAGCCGATCGTTACCGCGTTGCAGCGTTGCCGCGCACGTGCAATGGACTTTTGCCCTTCCATGCTGGTTGTGGTCTGGTGATCTGGCAGGACCGTTCCTGCTTGTCGCGCTGTTGGTCCGGCCTTCCAGGGGCCACATGATTCATGGTCGTTGCTTTTCTGTGCATTATCGCCAAGGCCATGTCGGCCAGGCGAGGTATTGTTGACCCATGGCTGGCGAGGCAAAGATATTGTGCGGCGATCTATGCGGTGGCGCTGGCCGCCAATCTCAGGCCATCAATGTCATGCTTATCCCTGCTGGGGTTTGATCGGAGCGGCGACCGCCCACGGCCGCCCCCCCCCTGGCCATGATGATTGAGGCAGCTTGCTCCAACTATCCATCATGACGCCGCGGTTGGGATCGTCATGGTCAATCCGCCGCGGGCGGCAGTCCACGCCCCAGAATTTTCCGGAACGGAGGTCGATTAGGCCATGGCTTCCAGTCCCCATCATCCCATGAGAATCGCCAGCCAGGCAATACGCTGATTGGCGAGTTCGCTGACGGTCGGAGACGCCCGCCCGCTTGCCGACGCGACATCGCCGTGGAACGGCAGGCAGGCATTGGCTATTTATCGGCACGCGGGGCTATAACGGCAGAGAACTGGATTTTCGCAACCGGGCCTTGGAGCCACGTCTTCTTCTCGGGCCGGTTACTTGGCTCGGGCCATGCCACGGGCTTGGGGGTGTATTCGCCTGATGCTGATGCGCGATGAACCGAGTCCATTCGCGCATGCGCCTTGATGCTGCCCATTTTCCGTGGAAAAGCCCGGTTTCTCTGTCGGCGCCCCAATCATCCGGGCTTTTGGGCGAGCCTTCGGCCCTCTTAGGACTCCCCTGCTTGATTCCGTGAAGACCATTGCAGGAACGCTGGACAACATCTTGCTCGAAGCGCTTTCAAAAGCCGAGACTGGATTGCCCGCATCCTTGTCCTTGCCTGCACTGCGGCTGGACGGGCGTTGCCAGTCTGCTTCGGTCTGTCGCGGATGAGTCGCACCTTTCTATCGCGGTTACCGACGAGGCACAAGCGCCCCTTTCTCGAAAAGCACCTGGACGCGACGATACCTGGCAAAAAGCCGTCTCCAACAAACTCGCCACGAGAGTGCGCCGGCAATGCGCCGTTTGTCCGAACATGGCGAAGTGACCTACATGGTGGCGCGCCAGCTGGGATCGCTACCACCTCGAGGACATTTCCTGAACGCTTGAAGATTTCGGCTTGGGGAAGGGCCGCCGCAAGTGGCATGGTTGCGATCGCTCGGCCGCCTTCGCCCGCGAAGCAATAATTAGCCTGGCCGAGACGACAGCCGTGCGGCTCCACAAGCCTGGCGGCTCGAATGCGAAGCCATTGCATCGTGAATCGTGTTCGTCATGAGCAGGCGAGCCTGGAGTGGGGAAACAGCCGTATAAATGAGACCTATTGCCCGCTATTCTCCGGAAAATTCTGGTGAAGGCTGACGAATGGCCATTGGATTGGGGGAATTTCACATCGGCGCACGGATCTGTGCGGTGCCTGATCATCCTGTTCATGAGCGCATGTTGGACCGAGCGTGAACGAATGGGCACCATGATCATCGGCCTGCATCCCAGCACGACGCGACCGCGCGTCCGTCAGGTTGCGACCCAACCTTCACATCTTACCGCAACCACCGAACATTGCCCGGTTGCTGCGGGAAAAAATCGCGGCATCGCCCGCCGCTGATCAGCTAGCGGAAGTCTTGCAGCTTGCAAACCTCGCAATCGCCATTGTCCTCAGGACCGGCGATACCTTGCCGGTCAGTGTCAGTGGCGCGCTTCTCGAAAAATTCGATCTCTCGGATATCATGAGGCTGATAGCCGGGTCTTGACCCAATCGCGGACGACCACTGCAGTTCGCATCTGCCGTGATCCCAGGCGCCACCACACATAGGCTTTGACAAATTTCGGTTGCGGATCGCTCCGCTAGCCCACGGCCAGCCGCAAGCACCACCGCCGGGTGTCCGGTCAGGCAGCCTCGATTTCTCCGGTCCTATTTCCTGATATTCCCGCGAGTGATGAGTCGTCGTCCGCGCCCGAAAAACCGAGAAATATCCGTCAGACATCAAACACCCTGTCCCGTTCAGCATCCCAGTCGCCGGATGAATTGCGACTCTGTCGCCGCTTCATTGCAGCCAGTAACCAGAAACATCACGGTCGGGGCGTTTAAATCGCAATCTGGCCCCGGACCCATCCGAGCATGACATTGCCATGCTCATCAAGACGGGCGACCTTGGGTTGCCTGGACGGCTTGCGATGCACCGCCACGGCTGACGCCCAGGGCTTGGCGCAGATTGGCCGCACCAGATGCATTCGGTCTGCATAAATTCGTTGATGTTCAGGCCAAGAACCCGCTGTGCCCAATCAGTAGGTTTCGCGGCCCATCTTCGCCACCGGAACCGATGGGGCGCAGACGGAGATTCGACGATACACCGGGTCTGCCAACCGTGCGATGATTCGCAAACGCGGTTGGGGATTGAAGGACATTGCGCACACCCATCCATCTCCGCCATGATCTGTAGGCAGTTTCCGGATCGAATTTTTGCGCCGATGGACGACACACCCGGAACACAAGCAGCAGAGACCCGGCAGCAGGAATTGAGCAAGCGCTCAGCCCAGGCAGTCGCCGGAGTCCGAGCTTTCCACGCTCGCGCAGGACTTCGATGGTCTGCACGTCCGGGGATATGTCCGATCAGCACCCGGTGACGTGCAGCCGCCCTTGGTGCCCGTCCGTCCCGGAGGTGAAAGATCTTAGCGCCGGATGTCTGCGCGGTTGCAACCGCAATCGGCGGATCGAAAGGCGTTTTCCAGTGCGTCAAAGTTGACGGCATCGTTCCGCCGGATCCTCACCGGTGATTAATGATGGGTCTCAAGCGCCGGTCAGGCGTTCCGAGATGGCAACACGTGCGAGGCTGTCGCGGTTGTCACCAGAGCGACTGCACCTGACGCATTCAAACGGCGCTTCTACGCCTCGACGCCCCCGAACACCAGGAGCCAACGGTACGGCGATGGCGCCCAGCTTGTAAATCGCCACATGAGCAAATGGCCGTCTCAAATCCTTGCAGGCAGCACAAGGCGCACCCAGGGCTCGCCAGACTTCACGCAAGCGATTCGAAGCTTCGCAAACGCATTCACGCCGCGCCACGCCGTCATAGCTCAGCCGGGCAGGCTCTTATCGGGGGGAAAATGCTCAAAAAGACAGACTCCGCTCCGGCTCGCGCGCCGCCCATCATCGACACAGCGCTGCCGATGTTGAAAAACTCGGAAAACATCCCACGAAACCGCAGCAATGTCTTCAAGGAGTCTTTCCCGCCGAAAGCACATGGACCCAAATCCTTGCAAAACCCACGCACCGCGAACGCGAGCATAGTCTGGCGCAGCAATGAGCCTGAGCAATTCTATCAGGCGTTGGCATTTGGAAATGAAGGTTCGAAAGCTTTGCTGAAAGCACGAATGGCTCTATCCAGCAAAGGAAAAATTGGTGCCCCTTCGCATTGAAGTCCCATTATCTCTGGCACCCAATCCAATCATCTGTGTCGCATTTTCGTTGATAATGATAGTTTTTTCATTTTCTGATAGCAACGTCCTATCATCCGAAACTCAATAGCGTCGCAAGATTACGCGGTGGTATGAGGGCGTGGACTGAATTGAACCGTGCTTTGACAATTTCAGCAGCTTTCCGTGAAGTCAGACGCACGGCAGTTTCCCGATGGGTGGGGCTCTGGGGTTTTCAACCGCTCGAAGGGGGCGGGCAGTGGGTCCTTCGTTGGACGATCATGGCAGGACGTCGGAAATGGTCTTGCTCGTTGTCGAGGTTTCACTCAAGAGGACGCCAGCAGCTGAGCTTTGGCGTGGTGTGGTGTGAGGGGAAAGACCGATCAAAGAGAGGGAACGACAGCCGCCGGGAAGCTGATCGCAATATCCAACATTGCTCGAGGAATTATCGCGCTCGTGCGTGCGAAATGTCGCAAGGCAGAACTCAAAGGCGACGGGAAGCTGGTCGCTGGTTAGTCCTCTGGAGGCTCCACGTCCTGCCAGTCGCAAGTGCGGTGCAGATCTGTCAGCGCGATATCGCGATGTGCTGCGCGATTTGGCTCGAGCGGATACGCACGGAAAGGCACTCAACCGGCCTGGGGAAGCTGCCTCAGGGCATGGCTGCAGCCTGCGGTCTCGATGTTGACCTTCAAGTGACGACAAGGCGGCGTGCGCTGTTGGGAAGGCAGCGGCCATCGCCAGAACGTCCTCCTTGCCATAGGAGGAGTGCTACTTCTAATCAGAGCCTGTCGACGATCGTTTACACACAGCGCTGCGGCTGTGTGATCCTGACCGGATGTTCGCCTCTGGTTCTCTGATGTCATCATGCGGGGAGATTCAAATTGACGGTGATGTCTGGACCATCCGGCAAAGAATTGATAAAGGGCGAGGGATGCGACCGTAGATTTCCGGGTCCCGTATCAACGGAAGCTTTCAACATATTCAACAAGCAGGGCCCCTTCGCGAGAGGGTTCCTGTTCCCGAGTATCCCGCAAAGGTTTCATTCTCAGATGCAACGATGGCCCGTTTGATGGAACGACGCAGTTGAAAGCGCGCCACGACGCGTTGCACGCTCTAGCTTCGGAGGACTGGATCGCCGAGACCACCAGGAACACTCCACGAGATTGCCGAAACGCTGTTCTCGGTATGTCGTCGGCGGCTCAGTCGAGCGGGCCTATCGGCGGCACGGACTATCTCGAGCAACGGCGTACCTGATGGAACGCTGCGGCGCAGCCATGTGACCGCAGGTGGCCAAGTGTTTGAGGATGTGAAGCCATGATGATGAGGAAGACAAAGATCAAAGACACGTCAGGGACGGAATGGCTCGGGATGTCGCCCAAATTATCGAGTATCTTTCAGTGCTGCCATCACACCTTTGAAATTGGGATTGCCGGTGGAACCCTTCATTCTTCCCCCAAACGTTCATTTCCGGAGCCGGGAGATATCCTCATCTACATTTGACGCGTCTGGGGGGCACTGGATTTGGGCCGAGTTCACGGCTCACGGAATGCAACTGTGAATTGAGAAAGGGCTCCTTGCACCGGAGATTTGGAGAGCTCAGGCACGCCCGATCGACGAGATAGCAGTGATGATTAAGAAAAGTCGGCCGGTCAGCTGTGGGAAAAATATCCCGCGCGGCGAAAGAGTTGGCCTCAGTACGGAAGGCTTCCGTATGTCTATTCGGGCGATTTCTGGGTTCAAGAGTTTGAAAACCGCTGAGCGAGGTTTGGCTGGCCCCGATGCCCTGCACGCCGATTTATCGGACAAGAACGATTATTGTCTGCGGTTGCCTTGGTACACTCTCGAGTCAGAGAAATGGAAAAGAGTTAGATTTTTTTTGCGTTGGGAGTAGGAATTTTAAAGGTGCAGCGCAGGAGGTCGAAAATCGGGCCGAAAAAACTATAGCGAAACCACCAAGCGGTAGTGTCACGGCGATGGACCCGCTAATCACAAGGAGAACCTTCTGTCCAATCGGCAGGATTGTCATAGAAACCATGGGGCTCGGCGCAACAGTGTGAGGCTAACGTCCAAATTGTGGGGTCGCCATAAAAGGGATGGGTCACTAAAAAAAGTAGGGACACTTAAGAGGCCATTTGTCCTGTATCACGTCAAGCGAAGATCAGCAAATCGAAACTGGATCACGAGCAGCGCAATGCATATTACCGACCCCTCTATCAGCTCACGCGAAGGAGCGGCTTTCTGCCAGATTAGCCCTGGCCCACCTTCTGGCGGTCGTGTCGCTACGAACCGTTCACCCCGTTCGGCTTGGCGGCCTTGAGCCGGCTGGCCCCAGTCCGGAGGGATAGTGGCTGTCATTGAGCACGCCACAGGCTGTCGTCGTCTGCGCCAATGACGTTGAATTGAAGTGGAAAGCGATGGCTTTTGCCGCGACCTCCAAGTGAGGAGGCCGCAAGTAATGGGGCAACTCAATTGAAACCCGAGTGGCGCTGGGCAGCGCTCACCGGTCAGAATATCGTACCCCCCCGCCATAGCACTTCGGTCAGTACAATCCGATCCTCAGACCCATAACCGCAAGCCCGCTGAAACGCCAGCGGTTGTGTGTGTATGGCGCAGCGTCTGAGGCGTCGATCGCAAACGTCTCCACAATCTTGCGGACTGGCCGGGATCGGAGGTGCGAATGATTGTTTACACTTCCAAGCCAGTACGTTTGACAGGCGCCCGCCTGTGGGAGGTGCTTTTTACTACTTGCCCGCTTTTCGGGTGAGTTCAGGTTGGGCGGACACTGCGCCGGATGCGTGCCAAGGAAAATCGCAGGGACGGATCGACAAAGGCTACCCGTCGGTCCGATTAGATTGGGATCATTTTAGGCTTTCCCGCCTCGGCGTGCTCTACCGATTGGTGCTCCCGAACCGGCTTTCTATTGGACCATGTCATTCGGGTCGCGATGAGATCAGTGGGTTAACCTGCGGTTGGCACACGAAGCGAAACGCACGCACCCGCCGCCAAGGATAGCAAGAGCGTTTGGCGGTGTAATACCGGCGGGGCCGGAATTGGACGCGGAAATCTGCGTGGACGGTGTGCGACATTCGGCTCGGTCGTTTCAATATGCGAGAAAACGCCGAGAGGCCCGCTGCGAGGTGAACGCATACTTCGGGATTTCGCTATCAGTGAAGAAGAAGGGCGCAACAATGGCTAAGCGGCTGTTCAGCAAAGCTCTCGCCGCAGTTTGGGCATCCCGGAGGTTCCGGAGGTGCTCCACCGATGGGCGCAATTTCTTCCTCTATCTGGCATCACCAACGAGCAACATCGATGCACTGGATTAGCACGGCTGCCAGAAGCCTACGCCAGTCTTCGATTTTGTATTGAAACAGGGCGAATCTCAAAGCGTTGTGTTTCACCGGAGTTGCGCAGGCCGATATGATAAACCTTGAACGCGAGAGGAGTGGGTCTTGATCACGGGTTCAAGCACAAACCCGCCCACTAATGACAATCACGCCAAGGGCACCGCGGAAGCGCATTTGCGGCCATTGAGAGTGACGAACTGACGCCTAGAAAACTGAAATCGCGTTCGCCGAAGAGGAAGGCTCTTGATTGAGGCGACTTGCGGCGGCAGCTCGTGCGGAAGGCGGCAAAAGTCCGAACGAGGCAATTCGATCCTGACGGGTCTGGTTTGCGCACTCGGACAACAATTTTGCCGACTCAGAGGTAATCGAGAAATCGCGAATGAAATCGGCTTTAGGCTTCACACCTGTGGACACCGTGCGCACAGGTGTCACAATCTGTGCACATCAAGACCAGAGACCAGATACAGAGACCGAGATCCAGACCAAAAACAGAAAAAAGATATTGAGGTTCAGAGAGAGAGGAAACCCGAAACTGTGACTTGCCCCCCGGGGAGACCAATTCAAACTCGCTTCAGGGCTTGGAACATCACATTTACCGTAGCCAGAACCCAGACATTCAAAGACAGCTTGTTGACCTCCAAAGAATGACAGTGCCTACCAGAGTATTTGAACACTGCGCCAACGTCTCAGAGGGCATTGTCGCTTCTGTAGTCATGAAGGGGCACATAGCTTCTGCTGCTGCGCGAGAACCTGAAGACCACGGACAAGATCCGTTTCCCGCCGTATCCTCATCAAAAAAGCGTGGCTGTGCGCCAACTTGAAGGCACGAACAACTCATGGGGAGGGGGGGGGAGGAGAGCGGGACGAGGGTGGACCCACGGGCTAGAGCGGCCGCAATGTTTGATGCGTATGCAGCGCCCCTGATGCATTTTGCGCCAAAGGCCTGAAGCGTGTTGAGCTGCCGCCTCTGTTAAAAAGCGACTGGATTCGGGGACATCGGGACGGGTGCAGCACTTCCGCCGATCCCACTTCTGCTTTGACCACCACATGCCACCGATCTCCGCCACAGCTCTCGATAATGATGGTTCTGCATCCGCAAGTCGGCTCGCTGGCCGCCCATCGCACGGTGAATACCGCCTCAAGCTCAGTCACAGTTGGCGAGTTTCGCTCTCGACTGGTCTCTTCGAATCATGACAAAATGCACGCGCACGAATGAACTCGTCGGGGATCGCGGGCCCCTTGATCCTGGGTCAACGAAGGCCGCGTCTTCTTGCCCTGTCGCCCAGCGCGGTCACAGTCGTGGTTGGGTGTCGCTTCTCGACTGCTTCAAGTTCCATCGGCTGGGACACTTGGGCACACAACTGCCTGTGTCTCTTGGTGCATTGACATGCCAGCGTCACGACGCCGGCTTCTTTGCCTATTAGTCGGTATGGTCGCTCTCACCCCGATGCACCCATCGCGGCGCACCTTTTCCAGCTCGATTCTGCTTAGCATCTCACCAGCCCGGGCGAATGCGCGCGTTCCTTGATCCATGACCCGTAGCTTCATCAAGCACCAGTGTCCTCAAGCTGCTTGGCACAAGACGCAAGAGCCGCGCCTTGTCTGCCCACTCTTGGCATTCGTCGATCTTGGCAGCATCGATCTTGGTGGTTGGTGTCGTCGGGAAATAGACTGCCAACACAGATTGCCGCCGCCCGACAACCCTATGAATGGTGCATGCCAAACATCGGCGGCGATGTTGAAATCATCGGCAGGCGCTATGTGAGGAGTGACGTTTTCTGATGGTCAGGGGCGCGGCGGATGTACGGAACCGTCAGAAACCGCTCGTGTGGACGAATCTCGGCTGGCGTGGAGGTGCCTCAGCTTGCGGCAACATAGGCGGCGCCCGTGTCGATGTCGAAGTCGGGCCCGGATCTAAGCGTAAAGGGCCAAGCCCTGCGCTCACCCGCTTTCAGGACGGCCACAAGGTATGCAGGGATGCATGGAGCGGGCGGCTGGAGGCGCCGTTCAGGGGCAGAACGAAACCGCACGGGAAGCCAAACGCCGAAGCCGCAAGCCGTGTGGGCCGAAATCATGGACGCTGGTTCGCATCAGCGCGACGATGCCGAATTTTTCGTTCAGCTTAAAGCTACATTCGGAATACGCCTAATTGGCCTTTGGGCTTCCATCTCCCGCAACAAAGATTGCCGACTGGCAGAGTGCTCGCTACATTGCACACGCCAACCGCATCTCGCACACGTCCGTCCGTCGTCCAAGGTCGCCGCCGCTCAGCTTTCGCTTCTGTCAGTCGTCCCGCGCCTTATGTTCGCGCCGTCCATGTCCGCGTCTCTCAGGTCCGCTCTGGCTCAGGTCCGCGTTCTCAGGGTCCGCACGCTCAGGTTCGCGACCTCTCAGGTCCCGCGCCCAGTAGTCGCGGCTGGCTCTTGTACACACACTCCAGTCAACCGTAGAGCCGCCGGACAGAGCACCGCGGGCCATAGCTGCATTGGAAAGCTGACGCACAAAAATAGCGGCAATGCTTGCTATGGATGAGCTTTGCCATGGTTGAGGTTCTTTCCGGGGTTGGATTACCGCAAGTTCAGTGTTGACAAGCCGAATTAGCAATTGTGGCAAAACAGGCTAACACAGATGTCATGCCTAAACTTTGACCTCGCAAGGGCGAGCATTACGGCGACATTTCAAACGGATCGGCGTCGACATCGGCGCCAGATCGGTCACGCGTTAAAAAAAAACAGGCAATAGTGGCTGGGGCTTACATTTGTATGGAGGGGGCGGGATCGAACGGGCGGCAGGCACTACGGGCTATCCGGCTTACCTGAGGGGGATGTCCAGCCAGCTGTTTAGTGCCACCGTCCAATTTATGGTGATTAATTTCACATGTCTAAAATAACATCGGCAAGATCATGGAAACGGACGCGACACTACAGGTTTGATCACGCAGGCAATTGACATTACGCCCAGCTATAGGTGCTGGCTTGATCCCCGTGGGGATGTCCATTACGCGGGTTCATCTTCATGAAGCCCATAGCTATGCCGCCAAATGGACAACCGAAAACAGGCCAGACGCGCCATAAAGCCAAACATCCTGGCATATCGTAGATGGTCTTTTCGGAGGACATAAGCAGCCTCCTTCATTAGCTCAGATTAGCCGAGTGGTATCAGGCGGCTGTCCACCAATAGCCGCATGTTCTGGCTTCAGGCGTATGCGCCGCATAGTTACCCGGCTTAACGGGACGCTTGGCTATTACCGTTTTTGATACGTATTGTCGGCCAATTTGCCGTATTAACGAGCGCAGCCGTGCTTGTATTGCCACTCTTCATTCGGCCAAAAACCGCCACGACCCTTAGGAAATTCTCGGGGCCGGAGACATGACGGTCATCACAACTGCGCGCATCTCTTGGAGCGAGAGCTTGGCTTTTGGGCAAAGTCGAGCAAACATATCCGTATGACATTTTCATCTGAGGATGCCCGATGTATATATTTTATTGACTTGATGCGGGAGGCCTATGTCGCAGCGACCGAGTTGACATGCCGTTTCTGCAACGCGCACTGGGTAGTGTTCGCATATCAGATTGCTTCTCGAAATGGGAGAGAGAAGCTCTCGCCCGCGAACTCAAGAACAGTGAGAAGCCCGCGCGCAAGCGTAGTGAAGCTCAAGCACAAAATCCGGTTCAAAACATTCGACCGCTCCCCGGCAGACAGCTGACCGATCCCGAACGGGACGTGGAAGGCGCGGTTTCGTCTTGGGAGGCGTCATTCTATCCAGGTGCCGAAACGCGGTTCCTCCACTGCTCTAGTGGCAGGAATGGCAACTTGCCGCCACGGGAGCCAAACGCAAGCCGCAAGGCTGTGTGGCCGAAATCATGACGCTGTTTTCGCCATCAGCCGGAAGATGCCCGAGTTTCCGTCGGCGATTAAAAGCTGAATCGGAATACGCCTTAATTGACCTTGGGCTTCCTTCCCGCCAAGATGGAAAAATGGGCGGAATGTGCCTCGCCCTTGCAATCAAAAATCGCTTCCTTCGCCAATCGATCCTTCGGGACACGTTCCGGTCCGTCCGGCCAAAGTTGCGCCGCTCAGCTGCGCTTCTGCAGGATGTTTCTCTCAGGTTACGCGTTTGTTAGGTTGCCGCCGCTCAGGTCCGCGCCGCCCCAGTACGTCCTTCTCATGTTCGCGCGTTCAGTATTCGCGCCGTTTCAGGCCGCGTCTCTCAAGGTTCGCGTTGGTTCAGGTTTGCGCCGCTCAGGTCCGCGCCGCCCAGGTTCGCGCCGCCCAGGTTCGCGTTGTTTCGGTCGCGCCGGCCCAGGTTCGGCGCGCTCAGGCGGCCACTCAGGTTCTCTAATACAGTACCGGCACCGGTAGGTCCACATCCACTCCAGTCAAAACCTTTGGACCCAACGGATCAGAGCACGCGGCATAGCTGCAGTGGAAAAAGGCTGAGCGCAAAAAATAGCGGCAGGCTTGCTTGGATGAGGTTTCGCCATGCAGGGTCTTTCGGGTGTTTGAGTGCTGCAAGTTTTCCAGTGTTTTAATGTTCCCGGAACCGGCGCTTTAGCGAACAGCGAAACTGAGCTAATCGAAGAAATAAAGGGCAGGGTTTGGTGACTGCTACAACAATCATAAGGTAGCAGGGCATGGCCTTGAAGACCCTTTGCGGACGGTTGCAACATGAGCGAGGACTACAAGGGGCCTATACCAAGGGTACGGTGTTGCTGGAAATGCCCTGGTGGGTTTTATTAGCGCTTCACACAAAAAAGGATGTCGATTGCATTGGTCTAAGCGGATCTAGGGCCACCGGGCACGGTTCATCGAAATAAAATACTGGGAATAAAAATAAACGGGCGGGATATTTCTCCTGGCGCAGCGGAACGGCAAAACAAACAGCGCCATGCCACGCAGGGACCGCGGGGCAAATCGCAGCTAATCGGTTAAAATTTTAATTTGGTTTTAACATAAGCGGGCGCAAGGGGACCACCTGCAGCGGAAACCCTGGTTTTTAAAAAACCTGGGGGGGGCGTCTCAAGCCAGGCTTGAAAAATTGTTGTTTGCGGCAGGGCCGCGCGATGGGCATTTTTTTTTCTCTTCTTGGGTGGGGGGTTTTTGTTT
>Ga0163217_1040350_pt1 | contig 12770 bp, 9 predicted proteins | sample SynspAceP_FD_185933 | JGI IMG/M metagenome (GOLD analysis project Ga0163217, IMG submission 185933) | Saline lake microbial communities from Ace Lake in Antarctica - Synechococcus sp. Ace-P (PacBio error correction) | ecosystem: Environmental > Aquatic > Non-marine Saline and Alkaline > Saline ... | reverse complement strand
TCAAACTCACACGAACCATTTGGATCATACGTCCGTATCGCCTTCCGCCTTAGACAATAGCATCGGTATTAACTCGAAATTAGCATCAAAGAAGGGCGGCATTGAGCGGCACTGACAGACAAGATACTGCTAATAATAGCAGTAATGTAAGAATAGATTTTTTCATTGCATTATCAACCTAAATGTATGTTGTTTTATAAGAAATGGCTTGTCAAAACATATGTTTTCAAAAAACAATAGTATAATTTTGGTAACTTATTACAATGAAAACGCACGTTGATAATTATTACTTTATTTTTTACTTAATTCCAAAGATAAAAATGTCAAATCTTAATTGATTGTTTAAAAAAATAAAATACAAATCTTTATTACCCATTGATAAAAAATAATACAGCAAAAAATAAAGAATATAATTTTTAACCTTCTCTTTATCTTGGTTATTTAATCTACATAAATAGATGTCAGTTAAATCGAGTAGATAGAAAGCAGTGGCCACAATAATTCATGCTCTTTAAATGAAAGTCTATTTGCCACCTTAGTCTCGCCCTGATTAAACACTCGACGTGTGTGCCATCTCAAAGACTCATTGCAGGACTGTCGCGATCGACAATTAAACCACAACTTAGGTCTTGCCCTATTGGAACTGCCCCCTCATGCGAAGCAAAAACTTGCCGTTCTCAACCGTTAAAAAAAGCCTGCCGCGAGCGCAAGTTTGCGGATTCGTGCGGAAGGCTTTAACACTCACCATAGCATTAGTCGTATTGTTTTTAACTTTTACTTCCCGTGGCTTTTCAGCTTATTTCATGATCAGGACCGATAGCCATTCACTGGGAATCTCGATCCCACTTTCTTCTCAGCCTTAAAGTTGTTCGTGTGCTTTATGGGCTATCGTGTTTTAACCATACGAAAAGCGGCACTTTGATTTAGGTTACGCCATAACAATGGCAACAGCCTTACCTTTTACTTCATTCATACACAAGTAAATAATCAAGGCCGACCCTCTTTTATGGCCAATGCTACACTAGCGCCATTATTAGCGCCTTTTATAACCCAGCGAGATACCCATGGATTTACCTCTTTAGGACTTCTTAAAGAAATCACGATGTCTAGATTGATTAGGCTTGCCATTCCCACCCCATTCAGCAACTGCATTCCAGCCGTTACTCGCACAGAAAGATGTCATGCCGGCGCGCCAACGAGCCGGACGGGACGGAAAACGGCCGGCAGTTATGCCTTGCCTCTTTCTACACAAAAATACTACAAGCAAAAGTACAAATGATGCCCCTCAAATCCAGGTCTATGTGTTGAACGCCCATCGTGAGCTTGCCACCAACCAAGTCCAGCTAGCTTTGTTAAATTACAGCAAGAATCTCCCATAAGAGTCCCGGCGGGGTGCCTTGTGCGTAACTACGCCAGGGCTGGAGAGTGCGGCGGGTCGGTGCGAGCATAATGTTTACAACTTGCATGCGCTTAAGAAGATGGGTTGTGATTGTATTGGTCGCAAAACGGGAGCGACCCTGCTTGAAGATTGGTCATGAAAAAAACTACATTTGATTATAAGACGCCGTGCAAACCTTGGTCTGTAGATGAAGGCCGACCCGGAGATAGCTCGGAACATGGCTTCATTCATGATATTCCAAAGCAACTACTGAAGGGACCCTCCCTATAAGCGGCCAAACAGTGTTCTTTATCCGCCACCTTTCAATGACGATTATTTTTTTAGCACTCAGTAAAAGTCTTATTAAAAGACTCCCTCAACTCAATTGAGGTAACTGGAACAATCGCAAACAACGCAACTCAGTAGAGGCAAACCATTATGCGTTGTAAAGATCGCAAAGAACGCGCGCTTTTATTCGTATTTTAATTGGCTCAAAAACTGGCAGAAGTAACTTATATTTACTCGTACTAAACAAAGTGTGCAGATGAATTAGGGGCAAAAGAAAATGCAGAAAGACGGCAGGGATAGGGTTAAGCGACCCAATCCTATTCTACTGGTGATAAGATCTGCCAAGGGGCACGCGATCGTGTCTTAGCGGGGACTTTGAAGGCTGGCAAAGTGGAGCACATATGGTGCGCAAACCGATGTCGCAGCACGAGGCCATTCGGACATTGCAAGCAAGCTACTTATGATAGTAATACCAACTTACCTTATAACGCAGAAGACCTATATTCACTTCGAATAGGCAGAACAGGGCCGCGCTGCCGCGACCAAGGCGGTTGCTATTTTCCTTAGTCCTCTGAAAAAAAGACCGCTTATTTACTCCACCGATATCGAAAAGCTCGGTTCGCATGAGCAATTTGTTCCAGTGCGTTGCCAGGATTCGAACCTGATTTAAATAAAGTTAGATAGCCTAGTAAAAAGCGTGAGCCGTCTAAAAAAAGAACAAAGAGGCAAAAGGCGCGTGTGGCCTTACATTCTTCAAAGATAAAAACCAGAAGAAAAAAGCGGCCGTTAGACCATTTCATAACCAAACTACCGCTGAATGAGACTTTCGCCATGGCATACGGATAGCATTCCGTAGCGTTTTTATTAAACCATACCCCTCTATATATCCCCCACCATAAAACACAATCGAATCTGCATCATCTCATCTTGCCTACTCTCGTTGGTTTTGCCTAAAAGCCTCCGACCGATCGCTTCACATTGCATCATAAAACACAAAGCAATTCCTGTTTTAATCATCATCTATCCCCCTCGATAGTCTATTTCTCTATTTAATGCCGGCCGCTGGTGAGTACCGTCTATCCTATGGAACAAAAATACGAGAGGAACACATCCAATTTCATCTTAACCCCAGCCCCCTCTTATAACTTTAATTTTTAATTATCTCTCTAACCCCGATCGTTTATCCTAATGAGTCGTAATATATAATACACCTATTGATGAAAAAACGGTCCAGGCTATTTCAAAATAGTAATACATAAAATAATCCGAAATTATTGTCAATTTTGACACAAAATTACCAATCTGTTATAATTACGAAACACTCGTCACACCCGTGATTATAGGAAAGTGTGTTTATATACCAAAAAGGTATAAGAAAATTATGAAAAAGGCAGCCGAATTTTCTGGGACGCCGCATCGAAAGAGAATGTGCTTTTTATGTGGAGTTATTTACTGAAAAAATATAAGAAGCGCTTCGCTTAAAAAACTTACGTGGGAACTCGCCAACAGAACGCGTTAAATAAAGCTGAATGAAGAGTTAGACAATCTCATTAAGAAAAACCGGGCCCTCCTCAGATTTTTCAACTTCAAATGCGCTCTGCTTTTAAAATCCACTAAAACTTCCTTCCAGTTATTTTCGATGGCTAGATAAAAAAGACCGACGGTTGTGTAACTGGGCTTGTGTTGATCTAAAGGCAAAAACCAAGAAAACAGAAACGCACCTAGAGAAAAGACGTCATTAAAGACAGCGAGCATGCTGTACTGGCAAGAAAAAGGCCTTTACTATAGAAAGAGAAAACGCGGAGACAGACAAAGCGATGATCTACCGCTTTAATGACGGTGAAGCGGACGCTCAACAACAACAAGACATTCTTGAATCATTCTTAAAAGTAAAATGGCCAGTGTACATACGTACAAGGAAAGGGATTAAACGATTGGTTCGGAAGGAAAATAACCCTTCCCAATGGGCGTTGGGCCTAGGTCTCTTACCCTTAAACATCACGCAACGGACCGCTAGACCCGCTTGGATACCAAGCACAACGATTCAGAAAAAAAAAGCGCGGTTATTGCTACTATCCGATTTATCTGATAAACGTAACGTTTAAAGCACTCGTTCATTGATAAAAAATGAAGAAGCATGAGTCAGAAAAATTTCGAGAAAATCGAGTGGTAAAAAGCCTCTACAGCATCAGGTATGAACGCTAAAATACAAAGCAAAGCTAAATGCCATTGGCAGAGGAAAAGAGTATGAAATCAATTGATATGAGTGAATATCTAGTCCAAAAATGAATATAAAAAACGTAATTTCAATGAATAGCCCTATGATGAAAGTGGTAAAAATTGATTTCGCCTCACCAGAAATATAGTCTAATTTTTCCTATTCTGGTAGTTTCAGTTTGTCATTTCTTAATCACTGTATAACGAGCCGCATTGAAAATCCCTAAAAGAATTACAAACCCTCAATCGAAGATGGGGTTAATAGACGAAGTCCTTCGACACATTAATGAGCGGAAAAGAAGCGCTGTCTATGTAGTACGCTTGTGGATCAGAAATCCGCTTGCGCGGAAGTCTATAAAGAAGCCGGTAAACGCAGTTTCAAGCAGTAGTGCATTACAGAGAAGGTAGAAAAGTTTCGCCAATAGCCGACGCTCACGAGCAATGGAATAAAAAGGCTCTAAATTTGGTCGAGACGGAGCAACGAGAATCTTTGGCAAAAAATGCAGAAGTGATGCGCTATATCGTTTAGCGCTGCCGGTGTTCGTGCACGCTACGCCTTACGGTTGCTTTGAGGCGTCGTGCTAATGGAGCTTAGTACTGACTTACAGTGCGAACAGTAGCACCTCGCCTGAATATGGTGGTGCTTATGAAGAACAAGCCACGAGATCATGACAGCCATAATCAAAGACAATTGTTACGCATGCTGTGCGCTGGCTAATTCATGGTGATTATCTGAATTCAAACGTATTGGTTGATTTCCCCATGCCCTTCATCATTGACTTACCTTCAAGGCCGTTGATGCTGCCGCCAATAACAATGCGGAATGGATGTAGAGCGCGATATCAAGAATATGCGTACTATTGATAGGTATGTCTGCGCCCGAATGCTTGAAACGAAATTACGCAAAGAATTTGGTCATTGCTTTTCGAAGTGCGGGCAAGCTAACGACAGGAAACCGGTACTAACTGGTTTATTGATGAACCCAACGAAGAAGCCGACGTTGGACTCTGTCCTGACGGAAAATTAAAGAAAAGCGTTTGAAGGAAGAACAAGAACGCTGTGGCTCGAATCAACACGGCAAATGGACGACGAGATTAGTGTTAAAATCCTCGCGACTGCGTTCTGATTTTAAATAAAATAGAATACAGATTTTCCGCATTAACCTAAGAGAGCAACCAGCCATGGCTTTTGCTCTCTTTAGCTGCCTCTAGGGTCACCCGCAACATAGGCTTGTTGAAATCGCCCCTGTTCTTTTAATACAGCTGACGCTTTGTGCCAAGTCCGATGGCCACCAATGCTGGCGAACAACAACCGAGATTGCTTGAATAAAGACGCTAATATTCTGTTATGCTTTTTGGCACAATCATTCACGGATATGGTTCGAAATCACCATTGCCTCACAAAAAGCAGCCTTTAAAAGGGCAACCAAAACATCCCACCGGTCATTGAAAACACAATCCATCAAGAGCATCAAATAAACGCCAAAAATTCGCCGATTTTACCCTTTTTGCCTTGCTTGCCATCATTCTTGATGTAAGCCCAATCCAATTAAAGACCTGTCTCTACCTAAATAAGCACCGCTTAGAACCAAAGCATCTACTACCAAAAGTGGACGATAGAGCGTTTTTTTTGCCACACCTGTTTCTGCCAAAATGCATTAACGCCCCACAGCGTGAATGCCATGCTCGTAAAAAAGTCTTTAAACGCGCGTACTGTGATCATAAATCAGGTTTAGACATTGCTTTCCCTCTTGCCGTTAAAAAGAATATTGACACTAGCGTTACACAGACGTTGTCTACTCGCAAGAGACAGATCGGCTTAACTCTTACACACTCAAATAAAGGCACTTACTCATGCGATTACATCGGTTTAATGCACTTTTATCGCTCTTCGAATTTTTGGCCTATTTTTTTTGGCAGGCAGGGGCGACAGTCTTGCATTTTCATCATGCACAAGGTGCACAATTAGCACCTTCTCAATACCTTTGAATCATGGCCGCCTTTTTGGCGCAACCATGGTTATTTCTGTTTGCCATTACCCAAAAGCTCCCATATAGCGCAACCTAAAAACATCCTTCGGAGGCCACCTTACTGGACAACGGCCAGTTGGCCTAATCCACTTTGTATTATTGGGAAGTGACCGCCCCATCAGCATCGCTATTCAGGTTGGCATTAGGCGTTTGCTTGATGATTGCTTGACAAATACTTTGCAACCTCCAGCGGGGGCGAACCCGATCTTAGTGACTGTCCACTCAACGTATCGTGGGACTTTTTATTCACTGCCAGTTTTTGTCAGGGGTGTTTGCATTGTACTATTGGATGGTTTTATCATAATTGGTTTCACGCATAGGTAAACCCTCTTCAGAATTAAACCTTAAAACGTTGAAGACGGTTGAATGCTTTTTCTGTTATTGCTCATGACTATTCGTGTTTTTTTCTTGTGGTCTTTTTTAACCAGCTATTTAAGTTGTATAATTCCGCCCGTATTGGTTCAACTGGTCGAATACGGAGTAAAACTGAATCAAAACAGGACGGTCGTTTCAACAATTGACACCTATATTTGGTTCCCTCACCCCAATCAAACGGAAAAGGTCACAATTATGAGTTACGTCACTACAGAGAAAAAGCTAAGGCTTTGCTTTATCTTGCGATGTTCACCTGCTTTTTAATCATTGCTTCGAGCAATACCTAGTACAAATCCCCTCACTATTTATAGGTTTCCAGACCACTTTTGGGGCGCGTTTACCTTCCCTTTTATCTTTTAGCAAACCGACTTAACAGTACGGATATTACGGTGCGTCCAATTAGCACGTTAAAATCATATTTTTTAGTGATGTATCCCCTCGTTAATCGTATGTACGTTTTGTCTGTTCTGTTCGCTTTCGAAGCGGCATTTCCAGGTGGAATTTGAGACCTTGTCTTCATTCGATGGATTTGTAGGACGATTGTTGCGATAGCCAGTCTTTTGGCACGATTTACTTGGTCAGGACTTGATATTCAGGTATTTAATCGTCTATCGCCAACTTAAAAAATGGTGGATTGCACGCCGGCGTCTACGTTATTTGGTAATGGTTAGACACCCTGGCGTTCTTTTGGCTCGCCTTCTTACCAGAAGCCCGGACCCTTTTCATGCACAGCATTGGCAAGAGATGCCACTGGCGGATTTTGCGTTAAGTATAATTTATTCAGTCTTGGTTGTATTCATTTCCAATGTATCGGGTCATATTTGCTTTAATTATCTAGCGAAAAGATAACACGATTAAGCAGGACCTTGTACATTGGTTGGCGCTGACAATAAAACTACCCCAAAGATCGCCAAATCGATTCTCGATTGGACTTCAATACAGTCGTGGTCGAACTCTAATTGATCGGGTTATCAGGTTCCAATATAACAACAAAGCTATAAAAGCTTTGTTGTGGTTTCTTTTCACGTTAAGTGAGCCAACTCGATGTACCAATATTCATTTTTAAGTAACGGTTCTTGGTGTAATTTTCGAACAAGACGCGATACGGATCTCAAAATGCTTTGCTTTCAGTTTATTGCCTTGCATACCGAGACACCAGTAGGTATGCAAACCAAGCGCATTGTTGATTAACGTGAAATTTTATCGTCATAGATAACCTTTACTGATGGAGAAGAGCTGGCGCATAAAATGATTTTTTAAGCTCTTATTGCATAATCATAGAGTGGCGAGTGCACTTAGTTCATGAGCTTTAGGGGTATTTTTTAATAACAGATACCGGTTTTTTAGCGCTAAACAACGCTTCTATTGGCGCTTGAATTTGCTCGCTGTAGCCCCTCAAATTAACCACTAGATTGCGTTTTTAATGGGCGGTGGCTGATGGTGTGTCTTGGGCATAAAAGGCAATATCTGAAAGGCGATAAAACAACGTTAAAAAATCAGGTTAAACATCGACTCCATGCCCGTTTTATTAGCGTCATCATAACCTCAACTCTCACCGAATATTATACCGGCATTTTCTAGTATTCACCGCGGTTACAACTTCCACCGTTTTCAAACATAAATCCTTGCTATGGGAGAAATCAAAAAAATAAATAGAAGTGGCTTTGTTAGTATATGAAGCTACGCAGTGTGTGAATCGGCTTCAATCCTTCTAAAAGATACCACACATTTCGCTCCTAACGGCTTTGGATCTATTACAAGGCTTTATCTGCTTTATTTAATATTCTCTACCGAACAACGACGCCTTGTTTAACGCCACGCCAACGAGCACTGTAATATGAATCTTTTCATTATCTGGGTAGAACAGCTGCAACTTTCAATGTTGCGCAGGCCTCCATGCGATCAGTAAAGCTTCTTGTTTTCCCTGTAAGTGGCAATAGAATAGCGAACTCTTCCCCTTCCAATTCGGGCGATTAGATCTGTCTTTCGCAAGATAGACAGGCTCCGTCGCAAGTTTTTGTAGCGCTAAATCAACCCGTTTATACCATAATCATTCGTTTACTTGTTTAAATGGTCACATCGCATCATCATAATCGCTAAAGTAATTGCGCTTCTTCGATGATTAAGAATAGTTTCACATTGGTTCAAAAAATTGTCTTCCGGCTTTACCAGGTCCGGTTAAATGATCGAAGTACGCTCTTCGCTCAAGCTCTTCCTGCCCCTAAAGTTCTCAATGGGCAATTACTCGCCAAATTTACTCGCGAAGTTAAAGTTCGAACGTCTTTATCTGTCGGAGAAGAAGGAAACGCTTATTAAAAATAGCAAGGTGCCTAGTAAGTCGCCTTTAGAAGACATATAGGGTCTGACCAGCAGGCGCAAATCTTGCTTCCCGAGCAAGCTGAGTGAAAGTTTTTCAATATCGATGCGTATGAATGTTGTCAAACCAATAAAACACGGCTCACCTAGTGAGCCGCGGTACCGCAAGAGCCAACATTAGCACAATGTAATTGCCATCAATCGCGTTTTATTTATAAAAATTTGGGGAGATCCGGCGCAGCGCCGAGTATTAAACATTGATTGGCTTTATCAAATAATTAAAACACTGCATAATGAGAAGGGCTTTCTTGGTTTGAACCTGTTTCACAATAACAGTTAAGAGATATTCTTAATGCAGAGCTCCTTTGCGACCATCTCGAGCATTTTCAACTGCAGAGCACGCAGTCTTTTTTCAGCAATCCAATAATCAGTAAATCCTGAGTACCAAAGCCGCTTATCTCCCACTAAGAAAAAGTCACGCTGAACGTTGCTTTGAGCGAACGATCTTTAGCAAATGCAGCATGTCTTTAATGCATTGCGCGACATCGCTTGTTTGGCATTCCTGATCCAAAGGCTCTTATGACGTCTTGATAGGTATTTGAGTTTGATGAAACAAACATCGATACAAACTTTCAATTTGGGTATATCGTCCAAGGTATAACGAAAAGGTCGCGAAAAGGCCTGTTTACGTATTCATACGGCCGGAAAAGAAACACTAGACCAACCACGGCAACAGGGGTTGGCGTTTAGAACATCTGTCTACCGCATGTTCATCCTTTGAGTTTATATCCATACAATATCCACTAAGGAGCATTTCCTTATATAATATTTGGGTCAACAGACATAGATACGCGAGAGCCCGAAACAAAACAAGTATAACGCCAATTTTTTGTATGTTTTTGATCAGCGCCTTTTATATTTCCTAAATTAAGCAGCATGATCAAATCCAGCCACCAACTGTGTGGAACTTGCTGCCCACACTGGATTCCCATTCAATAACCCATCATTTTCAAGAAAGTTAGGCACTCGACCTCCCCGCCTCTTCAATCAGAACAGACCGCTAGAGCATCCAGCTATTTGAGATGAGATTCGAAATAGGCCATGCACTAATCCTTGAAGCAACATGAAGCAGATTAAGGCGCCGCGCCAAAAACGTACGATGTTCGACATTGTTCGTATCCCAAACACGCAAGAAGATCAATACGCAGGCCAAGGGCCGACGATTAGAGCGCCCGACGCAATATCGCGTTGCCTGTTTCAAGGCTCTTGAATGTGAGTGAAGCCACCATTTTAGATTTACGCGCTTTACACGCTGCGCAAAGGAAAATTCGTCTCTGTCCGGTGCGTAAACAAAGCCAGTTGAATAACGTTTCATTTAATCACGTAAGCGACGGAAATACAACAATATCCATGCCTGAAGGTAGTTTGGTGTACCGTCATTGGATCGATCACCCAAACGCCACTTTTCTTGGTATCCGTCTGAGCACCAAACACTTTTTCTCCTAAAAAACCATTCTCAGGAACAAGCAGTGGATCACCTCTTTTAGCGTCGTTTTCTACACTCACGTCTGTTCAGAAACGATCTTGTCGTCCTGTTGACCGTGACCGGACATCCAGACTGCGCGATAACCTTGACCGCCTTTCCAGCTTTTCTTAATTGCCGATTCTAAATTTGGTATTCATGTTCCATTTCTTATGGCATCCTTTTATTTTAATCGAATCCACATTCTGGAGAATGTGGTTTCTAATCATTAATTTGACGGGAATTTCTTCGAACGCGACGAATATGTGATCTGTCCTCGTGCTTCAAGCCAAGTCAAAACCCGCTGTGCGGTTTGCTGTACGTCTTGATGAATCGTTTGTTAATCGGTAGCTGTATTGCGTTCGTTTAAGCGTGTTTTTTAATCAAAACCCAATTAGTGTGAAAATCGTTTGGCGCATCAAAGCCATTTTCACGCATGCCATCTAAAAAAACGCACGCGAGTGAGCGTTGGCGCAAAAAATACCATCGACCACGTTTTCCTTGCTCACAAAAAAACATGAGCGCTTTTTCGGGGCCGCCTTCGTAGCCATCGGACTTGCGCCGCGGTTATTTTCCAAAAATCAGACACTATCAAAAGCGATGCTCTTCAATCTCATGTTGACGAAAAAAGGTCGCCTCGCATTAATGCCAGACCACGCTCGATTTTACATAGTTCAACCAACCCACACGAGAACAACCAGAGCGAATCAATTGCTCCGAATACGAGACCGCCGCCTTGTTATCGAACAAACAAAATCCACGTCGGGATGGGGTCATATGACGATTAATGCCAACGACGGGAATATTGCATGTTGAACACACTCTTTGACTAATTCTCGCTGGCGGCTGCCCCGATGTAACAATGACCCCAGACATCGAATTGCGTAAAACGTCGAATGGTCATTTTTCTAATTCGTCATCATCTCCGCCCTCCGATACCAGCGCTTGATAACCTATTCGTTGGCCATTCGCTTCAATTAAGCCTTCTAACAAACTACTGCGGAAAAAGGAATCACTTAAACGCGCGGACCACAACGCCATTAACTGACTGCGTTTGCGGTTTAATCTTGCGCAAGAAAATTCACTTGATAGCCGAGTTTCATTGGGCGGCTTTTTACTATTTTTTCGCGCGTCTTCGCGCGCGACCGCTGCCGTTATTACTGATGTACGAGGACACGGCAGCGCGGAGACCAGCGAGTTTCGCGACATCTTCCGCCGTTGACTGAGCCTCTTTTTGGCTATTCGTCAAATTTTCTATCCCCTTTTTTCTGTTTTGAAAGCTGAGCCCCAAGCGGAATAGAACCGCTGTAGGTAGATATCCAGCGTTGTTGCTGAACATAGTTATCATCGTCCAAATCAATAACCCAACCGTCTTGGCTGACAAATAAGTTGGGCATTTGCGAAACAGCATCAAGCAGGGGACTTAGGAATCGCCGCATCATAGCTGATAAATACCCAGCGCTTTTGGCGGCTTCGTCTGTGTGGGTTTTCCTAGTAACGTTCACAGTCGGGAAAATCTCCTGGGGAAGAGTCTGTTGGACAAAAGGCTATTCAAGACGCAGCATTCTTTGGAAAAAGCCTGCATATCCGGCACCAAGCATTAATGCTTGGCTGGCAGCCGTTGGTCGTCCGTCGGCGCTTAAAAAATACTGTTTGCTCGTCAATCTCAATTCGAATCGCTCGATTGGCCATTTCATGTTGCTTGTATTGGCGTTGCGAATCTGCCAGATGTCCACTCAAAAGCATCATGAATATCCTGCCAATGATCTCAAAGCCCACCTCTGTTTCAGGCCCAAACCGACAATGCCACCAACGCTTTCCAATGGCTTTCGTTTGTTCTGCTGGCAAAAATTGTCACCCGGCTTCAGTGCGTTGGAAAGCTTTTCCTCACTGATAAATTCAGTGCCGCTTACCCAGAACTGTGATCAGGATGGATATGCGTTAAAATTACAAATTACCGTATGTCATTTCACCGCCAATCAGCACGCTGCCAATGGCTTCTTGGCACCGGCGGTCACAGTCGATGAGCATTGGTTTTGCTGTGAAATCGATTGATTCCTAATGGAAGAAGTTATTGTTTGCGCTGAGAAAACGCGGCTACCAATACCAATCACGTTCAATTTTCATACGTGTCTCACCAAAGATGTCTTTTTAAGTTTTAATTAAATGTTCATAAAGATCCGGACAAAGTAGGCACCCCATCATGCTTACGGTTATAGAGGCTGCAGTTCTTTTTCTTTTTTTTTTACAGAACGGATGAACAACGTGTTCATTTCATGAAAATAAAAAAGTGAAAAAAAAAAATCTCCGGCAAAACCGTTTTATTTGCCAACTTGAGCAAGGGCATGGCGCACTCTTACAAATAGAAAAAATTCTACAAAGCGGGCTACCAGTTAATTAAGTTGATCTTGTACAAACATTTTTTTTCAAAACCTTACACCGTCGAGCAAGGAGGAATAACTAAATTGATTGCCTTACTGGGCCCATTCCGGGGTGCTGTGTGTGTGGTAATAGAAAGATAGAGATATCCTACTTATTAAATCCTTATATTTCCCCTCGTCTCTGTCTCTGCTGGTTGTCTGTTGTTTATAATTTTTTTTTTTTTTTTTTTTTAAAAATCTTCTCTTTTTGGGTTTCGTACCCCA
>Ga0163217_1105905_pt1 | contig 12771 bp, 12 predicted proteins | sample SynspAceP_FD_185933 | JGI IMG/M metagenome (GOLD analysis project Ga0163217, IMG submission 185933) | Saline lake microbial communities from Ace Lake in Antarctica - Synechococcus sp. Ace-P (PacBio error correction) | ecosystem: Environmental > Aquatic > Non-marine Saline and Alkaline > Saline ... | reverse complement strand
AGGCGTGTTATGGACACTTCAGCGATAAGTCGCCTTGGCAGGCGCCCGTCAGCATCATGGCAATAGAAGATACGAAACCGGGTGAACAGCATGCCGAAGCTGCGTACTTGGTCAGCACTCGACTGGCCCATTGAGCCTCCCTGTACCCAATTGCTCCGGCTTAACCAGACCCTGTGCTGTGCGCTCAAGGATTCCCCGGCTGGCGCTCGTTCCTTCAGTAATCGTCCTCATTAGAAGGCGCATTGACCACCAATGGCCCGACCACAACCACTCAGGGAAAACACCTGCGCGCTCGCTCAGGTCCAGCCACAGCAAGGCTGATCGGTAACGCGGAAATGGTGCTTTCTGCGGGATGCCGCGAATTGCGAGCCGAATGACCCCGGTGTAGGAGGTGCGCTGTTAAAGTTGCGCATTACAGCTTTCCCCCAACGCTTCGGTGACGCGCAGGGCGCCATCACGCCACTCTATGGAAAACCGTTGGCCCAGTAAAGCGCCAAACAGAAAAAGATATTTGGCGCCGAGCAGTTTCCTGCCAGCTGCCTGAGCGGCGGCGCAGCAAGACTGAATTGTGGGTGGGCATAGCTTGAACGGCCGAATCTTTTGGACGGATCAATCGCGTCGCTTCTGGTGAGGCTGACGCAGAAGTGGCTGTTCCGAGTCCAGCCCTCAGGATGTTCATGTTGTAGGTCACTTGCAGCGGTGGCCTGGGTTAGCGCTGTCCAGGCGATAGTTCCAGCTGCCCAGGCCAGTTTGCCGCCGCGGCAACAGCGGTATCGGGTAGCAAGACGAACATCGTTGTGCGGCATAGCCAATCGCACGAGGATCGACTGTTCGGCGTCGTCGGTTGTGCAGCAGGCGCATCCTGGTCGCGTGTGGCAGGCCAGTATCAAACCTTGTCGAAACCGTTCCTCGCCGTTGCGCGCTGGTCAGGGTCACACCCTGTTCATTTCACGGGTAATGCGCTGCACCGGGCAGTTGAAGTCGGGATGGCGTCCTGAAGGCGCGGGATCGCGGTGCGGGGATAAAAAATTTTTTCTTGGGGGGGGGAAAAAAAAAAACGCGGGAAAACCGCCGTTGATCACTCCGCACTTGAGGGCGTCGTGACGGATAGCAAGCCGTGGTCTTGAAGAGAACGCGCCAAAGAAAGCCAGCGGAAACGCCAGCATATCCGCCAGCGACATGGACCAGATGGCCAGCGCCATCGGATCAAGTAGTGATCGGTAAATCGCTGCCGTGTAAACCCTGGCGCGCAGATACTCCGCCCAGGTAGTGTCAGCGTGAATCGGCCCGATTCCAGATCGCCCCAGTGCTTCGCGTTGAAACGGCAGAATATCTCGCACCAGCGATAAAGCCGCGAGAAACAGGTTGCTGCGCTGGCGAATAGAACTGTGATGGCTGTTTTGCCGTGGTATATTCCAGCCGGTGCGAGGCTCGTGACCGAGAAGCTCATTTCCGGTCGGCTTGAAGCCACCCCTAGTTGTCCATTCAGACGAATGAAGTTCGTGTAGGTCCAATCGGTTGAAGACGATAAAACCGGGGGTGTCCACCGCATAGGCCTTCCGCCGACTTCAACGATCCACGGTATGCGTATTTCCGCCGATATTCCAGTCGCGGCCATCGAAGGACGCTACTTCATGTGCCGCGACAACAGACGGCATGACCAGCCCGAGATACCGGAGGCCGACGATGGCGATGCGCAATTAGGCTATCTTCCTTGTTGCAGAAAGCGCTTTGCAGAAGCGTTTGCCGAAGACAAGGTGTAGGGCGGGCATGCCCTTGGTCAGCGCGAAAGGCAGGGCCGATTGGGCAGCTGCGAGCAGTTGAGTACTGCGATTTTTAAAGGCCAGGAAAAACTGCATTCCCGTTGCCCTTGTGAATACCGTGATGATGATGCCCGCCGCTTCGTCGCTGCTGACCTGCATCGGCATCGGAAGTTTCATGGCGGCGTCAGCGTGTTCGAACAAAGCCGGCTGACCAGGTCACGCCGTATTCCATTGCGCCAGGTCCAGCTCAAGTGACTGAAACAGATAACGTACGGCGCGCTTTGGACGCACCATAGGCCGCGGCACGCGGCAGCGTGCAAAGGTCACGCTGCTTGCCAACCGCGCACCAATCCGGTTGTGCCGTTTTTGCGAGCAACGGGCCAGTGCGCTTCTATGCACTGCACCGGCCCTGTTTAATTGCCTGAGACGCGCTTGAACAGCCACTCGAAGTGGGCAACGTCAACGTACCGCAGTAACCGGGCGTTCAGGAATGGCCCAAGTCCAGTGCCCCCCAGGCTTCATCAATGCGTGACCCAGCCTGTCTTGCACGGCCTCTGGCATCGGTCATGTCCACGGGCAACACCCAGTATGCTGGCCTGGGTAGCGCGTGGCAGTTGCTGGCAAAAGTGCTTCACTGCGTGCACTTGACCGCCCAGATGCCCTCCGATAGGCCAACTTCGCAAAGCCAGGGCCGATGCCGCTGGAGGCGCCGGTTAGCCAGATACGTTTGTGACTGCTCATGCGAGCCTCCTTGAGCAGCGAATGATTCAACCCAATTACCGGAATTGTTCATACAAAAGCCGCCAAGCGTCGTAGTAATCGATATGTCTAGATTACGCGGCTGGATGTGAAAAAAGATCAGCTGCAACCGTCTATTTTATTTCCGGCTGACCTTTTCTTCAGTTTTGGATGGCAGAACGTCATGGTCCAGCGCAGCATGCCTGGCTCTCGCTGACACTTCACGCATTGGTGAAAGTCGAAATCGATAGAGTCACGTTGGCTCATCTGCTCCGAAATACGCCCGCATTGCCTCCGTCCCTTGCACATCGTGCAGCTGGGTCAGTGAAATGAATGTCCGCTGAGTTAGATTTCCGTCAGGCGATGCAGTTGTGGTGTCCAGCTCGGCAAAAAGTGCTAGCGAAGAAAGCGGGGAAGTCATCAGTTCCATGGTGTTTCACCCAGCGTGCTAAAAAACGTCTCCAGCGCGCGCGGCGGCTTTCGCCCAGATCGACCAGCGGCGCGGGTAATCCGTCGAGGGAAAACAGGATATCCAATTCGGCGGTTGGTGCAATTGTTTGGTGGGCAGATGGAATCTCGGGCACCCAGTTACGATAAAGTCACCCTCGGGGTCGAATTGCGCCGCTGAGTCACCCGCATTGAATATGCGGAAATTAAGGCACCGGAATCGGTTTCCGTCGACGCGCTCCATTGCCAGCCGCCTTATTGCTGCCAGGTCCGCCGCAATTAGATGCTGCAATGAACCCAGCGTTCGCCCGTTTCCAGTCGATCAGCAGATTCTTGTCAGGGAAACATCGCCGTCAGCATTGCGCCAACCGTTGTGCATCCAGCCTGTGGTAAGTAGTTGTCGCATGGCGGCGTCAATAATTGAATGCCCGGTGCGCCCCTGTTGCCAGGCTTCCAATGCCTTTGGGTTCATGTCGCCAGGGGATGTGCTCCATATCGGCCCGGAAAAGCGCGGTGTCTGGATACCCGCGGTTAGCAAAAACCAAGATAGTTTGTAGAACTCACGCCAGCAGTAGCTCGTTTATCCAGGTGATGCGCCAGGGTTTTCCCGAGTCGAATTCACCCTGGTTCTGCACCGATGCGCGTTCGCATTGCCTTGGCGGAGCACACGGGACACCAGATAAGCGAGAGGTCGGCTGGGCTTACCGTCCACGTCGGCGTCCCCGGGCGGCTGTCATAATCAGCCATGATCTGCTTCGCAAAGAACGTCAGACGTTCGCTGGCGGCGTATTCCCCGCGGGCAAAGTTGATTGCTGCCTGCGCGAAGCAGCTTCATAAGCCTGCAATCTGTTGCGGGTACTGGATCGCTCGAGATGCCGATATTCGACTGCTTTTTGGGTGACGGTAGGCAGGGGTAAATGATCATGCAGGCGCTGTAAGCCTGCTTGCGAAAATTGGCTATAGACCTTGAACATACTGCCGACGGGTCAGCAGACTGCCCGCTTAACAGAAGGATCGTATAGCGCTGCATGCCAATCCCTCTGCGCAAGTTATCGGCCACAGCCTGCGTCACGCTGCTGCTCATTGCACCCCGTATTCGTCATTGAAGAACAAATGCCTGCGCCTCAGCTCGGTGCCAGCGCCAGAGTTGTGCCGTTGCGGATTGACCAGCTTTTCACCCTGCAGTATTGCCAGCGGGAATATTCAGAGCCTTGAAGCTGCTCGGCAAGTTGCTCCAGGTTACGTCGCCAGAAGTCGGCCTTGACGGGTGCATCCATCGGTGCGCCAGCCAGTGTCGGGAGTCAGTATGCAGGCTTCGGGACCACAGGGCCGTTCTGGCTGGCGTGCCACAGCGTATTGTCGTGGCACGCGCAAGATCGTTCGCAGCCAGCAGAGTTGTACGCGTTCATTGCAATGTCCTTAGCTGAGCCAGGAGTAGCGATAGCCAGGCTGGCAAAACCTCGGGCAGAGTATTATCCAATGTCGAGAGCTTTGCTGATGTATCGTCGCCCAGCAGGCCCCGCAAACATGACGGCACTGGCTGTCTGCACCAGCTTGGGAAGCTGACGCAGGAGTTGCGCGTTCGGCAAGGCATGGCTGCTTATATAGCCTACAAGCTCTGACGCACAGCGTTCTGCGATCAATGCCAGTCTCGCTGGCAGCACCTCCCATTCAAAGCATGCTGAAGCGGATATGTCGGCGTCAGTTGTAACGCGAGCAGCCATAGGCTCGGCTCACAGTGCTGTCCGCAGATTGACCAGCAACACGGCTGCCCCGACCTGCTGAATTGCGCGCATGCAACTGGGTGGCGAGGACGGTTATGTACCAGGATGTGCAGTAACCTGTTCAAGTGACTGCGAACTGGCCCTGCCAGCGTGTTGCAGATGCAGCAGCACCGTTCAAAGCAGTGCAGATTACATGTTCGATTGTCAAAGGTATTGATTGGCCTGATTGAATAGGCCTCCACAGCCTGGTATCAAGGCCAACAGACGCATCGGCAAAACCGTTGCTGTAGATCATGCCTCGATATCGTCGGCCGTGTTTCTTCAGAGACAGCGGCGCTGGCAGCAGCTCCTTGGAACCTGGCCCAACGCAACTCCCGGCCCAGCAGTGAGTATTCCTGATCTGCCGTAACATTTTCTTCGGATACAAGCGGTGGCCTATTCACGTGCGGATGCGGGGAACAGCCATACCGCCGCTCCCCATGCGGCGCAGAAGGAACGGCGTTGACCGCCCGGTCACCCGCGATTACCTCTCTGATGGGTAGCAGAGTGTCGGAAGGGTATTCATGAGGCGCCACGCTGACGTGTAGCCGCCAGCAAGTGCTGTTCAATCGCTGGTGGCAGGCGGGAACATGGCAAACTCCTTGCTATACAGCATCAGTTCTCTGTATAAAGACAATAATGTACACCAGTTTCGGAGTCTTACAAGGTATTGTGCGTTGCGATTCAGCGCTCAGCGCCAAGCCTGGCAGCCAGATATCGGCGTCCTGCAAGGCATATCCAGGCAAGCCGCGCTGCGCGGTCAGTACGCCTGAAGTCTACGCTAACGACCTCGTCCTGTTTCATCTACCTGGCACTCGATAACGATAAAGTGCTTTTCCCGATTTACTGGGCGGATGGAGGTCCATTCGAGAAGCAAGCAATTTTCCTGGTGATCATGAATCATCGGGCTTGTCACAAGGTGCGAGCTGCCCTGTAGCCGCTCAGCCAGGGCATTTCCAATACGTCCCAAGGCAACCAGTCACCGCATATACATTAAAGCCTTTTCCGGCGCTGCCAGCGCGGGCCCCATTGCAGGGCTGTTGCCGGGCGGCAGTACAGCAGCGGGTACATGTTCAAAGGCGGGCTGTGGCGCGTGGCTACCATGACCTGGCTGAAGTGCGTCGAGCATCAGCCGAGATCTTCCGCCTTGTCGGCTTCAAGTGCGCCATGTGAACCCATTGCGGAGTGGACTTCAGAACCCAGCTGTCCTGACGTTGCGCATGCTTGCTTGCATTGCGCGAGATCCAGTCCAGCGCCCGAGTTCTGACAAGCAGGCCTCGATCGCCGTGTCAGTGGCTCGCTGAAGCGAGGGCCAGGTCCAGCCTGGGTCCCATGGCTACCTGCGCGTGGTTATGGGCCAAACTGGGGGTTGATCAAAGCAGCGCAAACGGCCTGGTGCAGCTGCGTGCGACAATTAAACCGGTTCGAAAGGGGCCATGCCGTTCTGCGATCGTCCAATTAGGGTCCAGATTCTATCATTCTGGCTCATTGGCAATTGCGTGTCTCCGCTGACCAGGTTTTAGCCGCTTGAGCAAACTGGCGAAATAAGCCCGTTCATGCGCGCGTTGCCGACGAAAGCGTTGCTGTTTCATCACTTGAGGTGTGGCAGGCTTGCTGTTCAAAGAGTAACCTCGCCGGGTCCACGCCATCACCCAGCCCGTCCCCCAGCCAGTTTACGCCAGCGCTTGACGAAACTGCGCAATCCCGCGCGGTGGGTGAAATACTGCGCGCCCGTCCATCATCACCCAACCTCGGGTACGCTTGCCTTGCTCATGCGTCCACCACTGCCGCGGCTTTATCGAACAGCGGTAGACGCATGGCCTCGGCACGTCAGTAGCGTTGGCTGCGTGATGCGGCATTGCCCGCGCCTATGATGGCAATTGTGAGAGCGTGGCGTCTCATAATCGGTTTTCCTGACCTGGTGGTCGTTAATCCCAAGCTCTAGTCTACTAAAACTTGTACATTAATGCAGCCTGTATAACATCTCCGCGATGTGAGTGGCGGCGTTTTTGCCCTGGGACGTTGCTGCGCTATGCTTAGCCCTATCCAGTTGCGCTGCAGGCACCAGCCAGGGCAGCTCCAGTGCACCGCTTTAAATTTCAATCCTACGGATTCGCCATGCACCATACCTTAATCAACCGTGGAACCGGCCTTATCGGTAATGCCACTCTGCCGCCGGCCTTGTCTGCAGACGGCATTCACTGACATCTGGAGTCGCGCGAATCCGCCCCCCTAAGGTCAAGGCTCGCCTCCGCGCCGCCCGCAACAGTCCCAGGGCCTCGGGACATGGAGGAGCTGCAGCGGACAGCCCGTGAGCCGGATCAATCTGCGGGGTGACCCATCGTAGGATAAAACCCTGGACCGCGAAAGCAATGCGCTCTGTGGCCAGTCGGTGACGCTGGACGAGCAGTTGGTGGCCTGATTGGCGCGCAACCTGTAAACTGGGCGTTTTGATCGCGCGTTCGGCAGTGGGTTGGCTTATTGGCGATGGGGGCGCTGACACGTATCAACCGAGCCGCTCCCGGCGAGCCCGCGCACCCGCAACTACACCCACACCTTGCTGTGATGCTGGGACCCGGCCCGCCGGCACAGCGTGCTGGCCGCTTACGGCGTTTTTCGCGTTGCCTGTTACGCACCGATTGTAGTTCGCCACCAATGGCGGCACTTCTTGCGCCTCTCGGCTGCCGCCTTTCAAGCTTGCCGGCCAGGCCGATAGCTCGGGAAACAATACATCCCCCCTGGGCTGCTCAACGGAATGCTCGGGCATTATCCACTTTCTCATTACTGAGAACCAATTGCAAAACGGGGCGTGTCAATGCGACCGCCCCCCCCCCCCCCCACAACCCCATTCCTGTGACCAATCCGCGAGTTTGCCAGACTCTGGGCGCTGCGCTCAAGCGCCCGGCGTTTATGCTTTTGCCCCGGTTTTGTATTGAAGGCGCGCTGGGCGAGCATGCCCGGGCTGCTTGCTGACCGGGCGAATTGCGGCTGCCGAGGAAGTTGAACAAAGCCGGCTTACTGTGTTATCCAATTTGACCATCTTGAACGGGCCCTGCCCGACTTTGTTAAACCTGACGGAGCTTAATTCGAGTCTTCGATCGCGCGCGGTTATGCTTTGCCAACCTGGCTCCCTCCAGCCCGAAGTGGTGATGTTGCCGCCGTGTATCTCCAACCAGGTCCTGGATGGAACCCTATGTCCATTGATCTGCCCTGCCGGTACGGCGCTTGCGGTGGGCTCTATTCGCTACTGGCCCCAAGCAATCTGCCGCGCCTTACGCCGTCCATCTGGTGGGAGGGTGGGTCGCGCGGTGGTGATCAGCCAGCGTGTGCAGCAACGCGCTTCACGGGTCGCTTGACCCACGCCCAGTCGGACACCCTGGCCATGCGCTGCACGGTTCAGCCGGTCTATCAGAAAGCGCGCTCTGCTGGCATGGCTGCGCGCCCTGGCGTGAAAGAGGTCGTGTTCCATGCCTCAATACCGCCAGCTTTGCCACCAGTACAGTGACTCATGTCATCGTTGAAAGCACACAAGGCTCGGGTCCCGCCGCGGAAACAAGGGGCCCAAACACAAACTTTTCTTTGGGGCGGGGGACAATTTTCTTCAAGCCGACCACTCGTCTGTCCTTTCGCATGACCACAGCCTGGGCGCTATACGATTGCCTTGGTAGCCAGTGCAGCGCCGCACCTGAGCAAGTTTTGATCCACCTGCTGTTCAGCTACCATGGTTTGCCCGAGCGCCACCTCTGCGCGCGCCGCAAGGCCGATCCCGACCAAAATTCCCACTTGTCTTCATGTTTCCGCGACTGTGTGACCGCCCTTTCACCCGGCGCCACCGCGACTTCCTCATCGGCGCCAGTGCGTTCTCTGTCACGCTGCGCTTTCACTTGAGCGTATGGGCTAGGTGCGACCAGTGGTCGCTGGCCTTTCAGTCGCGCCTAGGCAAAAACAATGGATCGAGCCCTATTACCGAGCCAGGATGACAGAGCTGGCGCGCAGGCGTAAAGCGCCTGCTGTAATGTGTCCGGCCTCGTTGCCGATTGCATTCGAAAACCCTGGAGGAAATCGGTGACGAGCCCGGGAGCAGTTTATCGAGGCTGCGGCGAGGAAAGCTGTATTGGTTGCCTTCCTGAATGATCACCCCCAGTGGATCGACACCCTGGCGCACTGGTTGCAATACCGAACCCAGCGCTGCCTGAAGGGTCAGCATGCTGTAGGGTTCGCGCTCTCCACGCACTCGCTCAATACCAGGTGCAGGCCAAGGCCCGATTCAGACTGCACCCATCAAACGATCCAAACCAGTGTCCCAAGTCGGCTAAAGCCCTGACGCCACGCCGTCTGTGGCTGAACAGTAAGGCTACCAGCAGAACCAACCCGCCAGTGGCCACGCCAGATTAGAAGACCGTAAAGCGCGCACACCTTTACAGGGCTGTGGGGCTGATGACCAGGGTTAAACAGTGCACAGATCAAGAAACAGTGCGCTTGGGATTCAGGCCGTTGGTTATAAAACCGTTGCGTGAACGCCTTGCGCATGGTTAATGCTGCTCGCTCTCTTGCCAGTTCCGCACCCAATGCCTGTGCTTTGACTAGCTCTGATGGCAGAGGTTTCTACAAACAGTAGCCATGCTGCAGCGAGCCTTGGAGCAGATTGAACAACCAGGCAACTGCCGACCACGATCAGCCCGATGCCAGCAATGAGTTAGTAACGTGCACCACAAATGTCCGCAGCCGACCCCGCATGCGGCTCCATGAGTCCGGCCTGGCGGCCTGCACCTTACGCTGTTGCGCAATTGACCACGGCAAACTCCGGTCCCGGCGACTCAATTACGCGGCAAATCACCAGCGCAACCAAGAAGAAATCCCGTTCAATACATGGACGCACTCGTTAAAGTCGCCATTCTAAGAGGCTGATTCCTCAGCCAAACAGATCAGTCCGCATGCAATAATTCCCCTTCCGTTGTATCTCGACCCTCGCATCCCTTGAACAAGGACGACTGGATATCAATGCCATGCACGCGAACACGCTGCATTCAAGGCGTACCGAGCACGTCGCCAGAAACCAGGTGCAGGAGCCGTCACCCCTCGCCGCGGACTTCCGTTGCCGGCTAATTACCCAACAAGGTCGTTATCGACGAAAAGCGGCTATGAGAGCAATCCGGAACTGCGCTTGATTCTGTGGCCGCTACCGGCATGAACAATATTCGACCTGAAGCAGCGAACGGCTGCGCATTCCCAGGTGCGCAATTGCCAGGCCTAGGGCAACCCCGGCAGTTGCGCAACCCATTCGCTGATGCCTGACTCCGCTGGTGCTGATTACGCGCTTCGAATTCCTTCGCCAGGGCAGTAAAGACGGTGCCAATTGGGCAGCGCAGCAGCCAGTTCTTGCCTGCTGGACTACCCGATCGCGAGCTATCCGGCAAGACGCTGGGTATTTCTCGTTTTTGGCGAATTGGGCAGCGGTTCGGCGATGGCCACGAATGCCCCTTCGGTAGCGGTGATCTGCCGGCTTTCATTGCCGGCAGGCCCGCATCCGGTCGCCCGGGGAATTGAGCGGGCTGTTGCCCCAGGGTAGATATTCTCAGCCTGCACTTTGCCCGCTGACCGAGCAAGACGCGGTAACATTGATTGATGCCCAGGCACTGGCCTGATGAAAAACCCGGCAGCATGCTGGTTGAATGCGCGCGCGCGGTATGGTCGAGGAGCGAGGCACTGGTCGACAGTCCTGCGCAGCGGGCACCGTTGGCGCGCCGCCTGGTTGATGTTGCTGAGGTGGAGCTGCCCTGGTTAACGGCCAATCCGCTGCTGGCGACGATATTCCGAATCTCGAGTGACACCCCGCATTCGGCTGGGTAGCCGTGAAGCTGACGACAACGGGATATCGGCCAGGTTGGCCGATGGTTTGAAAAGCTTCTCAGGCTAAATAGTTGTTTTTAAAAGGGCTTTGTTTGCGCGCAAAGGAGTTGCGCAAGTTTTATTCACCCTTTTGGTGATTTCAGTGCGGTTTCAGCCGCTAGTTTTGCAGGCCGAAACCCGATAGCCCTGTCGTAGTGTGTTACGGATAGCCAAGTACACAACTTACGCGCTGCGCACGCCACTATGAGCGCCCGGCGTGCGTGCAAGGGACGCCGATCATGCAGCCAAGGACGCTCACATTCGAACCCCAGAGTTTTCCGCAGCGCCCGCGCTTCTGTCAGCGCGCTGAGGCCTTTGGAGGTAATGAATCGCGTTCTGGTTTGGCGGTGGCGTGCTCGCGCCGCCACCCTTGCAAACTCAATCCCTTACTTACAATGCCAGTGGCGTTACAGCACCCAGGCAGTCTGATTGCCAGTGATCTGCTGATGCATCTGCGCGCCAACGCCGGCGTGCTTGAGGATTATGCAACGTCCTCGGTGCCTGGAGACTGCACGGCCGGTCAAGGGCGTGAGCGGCGGAGGCGCATGGGTCTCGCGCGATGCTTGCGGATTTTATCGAGGCGGTTACCTGCCGCTCAGCCTCGGGCTCTGCGACATTGCCGTCAGACGGTGACCGGCGACCATTTCGGTCCAGTTGTCGGAGGCGAGGATCGTCGCGGGCGATGAGCCGACCCGCTTTGTTATTTCCTCGGTATCGTTGATGCGGCCTGCCCCAAAGGGTTGCTGCGCGCCAACTCGGGCGAGTACCTCGATCATTCCGGCCTTTGGGTAGTCGAGCTGTTGATCGCGCGGGCGCTTGGGTTGGTGTTGGTCTTGGCGTGGTGCAGGTATTTCCGCCAGCAAGCAATCCCTTCGTCGTTCCAGCGGGCGCTGCCACACTGCAGGAGATGCGCGCTTTACTGCTGGTCCCTGAGTCAGAGCCTCGGAATGCTGGATGGCCTATGGCTGCCTTGACTGGGCGCGTTGCCAGCCAAGCATGAAAAAGTTAGCTATTCCGGCTGCTCTGCAAACGGCCGATCAGTTATTCCAGGCCTGCCAAAGCCATCTACACTGAATTACCGCGGTTCCCACCAACGAACTTCCTTCCCACGCGCCAACCACCGCGCCCGGAGTTACGGCGCCCGCTGGTTGATGCGTCAAGCAAGCAATTGTCGCGACACTGAGGACCTGCCATATCCAGTTCCGAGAGAATCTGCCGTGCGCCTGGCGACGTGGTTTTCCCCTGCGTAGGGTCGAGTATCGCTCAACGGCCCATGCGCTGCAGGTCAGGTCCAACGGTGTAGGAATTACAGACGTTGCTGGAAGGTATTCCAGTAAACCTTTCGTTGAGTTTCGGCTTGGCTGCCAGCGCAACGATCGACAGTCAGCGCGCTTACGTCATAAGTGGCCGCCAGTGAGTTAGCGCATCGCAGCTCAGTTGAGCGCAGCTCAGTGGATCTGCGCCAACCGGAGCAGGGCAATGTGAAGGCGCAGAGTTCAAGCAGTCGTTTGGGCCCTGCGTAACCGAAATTATTGATCGCAAATGATTGCGAAAATGCAGATCCGCCACAGCCATAAGGCTTTCCCACAGACGTAGCCTCCAGGCAGCTCGCGCTGTCTTCAGTCTGGTATGTCTGTGCTCTGACCCCTGGCAAGCGTGACGGCATCACTTCTTGCGACCCATTCAAGGAGCGCATGCGCCAACACCAAGCACAAGACGACAGCTTGCAAGGCAGCAAGAAGGGGATTACAGGCTGATCTTTGGCAGCAGCTTGCCCAGGCCGCGGGGTGACAACAAAAGCCGTTGCTCTTACCTGTCACGGCGCGGACTTGCGCCGCTCCCGCCGCCCTTGGTTCGGGACCATTAGATGGCTTCTGGTGCGCCCGGGCCCAGGCTGGGTTGCAGATACCAAGCGTTCTGTCCGATACCAAACAGATTTTTTGCAGGTCTGGTAATCGCATTCCCCACCCGCCCTGGTCAGGCGCTGGCGCCACCAATAAATCTGAACCCGGGGAACCCCCCTTTATGAAAGGGGCCGGCCAAATCTTGTTCGTTGGGTTCGTTGGTGTTAAAGTTTCCCAAGAGGTTCTTACTCGGACGGTGCGTGAAGTTTTTAATTTATGGTCCCCATTTACGGCTGTTTTCTTGGGATCTCTCTTTTTCTGCCCCAG
>Ga0163217_1067768_pt1 | contig 12771 bp, 10 predicted proteins | sample SynspAceP_FD_185933 | JGI IMG/M metagenome (GOLD analysis project Ga0163217, IMG submission 185933) | Saline lake microbial communities from Ace Lake in Antarctica - Synechococcus sp. Ace-P (PacBio error correction) | ecosystem: Environmental > Aquatic > Non-marine Saline and Alkaline > Saline ... | reverse complement strand
AAGAAGCCATTATGAAATTTACAAAATTATTTCTGACAATTCGCCATAACTATTGGAGTGTGCGTATCTAGTCAAAAGCATTTTCGCAAACTACAGAAATGCGGTAGTGGATAGTACCTCCAAACGAAAATAGATGAAATTTGCTTTGGATTTGGACTAAGTTTGTTGGGGGCACCAATATTAGCTTAGCTCCCAATTTAATATGGCTGTAAGCAATAAAAGTGAGTCTGGTGGTGGAACCCAGAGAGTATTCGCTATTAAGGATTTTACAGGGAATACAACCACATTGGGGCCAATGGTAATAACCCAGTATAGGCCTATTAAACAATGGACTACTTTTATTGGGAATTTGCAGAATTAAGAAGGTCCAACCAAAAACAGAAGAACGACCAACTGGAAAAATCACTGATAATTATTGGACTAGGCCTTGTTTGTTGGCTTAGGTTGGAATATAATGAAAAAATATCTGTAGGAGCAAATATAATCTACTTTATAAGAAAGATGATTTTTAACCAGCCCATATACTACCGTGTTGTAAATATTACTTTTTAAATGGCTCATTACCACTCTTATGTGTTATCGGAAACTTAAGGCATGAAAGTCATCATATTTGTTCTTTATGAGGGTATACTTAAAATTATTTAAGCACTAGCCTAACTTATCCATTTATTTTAGATGTAGGAATTATTAAACCGCAAACAAGAATGGAATAACTTAATTGTACTCGATATTAACAATTCTATAAGATTCATTTTTATTCTAAGGAAAAATAGTAATAAATTGGAAAATTTCTTGTTTAAATAATTAGATTACCTCTTATATATTTTTGTACGGTGATTATTTAAAATAACTTTCGTTATGGAAAATTGAATTTTATCCAGCTTGGCAAGTGTGTTTCTCATATATCCGAAAGGTTTACCCAATTTGACTACGAAGGAAAAGGTAGTAACAGATTTGATTGCGGCAATTCCTATTCCACGGATATGAAAGTGACGAAATGTATTTGCAACATAATAGGTTTTCTTGCCAAGATAATTAAGGGGCAGAGCATTTCATAGTGAACTTCCCTGGTCAGGCTTCATACCCATTAAAGGGATGGCATACCGGTCTTTTCTAAATCTAAAAGGTGCTTAACTTTGGAGCCACGGTACTCTAATGTTGCAATCCGATTTTATCTTGGTAAATCCGGATAACCGATTATATTATAGCGATCGCTTGGAGACTGTGACGGAATCAAAATTCCTGGATTTTGGAGATTGCGGACGAACTTATCATTAAAAGGGGAATGGAGTCGCCGGAAGCTTTCTCCGATTGATTTTGACCTTTCTAATCGAGGTGGACTTTTTAAATGGATTGGGACAATTGGTACAAGGCGATGCCTTTAAAGAAAAGTCGTCAAACTCCTTGAGTCACTAATGGAAAAGTGAATTTAGGCTATGGCTTTACTGAATTAAAGTGGCCAATTTTAATTTTAAATGGGTCTAGTAAAAAAAAATTTATAATAAACCAGGAGTGAAAGACCTTTCCAGTCGAAATTGGGAGGCAGAAAACCACTGTAAATATTCTCTGTAATCAGAAAATAGCCTTTTTATGGGGGCTCCAACTGAGTTGCGAAAAATAGAGGAAATAGAAAGTAAAAGTCACATAAAGGTTAACCCTCAAAACAAAGTTTAATGTTTTGAGGAGTTTATTATTTTATAACAAGCTCGATGTTGGGAATGACCAACTATTCTCCAAGTCGATATTTGTTAAGTTTTTTCCTAATAAAAAACATTTGCGAAAACTTCCATTTTTAAAACAAACGGAAATCTTCCTTAATTACAATTGCTCAATAAAGGTTTTGGAGCACAGGTTTAGTTAAATAATTCTAGTAGACATCCCAAAATAGTATGAAAAAAATTTAGGAAAGACGTTAATTAGTCCTATTTTTCTTAAAAGATGATAAGTCTCATATTAGCCTCCTTATTATAATATTTCAGGAGTTTTGCATCACATTTACTAAAGAATAATATTATGAGGATTTCAATTTGAGCAGAATCGATACAGGCGGTTTTTATTGTGTTTTTACTTTTTAGCAACAGCCTTACGGCTCAAAAGTACTATGTATTAAATGGGAATCGATTGCCTTATTAGTACTAGGTACTTCAAGTTACACGATTGGAAATAAATGCAGAAACCAGTGGAGTCTTGATATAAAATTACGGGGTGAGACCGGGAATTGGAACAGCTAATTAGAGGTAGATTCTGGAAGCTTAAAAAGCGGGAAGTCTTCTATGGACAAAAACACCTACAAGGCATTAAAGGGACCAAGACACATAAAAAATTGTTCTTCCAACTGGTAGGAAGTAAAGAAGTAAAACCCACGAGTTTAACGGGAAAATCAAAGTACAATTGGCTTTGGAGACCTGACAATTTCCGGCGTAAAAAAAAAAGCTATTTCCCTGGATTTGGAAATACATGACAGGCAATAAGGTAAACCCTTACGGGAGTAAAGAAATAAAAATGACCCGATTACAAAATTGACCCGCCCCAAGATACTGGGGAAACTATAACACAGGTGACGACATCACTATTAAAATTAATTACAGTCTTAACTAAATAGAATTATTATCAATTAAATAATACGAATATGACATCATTTCTTAAAAATGTTAATTTGTGGCAACACTAGTAGTAACAGTTAATAGGTCTAAATGCACAGGACCGTAAACTGTGATAATGTTAGACAACCGATAAAAGTGGATCAATTGTATTTTAAGCACCAAAGGATCAGTTTTCTGTTTTCGCTGGGTGAAAGTAAGGAATAGGAGGGTATCCACCCTGCAAATATCAGGCCGTTAGATCATAGCAATTCGGGGCTGTGTCCTTAAGGATATCGGTTATAATTTATATTTGGCTAACCGCTAACGTTAGATCTTGATGGTTGCTTGTATGAGGATAACAGAATGCACTTGAGAACATATTTGTCTCAAGACACCACCTGACCTTATGTTAAGAGGGTACTTCCAAATAGACAAGACTGGATTTTATCCGTGAGGATTTATGGAAATGTTATGCAGTATGTAACTATGAAGATTGGGCAATATGAGAATAAACTATGGGGGACGCTCATTTAGGAGAACAGATACATGCCAGGCCATGTACAATCATTGTCTTTTGTAGGTAACTTGGATCATGGAATGCCTTGACCACAGAGGTAGGAGGAAGTATATTTCCCGTAAGAATGGCATTTATAAGATGTTAGGATATTGGCAAATGGTAAATTTAAATCAGAGCGAGTCAACAAACCGACGGATCAACTGGGTGGTGCCTACCTTTCTTGCAAAATTTGGGATACGAAAAACAAAGCAATGACGATTTAAGAATATCGGATCATGGGGTTCTGATTATATACCACAGGTTATGTGCCAAATTCAATGTTACAGTGCAGACCGTGCGGATCTAGGTTACTCTTTGTTATTGGAGATGAAACTGTTCCACCAGCCGGTTAATTTCAGGTGCAGGAGGTATATCCTACATTGAGGAACCAAGTTAACAGCCGTTATGATCAATCCTTTGTAAAATATAGGGGATTGGAGTTTTTCGGATACTTTATGAGCATACAGTGAAAAGCCGATATTGAAAAACTTCCACAGGACGGCAACTTCAATACGCCGGGAATTGAATTCTACAGATTGGGAAGATGAAAATTAATATATTGGAGTAGGTAAATATGGTAAATGGGAGGAAAGCACTGGGATGACATTGATTATCTAATTTCAATGGGAGCAGATGGTTCTATGACGAAAAATAGTCCTCGCCAAAGTAGGAATTTAACAAACAGTATGGGATGATTTCCAACAACAAGTTATTTTAAATGCGGCGAATTTAAAGGATTGATGCTAGAAGCGGTAATAGTTTCTAAGTATTATTGAGTCTATCCTAAGACTAATGATACTTATAGTTTGGCGAGCACAAGAGTGTATATGGCTCCGGGCAACTTTAAAAGCAAATGTAAACAAACTCCTAAATACAGATAAATGAAAAAGAGTATTGGAGCTTACTACCAATTTTTTTTTACTTAGCTTTTTTAATTTCAAGGACTCCCCTGTTAACGAATTCGGTAGTTACTATTAGCCACCTGAAAGATAGCTTGGACGATTTTGGGGGACTACAATATAAATTCCTTTAGTGGCTTTTGACATTGATAGAATAAAGGAATCTATTCCTGTCATTTATGAGAATATTGGTGGGAAAATATAGGGTTTTTTAAAAGGCTGCTTTGACTTGAACAACATGGGTTTTGACTGTGGTAGTAGAGGAATAAAATAGGGATTTCAACGAACTTTTACATCTTTGGGGATTACCCGCAGATATTGTTAAAAATAAAGGAAATTGCTGCGGAAAACATACAATACAAGACTTCATCATTAAACGCCGGAAGTAGAACTAAGCACTTGCGCGCGGAAAAAAATACGCCCTACAAAATCTCCCCCAGTATCCATGGACGAAAATAAACTGACATGTGTTTCAGGTGCATTTTAAAATAAGTATTGGGCGACTTTAACTCAAAGCACCAACAAAAGCTTTAGGCCTTAATGTGGTTCCAGACTCCATACCTATTAATTTTGATTGGTATTACAAATGGGAACTAGAATACTTTATCTACTAATCGCCCAAAGAAAAAAAAGATAGATAAGTTTTTTTCTTCCAGTTTTTCCAAGTGGAGTTCACTTTCTATTCCCATTTCTCAAATAATGTATTTACAAACTTTTATAAACCATTGGTGAGGACTGCAAAAGTTAACCCTCAAAAGTCTACATTAAGTAACCTCAAAGACAAAGTTTTAATTGTTTGAAGGTTATGTAATTATTTATCAAATTTGTTTGGAATGGAACAAATACCTTCGTGCCGTCGGGTAACTATAAATATATCTGTTAATCCACCACGATGTGCCGAAACTTGATTAATTGTCTTACTCCTTAAAATTGTCAACTAAAAAGTGAGCATGTGGCAGTAATTTATTTTAGTCTTTATTTATAATCGCCATATCCATCATATAAGTATCTTTGCATGGTGGCCAAACCCTCTAAAGTCGGCTTGGCTTTTGGCCAATTTTCAACTATTCCTGTTGGTGGTATGTTTTTATATCTTCTTTTGGGAAGGAAACGCAGAAAGAAAGCTGTTGAAATTAAAAAGAAGGCGTCCTAAACTTGCCAGAACCCTTAAGGCACATACTGCATCTATGAGGGAAAGTAACACGTAAACTAATGAACCTACTGGTTTACCGTAGATCCACATTTTTTCCTCCCACGGAATACAATAGAACTTGGAATTGTTTAAAAAAGATGGAAAAAACAAACCTTCGAAATCTATTTTCGAAAGCTTTGGAAAATGCCCAATACCGTATACCATCTTCCAATATATATTTTGAGGAAGGAGAACTTACAATCGGTTTACCACTTCTCTTTGAACGTAAATTGCACAAGGGTAGAGGTTAGAATGATTTTATGATTGGTGTGGGTAGCTTTTCCTGAGCAAGCCTATTTTAAAGAAATTGATGGCGGTTGGGGTTAGCCGGGTTTATCCCATTTCTCCCTTTTAAGTTTCGGGCGTTTTTTTTTTCATCTTAAATTATCGAAACCATACGCAAGATCATAGTAGAGATGGCATAGTGGGCTTTACAGGAGGAATAAATGTATCGGACAAATTACCTGAAGGAGTGTAGAATTGGCAATTGGCACGGACATGCATTTGAGGGCGAGTACGGCAGCAAGTCATTGGGATGTTGTATTCGCAAATGCGGGTACCTGGTTTGCCAAAAGACCATATTTACATTACTACCCTTGGATCTACATTTGGATTACGGGGGCAAAATGTAGGGAAAACTGGTCCAGATTGTATCCGGTCCAGATTGATGATTTTTCCATTCCTGGAACAGACTTATTTACATTATAAATAAGGCGAAAAGCATTACCTTTTTATACGAATCCTTATGTTATTCCCGGACATGCCATATGCAGGCCTTACAGACTGCATGATTGGGAAGTGTGGAGTATACGGATTGGATGGTTTCTGGAGAATGCCGAATACCAAATAGTAATGGAGTGTCGGTCTTATTTGAGCTATGCTTAAATCGGGTATAAAGATCTATTATTTCCTGACGATTTTTACACAGTAAGATTTGGTAAGCGATGATTGCCATTACTACTATAGTACAGCCAATTTGATGATAGGAGCTGATTGAACAGAACTATGAAGGAATGCCACTTGTTTATGATTGAGACCATTTGCGAAATTGTTGAAGGAACGATTTCTAAAAAGCGCTAAAAACTTAGTAAGATGCTCACCTATGAAGAATACTTCAAAGACCTTGGGAGAAAAACTAAAGGAAGGTTTTCGGTTAAGGTTTTTAGTCCTTTGTTATCAACTGATAATCTCAAGGACCTAATTTTCGTTTTTACATCTTTGCCTGCTTCCAACTATTAAGTTCTCAAAAGTAACCTCGGCTTATTATTGGTCAAAGCTTCCTTGGTTATGAAACCTTTGAGCGGTGTAAGTAGAACATGAGGGTAATGACAATAATGTTTTTAATTGTTCATCTTGATCCTGTAACGAATTGTTCCCTAAAGAAGTCCCCTTTTCCTTTCATATACATCCGATTACAGTATCCCCCGATTTTATGTCTCAAAAGCGATGATTAATTTCCTTTGGTTTCTACTAGAGCTCCCCGTGCCGTGTTGATCAGAATAACTCTGCTTCATGAGAATCAGTTTTTGTTATCCATCATTAAATGTTTTCTTGGGTAAGCGGAATATATGAAGGCTAATAATATCATTTTTCGCATTAAGGTTTCTCCAATGAAGTGTAAGGTAGATCGATATAATGAACCAGTCTGTAATCCGGTTTAATATCGTGGCCAAAATTTCCACACCAAAACCATGCATATCTTGCCATAATACTCCAATTCTGCCTGTTCGATTGATACCTACGGTCTTTCCGTTTAAATTGGAATCCAATTTAAGATTGTTTTGGCAGAAAATATATAGGAATGTACCTGCATATCGGCCACATATTATTCTTTCGATTTAAGTGCTTTGTTAATAGTGCTACGGCATAGTTCAGGCAATGGAGTGGGGGGAATATCAGGCACATTGGCAACCTTAAAGCGTATTTTTTTGCCGTTTTTAGATGCACGTTGTTTGCCGGCCGAACGCAAAAGTATATATAACGCACACCCAAATCCCATTAATTTTTCTAGAGTAAGTGACCGAAGGCATCATCTCCGAGAATATCGGAAAATTTGCCGTTATGGACCAACTGCTTTGGAGTTGCAGTTTCAGAGTCATTAGCGCATCTGCGGTATAGGATACCTGTGAGCATTCTTATTGCGGCTAATTAAAAAAAGGGTTTCAAAATTGTTAGCACTATAGACAGTTATAATTTATTTTTTTTCTTCTTTCCATTGAAATTAATCTTGGTCTTCCCATGGCCAAATACAACAAGCTTTTATGTAATCTTTATCGTTTTTTTGGATGTTTGGGGCATCTGCGATATCATATTACTAACGCTCTCCAAAATCCCAATTGATCTCTCCTGCCTCGCAGATGCAATATAAAGTGGTTTTCAGCGTAGGTCAGACGGTAAATTATCATAAGTATCCCCTGATCATAATTAAATGTCTTGGTTGTTTAGATAAATCATTCATTGAAACTGCCTTCGGTAATTATTCCATCTTGGAAATGATTTTTAAAAAACGTCTGCCTGTCCTCCGAACCAGTAATTTTTAGTAAAAAGTATGGCATCAAAACTATTGTCCAGTAAACTTTGTTCCAACATCGTCCAAGTTCTTTTTCGTTTTTCTTGAATCGGTAAAGGAGGACGTCAAAAACATCAAGACTACGCATGGCTTCACACATTCCTTTTGCTAAACTTCCATTCTGTAGGTTTTCTCGAAATCATACCCTGGCTCGGGTTTGGGCCATGCCTACAATCAACTTATTGGCATGGAAAAGACATATCGGCGTTTTGCCAATTTCTACCAAACTTGTAGAGGTGCAGCCTGTTAGAAGTATTGCGGAGTAAAAATAAAAAATGCTTTTTTCATATGTAATTTTTAATTGGAATAATAGCATGTATATTTTCCAAGAGAACCAGGTAATTAATATAATCGCTTTTAATGTATTAATTAATATTATGGAAGGTGGTGAAGAATACACCGATGTGTGGTGAAGAAAACAATATTGACGTTGGTCAGTTAATCATTATTACCCCTTCCGAGGCTGCGCGTTTTTTAAGATGCCTCCGGCATAATGAAGATTTCTGATTAAAGATTTTGAAAAAATTTCGAGGCACTCGTCCACTTCGGCCTGCAATTTATCACTTCTTTGTTATCGTCTGAACCAAGGAAGTAAGGGGGTGGTACGTTCCCAATCGCCTCCCAAAATCGTTTTCGTGGCATGGGAATATAGCGGTTTTATCTCTTTACTTCTTATATTCAGGCTCTGTCAATGCGGGTTCCCATAGTTTTGAATCCGTTCAAACAGGTTAGGGTGTTCGCGTCTTAAAAGGCACTGGATTGGAATACACCGGGTTATAAATAAAAATTTCATCTTCCATAAACTGAAGGTTGATTTCCATTGCTGGATTCTCCAATGTAAATTGGGCCAATTGTTCCTTTTTATCCATTATTATTTTAATTTTTATTTAGCTGGTTTGAGTAAGTTAGCTACTATGAAAAAAGAAGCCAATGAGATTTGTCATCTCCTTTTATAATCATATATTTCTGTACTTCGTTTAATTTTGGCAGTGTAACCCTCCATCCATAACAAATCCTTAATTTTAACTTAAAGGCATCAATTCTGACAGTAGGTGCGCCCATGAATAGGATACAGTTTCAGGAATATTTTTAATTGTCCTTCAACCAATGCATTAATCGTTATCGGCGTGGGCGATAGGGACTTTCCAAAGATGAGATTTTTGCCTTGACGAGAATAGTATGCCGAAAAACTTAAGTTCGGATGGGCACCTTCAATAGTGCCGGCCACGGGTTCCTTCTGCCTGAAACCAACCACAAGACGATGTTGAAGATACATCCGATCAACTGTTTTAAATAGGTGAGTACCCACCGCCTGTAACCCATCCCACTACCGGCAATAACAATTTTTAGTCTTGGGTCCATCAATGGTCTTCCAAGTGTCGGCAAAGGGATGTTATTGAGGTTGAAATGTTGCACATGGCATTAGGTACTCGTTCATTGTAGCTTATGCCAATTAGAATTGTTCAAAAACAGATTAAAATTATTGCCCATAGGGCTATCAATAAAAAAGGGGGGGCATATTCGGGAAGTTGTTTTTTTTGTACATCTGCCAAAGTAATACATAATAGTTGCAGCGCTCACGCAAAGGACGGGGATGATGAGATTTCCTCTTTCTTGAACAGTTGTTTTAATGAGATTACTTAGTATACGTTCCCACACTCCTTTCCTAGGATGTAAGTTATTACATAGGTGCTTTCCATTAATAGAATATCGCCCCATTGGGCGTTCCGGCACCTTCTAATAGAATTGTCCCTTAAGATCTACCAATATCACAGAAAAAAACGAATAATTTTCGAAAGGATTTCCAACTCTATAAAGCAAGCACCAAGAATATGGCCGTTTAAAAGCCTGTATTTTGAAAGCGAATGTCTTCCGATAGGAAAAATCCATTGGTCCTTGTCTGTTGGATTTAAACAAATTCAACGGTACGCTCCGCTTCTTTTATGTGTAAAATGGCAATGCGGGTTAGCTTGCTATAGTCCTCTTATTGGCGTTTGTCAGCTTCTTCTTCATGAATCTTCGCAACTGTCCAATAAAAATTAAATCCTCTGTAAACCTCCAAGGTAAGCGTGCAAGTTCTTAATATCTTCCCTCTAAACCCGTCCTATTTACCAATCTTGTAAATATCCGAGTAGTGGTCCAAGATGACATGGGTCATAGGACCAAATCTATTTTACTTAAATCTAGAGATAGGAATCCAGTTTTGTTGCGAAGCTCCTTTACACCTTGGAACATTCCACACGATCATAATATTCAAATCCGGTGTTTCCAATGAATTTGGAGCCGTTACGGTTCCGAACCGCCTAAGAAAGTATTTATGATTAGTATTTCATAATCTAGTGATTACAGAGTTGTTTAATTTCATCCAGAATTTTCCCTTCTTGGATTGGGAGATGCCTTAAATGATTCAAATAGAATTTATCCTTTCCATAATTGTCTGCATAGCACAAACCCTAACTCAACAAGAAACGTTTTCCCTACCTTAGTAAGTAGGGCGGAGACGCGTAAATGGGATAAGCCCTAATCGATCAGCGTCCTTAAGTCCGGTCCTTTAAAGGAGGTCCCAACTCTTAAAAGATTAACAAGCCCGGCCGGCATTGGCCATAGGCAATGCCGTCTCCAGTAAAAACGGGTATTGGTACTAACCAACCATTATCAATTTCCTTTTTTCATTCTTCTTGTGGCCCAATGCGCTTTACATCATCGTTATATCTGGAGTGGGATATAGAGGGGATTTTACATTGCAATTGCGACCCTCTTCTGAATGGAATTTACATTCGAGGGGGAAAAACCCAAAGATGACTGTCTCCCATTTTGTTCAGCAAATTACGTCAATTTCATGGGCTAACGCAGATTGCGTCATTATTTCATCACTACACGTTGTCGTGTAACCCGAATATTCCAGATGGCTGCCCAAAACGTTCAAAGGGAAACCCTGTAGGCCCAATTCGATAGGCTTTTTTAAGTTTGTATTTTGAGGCAAAATGAGATTGTATCTTTTTCAAAAGGGCATAGAGCCCTATTGTATATCTTCCATTAGTGAGATTGCTCATTAAAGTTCCTTTTCCTGGCCAACAATTTGTCTCTACTACATGAAGGGTCGGCAACCGCTTCGTTTTAAGGGAATTCGAAGTTTATCAGGAAAAACTTAGCTCGTTCTCCAGAGATTTTAGAATTCCAATGTCCAATTTCTTTTGCCAATCATTGTTTTAGATGAAGATCCATTTCTGGTATTTTAGAAGCCTGTTGGTGCTTTGAGGCAAAGCGTTCCATACCATCACATTGGCGATAAGTTCTAGCACTATTGCCTTCAAATAAATTCATTGCCTTTGAACCGCGGGTTCTTAAATTTATAATCTGGTTATAATACCTTAAATTTATGGCTATCCAGTTGTCAGTTGGGCTAATGGCAAGGTAAGGGGCTAGTTGGCATTTTCTAGATAATATCGCTCCACCATTCCTCCCATGTCTTGCCAAAGGAATTTGGTAATATAATCCGAAGGCGATGTTCCGTAGCTTTTCAAGAAATCAGTATCTTGCCCAGAGCAACATCCGAATCATTAGGTTAAAATATATTCAGTTCATCCCAAACAAGGAAAGTCCATGGGTAATTCTTAATTGGGCCTTAAAAAACAAAGGCGTTACTGATTTTTTTTAAACGATCTGCCGAATAATTGTCACTACTGACCCATTCACCTATTTCCATTAGCGTAGTATAGATGCTATCTATAATTTCAATTACATCTCCTTTAATTCCGTTGATTCAATAGGTCTCCAGTTTATAGACCCGGACAAAAAAATATAAAAACGATCCCGCCAATACTATAATATCAATTCCTGTTAAGGTCGAAAGTTATTCTGCTGAAACAAACCAATAATAATGTGTAGTCTTTAAGGTTCTCAACTGTTAAAATGCCATTAAAACTTAGTAGGCTATTAGGATGTAACGCAATAATTTCCACTCCTTTTAGCCTTATATCTACAGAGGACAATTTCTTATTCTTTTTATTTAGAAATCCTGCGGAACAAACATGCCTATTAAAGCACAATGGCCAGTATCCATATTAAAGCTTTACAAACCGTAATATAACATGGTCGAATGAAGTCCAGGGCTTACTATGAGTAAATGATTTTAATAAGACGCCAAAACAAAATTTGTTTTTGGCGGTCTTTGCAATAATGATAACCAACTATTTTATTTTGGCAAAAAAAGTCCCGACCAAGGCTTTGGTCTGGTTTTCTGTCATGCGTCCGCTGTTGGTGAGCGGTTATTTATCCGCCAGCCCTTTATGGTGTTCCAATAATATTCTTTTCTTCTAAACTTTTTCATTGGTATCCCTGGGCCAAAAAGCGCGATGGCATCCGCATTACCTATTTGGTATCTGCAAGTTTTTTGAAAACGTATAAGTTGTGCTTTTCCCTTCCAAATCGGTGCGTCAGTGGCCTAACGTTCCTGGTAAACCCAGATTGACCCCCTAGGTCCGATGACCTGCGATTAAAAAACTCGATCAGAAAAAATGGTTTCCAAGTTTCTTCATTAAATTATCAAACGACGATATGGGCTTTCCCTATCTAACCAAATCAATATTTTTATAATACATGGTTTTAAGATTCGTTTAAAGCCAAAATAGGAAACGTGTAGCATCAAGCCAATTGGCATTTGACCAATGGCTTAGAAAATATACTGTTAAAAAAGGAAATGTTTCTTGTTTGTGACGCGATCATATCCGCGTTTCTACTTTCCACAAAGGAAAGTTATCCGCTAGCCACACCCTTTACCCAGATAGGGTATGGAAGCGTATGGTCAAACAATTCCCAGAATATTATTTAAGAGCTGTTTATTAGGTCTCTTATCTTCGTCTAGCTGCAATTTCTTTTTGAAGAGTGAAGGCACACGTATGGCGAATTTGTGGCATTTTCGCCTATTTCAATCAAACTAATTTAGTTCCTTATGCTTAAACAGGATTGATTAA
>Ga0163217_1015039_pt1 | contig 12771 bp, 6 predicted proteins | sample SynspAceP_FD_185933 | JGI IMG/M metagenome (GOLD analysis project Ga0163217, IMG submission 185933) | Saline lake microbial communities from Ace Lake in Antarctica - Synechococcus sp. Ace-P (PacBio error correction) | ecosystem: Environmental > Aquatic > Non-marine Saline and Alkaline > Saline ... | reverse complement strand
ACCAATTGCAGCACAGCATTAACGCAGCTCACTTATCAAGCTATGGCAGCAAAAAAAAAATGACGCATGTTATTATAATCCGAAAAAAAAAAAATTATTTAAAATTAGCAAATGACTGCATATTGAAAACCTTCGCCAGGACAAAGAAAAACACTTTCTCGTCAGGCCGAGATTGAAATTTGGATTGAGAAGCCTCTGTTCTGAGCTGCACTATTGATAGCGGTAATGAGGCAAACCGTTCCGAGCAAATTCAGTGGCAAGTAATTGAAAGATTCCCACGCAATTGGTTACATGGGTGGGAGGTAAAAGCAGTTGGCAATTGTAAATTAACTCTTTTCTCGGTTCTATTTAAAGTTGCGATTTGATTCATCCATATCTTTGCAAGAGACTAATAAGATTATACTTGTCCTGACTTGTTTTATTTGGATAGGGGAAAGTATGGCTTAAACAAGCGACTAAACTAAAGTGGTGGGGTAGGACGTATTACGAAGCCACCAATAGATGTTTAATTCTAACTTAGAGGCAAATTATTGTCGTAATCTCGAGCTATTAGAAATATTTATGCAACATTATTTTTTTTGACCTAGGATGGCACAGTTATTAAACGAGGCATCTGAAATTATCCTTTTTTACTTAAAGGAAACAACTGAATTCCTGCTAAGAGAAACAAGATATAGCGTTATACCGTGGCAACTGGGTGCAACAATGCTGTCGGCTCAGCGCATAGGTAGATGGTGGTCACGATTTCGACTTGCCCAATATTTATAATAATGGGTGACGATCTGGGATCCCAAAATTAAAACAACTTACTTTGAAAACCTGCTAAGTAATGCTGAAATTTCAACCGTTGCTCGATTGTGCGTTGCTCAGGGCATTACGCCTTTTGTTAATGTTTCGGCAAGCACCATAATTCAAAACCATTCAGCATTTTATTTTTCATTAGTGAAACTCGCCCACGATGCAGAAAAAGAACTGGTTGTTGAAAAGTACTTTTCTCGCACCGAACGCTTAAACTGGCTGCCCTTAGATGCTTTGACCTCTTTAATAGTCAAGTGACCCAATATAGTATGATTCGTTCAGGGGCCTGATACCATTAATAAATGTGGTTAAGACCTCAAACCTACGCCATTAATTGCTTACTCAGGAACCCGCTGTCGAAGGCAAAAAAATTTAAGGGTGGATGATGTGCATCATTGCCTGGCTAACAAAGGCGCTGCAGTCACCAATTTTAAAAGACAATTGTGGTGCAGCAGGTGATTTGGGCTTTGGGGCATGGTGATAATGATTTAAGATATGTTTTGCGCTGGCGGATGAAGCTATGCCCCAGAAAATGCACAGGCCGAGATTAAAAGTCTGCAAACTGCGGTTATTGGGCATAATCAACAAGATGGCAATTGCACATTTTTTGCGTGAGCGCTTGTCCCACTATAAAGATTTGATGTCCGAGCAGACAAAGTGTTAGGCGGATAATAGCCAAACTCAGTAATGCGAGTTCAGTAACAGGTTTTGCTTTTGGTAAAAGGGTTACAAGGAGAGAATATGAAAGTCTTGGCCATGCCATCTACTCGGCAACAAGAATTGGTTGGCTCGATTACGGGTCTGACTATTATGATGGTCCTATCGATAATTTTATAATCAAGGAGCAAGGGTCTTGAACTCGAAAAGCGGGTGGGCGACTCGCTAAACAACACCGGCAAGCTTGTTTTTCCCTTAAAGGCACTCTGTTGCCCAACTTTGTGTGCGCCTCCAAGTCTCTTGACGAGGCAACGCCTTAATAACAATGTTGTCCTTCATTCAAATGTTCACCATGGTGGTAAGTATGGAAGATTGACGCTGCAAGCTTGTTAGCGTTTAAGGGGCATTCCTAATCGGGAGGCTTGGATAGTCCGTTTTTGGGCCTTGCCGATATCTGAGCGTATCGAGGCAAAGTTTGCCCACTTTAGCCATTGACGTTTACGCTGCTCGTTGCAGGGTTTTTTAAGCTACCTCCATGGCAGCCAATTGTTAAGCCATCAGCCATGGTGTAAAACACAGGCAGGTTTCAATTTTGCATATTGGATGGGCTCGCTTTTGTGGGGAGTAACAAGTGCTTATGGAAAATCGCAGCTATATCAGTGGCTTGTTTTGATTCTGTTTATGTTTCTTTATATAAGGATTGGGCGCCATTGGAGGCGCTATTTTAGCAGGTGAAAGTGAGTTTATTGATCATGTAAGCGTGTGGCGCAGGTCGATTAGGGGGGAATGCTTTTACCTCGTTCCCTATGGTTATTGGTGCTTTAGATGGTTTGGGATAATCGATGCAACACATACCGGGAGTATTGTCGCACTTGCCAAAGACATTGCTAGTTTGCTGGCAAATTCCTCAGTTAGAGGTTCATCGTTCCCGCAACAATGGCTTTTTTGTTTTTCTGAAGGTGATATCAAAACATCTGACTGAAAAAGCCCATAGGCTCAACCAACGGGCTGGGCCTTAAACTGTTTAGTTCAGTTTTCTCGCTTTTCCTACAACCACAAAACTATCTTGAAATCCAAGTGGGGGCAGGAACATTAAAAAAAATAAGTGATCAGGAGATCACAGATTATTTACTCGCTCTTAGTCGAGTAGATTGAGTTGAATTCATGTATCAATAAATGCGGCGTGTAAATTGCCGTACTTTTGCTAATTAGCGCACTGTCTTAATTGACAGATTTTAGGCTTAATTTATTTTTGTGCCTCCCCCTTGACCTGCAGATGCTAAAATATCCGCCAACTGCTAAACTGGGCCTATATTACTGAGATGGAATAAATCTATGTTACTTGGCAGTTTTGGCTTTGGTGTTCGGCCCACACTAATTGGTGTGGAAGCGCTGACCGTTTTTGTTGATGGAGCATCAGCAGTCTGCTCGCTATGGTTGGTATGCCCACCCTTGTTCATTGTATGCTAGTGGTTGGTTTTGGCACATCGGCACCGGGAAAATGTGGTATCTGCCATGGGGGACTGCAGGCCGATGGCAATCCGGCCTTGGCCCACTGGGCCAATGGCAATCGGCTCTAAACATTTTACCCAAATATTGCCTATAATTCTTGGCCTAGTTGCTTGCTTTAGCCCTATCAAGGTCAACTCACAAGTCCTAAAAAAGGAAATTACCACTATTCTGGCCTTACTTGTTTGCTGAGTTGGCAAATGTTTGTATCATTCAATTAAGCCGGGTGATGGCTGTGTTTATTGGGGTATTTGCTGTCGTGATGGGCTGCGTCTGTTGGCAAGGATGCGCAAACCCGCAGATGGTCTGTCGACAGGACCATTGGACAAAAGAGCTCAAGTAACAATACCATGACCTAAACAACGCTAAGCTGGTTTTGGTGCTGGGTCTGTATTAACTTATCATTGCTTCACGCCTTGCTGGTCTATTTGGTGCGGTGTATATTGCACAAGCTTAGGGGTTAGTGACTTTAGTTATTGGTTTAAACGGTTGTGGGCAATAGGCACTCATTTGCCGGAAGCTTGCCTCATCGCTGATGGCGAATTAAAAAAAGGCTGGCATGACATCGCCTTAGGACACATTTATTGGTTCATAACCTATTAATCCTTAGCGGTTGGTCGGTATTGCTGTGTTATTGAGCCTATGGATGTTCGACCGATTAATTCTAAGTCGTGATTGGAACCTTAATGTTCGCTTAAACCCTTGCCTTGTTGCTATTAGGTATTGGTTTATAAAAACTCGGCCGAATATCACAGGTTAGAGGGGGGGCTTGCTGCTGACGGTATTTTTTGCTTATACAGCTTAACCTGATCAGTAGCGCTTTTTTGAGTGGCCATTCGCTCGCTATGTTAGAAAGTAATTTCTCTTGGCCTTTGTGCATTAACTTAGGCGAAGTTTAAACTCTTCTTTGAAACGCCGCTTGATAAATTCAGCTTTATGGCATTTTTTTAGCTGAATTTCACCATCACCACTGGCTAAGTAGAGATATGCTCGATAGCATTATGATTAACCGCATAAACTGCGATGAATTACGGCTAAAAAACCCTTTACTTTTTAATCGTTCGCTAAGCTCTGTCAGCGTTGAAGCACGTGGATAGATGCGACACTTACGTATAAATTTTACGTAGTTGCCTGGCCGCTCCATCCACTCGATGTCCGCTAGCGCCACTTAAAAATTCAAGTCGAGCTTTTTTCCAATAAATGCTCTGGGCTCTATTTGTTGTTTGTGTCATCGACTCAGCTCGATTAAATGGGCTTCACCTTTAAGACGGGACGATAAACGAATAGATAGACCTGATATAAAATAAAGAAAACACATTAACCCCAGACATCTTTGCGGTACTCATAAAAAAATTCACGCACAGCGGGCCAAATTCATACTGGACTGTCGGACCAACCCAATAATGCCTTTTCTGAGGCCATACCATGCATGGTCACAATGGGCGATTTGCAAGACTAAGGATATGCCAAAATGTTGAAGCAGTTGCTGGCCCATAATTGACTAATTTAAACGGTACAGCTTGCCACAAATAAATGAGCACTGGGCAGCAGCACTAAATACTGATGGCGCTTGAATACTCCCACACAAAAGGCTCCCCACATAGCAAAATCAGGGCTGCCATCACGGGTAGTTTCCATCCAGTCAGAGGTGGCCGTTAATAGTGTTGTTGAGTAACCCAATAGGCGGTTGATTTCAACATAGAGATAGACGGTTTATTTTTATTGTTTATCGAATTCGTTCAAATAGTGTCATTTATTTATCCCTGTTATCCACCGTTTATCCCTGAGCCTGTCGCCGGGCATTTGGCTCTGTGCGCTATATTTTGCCAAAGGGCACACTTGCCTGAGTATTTAACCGCAAGGAATGTTTATGACTCAAGTTTAATAGATAACGTCGTTCGCATTGGATTGGCTTGCGCACCTTTAGTTTTGGCTTATTGATTTTATACCACGGGGATGCTTATTAGTATTGAATGGGGCTGGCATATAAAAAGTGTTCAGCAGACGTGTGTGGCTGCAAGACATGATGATATTGATTAATCCTGGCGGTTATGTCCTTGTTATTTTTTGTATCAGGCATGGCGCTGGCTTTTATTTTTACGTAAAGGACAGCAACAGACTTCTGCCTGGCAAGTGTTTGCCAATGCGCAGCAGCGTTTACTGGTTGCCATTGATTTTTTCCATGTACGTTGATTGTGCCGCCCCAAACTTTTATGAATTGCAGCAGCAACATGGGACTAAGCCTAGGTTATGGTCTTTCTTGCAAGAATATTGGATGTTTGATACAGTTTGGCGGCCTTTCAACACTCTTCAATAGGATTGCTTGACTGAATCATTTGTGGTTTCTACTTACTTATGGTGCTAAGCCACTCCTGTTGTTGTTTAAACCCCGCTGCTTGAATTGGTATCTTCAAAACCAAGCATTTGCAGCAAGTTCAGTATTGGCTGGGCTGTGATGTGATTGGCTTACCACTTTTATCATGCTGTTTTTGTTACGGGGTCTTATCGACAAGTCTGATTTACTTAACGAATTGGTACAGCCACGCCAAGTATTTTTGGTATTAGTTTGTGCGATTCTGTCTTGCCAGGAATGCCGCAAACTGTGCAAAAAATCGTTGAGCATCGTCGCTGGTTTTTATGCATCGCCATGCTTTGCTACGGGCTTATATTGGACAGGCATGAACAGCTGATGTTTATCGGCCCAGTTTATCAAAGCTTCAACTATGGGTTGAAAAGTTTCTACGGTACGATTTTCATTAGCATCACTGGCCTTGGGTTACGGCTGTTGTGGGATACGCAGAGGCAACTATCTCAATTTTTTCCAACCGCTTTATTGTGTATGCGAACCCAAGCAATTTTACCTTGGTATATCTTTCATCAAACGTTGATCGTTGTGTCGCCATGAAATTATTTGCCCCTGCCACTTTGCCGCTTTTTGTGGAAGCGCCTTTATTGATTTTACTCACAAGCTTGGGCTTTGTTCTAGTAGGGTATGAATTTAGTGCGGGCGGACGAGCTTAGTCGTTGGCTGTTTGGGTTAAAATAAACAGTTGGCCTTAAAAGACACAGCATTGCGCATTGCAAATCGAAGACAAGGTGTAAGTTGAGTCACCACCTTAATATTGGCTGTGGCTGATAAACCCGATTGATACAATTAATAGCGAGTGCGCGCTTCGACCGCTCCTAACATAGCTTGATTGTTGAGATAGCGCTGCACATTGGTCTAGGCAGGCTTAGTCCCGCAGAGTCATTTTGTGCGTTAATAGCTGGCAATTATGGCGGTGGTTACCCATATTTGCGGGTGTTGCCAATATGCATGGGTCAATGTCTAGCGGCTCTTTTAGCAAGACGTCAAGGAATGGCATAACGTAGGATGGCCTTGATCGAGTCGTTCGAGTAAGTCTTGTTCAACAATATGTTCACCGCGGCCAACCGTATGATCACACTTTGCGCCTTTGGGCAGGCAAGATAGTGTGTGATGGTTTAAGAATACCGCGGGTTTCATCTGTTAAAGGTAATAAGCACACTTAGAATATCAGTTTGCTGCAAAAATGCAGTTTGAGTTTGCTCTTGACCAGAAATAACACTCTTACAGCGCTAAGCTGTTTAGCCGTTTTTACTTCCAGCTGATACCTTAAAAGCCAAGGTTAAGCAGGCCTGTCCGGCCCCTTGGCCTAAATTACCCAAGCCATAATACCAACTCGAACCTCAGCCCGTGCGCTTTTGTGGGCAGTTGTTCACTGAGCTGTTTATTCATGTTGACATAAGCGAGGGCTGTTTCGATGGATTATTCAGTACCAGGAATGGAAAACGAAAACATCTTGTCATACCTTTGTTGAATGGCCTGGGTCTAGCATTTCTAACGATTTGAATATGTCCTCGGGGACTCGTTAACTTTCAGTGGTCAACACCTGGCCTATTGAAAAGGAACTTTTTAAATTAGGGCTAATCTTTGGTATTCTTCTAGGGGGATCAGCCAAACCAACATGTCGATAGCATCTTTATCTGCCACGTCTGGCCAAGTATTGCCATCTAAGGCTGTGGCAAATTTTGCGCAAACAATGTTTCCAATATTGGCCACGTTTCTGCCGGACCGCGATAAGATATTCAGTGCCATCTTGCTTTGTTTCCTTGTCTGCTAAACTTAGTTAGGATAACGCTGTTTTAAACCGGCATACACCTTGCTCGCTGTTAGTCAGCCATGCAATGTCATAAGCTATAAGCACATCGACAAGTGCTCATTATCTTTCGCGGTCTTTGCCATTATCTTACTAATAATTGCCTTCTTTATAAACCGTGCGTCTTGACGGAAGAAGTTTAAGACGTTTTTGCCCACATATGACGATATAACTTCGTCTGAATTCCATGATTCAGCTTGTTCAAACAATTTTTAATGAATAATGGCAGTTCAAACGTTTGGCCTGCAAATTAAAACCGGCCATCAGCTCGAGGTTTATCGAGAAATGTACTAAGGTGGGTAAAATCATAGTCTTTACATCAAAGCTGACAACTCGTTGCGTTTGAGGCTAGTTGTTTTCAGCGATGGTTTGGGCTGATTGTTTAATATCACCCTGATTATTCAATTAATGATTATGGGACAGAGCAAAGTGCCAAATTATTCGACTAACCCCATCGGCAAACTGAGGTTAATCTTTATTGCTGGGGCTTCCCACCATTTCCGCCGTGGTGCTTCAAATACCTTCTACCGGACTCCAAACATTCGGCAGCACGGCAAGTAGGCATTAACCTGCTGTAAGCCAGCTAGGGTTTACTTTTGATATTTCATGCTGTCTTGTAAGGCCAGCATGTGGCAAGTTTTGCTAAGTGTTAGAGCATAGGTGGTCCTGTAAAAATAAGGTGTGGTTTGCAGATAGTTGGGGCTTTAACTATGCTGCGATTAAAGGCTTGTTTGCGCAGGTTTGTATAAAGGGTCTATTTGTTTCACGAAGTGGGGCATAGATAAAGTGTTTTTTGTTATTTTAACCCTGAGGTAAAATATCAGTAAATTGTGAAGCGAGTTATTTAATTTCCAGTGCGATTTCTTTAAACAGTTTTGGTCGCAGCGTTAAATTGTTCAGGATTAGTTCGAATAACCTTGGTACTGGCTGTTTAGCCATGATTGCGCAAGCCGCTTATAGCTTGATCTTGCGCTTTTCTTTTGCGTCTTATCTGCTTTTGATAATTCTTTTCTATAAAGGAGACAATGCATTAACCGGAATGAACACGGATAACCATTTTATCGAGCTGTGTTTGACTGTCTAGTTTCAATAAAATAATCTGCATTTAAAAGTGTTTTTGTCTAGCGTACTTTGAGCGCCAAAAAAGCGATAGAAAGATTTAGACATTGGCTCGTCCAAAGGCCTTATTCTGCTTGGCCTCGTCTTGGTCTGAATAGGCTGCTAATAACTTGCTCTAAGGTAGGCAGATAAGTCTGGTTTTATGTTGATTTTACAGCGACATGTCCGCTTATTTGCGCATAATTCAGTGGCTTATCCTGTATATCTGCAATTATGCCATTGCCATGTTTGAGTGCTCCCAATCACCTATTTTTTGACTAGGGTGGGGTGTAAGTCGTGGCGTAATGTTTGCTTGACCATTCGCTTGATAGTTCTTCTGGCTGTTGTTTTAACCAGATAAATGTTCGATGCTAAAGTTGTTTGGGTGTGATTCCAACCGCCTAGTTTATGATATTCAGGGCATACAATAAGCGAGCAGGCCTTGTCATTTTGATATATTATGCTCTTGGCCCACTTTCTGGACTTTACTGGGCTTTGCGTCATTATGTTCGGCCCTCGCTTGAAAATTTTGCCTACTGTTGTCGCTAAAACAAAAAGGCGACATTACACCAATAATTAAAGTGCAGCGGCGAGGATACTTATTAATCTCAAGATTGCAATTTATAACAATAATATCACTTATATTTAAATTGACGACTTTAACTTATCTTGCAAGATGGAAATGTACAAGCCCCAGTCAAATAGTTTGTGTTAAGCGCAGGGTGCTTGCTTTACTGTTTTACCAAGATACCAAAAAACAACCTTTATAGAAAAGATTCTCGGGGCGGTATTATTTTGAGCTTACTGTTCATCAGTGCTATGAAGGTCGTGGTGAAAACGGAGAAGAGTTGACTGATGTTAAATATTGTTGCAGGCGGCGAACGACGAAGAAAGTGGCAGTGGATGGTGGAAAATAACAAAACATGCTGTGTTAGTGGCCAACAGCATGGTTTTTGCTAAATTAGGGGCTTATTTTTTATGCTTTTTGATAAACATTCAATAACAGGTGGTCGGCTGGACGAGTTTCAGAAAACTCTCAAAATACTTTTTTGCCATACAACTTACGTTTCTTAATACCACAAGCCTAAAAGTTACGTTGCCTAGAGCTAGTAAATACACCCACTTTTGTCTGATGCAACAGAACGCCCATTTTTTTTAAACAAACTTAAACATCATTTAAAGCGGCTTGACAAAAAGCTGGCGAAATCAGTGTCGCCCAACGAAACTTTACATTTTTGGCTTATTAAGAGCAGCCATCAGCATTGAATGACAAGCTAGCAGCGGCCAACAACAACAGAAACAAGTAACTTTTTCATATTTTCAATTTACCTCGTATTTAAATTAATTTCCGTTTCAGGGAGAGTTAATCTCTTCATTTTCAACTCCCGAGCGTGAATAGTAATTTAATTACAGAATAATTGTTGTTTTTCTTTGTGGTACTTGATTAGGACTTTTGATAAAATTCTGACCGTGGTTAATGAATATTACATAATTTTAATCATTTGATAATTATTATTTTTATATTTTTTATATTTCTTTTGATATTACAATAGAATTATAAGCTAAAAAATGCTGTAATTAAAATTACATTTTTGTTGGTTTTTATAGGGAAAAAGCTAAAATTTTACAATGTTAGTGCAAAAAATTGTGCCGTAAAACTGTCATTATAGGTCTTAGTGAACCGAGCAAATTAATCATCAATATTTGCTCAGTAGGGAACGATACGATGTTTGGCTTTAAGTACTTTTACTCGCCATCAACCATAGGGTCAATATCCATATTTTTTTTTCGTTTAATTTTTTCAAATGGATACGTTTTTTTAAGGGTGGTTTAATCGCGCAAGACGGTTTATTCATTTAAGCGCTGTGTTTGATGGTTGCCCTACTAGTCCACTGCCACAATGGCTTTAACATCCACTTTTTGCCGCAGCCAGATAAGGCCTGCCATACATTAGTCAGCGTTGGGATAGTCACGATCTTCAAAAACCAGTGCGACACGAGCATCGGCTTCACAAGCAGTAAAGAAAATCTTTGAAAACGTGTGTTTGCGCCAGGGGTCACACTGAATTAACATTTTTAACAAGGTGCTGGTTTTAACTCAAAGGCTTTTATGCGCACATGAGAATGAAAATTCACTCATATTAACGCCAGTTCTCTGCAATCATTTAGGTACTTGATGGATCACACAGTGTCATTATTTCGGCTAAACCGGACTTTTCATTGGACCGGGTGTTGATGGCAGTGTTCTTGTGAGGTTAAAGCCCTTACCATACATCATGTACTAATTTGCCGCAAAGCGCACCGTCAATTTAGGACTAATTTTTGTGCTTGTTGCAACACCATAAGTGTGTGAATACCAGTGTCCCAATTTTGGTTGCCACTTAGCTGGATTAGGGATACCCCAAGAATAGCATAGCTCTGGAAACCAAATATCTAAGCGCGCCAGATTCCCGTTATACACTGAATAAATATCTGCGTTTTCAGCGCTTACTGCGTGCCAGTTTTCTTGCCAACTCGTCAGACTTAAGTGACTTATTCCCAGACGGGCAATCTCTTGATAATGCATGGTTTTTTGCGCCAGCAATGGTAATCCACAGGGACGCGTAACGCGCAGCAATCGTGCCACTTCTGAATACTCTAAGGGGATCTTCGACAAATGCCGGTGATACGTGGCGCAATATTTATTAGCTAAATCTTGTTGGGCATTGTAGGGGTTCACAATATTGCTTGTTTTCTGCTCCATGGCCATCGCGTAACGTTAAGTCGCGACGCAAAAATCTTGCTCTATGTCCGTCTGGGCAGCATAACATTCAAAACATTGTAGCCCTATGACCGTTTTGCGTTCGGTGCGGGCTAAGGCATATTCTTCTTTGCTTTTTAGGATGTAAAAAATTACTGAAAAAATCTGCGGCCCCTACTTGCTGATAACCTATAGTTGAGATTTTGCTCTGACTTGCGCCACCACAAAACCCATCGCGATCTTTTGATATTTAACGCCGAGCAGCTGTATCGGCGTACTGCACCACCAAACTAAGTAAAAACTTGATAAATAAATATAATAATTTTAGCTTTTTGATTGTTGACTAGAACATTATGCCTTAATCGGCACTATTTGCACAAAGCTAGCTAAATAAAAAGATACAATTTTAGAGTTTTACCCCTTGACAAGCGAGTGCTTACTGGTTAGTTTAACAACGCAACTTCGGACAATGGCTGATCACAGTAAAAACTATGTAATTTGAAGTTATTTTGGATTTATCGGATAATTCCCTTTTCTATTGCGCCAATCCTGAATTATTTTATATATGAGCCCGCGTCATAAAGAAGCCATTAGTCACCTTATTTTTGGCTTGCGGGGGAAAGCGGTGGTTTTGTGATGTTTAACCGGTGAAGTGGGCACTGAAACCACTTTGTGTCACGTAAGTTGATGCAGCAATTACCGCTAATACCCAAAGTAGCGGATGATCTAAACCAACCTTTGTCGGCCATTGAATTACTGGCGACTATTTGTGATGGAATTGGGCATAAAACACGAAAAACCAGCTATTAGGCTTAAAATATTTTACGGATCTGATACTCGGTAAAATTTGGCGGGCACCATCAGCAAGGCATTAATTTACTATATTAATTTAATTGTGAAGGCCCAGCATTTTGCAGCCGCAGTGCTCGAGGGAACTTAGATGACTAACTAATTTAGAAACTCATCGTGAAAAGCTACGTAAAAGTGTTTTGATCGGTCAACCTGGAATTACACAACTGCTTAAACGCCAATGAATTACGTTCAAGTACCTCAGCGTATTACGCCCGTTATCATTCTTTACCACTGACCTCGGCAGAAGTGAAAATCCTATATTGCGTCATCGTATTAGGGGTTGCTAACGGTCGATATTAGTATTTTTTAGTCCAAGGCCGGACAATTCGTGCTGCTTTCAAATACCGGTGGTATTCGCGGGTGATAAAAACTTTGCTGTGCATGATCGTAGCCTTAACCCTTACTTTTACCAAGCAAACTACCCGTAGTACAAAAACATTATTTTTTTATGCCTCGCTGCGCCAGCAAATAATTGGGGGCTGATGTAGTTTAAACAACGGGTAGGGCCGACCTTGGACCTATCTTATGTTTTGGTTGTTTTGTTATGCTGTCGTAGTGGGCTTTTGGGAGTAGGTACAGCAATATGCATAGTTAACTGTATCACACCCACTGAATCCTTTGCTGCCTGGCATGGTTATTGTTGCAGGTGACTAAACAGAATGGCCCCCCTTAAAATCCGGAAATTCAGGTTATGGTGGACCAGTACGATATGATTCAAGGATTAATTGAAATGGGCATCTCAAGAAGTGCAGATAGACCCGACACAGACAGTAGAGGTTGAAACACCGCTTGTGCACATTCGTCAAACCCTTAAAGTATTATGCAAAGTGGTTCAGGTATTCAAAATCGGCAAGACAATCAGTTACACGACCAATTTAATCGCAGTTCTTTTTTACCCTCAGTACAGGATATTCCCTCGGCTTGGCAATTTTATGCAAGG
>Ga0163217_1050332_pt1 | contig 12772 bp, 16 predicted proteins | sample SynspAceP_FD_185933 | JGI IMG/M metagenome (GOLD analysis project Ga0163217, IMG submission 185933) | Saline lake microbial communities from Ace Lake in Antarctica - Synechococcus sp. Ace-P (PacBio error correction) | ecosystem: Environmental > Aquatic > Non-marine Saline and Alkaline > Saline ... | reverse complement strand
ATTATGCCGGCTAGTCGGGCCGTCCAGTGCTTGCGAGAACGGATCAACCGCCCGGTTCGTCATCAAGCGCCCTGCTCGACCTCGCGGCCCGACGCTGCTCAGAGGAGCTTCTCGAAGACTGGCCCCGTTCAGAAAGGGGGCAATCAAAACACGTAATAAATAAATGCGCTCGGTGCTTCGGCATCAAAGGGCATTTGCAACGCTGGAAAATCAGGCAACCCCTGTTTATCCAGTACCACCATGTACACCATCGAGCCACGAGATCACCGAGATTCAAATCGCCGATAGGCCTTGGCCTGAGCCTGCAACCGCGCCGTCCAGTCATGCCCACTTGGCGGTCTTGTGAAACAACCGCACCTGCGGATCGCGTATTACGCGCGCATCGAGAACCATCCAGCTTGAATCCGAATACAACCACTCGCCTGGGGCGGTGCACTGACCCAAGGTGGCCACTGCGGTTTCAACTGCGTCCGCAGGCTGGCGGGGCCTGGCAGGGTCCAGCGACAGGCTGGCTTGTAGGCGCAGCCCCGTGCCTTTTGCTTTGTGCCAGCAGGTAAATCCTGATTCAAGTGGTGGGCGTTTCGGCTCAGGAGCACCAGCGTCCTGTCGCGCGCCAAGCAGCTCTCCGCTCAAAACGCTTTCCGGACGCTCAGCAACCAGATCATATTCACCGGCCGTCGAGCCATCTGATCCGCTCCTGGATCCAGTAGCCAAACTGTTGTTTTACCACCGCTGCCCTTGAGCCTTGTGCGTACAGATTCCAGCGACCCTGGGTTTTCTCTCCGCGCAGGACAAACCTTCATTTCCCGGCTTTGTATGCCCTTCAGCGGATCACCCTCAGGCTCCCACCACTCGCGGTCCCAGACCGATGACATCGCCAGCCGCCATACTGCCCTTTGGGAATCTGGCCTTCAAAATACCCGTAGCTTAAAGGGTGATCTTCCAATGGACCGCAAGGCGCTTGTCAGGCCGGGTCAGGGCTGGGCCTTTTGCCACAGCCCAGCTTTTCAAGGTGCCGTCCAGTCAAGGCGAAAATCATGAATGCAGAGCCCCGGGCATCGTGCTTCTGAATAACAAGCTCAAAGCGATGCAGCCTTGTTGCGGGCGCGTGCGCTGGACGCTCCTCCGCCGGGCTCGGAAGTAATTAGCAAAATCACGTTACGATTGTATTCGCTCACGGGCTTGGCCATATCAGAACGCCTGAATAGACTAGGACTAGTTGCTGGAACGTCGCGCAGTTTTCTCTGCGCATCTCTGATTCCGGTTTTGGCGCGCTTGCGCTTGTAGCTTGCAGGTTTCGCAGCCGCAGCCTTGGTCTTGCCCGTGCCTTACGGCCAGCTTGCGCTTGAGCAACTCGGTCAGATCCACCACATCGGCTGTGCGGGACGCTGATCCTCACCTTCGTTCATCCTGCTCAACACTTTCCAATTTGCCCGGCTTTGGCTTTTTCTTTCACCAGCTTCATGTTTTTGCCTCGAAAGCTGTCCCGATTAGTCATCTGCAGTCCACTCGGAAGGGTCATGTCTTCACCAGCTTGCGCGCCATATCCAATTCCTGTTTGGAGAGCTGGGATCACTTGAACCTCCTCCCCCAGGTTGAGACGGTTCCAGACTGCGACCTCTTCCGGCCAGCGCAGCATCCACCACAAACCAAGTGCGGAATCCAGGGCCATCACCGCCGCAAGCTTTGCGGGGTACGGACCACGACATGGCCAGGGCAAACTTGCCCGTTTTTCAACCAGGGTCTCGCGCAACAAGCGCATAGACCTTTTTCGCCTGTTGCGATCAGGACTCAAAAAACTAGGTTGCCGGATTATGATCCAGAGGTATCTCTGCACTATCGACAAAGGCAAAAAATTGACGATGTTCTGGTCGCTTGGATTGAGCTGCGGCTATCTCCTCCTCCACTGATCAACCACATAGCGGTCTTTTTATACTCACCCCATTGACCACATTCTTGGCGGCGGAAAAAAATTTGTTTCTCCCTTTGGGGGGCCCCCAGGGGTTAAAAAAGGCTTATTGATGCGTTTGTAGCCGGGACCCGATCCATCGAGACGCTTGTCCAGCCAGGTCAAAGTCCAGACGCTAGAGGGACGTGCTGAGATCAATGCCACGGGTATATGAACCAGACCGAAGCTGATGCGCCGTTCCAGAGATTGCTTCTTGCCATTCGTCGCGCACTCCCCGCTGCCCAATATCTGCTGATTTTACAGATTGACCGCGTAGTCCATTAAGTTTCAGCTATATCCGCCATCCGTTTGCCAGCCCGTATTTCGCAATACCTGGGGCGCAAAGCGGTATTTATTATTCTTTATCGGAATAAAACGACCCCTAGCGAGAAAAACGATGATATTTTCTGATATTTACTGAACTATTCACTTTCAGACACTTCTATCAATAAGGCATACAGTTAAAAACTAAAGGTGACTTATTGAGATATTACAACATTACCTCGGCTTAATTTATATCTCCGCTTTCAGTCTTGCCTTGGGCCGAACTAGCGCTCATGTCACGGCTGGCGACTCGCGCGATGACCATGACATGAACAGCACCTCCCCTGCGCAGCAGCATGACGAGCAGATGGGGCCGTGAAGGCGCCCGCGATGCACGCAATTCCCGGCTTCTGAAAGAGGATGTGAGACCTGTCGGGACTCCAGCCACGACCCCGCCGGTCGGATGCGAACCCGCCATGTTACCGCGCGCACCTGGAAAAAGGCACCAATCCGGCAACAGAGCCGGGCACAAGATAGCGGGCCTGCCGCCTTGGCGACATGTTCAAGTGGCCAATTTGTTACAACTTTTGCTGAGACAGGCACTCTGAGCTGAATCAGACAAACTGATATCCGGCCGAGGTGACAGATAGTTCGTTGTTATTATCGTTACGAATGGTTATTTACGTCATCGATAAAAGGCATTTATTTAAACGATTTTAGCACTTAAACCAAAGCGAGGCAAATACCGTGAAAAAACTTCGGGAATACCACTGACACTCTTTTTCAACAAGCAGCGTTTTCAATTGGTTGCACTGAGCAGCCCCCCATTGCGATTGGCCGCTAACGACGGCTATGACTTCCGAGCATGGACGATGGAGCAGCAGCAAACCGGACCAAATGGATCGCCAGACCGAAATGCAAGCGCGAGCGTCAAGGCAACTACCAGCCCAGGCGCCCCGAACGAGATGGAGCAATGGCACCGGCTCGCAGGCACAGGCACTGGTTCGGGATGGCATGGATAGCGGTACCGGCGGAATGGGCAATTGACGGTGCCGGGACTGGTGCTGGACCGGGACCGGCGGGTGGGGTGGCGCGGGTGCCGGCGGCGCGGGCGGCGCAGGTGGGTTTGCTGGCGGCGGTTAATACCGCAACCGGGCCCGGATTGATGGTGGATTGATGGAGGCGCCCCTGAAAGGATGCTCAAATCAAAGCCACAAAAAAAGCGACCTTTAAGTCGCTTGTTTTTGCAACGCCCGAAAAGCGATCGGCAGCGCAAATTTGGCGCAGTGGACGGACTCGAACGCCGGGGCGGGCGGACCCCCGGACGTGACAGGCCGGTATTCTAACCAACGGAACTACCACTGCACAAAAACTCGGAATGGTGGGTGATGACAGGATCGAACGCCGACCCTCTGCTTGTAGGCAGATGCTCTCCAAGCTGAAAGCTAATCACCCATTTTGCTCTCGAAGTGGGGGCGCATTCTAGGCAGCTTTTGTCGATCTGGCCAATACCTTTCGCTAAAAAATATCTGCCATTTTCAATATGTAATCAAAACTACCTGTATTGGCTGGCCGTGCGCGCCGCCGGCTCAGGCAATTTATTGCTGGCTGTTTGTGCCCAGGACGTTCAAGGACAGCTGCAATGGGTTTCGTAATCTTCTGCTTTAAACCGTTCAGCCAGACCATCCCCTTTCAGCGAGCGAGTTGATTCGCCGCCCTGAATGAGCGCCCCTCGCGCCCGTGCGGCAGTCAGGAAAAAACCCATACCCTGGTTGGACCCACGCCCTTATGGCCAGGCAACTCGGAGAACCGGGTCCAGGTCGCGGAGGCTAATTGGCTGATTGCCCTGCGCAAGGAGAACGCATTTTTACGGGCAGCGTGATCCGTGAGGGGGCTGGCGGAAAAGGTTGACGAAATCGAAGCCCGCGACGGGCGGGCAGGTTCAGAAAGACGCGAGACGCTTAAGGACGAACTGGTTCATGTCGCTTCTGCCAGGGCCTTTACCCGCACTCAGACCACGCTGGCGTGCATTGCACCGGCTGAGGCTGGATAGCTAGCGACAGCTCCAGCAGCAAGCGTTGCAGAGATCTGCTGAGCCTCCTGCGCGAATGCACTGGCAGCCTGCCGGTCCGCCCCCTGATGTGAAGATGGCGCAGCGCATGCATGACCGATGGGTCAAGACCGGCAGGCGCCTGAAGGGTCTGTGATTGGTGATGAATGCGAAGCTACGCGATTATTTCCGAGGATGGCGGTGTTATCCGCTGGCAAACGCCCAGGACCTGGCCAGTGATGAAAATTCAGCAGCATTCACGGTCGGCAAGCAGGTGAGCCAGTTGAGCCTTGCAGTGGCAGGAAAAGGCTCGCGTTCAAGCCTGGATGACAAGCTCACCGTCAAGCGCTTAAATTGAAGACCTGTTGCGTGACGAAGCCGACGACAAGGGCGGACGATATGGCGGCACAACTGGATTGCCAGCTTATCATCATGTCAAGGCGCTGTCAGAAACTCATCCCGTCGTTGACTGCGGCACTGGTGGCGAGGAGATACCGCAAGGCATTGAGCCTCATTCCTGGATAAAAGCTATCCACCCAAAATCTGTGGACAACTTTGTGGATAGCCTGCTCAAAAACACCCTCTGAACCATAGGCCTGCGGGGTGATGCTTAGAATGATCATTTTTTGAAAACGATTATTTTTCTATTAAAATCAATAGCTTATAATCGAATTCAAGCATATCAACGGGTTTACAGCGGTTTCTGACAGTCCTGTGGAAAGGACGCTCGCCAAACTGCTGCACATGTCAACCCGAGTGGCCTTATTCCAATTGCCATGGATGCCATGAAAAGGCACAGCCGAAGTGCCTCGACAGTTACCGACCAGACCTCTGTCAGGGAACGGCACGCTGGTCCAGCCAGCGGCCAGCGCAGGACGCAGCGTCACTGCGCGGATATTGCTCTACCACATTAGCGCCAACGGCAGGCACCCACGTCCGCGACGAACCCGTTTCGATATCGGCATGGCCAACCCGTACTCTGACGCTCCCATGCCCTCGTGCAAATCTTCCAGCCTTGGCGCTACTTCCTGACGGTAGGCGGAGGTCTGGATACGCCGGACAAAGGCACCAGACCCACCAAATCGTGCGGCGTGCCTGCCCAGGGCCAAGTCTGTTCTGATCATCGCCTCGGCCAATTCAAAGCGCGAAGAATTCTGCAAGGCCCCGCAGATACGCCGGAGGTAATCCTGATGGTTTGCATTGGGTTGGCGATGTGCTGAAGTCAGCCCAAACAGGCGCTTCACCGCCATCGACTGCCCTTGCTTGCAGGCAGGTATAGCCGCTTCCTTGCTCCAGACCCGCATTACCTACCGCGAGGATCTCAATTGGCCAGCCCAGGCTACAGCGTCCGAGCCCCAACTTGGCCCGGGCATCGACATGCCAGCGTATATCTACCGTCTGCGTTGCGGGCGAGGCTGGTTCGTCGCGCAGCAGCCAGAAACTGTTATCAGGCCAACGAGCAGAATTATTCGCATGTGCCCTCCAGATTCATGTTTCAGGATATGGTTCATGAGAATTGACGCAGCCAGGTATCCAGCCTTGGGCATCTGGCCGGCCCAAGCAGTCCCAGCCCACAACCAGGCCGCATCAGGTCCGCCCGCGCTTGCATTTCGCGTATTCAGGGCCAGTGCCTGGCCTGGACGCCACCGGCCGTCTCCGCCGCAGGGGATTAAGGGCCCTCCGCGATCACTCAGACGAAAACACCAACCAACCTTCCTCACCGCTTAAGCTCGGCCATCAAGTGCCCAGGGCGCAATGCGTTGGGGCAAGCCGCCAGCCGCAATTTCCCAAATCAGTTGGCCGTCGCCTGGCCACATTTGCCAGTCGTTCAGGCTCAGCCAGGGGCACCATCAAGCAACATGGCCAGCAGTGACAAAAGGGCGCCTTGTTGACGGCTTGCCATGCTGGCAGCATCCAGACGTCCATCCACGCCCGTTTTCAGTTGAAGGCGTTAAGGCGACATCCAGCTGCGCGGGCAAACCGACCATTGCGCGGTTGCCAGAACCATATCCAGGCTGATCCTGCCTCTTAGCAGCCCTGAAGGTGCCAATCCCACCTGAGGGTCCCTGATCAACGCCCTGGACCTGCATGCGGACTGACAGTCCGACCAACACAGGTGCCGGTCAAGCCTTCAGCGTTACCTGCGCCGGTAACTTGGTCCTGTATCTGCTTCCAGGACAAAGGAGGCTGGCAGGAAACCAGATCAGACTACCCAGGTACAACAGGTACACCCAGCAAATATCAAACCCTTCATGCGCGGCATTCTTATTCAGCAGCGCGGACTCCACCAGCACTCGAGCCGATACCACACCCCGGCTCTGTCCTGCGTCGACAAGCCAAGTGACTGATCTTGCAGCCCTGGCCGCTTTTCCAAACTCGCCAAGCCAGGCCATCGAGTGCGTCAAAGGACACCGCATCGAACCACAGACGTGCGGCCCTGACCTTCCGCTGGATGCGCTTCATGAGCGCGCATGCCAGAGGCATTGAGCGACACCTCAACCAGAGTCAGGGACGACCCATTCCCCTCGGCCCCGCACGGATCTGCTCGACTGGGATGCCGCTCTGCCGCGCACTTCCGGAGCCACCTGCTGACCCAGTCATGGGTCGGCCGCCAGTGCAGCCACTTCCGCCTGCAGGGTTGGCCCGCTTTGCCGCAGCGGCCTCGGTATCGCCAACCAGATCAGCGGACGCCAATACAACGTCCCCGCCATCAGAATGATGCGTTCACGCGGAGCCAGGCCCAGCCCACCAGCTACTCATGACTCTCTCCTGGAAATTTTCAAAACGCCGCAGTTCACCCAACCCTCGGTGCCGGCGTCAGCGCCTTGCAGAGGGCCCTCGCTGAAGTCCGGCTTGCTTCGCCAACTCGCGTGCGCAACGCCTCCAGATCGGCAAATGAATTGAGCTGCAGTTCCACTTCAAGCTCGATTGGGGTTGATCGAACTGTCTGATTGCGCGCGCCGTCACTTCCCTTGATGACGGCCAACACTCAAGAGTACCGCCCCGCTGCTCTGCCCCCCCGCCCTGGGCAGCGCTGCCCTGCATCACCTGCCGGAAAAACTGTTCGGGGGCAATCCACCCGCGGCTGTTCGGCAGGCTTGCGCTCGAAGTAACGTATTGATGGCCCTCCGGCCAGCCTGTCGCCGCTCACGGGATAATTGCGGCCATTCAGGGTCATCTCGCACCCAGGCGCAACAGCACCACCACGCCCGGCGGCGATCATTCGCTGGCCGCGCCTTTTGCGCCAGGCGCGTGCCCATGCTGACCGCATAAGGGCCACTTAACAGATTCAGCGCTGGCGCCGGCACCATTGACTCTGCGCAGCACGGTCCGGCAGGATCGACAAGGCGGACTCATAGGGAAATACTGACGACATCACAAGCGGCCAGCCCAGCGTCTCTGGGCGGATAAACTGCGAACTTCTACTGGCCCGTACGTTCTCTTGGCAAAATCAGCCATCGGCGCTGCAGTCAGGAGGCCAACATGCCTTCCTCGATTCAACGCGGGTTCCTGATCCGAGGCGGTGATCAACGCCCTGTGGTGTCGCGCTTGGCCAGGCGAAGGAATGATACGCAACGCTCTGTGGGCTGTCGGGCAGCATGCAAACAGCCAGTGGCAGGATTCGCCTCCACACGGGCCAGCCGGACTACGGAACAAACGCTTGCCAGACATGCATGTTGCTCCTGCTCAACCACCGCCGCCGCGATTGCCGCCCCATCCTCACGGCGTGGGCCGGGAACGCAGTGCAACAGCTCAGGATCCTGGACTTGAGCTGGTCTTCCAGGGCATAGGGCAAAGCGGCACGGATCGAAGCGGACGTTTGACCGCATATCCAGGCGATTAAAAGGCCCACCGCATGCGCGGTGCCAGGACACGCAAACGTTCCCCGGAAACCGCAGACGCAGATCAACCCGAGGGTATCGCTGGCCTTCATCCAGCAGTTGCCTTCTCGAATCCAAGCCGCCACCAGGAGCAACGCAATTCGCGCTCTGATCTGGCAATTGAGGATTCTCCGGCAAAAAGCACTATCAACATTAATATTGATCCGTATAATTGTCAGGGCTCGCAGGCCGTTTGTTCTCGCGGACCACCACACCGGTTTAGCGCATCCAACAGCGAACCACTTGGAGGAAGCGCCGCTCACCAAACTCGGCTACCCAGTTCCAGCCGCAAAACCAGGGTGACTGCTCCGAAGCGCCGCCCACTGAAGACATCCTGCATCAGCGCAGAACTGCGCTGCAGATCTATCGGCTAGGCCTGACCCGGATAAGCCGTCACATAGGTGCCAGTGCAGCCCAGGCTTCGCTGGTCATGCCCGGTACCGGAATTAAGCTTTCGGACGCGACCAGCAATCGCCCGGTTGCCCGAAATTACCGCGGAGGATCGCAGCCGGTAGCTGGGTCAATCGCGTTTTCCGGGCTTCATCCAGCTCAGTCACCGCCACGGGCCAACTGGGCGCCAGGAGGCCAATCGTTTACCCGCTCTCGGTTACCTACCCGGATCAACCAACGGGGCCAAAAATAGCCCTGCTCGGTCTCATCACGCGTCCGCCAAACGCATTGAGGTTATAGCGGCCACTGCATGCTTTCTACCGTGGCCTGTAGCCGGCACCCCAATCCACCGTAAATGGCAGCGTGGGCGAGCGATATCCCAGGCCAAACCGTTCAGGCCCCTCAACACGCTCAGCAAACTGCAGCAATCATTTCTCGCCGCCCAGAAGCAATCTGCTCGACAGATCGCGCTCGAATACTGGTTGGGGCGGCGGATATCCGTTCTGACTGCGCTTGGCATGGCCACCGGCAGCCGCGACGCCCAGCGCCACACCAGCAGGGCGGTCACCCAGTGCCACCCCTTGTGCCGCTTGGCCGAGCGGCTCATAGCCCAACCGCCATCAAGCGGACGTATTTCCCATAGCCAGGTATATCCAGCACCCAATTTCCACCGCCAACGGCAAAACTGGCTGGCGGACGGGGTCGCTAACCGGCTGGCGGCCATGCATTCCAGCCGGTTCCAGCCCAGTGGCCTGTTGCGCACCACCAAGCGCAAATCCGTTCCATGCCAAGCAATCATCCTCATCCACAGAAAGCCGAAGGGCTGCCACGCCGGCGCACTTTCGGGCATCCAGCGATTATCTACACCGGCCACAATTTGGCGCTCCAGGCCCCGGTCGGAATCAACCAGCTGTTCTGCGCAAGCGTGATCACGCCCCGCGCCAGGCGCGGACTATCTCCAGCAATTTGCTTGTCGCCCCCCGCGCGCAAACGCGCGGCGGCATGCGATCATCCAAACTCATTCGCGCACGGGGATATATCCACGATCTGCGCCAGATTCCGCCTCCAACACACCAAGGTGACCTGCAGGTCTGCGAACGCGAGCATGTTCGGGTTCACCTGATCAGCGCTCACACGCGCGCAAGGCCGCCGTAGGCACAACCACGCTCATGATCGCAAATACCGCATGGCAACGAGATTCCAGGCAAGGTAAATCCGCGTGATTTCCCGGCCGCTGTAATTCCCTCATGCAGCATGAACGGTGACCACAGCACGCTGCTCTGCTCGCCCCGCTCAAAGAGCACAAGGTCACATCGATACGTTTGACGGCCGGCAGACGATCGGCGCCTCCAGCACATAATCACTGGACATCCACCCGATAGCCATAAACCGGAACGCCCCATAGTGGCGTCGCCACTGCGGTTACCTTCGCCACCGGGGCGCGCGATGCCGACTCATACTCGGCCAGCACATTCTGGGGCCAGGGCCCAATGGGGCCAGCGTTGGCGCTCTTGCAGGTACAGGGTTTATTGCGGCGAATGATCGGAGCCACCCTTGATCAAGGGGCCGCCAGGGCTACGGCCAGGATAGTCATGGCCACCAGCACTTCCAGCAAGGTAACAGCCCGCTATTTCCGGGGAAGCGATCCACCACCGCGATAGTGCCTTACCAGCGTAATCTGGATATGCCGCTCCAGAGGTTTGCCGGGCACGGCCAAGGTGATCACGACGGGCGTCATTTCTCCCGGTATTGCCAGCCTTCACATTGGGCTCCCACCCGGCCGTTTGCGCAGCCGCCCGGCGCTCACCTTCCTGCTTCATATTCAGACCGACACACAGGCTCGAGTTGCCACGCCCCAAATGCTGGTCGACCATCGGTGCATTCCCGGGTGCTGTCATCCAGGAAATGACCAGCTTCAAGCAGCTGTAGCCATTCCCGCCCGTAATCCCAGAGCGCGTCGGCACTGGGCCGGTAATCAGCAACTCGTCCCGCGCCAGTTGCAGCACGCGACCAGCCGTGGGTCTCCGGTTCGCAACTGGCGCTCTGCCCCGTCGCCGATGGACAAGGTCGCCAGGGCTGGCCACAATGCCGACCAATACCAGCACAACCAGCGCTCCTCAGCGTAAATCCTGATTGTTGCGTATCGGTGTTTGGGCGCCGGCCGGCGCATGCTCAAAGCGATTCTCGGTCCAGATCCATATTCCAGTTACCGATTTATCGGCGTTGGCGTCTTCACCACCGGGCCGGGGCCAATCAGCGCCCAGGCTGTTACAGATCGTATTACCCGGCCGTCGCGGCCTGGACGCAAAGTACTGGATTCATCTGCCCCATGGGATCTTTCTGCAAGCGATCAATTATAACCACCGGTACGATAATTACGCGGCACATCGCCGCTAGTGTATCGTAACAGCGGCAAAACAAAAACCCTGCTCGTCGTCGGGATAATGAAGTTATCCAGCGGTAAAGATGTCAGCGCGCTTCCAGCGCACGTATGTCGTTTGTGCCTTGGTGGTACGCGCCTGATCGGGCGATCCATACCCGAGGAACCACAACGGCGGCGGGATGCCAAGAATCACGACACCACCATGACTTCGATCAGGGTGGAAGCGCGTTGTTCTACCGCCTTGTTTCCGGCTGTTCGCCGGAGCATCTATGAATTGAAGCATTGATCAGGTAACCATTGATTGAATTCAAAGTCGCAGCAGGATAGCGAGTACGATAATCAGTACCACGCCGCCCATTGCCAGTATCAGGCAGCGGCGAAAAACACCATCCACTATTGCGTACGTGCTTTCCAACCCCGCTCCTGGGTTTTCCGCCGCCCGCTCCAGCAATCTGCATCGAAGCGTACCGCTGCTCTCACCGCTTTATGATTCAGCTTTTAATGTTCATCCGGCGGGAAAAAAGCGGCTGGCGCTCCAGCGCATGCCCCACCCCCGGAACGCCTCCCTGACTCGCTTGGGCAGCATCGTAAACCGCACGCGCGATAGGCCGTTGGTCTGGACACTGGCGCTTCATGTTTCAACGCAAATCCAACAACGGCAACACCGCTGCCCGCCGAATATTCAGCGTACGCGCAAAGCGCGCCGTATTCAGCCCTCTTATCAATCGGCCCCAGCAAAGGTACGCGTAGCAGGCCAGAGGCATCCCAGGCATGCACGAAACCCCGGCCTTATTTAGCATCTTGCTTGAAAGGCAAATACACGCGACCACACCGCCAGCATCAACAAGACCCCAGTTCTCAGTGCATCGTGGTGGCGTATTCAATTGCGCGGGTCAACCACGGCAGTTGCTGGTTCATGCCAGCAAACACCCGAACCACCATCGGGCACGAATAGGTTAACAGGGCGACGGGTCACCAGCAGTGGGCCAATGGGACCGTCAGGATGGCCGGATAGAACATCGCCAGTTGAATTTTTTCTGGCGCATGCATTTTGCGCCTCACGTTTATCCGCCAGCCGTTCGAGTACCAGATCCAGGCGCCCGGGCCTGGCTCGCCCGCTGCTAGCGTGGTGCGTAGATCAGCCGGAAAGGAACGAGGAGCGGAATTCGCCCAGTGCATGACGCCAGGGCCCCCAAAAACCTTCCATTACCCGGGTACGCACCGCAGGGGACAGTGGGTCGATGTGACTTTCTGCGTTTCACTTGCCGCGCACAACGGTGCCCAAACAACTCTTTCTATCGGCAGCATTGCCGGCGCGGGCCAGGGTCGCCATCTGGCCGGGTGGCCCAGGCAGTTTCCAAACGGCTTGATGGCGGCTTTGCATGCAGGGAACCGGCCATTTTTTGGCGCCATCACCGATTGCCGCTCAGGGGCCCACCTTGACTTTGGGGACCGACATCGGGCAATTCAGGCCCCTGTTTGGTCGCGGCAGGGCCGGCTGCGCCACCTGCGGGGGGACCGAAAATTCGGCCCCTTCCTCCACCACCCTGTGCGAGTTGCGGACCTTTGTGCGTTATCCCAAGGGCCGACGGTATTTCGGTTTAGGCGGGGGCATTTGATCAAATCCCCCTTCCCCGGGTGACGCGGCAAGCACTTTCTTTTCCAGGGTCGTCTTTGCCCGGGGGGCCAGGCAACCACCGCCGGCAGTCCCCCGGTTTCATTGGGCGTTATTTTAGCCCGTTTTGCCCGCCCCCAAAACCGGGCGTGACGGATCATTGCCTGCTCACTGGCACCGTTCATTGAATCAGCCCGCGGCAGGTATCGCTGCTACCTCGAATCAGTTCATCTCTCTCTTT
>Ga0163217_1046464_pt1 | contig 12773 bp, 12 predicted proteins | sample SynspAceP_FD_185933 | JGI IMG/M metagenome (GOLD analysis project Ga0163217, IMG submission 185933) | Saline lake microbial communities from Ace Lake in Antarctica - Synechococcus sp. Ace-P (PacBio error correction) | ecosystem: Environmental > Aquatic > Non-marine Saline and Alkaline > Saline ... | reverse complement strand
TGTTGCCACCATTGTAAACCAAAGACGCAAGCCTGGAGCCAGTGAATTCGAAAGACTGCCAATGTAGACAACATTTCCGGTGCGATCCAATGGGAAACGAAGGCACGCTGCGCTCAGTGACAAAGGTTTCATCTCTGCCTTCATAGTCATCCTCGCCAAATTGACAATCCCTTTTTTTCAGCAGCATCTGGCTCAATTGAATGCCGCCGCTCTTCGGACATGTCACAGTTGTCGGGAATGGTGGCTGGGCGTTGTATAGACGAGCCCGCAATCATTTCGGGCATGTCATTCAAATTCTTCATCCGAATTCATCCACCGGAAACATTGACGATTTTTTGCAAACCGGTCAAAAGGTTGAGGCGTTTGCGAGCCTCCGGATAGCAAGGGGTCTTCCAGGGCAACAGCACGGTTTTTTCGCCCAAACAGTGTAGCAAGACAGAAAATAGCGTTTTTGTTGCGCCCGATGTTGATTCAGGATTCATCTTTCCCGCATCAGCCCCCGATAAGTCAGCAGCCTTTTGCTGACCTGTTTGACGAGGTTGCACTGGTCTGCTCCGCCAGAATCGCCGCTCCAACCGCAAGGCCTTTTGGGAGTTCAGCGCAAGGCGCATGCATTTCGCGCCACTCCTTGAAGCGGAAATAGCCGCGGATCCATCTGTTGTATATTTGAATGGATAGGGGTTTAGTTTCCAATCGTCCGGATGCTCAACCTTTGCGCAACTCGGAAGGCATGATATCAGGAGGGCCTTTAATTCGTGAGATTCGAGCCTTGAGCGGCGCGTGGCCTTTGCCTTGCTGCCTCCGGATAGTTGCGACGCTTTAGACTTCGGGATTGACGAAATACCGCTTCGGTTTCTGGACAGGAGGAATAAGAACCTGGAATCGACAGACGGATATTAGCGGCAAAGACCTGTTTCTGCGAGACACCAAAGCTGTTTTGAAAGTGCGCGACATGTGCAAAGGCTCATTTCTGCGCAATGTGTTTTTTAGATTGCGTCGCTCAACATTGGTCGCAAATCTGATTGCGCAAGGACATTTCGAGTTCTCAGGAAAGCCTCAGGAAATGTATTGCTCCAAAACTCAGTCCTCTCTCAGGTGTTGGCCTGTAGGTGTGACCCGTGGTCTGAGAATTGCCCGCGATCATAGAAGGCTGGCGCAACGAGGCCAGCAGACTTTGACCTGAACCCAACTAAAAGACAAGCCTTGCATTCCAACGCAGGAAGCGGCACCGTTGCGGCTTAGGATAGCGCGGCCTGGGGCGCTGTCCCTATCCATCTGCGCTATTAATGCATTCGACGCCATTCAAATTGCCTCTCCACGCGGAAATTCGTGAAATGTGGACCATCAGCCATTTCACCATAAAAAGGATCAGTCTTGAAAAAATCAAACAGGAAAATGCTTCTAGAAGCGGAGCGCCGTTGGTCGAATTGCGTCGGCGACCATTAGCTGGCGAGCCGTGATGGAGTGTTCCATTCCTGTCTGCGCACACTGACTGCGTTAAATTACCAAAGCGCCAATTTGCAATAGGAGAAACCATGTTGGCAGGTCGGATAGCCCAAATCCCGCCCGGCGTTTTCACCATGAATGATTGGACTTGAACCAAACCAGCGATAGCCCAACTCATTGTTGGCAGAACCGCATATCTGCATTTTCCAAATGGGTTCTGATTGCGCTGGAAGGAACACTGCCAGACCGTCCGGGCAGTGTCCACTTCTGGCACGACTGTAACACCAAAAACCGGCATCTTGACCGGCAGCGACAGGAAAGGCAGGGACTGCCTTCTTCGCCCTTTTGCCGAAATGAAAAATCATAGCCCACCACCACATGAGAAGCTGACAGTATGATCAGAACATTTCGTCCACAAACGTTCCGGGCGCTGAGGCTTGCGAAATTCTTTTGGAGAACGACCAGTTCAACACCCCCTTCAACCCGCAGGCCTTTGCAATAAGGACGCTTTTTCTCGCATCGGGCTGAGGGCGAAAACACAGGGCTCAGACGTTTTAATACGCTTTCTGGGATGAGGCTCAAATGTGAGTTGCAAGCACCGGAACCCGTGCCGGCAGCAAGATCCAGTGCGTGCTGTAAGATGACACGATGACGGCCATGTAGTCCGTCGAAATTCCCGATGACCCAATCGCGCCAGCAATTGGGCAGCGAAGTTCCAGCGTGCGACCATCCAGCAGGACGAAACGGTCTCAATGTCAGCAGCGCATAGGGGAGGTCCGGCGATAACCGATTTTTTCTGCGTTTACTTTTGGTCATACAATGTGTTGCATGGTGTAAGCTGGGCGCACACTGCCGTGTGGGCTGCTCAAACGTTCAGATTGCATCTGCCCCTTCTTGTGGGATTTTGTTACCATTTTGCCCACACCATAAGCGGCAGGCAAAGAACAGCTATTTTAACCAAAATCTTTCAAGATTACCTGTCTATCTTCGGTTCAAATGCCCGACGAACTGAAGAGATGGAAAATTGGCGCTTGACCTCACTATTGGCCTGTTACTCATCGTCGATGATTTACACGACCATGGTTCAGAATTATCCGGAATCTTCTTGAAGCAAAACTGGTTTTGATGACATTGATGATGCTCCCAATGGCTTGAAGACGCTTATAAGCTGATGGAAGAGCGCCATATGGCCTTGTTATTTCCGATTGGAATATGGTGCCGATGGAACGGGCTTACGAATTGTTGCTGAAGCTTCGCGAAGACTTCGCGATTTTCCCATTACGCCGTTCATCATGATCACCGCCGAAGCCAAAACCGAAACATGTTATTTGCGGCCCAAAAGGGCTGGCGTTAACGACTACATCTCAAACCTTTCAATGCCCAGGACATTTTGAAAGGCAAAATTGAGGATTGTGTTCGGACAGGGTTTTTCCACAAAACGAAGGGTTCGGGCCGAAGATTTTGCACAGGCGTTAAGGTGCAAGGAACTGCGTGCGGCTTACATAAAGTTAAAGTGGCAGAGTGTCATACGCTCCTCTATGTAATGTGTAATCGGGCCAGACAATCCGTACTGATGGGCCCGTATATCGACCGCACCTGACACTTGAATCTGAACCAAGAGTTGATTTTCATGAAACTTGGCCGATTTTCCTGATTACCTTGTTGTAAGCAATTTTTGCTGCATTCTTTGCTTCAAGTTCCTTCGCTGAAACGTTTTTAAAATTGCTCCAATGCTGAATCCCAGCATGCTGAAGAACGGCTTTGCAGATTGTCGTCATTTTCCCCGACAATCGCGCACCGGTCGTCCACGCATATTGCTTTGGTACAAGGTTGGGTCTGCAGATGGAGTCGCCCGGCAAAAGTGGCATAGCCCCACTTTTCTGGAGCACCTGTTGTTCAAGGGCACGAAAGCCAAATCCTGACGGGGCATTTTCCCAAACGCATTGCGAAATGGGCGGCAGGAAAAACGCGTTTTCACAATCAGCGACTATACCGGCTACTTTTTCAACCGTAGCCCCAAAACACATTCTGGCTGAGATGATGGCGTTGGAAGCGGGACCAGTATGCGCAACCTTGTTTTGACCGATGAAGTTGTTCTTCCTGAGCGGGAAGTGGTTCTTGAAGAAAGAAGCTTCGCGAATTGAAACACCCATCTTACGGCTGGGGGAAAGCAATTGATGCCTCTTTCTATAAAGAATCATCCCTTATCGCTTTCCAGGTGATCGGCTGGGAACACGAGATAAAGCAGTTGAAATTCGCAGGATGCCTTTGCTTACCGAAAAAACTTACACCGCCGGAGAATGGGCAATCTGATTGTTGAGGTGATGTGGTGCCACAAGAAGTGTTGACTTGCAAAGGCAACTTACGGGCACGATTCGCTCCCACTGGTGATGCGTTTGCCAAGGGTACGCCCTGCTGAAACCTCCATTGGACGACCGCGCGCACCGTTACGGCTGGCCAACGAAGCAGGTCAAGCAGCCTTCTGTGCAAACGCTCATTTCTGACGCCTCCTACAGCACTGGCCGAGGGTCCAGAGGCAGCTGTTTGGCCTTGCTGACCGAGATTCTGGGGTGGCGGGTCAACCAGCCGCCTTTACAGGGAACTGGTTCTCAATGGCGACCTGCACAGCGGGCGGGTTAGTTGGTATCGGGGCAGCAACTCGATAGTGGGCCGTGTCTCTGTCTATTTGCCTGTGCCAAATGGTTCAGAGAAGCTTGAGGAACTTGATCGAAAAAAAGTTTCAGGACATTGTCGAGGGCAATTCAGACCGGTGGCGTGCGCCAGGATTGAACTGGACAAAGCGCGCAAATCGGATGATTTCCGAACACGGTTATTTGCGCAGGGACAATCAGGCGTCCCTGGCACGGATTATCGGCGTTGGATCTGACCACAGGCCAGGACCCTGGAAGAAATTCAAAACGGCCAGGCATTGCTCCAATCTGTAACGACAGACGATTGTTTCAAAAACCGCTGCGAAACAATACCTCGATGCTTAAACCGCTCCATCACCGGCTATCTGCTGCGGCAGATGAGAAAAAAAACCCTTCTGATTTCTGGTAATTGGATTTGACCATGTTCAAAAGACCTGTCGTTCGTTAAAAAATCTTCTGAATCGGCCGGCCTTCACAATCTGGCGGGCCAGGTTTTCTTGGTCCGGCCCTCTTTGGCCCGCGTGGATGTTCAGGAAACACAAACCCGAAACGCCTGGATTACTGGCTTTGTTTCTGACAACCACAGTCCCGCTGATTTACTGGTCAGCTTTCTCGTTGACAGGTGGATCAGTGCTGGACCCTTCCAAGCAAGGAAGGACTGTCAGAACTCCTGTCTACAAACGCTTGGATGAAGGGGCTTGCGGATATGGATAGCCAGACCTTTCAGCGACATTGGCATTGAAACCGCCGGTTCGTTTATCGTTCAGCTCGCGCGACCGAACGGTTTTCTCGGTGTCATGCGCACGCTGTCCTCCAACAAGGACATTGCCTTCGAGGCTTCTGGGAAAAAAGGCCATGTTCACAACCCAGAATTTGGACAGGGAGCCAGTGGAGCGGATGGTCTCACGTATTCAGGCCCAGTTGGCGCGGTTGAATCTCACGGATCCCCGCAGCATTGCAGCAGAAACATGGTTTCACCACGGCTTTTCCCTGCGCAATCCCTATGCCGCCGCCACGCTCGGGCACTAATCGAATCTCTGGGACGTATTTACACCCGATGGACTGCGGGGCGCTTCATGGTTCAGATTTTCAAAGGCAAAACGGACTAAAGCTTGGCCGTTGTGGGCGATATTCCGATGCTCAAAGCGCCAGCGGCCTATATTGATTGTGCAACCTTGGCGCGCTGACCCGTAGGTAAGGAGGAACTGCCGGAAATCGTGGCCCCTGGCCCCGGATTATGGAAGAGACAATTGGGGCCGATAGACAAGCCGCAACACCATCCAATGGGTGCGCAAAACAGCATTTTTTGTCCGGGAAGATCCCGATTTCATCACGGCCTATGTTGTGAATCACATCCTGGGCGGCGGCAGTTTCACCTCCCGGCTCTACGGAAGGAAGTGCGGGAAAGCGCGGCCTTGCCTATCGGTCTTTCAGCTATCTCTTCCCAGCTTTTTGACGAACGCGGCTTTTTTTCTTGTCGGCCGTCGGCTCGCGGAAGTGCACCGGGGGAAGAAGCGGCGCGAAGTGATTGTTGCCCGAGTTTGAAGCGGATGGCAGAAAACTTGGACCGACCATGATCGAAATGCGCGCTGCGAAAGACTATCTGAAAGGCGCTTAATGCACTTGCCGCTTCGAACGTCTGACAAGATTGCCAATCAGTTGGTTGGCTTGCAGATACAGGCCGCGGCGCGGGGATTACATCCAATCAGCGTAATTGAGTTGATTGAATCCGTTTCGTGGAGATGCATTTGCGTGTTGCCAAGCCGGAATTTTCTCAAGCCCCCACTGCCTCAACCGTTGTTTGTTGGGCAGCCGCAAGTCATTTGAGCTCTGAAGGATTAAGGGCCTTGATCGGCAATGTCTGATTGGGCAACTTCCTGGACCTCGGACTTACTGTCGGGGGGTGACGAGTTTGATCAATTGTGGGTTATTTCAAAAAGCCAGTCATGTTCGTAAAGGCCGGAGGTTACGACGTAGCCAGCTGCAAAACCAGCAGTCACCCTTAGGACACGTCCGAATGTCCGAAGCAGCATTGCCCCTCCACCGGAAAGGACTTTAGGAAGCGCGTCTGGCGGGGCTGACTTCAAAGGCGTAATAGCCATTGCGGAATGCGCGTTGAGTTCCAAGCTTCGAGGCACCCATGGATTCATTTCCAGATCGCCCGATGATCAGCTCCATACCGTAGCGACCGGTCAGCCCGGCCAAGTCAGGCTGGGGTGGAGATCAAACGCGTTTTCTTCCCCCTTCTTCCAAGTAAGCGATCAAACGCTGTAATGAGCGGCTTTTGCAGAGATGCGGACGTGGCGGAAGCCGAGTTCGGCAAAGCATTAGCCATAATCCGCAGCAGACCCAACTCTTGGCGTTTTTTTGCAGAGAATAGCTGTTAACCCAGCGCGGCCCCCCCCGCGGGCGTAAACGGCTAATCTGGCGCGCAAGGCTGTGCTTTTCACTGCTCGCGCATGGCGGCCAATTGACTGCGTTTATCTGCCCTTGTTTCAGGGAACTCAAAGAATGATATTGTGTGGCGTTGTACCCGCTGTGTTTCCAAGGCCTCTTCAAAGCATCTTGGAATGGATTTGGTAGCAGGCTTTCCAGGTTCAACTGAACAGATAACTGGCGCCGCCTGACCAATCAGGCAGCTTGATGCTGAGCCCCTTACCTGCCTGGATAGGGTCAAGAGGTTCAATACATGGCAGCAATCCGTTTTCGGCAGCTACTTTTTCGCAACACAGCCTGATCGCGTTTTCACCGGGACCCTGAACATTGACCTTGGCAAAGCCTGCCCAGGATTTTGCCGTTCGTGGCATACGAAACCCACCGGCTTTCATATTCGAAGGTGACAGCATTGCTATTCAAAGCACGGCGCAACGCAGACAGGCTTTGTTTGCATTTTCAACCGTTTGCGATCTTCAATGCATCGGGCTGCGGGGACTGGTTCAGGATCTGCTGCCGGCTTCAACCACTTGTGCTCAGCAGGGTCGTGGCTTGGCAAAAAGATGTCAGAAGCGGCCATGATTTTGCAGGCGGAATGTCCACAGCACCCATAGCCTCAACAAATTGTCTTGATCAGGGACTCAACTCGGGCAATTATCTTGCACGCGCCTCATAATCTTCCGCTTTACCCAGACCTCGGCCATAAAGATCAACGCGTTTTCACATACTTGCAGACGCGATTCCAGGCTACCAGCCTTGCGGGCTGTCGCAATTTCTCGGCACTAAAAAAAACTAATAAACAAAAACTACAAGAACAGAAAAAGGTAAGAAAAAAAAAAGAATAAAAGAGACGAAAAAAAAAAATAAGATTATCTATTTCTGTTTCCAGCCGCATAATGGTGGCTTGCGCTGCACTGCAACCCTTGCGTCAATGTGAATATCAGCAAACAGAAATCCGGCAATCGAATTACTGGCGAGCAAACGGGCAAATTCAAATATAGTTCCCGCGCCCCAACGCAATAGCCATCGCGGTTGCGAGCATAAGCAGAATATTGAGCGTGGCGATTGATTCGATCCAATTTTATAGCGACAATAATTGACAACGGCATTTTTTCCAAGTGGAGCGTTGTCAGATGTTCGAAAGTGATCTTGCGGGGAAAACGACTGTTTGGGAAAACAATCAGGGCCAAAATCCCAATCCAATTGCCGATCGGGAAACGGTTTATTTACCCTTTAGACGAAAATTGAGTTTCGACCTTTCAGCAGTGATGGACCTGCAAGCCTTTCTGGTCTCTTGTGCCAGTACAGCGGACAGCGAACATCGGTTTCAGCGCAGGCCTGGAAACATATTTGATGCAGGCCATTTACCGAGCCACGGATTATCCTACTCGATCCTTCTTATTGAGAGGATGAGGCCCAGCAACGCGCCAATGGCACGCTGCTGATAAACGATTTTCATTTCCCAGACAACAAATTTAACCAAAAAACTTGGTGGCAAAAATTCAAACCAAAAAGCTCCTCGCAAATTCAGCTGAAAGCTTGAGGCAGGATCAAACCACCGTGCCTGATGTCGTTCGTTAATCTTGAGGAAGGCCCATCAGCAGATTGCAGCCATGGGCCCAGCGAATCATTCTGGCTATATGGAAAGCGTTTGGGCATTCAGGTTGTTTGAAAGCCCTCACCTCAGTTTGCGCCGCATGCAAAAGGCTGATCAGGCCTGTCCGCCCTCGGCGCCCTTTTCATCGCATTTGATGCGATGCTGGTGCGGGGCGCCTGGCGAGTTTTCTTCATCAAACCCGTTGGAAAACACGCTGCAAAAACGGCTATTGGTGAGGCTCTGGCCATTCCTATCAGAAAAGATTTTGAAAGCGGCGTTCTGAAAGCCAACAGAAAAAAAGGTCGCTTTGCTGGAGAGCATTCAGTTCGGCTTCTTCTTACCCCAAAAGCAGGCGAAACCCAGAAGGACCCAGTGAATCTGGCCTTTGAGGGGGTTTTGCGGGCGGTCTGCCGCCATGCTGAGCTCTATCAAACAAATTGAGGCGCGGTGCTCCCTCTGCAGCCCCTGGGTCTTCATCACAGGCGAAAAGCGGAACGGAAGGATGTGTGTGCCGAGGCCTTTTCATGCCCGTCTGGACGCGGGGAACAGACCCTTTGTGGCACTGAATTGCAGCGCCATTCCAAAAGATCTGATGGAGAGGCGAGCTGTTCGGCCCATTGGCAAGGGTTGCCTTCACAGGCGCTGTTGCCGATCATTCCAGGTGGCGCCGAGCAGGCTGACGGTAGGGGAACGTTATTCCTCGATTGAAAATCGGCGATTATGGATATGCGCTACAGGCAAAATTGTTTGCGCTTTCTGCAGACAGGGAACCGTGCGCCGGGAATGGGCGATGTTCAAACGCGTTCGGTGAATGTCCGCATTATCTTGCGCGACCCATCGTTGACCTTACAGCTGTCGCTTGACAAGACGGTTTCGGGAAGATCTGTTTTATCGCCTGCATGTTCTGCAATTTTTGTTCGCTTTTGGCGGGTGCGGCAAAAGAAGATTGTTCTTGTATGGCCAATTCGATTCCTGCAGTTCCTATGTCAGAGAGGAAGGAAGAGCCTTCACGACCTTTTTCTTCTCAATCTTGAAGCCTGTCTGAAGCACTATCATTGGCCAGGGATGGTACGGGGAACTGCAGAATGTTGGTTCGCCATTACGATTGTCATGAATGATGGTCAGGCTATAGAGGCGCATATGTTGCCCGATTCCATTGCGATCAGCTCTGTTTGCGCAGCAGAAGTTCTGACCGCAGGTAATAAAGACCAACAATTGCGGAAGCACGGTGTGAAGGAGTTTCGTTTGAAGGCCGTTCCAAGGGGACATGATTTGTCTGCCATTCTGGCAACAGAACAAGGTCGTTATCGGAAGCGGCCGTCACGCGCTATGGATGGGCAATATTCTCCCGCGCAGCTTGCGGCGTTGGAAATAAGCCCGGTAACCATCTATCGAAAACGCCAATCCTGGTTTGAGCCAGGAGCGTTTAACGGTTATTTATTTGATCATTTTGTTGCAGCCTTGTTTTCATGCGATAATTAAGACCTGCCGATTGTGAGACACCTTCGCGCTTTGTATTGGGTTCCTGATCATGTTATTGCCGCAACTTTCTTCGCGCCGTTTTCAGAGGTTTTACCGGAATTGCCTTACTGGCGCTTTCAATAGGATTCTGCTTCAAACCGCGATGGCGGCAAAGCCCTTCTGATTTAGCGCGGGGAAGCCGAAAGCCCTTGCACGTTCAGGGAAACATGCCCGGCAGGCATTGAGGCGTATTGCAAACAGGGCCGCAGACGCGTTGTGGAACGCTGCAACAGCTCAAAAATTGTTGAAACCACATTATTGATCAATGGTTGAAACCGCAGGCAAAACCCGCAATCCTGCGATCTGGGGAGGTCTTGTCAATTCAAGCACGGTTGCGCTGGGTCAGCTATGAGGGGAGCCAAGACGCTCTTGTCCCTTTCCTTGCCGTTGTTTGTCGATATTCGCATACCAGCGCCGCGTGTGTTGGCAGCATGCAGGATTTTGCCTCTGTTTCCCAAACAGTTTTCCGGCGGGTGCCGAGTTTTCGATTGAGATAAACCTTGACGACACCTGCCCTGCTGGGATTGGAGATTATGAAGCCGGCCCTTTACCTGCGCGGATTCTGGCATTCAGGCCAAGCAGGCCGGGCAATTTGTGCGGGCTTCAGCATCAAAGGCATTCTGGGACAATGCCGCAACAAAGGCAATTTAGGTTCAGAACTCAATAACCAGGCATGACAAATTTTGTAATCGAAACGGCTGAATGACGATCGGGCTGCGGGCTGGCAAACATCATTGCGTCGGTCTACAGTCGGATATGAAAAATTTGGCCCTTGTGAGGACGAGCTGTAGGTGAGCTTTTTTGATGCGGTCTCACGCATTTCCCGGGGTTTGGGCGTGAATCTGGGTGGCCAGAGCGGGGCAGACACATCTTTGGCAAAGTCCACTGCGATAATTGGCTGTCTGGCGATTGTTCCAGCGCTCAAAACCGGGCGTATTTGAAATTGTTCAAAAATGTATGTTGCAAAAAACGCGCGGGGTACAAGGGTTGGCCGCAAGGAGCTATATGAAGAGCGTTATACAATGGGCAGGCGCACGCGATCTGAATCACTGCGACTTGGACCGACCCACGCGGTTTTTGCAGCGCCACAGATTTTATGAAAAAACAGGGAATTCGCCAAACAGCGGTTGTACGGTATTCTGGGAGATGCCGGGCAGAACTTGAACAACCAGTCTGCAAACCACCCACGCTCCATCATAGGCCCGCTTTGTCCGATTACGCCACTCAGCAAACAGACCTCGCGGCCAGCGATGACGAGTTCGCTTTTGTTTGCGGCTGTCCTGCAGCCGATTCAAGGACAGCAGTCATTTGATCTGGCAAAACCTGGCAATCGTCGTCATGCGCTACGGTGTCGGTCGTCTTTGCATTTAATCTTCCTTGTTTACAACCCGCTCATCCCTTTCCCACAGCGCTGGACGCGGCTTGCCTTCATGGCACCTGCTGTCCACCAGCCTTGTAACTGAGCCGTGTTTGTTGTTTTCTCACCGCGAGCTGTTTCTTTTCGCACCGTCCGAGCTTCCTCTGGCACGCGCGGTGACGATTGTCTTCACAGCGCCCCTATTCATGGTCTTGCTGTCCAGAGTGATCCTGGGTGAACCCATTGCCGGCTTCCGCCCTGGGCTGGTCCATCGCTGCTCGGGTTTGGGTGGCGTTTGCTTGGTTATTTTTTGGCGATGCATTTCTGAACCGTGGGCGGTGCTTTGATCCCCATTGCTTCAGCGCGTTACTGGCAAAGTCTGTTTCTATGCGCTGTCAATTGTGCTGTCACGCAAGCACACGCGCCATACCGCGCCGGAAGAAATGGTCATTGCGTGCAATCTGGCTTTTTGCCCTTCTTGTTTGGGCGCGTGCCATTTGGGTCTGTTGCCTCTGCCTTCAAAACCGAGTGGGCCGCTGTTATGGACGCCTCGTGCTCTTGTAGCAAATCGGATTTTGGATACAGCCGGCCATCTATGTATCGTTTGGGCTTTGCAAGCGCGAGACGGCCGTCCGATTGGGCCGATAGGGAATATCCGCTCTTGATCTGGGGCGGTTGTGTTCGGATAATCTGTTTTTGGAGAAGTCCCGTGAAAAGTCGCACATTTGTTCGGAAGCAGCGCTTGTTGTCCTTGGCCTGCCTTGCGCCGGACGAAAGGGAAAAACTGCCGCATCCAACCTTAGCAGCCTTTTTCCATCTTCGATTCTTTTAAAAACCGACTGAATGATTTGACATTTATTCAGAAACTCAATTTCGCATCTGCTGTTTGACACGGGGCCGCTGCAATCTTATCTCCCGCAGTTCCGTTAGCACTCTCTTGTAAGGAGTTTGCTAACATAGTTTTTAGATCACGTTTTTCGCAAATCCAATTGGGATGCCTAGCAGACAGAAGGAAAAAGAAGACGATGAAATTCCGTCCTCTCCACGACCGTTGGTAGTTCGCCGCGAGAGTCCGAGGAAAAAGACCCGCCGGTGGTATCATTATTCCAGATTTACCGCTAAGAAAAAGCCACAAGAAGGCGAAATCGTTGCAGTGGGCGCAGGCGCACGTGACGAAAAACCGGCAAGTTTCCAACCTTTGGACGTCCAAAGTGGCGGACCGTGTTCTTTTCGGCAAATGGCCGCACCGAGTCAAGCTTGACGGCGAAGGACCTGCTGATCATGAAAGAATTCCGACCGTTATGGGCGTAGTTGGCTAAAGCCATCTCTGCCTTAAATCACAGTGTTTAGATTTTCACGGACTTGAGGAGAAGGAATCTCAAAAAATCATTGGCTGCTAAAGAAGTTTTAAAATTCGGCAGCGACGCGCGCGACCAAGATGCTGCGGCGGGGCGGTCGACATTCTGCCAATGCTGTTTAAAAGTTAAACCCCATTGGGTCCAAAGGGGGCCGTAATGTTGTTCTCGAAACAAAATCCTTTTTGGGCGGCCACGCCGCGCATTCACCAAAAATGAATGGTGTGAAGCGCGCGCGTGGCGCGAGAGAGAGAGTGCGGAAACTGGGAAGAAACCCCCAAAAAAGTTCGGAAAAAAAAAAACATTGGGGGGGCCGCCCAAACCAGATTTTTTTTTGCTTTGTTGCGTTTGAAGGTTTTGGCCTTTTCCCCCCCCAAAAAAAAAAAATTTTTTTTTCTTTTTTCCCCCTCCCT
>Ga0163217_1117022_pt1 | contig 12774 bp, 16 predicted proteins | sample SynspAceP_FD_185933 | JGI IMG/M metagenome (GOLD analysis project Ga0163217, IMG submission 185933) | Saline lake microbial communities from Ace Lake in Antarctica - Synechococcus sp. Ace-P (PacBio error correction) | ecosystem: Environmental > Aquatic > Non-marine Saline and Alkaline > Saline ... | reverse complement strand
TGGCCGATGAGGCTCATTCATGTGATCATTACCTTGTCGTTATCTGCGTAGGCCGGAATGGAGAGGCGCAGCAACGTTTTACCGCGCATTGAGGTCAGAGGAATGCTGGCCGACTCGCACCGTTGAAGGTATTCGAGCGGTTTATCCAGGGGTCCCTGAGGGTTCACGAGCGCCCAAAGACTCGCGACCCATTCACAACGCGTCACTGTTGGGCCTGAATGACGAAGGCGGGGGGCCGACGCCGGTTTCAGACCTCTGTTCATGCTGCATATGCAGGCCACCCATGATGATCCAATAACGCGCCTGGCTCTGCTGATCCTGGCCTGCCAGTACGGCATATTATCCATCTGACCGGACGACGTCCGCACGCAACGCAGCGCCCAAGGCACATGGCCTACTTGCGCTAGCAAGGCAGGGCTGAGAATTTAGACGCCTTCCTTTGCCCAAAAAGGCTGGCTCCCAGGTCAAGGTCCAACGCCATTGCTTCCGCCCTGCATCATGTCTCAACGTATGAGGATTGATCCCGCTTTATCGAGAGCGCCACCTTGAGGCAAATTTCGCGGCCCTGGGCGCATCAGAGGCCCGGACCGGACGCGCTTTACCAGTCGCGCATACGTTACCTTGATGGACAGCAGTTATATTCCGCGCAACCAGCCTGACCCTCAATGTCGCAGGTCGACACCTGAAATGACACCGACGAGACTCCCTAGATGAGCTTTTAGAAGACCTGACCCAGAACTATCACGACATCATCGCCAACGCTGGGTGAGAAACCCGCGCGCGATGGCTGTGAAACGGCACCCCTCTGCGCGCGGGCGAAAAGCCATGCAGGTTTCTCTGCCGTGGTTTGACCAATCCCTGCCGAAGAAATCGTCAAACGGCGCCCTGTTGATTCGACCAACGATGAAGATGGTGATCGTCAAGGATATCGAGCGTACTCGCTTATGCGAAAACATCACATGCTGCCCTTTTATCGGCAAGGGCGGCCATGTTGCCTAATCCCAACGGGCAAAGTCATTGGGTTTGTCGAAGATAGCCCGTATCGTCGGACATGTTTGCCCGCGCCTTGCAGATTCAGGAAAAACCTGACCCGCAGATCGAACCGACGCACTGCAATCTGTGACTCAAGGCCAAGGGGTAGCGGTGGCTGATTGAAAGCCAAGCACATGTGCATGATGCATGCGCGTTGTGGAAAAACAGAACTCGTCGATGCAGCAGCTCGGTGATGCTTGGCCGCGTTTTCCGCGATTCGTCAATACCTCGCCAGGAGTTCCTGCCAATGATCGCGGCGGAAGCAGCTGAAGCCATGGCGACAGCCGAACACCCAAAGCCACGGCCGGCCGCCTGACTCCGGGCATGGCGCGCAGCAGAGGTTTCAAGAATCTTGATGCTGCGCACCTATATCGGCATCAATGAAGACGAGGTTCGCAACAAGCAGGACGTGCTTCATCAACCTGCGAATTGTCTATCAACGCCGCTGACCCGCAGTCAGTGCAACCAGATAGAACAAGGCGCTGAAATTAACCGGCCACAAGTCACCAAGGCGATCATCAGCCACGTGGAAGGACAACAGGTTTTGCCGCTGCTTTGAGCGCCTGACCCAGGAACTGCCTCGAGCTCGGGTCATGGGCTTTCCCCAGCGTTCGCTATGCCGAGAGGTGGAGGTCGACAAGGCCCCATTTTGCCCTGCGCTTCGCCGAGTCGGTGGTCCATCACCCTGAGTAGCAGCCGCAACAACGGCTAAGGCTATCCGGGCCATTGCCGCCTCCGCTGACAAGGTCAGTATCATAACCCGGCCAACCTATCGATTATCACCCCACCGGGCGGAATTCATGATGGACCAAACAGAAGCGCATTGAAACTGGAGGGCAGCGCGCCTTTTCGCACGCTGCTCGGCACCTGTGAGCAGGCCGCAAGGACGTGCAGAATATCGATCTGCGGATGAACCCTGGCGGGCTTTTGCCGCAACTAGCCCCACAAACCCCCCTTTTTGAGGCGCGGGGGGGGGGCGGAGGCGGGGGGGAGGGCCCCAAATGCGTTACAAGGAGCGCTGCAGACGACATGGATTATCGAACTTGCGATGGAAGCAGGCACGCGAAGCCATCTACGGCATGCCTTACGCCGAACTGGAAAGGGCGCGCGTGTACCAGAAAGACGCTACCCCAGCCCAGCAGGCAGCCCTGGGGAACAAAAAGTTCAGGCCAACAAGGCCATGACCAGCGAGCAATTGATTGCCCGGCTGCGGCAGTAAAGGCAGCAACGCATTCGCGCGAAAACGCTTGAGTGACGCTGAGCGACTACGGCACTACCAACACGCGAGGCTGCACCAAGTCAACGTCGCAACCAAGCGTCCATGCAACGACAGCCCGACCGAGTAGACCAAGGGCGGACGTCTGCAACCAGCGCTGCGAGACATTGGCGGCGAAGAAGCCGACTAGACCGATGAGCAGACCTTGCTACGTGCTTCTTGCCGAGCGCACTATCAGGCAAAGTCACTGGCCGGATGCGGAGCAGCGAACACACAGCCAATATTCGCGCCCTGAATGCAGCATGCTGGCGGCATGTTTGCATTTTGCCCCATCCATAACGCGGCACAGAAAACCATGACGCAACTTGACCCGGCCGCTAATCTTTTCTGGAGCACTCATGCAGTCAAAGGCCACTTTTCCAAAAACCCCCCCCCCCGGTTAGGTGAGTTCCCCCCGGCCAGGCTGATACGTCGGCTTGCTGCGGCGGGTTATGCACCTGGTTTCTCTGATCGCCCATCTGCGATGGTCGCCCACCTTTGCCTATCTGGGCGTTGCGGAATTCTGATCAGTGGCGCGGAGCAGGTTCAAGCAGCAGAGTGAAAAGCGGCATGCTCGATGGGCGAACATTGTGCTGCGTCTGGTTGGCTGCTGGCGTGAGGTGCTGTTTCTATCTGAGCTCTGGACGCTTCAAAAATGCGCCAAACCTGGGGATGGCAGTGTGGCCGCATCCGCGTTGAGCAACCTACGGGCGGCTCAGATTTACCGCAAGCAGCGGGCTGATTACGCTTTATTGTCGCCCAGGCAGGCCTGGCTGGTGTGGCGGCCTGGGCTGCTGTGGATGCTTGTGGACAAAACAATCACGGCACTAGCAGTCGATATCGCCTCCGGCACCCGGCTGCGTTGCCTTGCCGAAGGGCACCTTCAAAAGCTAGCCACCTGCACCCGGGCTGAACCAGAAAGCGCTCAGCCCGCCCTTTCATCAGATAGGTTCCCATCGCCAGCCAGCACCGCAATCGGAGTAAAATCGCGATCAGCGCGCGAGAAAGCCAAACCACCAGACTCGACGGCCAAGCAGATCCTGCAGAATGCGGAAACTGAATCCGACCGCAACCCCGGTGAAGATCCGCTGCACGAAGCGTCACGGAGCGCAATGGACCGAATTTACAAAGGAAATGGCCACAAACACCAGCGCCAGCGCGTGGGGCGAGTGGCTGCAGTAATTTCTTCCAGAAGGGCAAGCCAGTATTGGCTTTGTAAGGGGCCCTTTGGTCAGCGAGATAACCCCTGATATTGCCAGATCGCTGATAGCGAGAGCACATCCGGTTCGAGCATTTACCACGCGCAAAACAACTCAGCGGACAGAGCACATCCCAGCGTCCTCTTCGCTTACGCGACCTCACTGTTTGCCATTCTCAAGAAAGGCGGCGTTGCTTCAACCATTTCTGCATCAACCAGTGGTCGCTCTGCCTGTCGCCCGGGCATGGCCAAAGCTGGCTTCCTGCAAACGTCTTTCGGGCCAAAGCCGAATTAGCGGGTAACACCGATCAGTTCACCACTGGCCTGGCACCGCATTGATGGTGCAGGAAAGTCATTCAACCCTCGCGGGTTTGCCAAAGCCCCCCGGGACTGAAACGCCCCGTTCGCTGCCTGGACGATGGCACGGGCGACTTCTGCGCAGGTTCTTCAGTATAGGGGTGCGGTCGTTTTACTGCGCCAAGCATGACGCCGATCAGGCATCAGCACCAGCAAGCGGTTGAGCACGGCGCCCGACAATGCGGCGATAGACACGCCGGCGGCACGCCATGAGGTCAGTTCCGAAATGGCTGGCCAGCGTAACCAGGCCAAGCAGGCAGCCCACCAACGCCGCCATCGGCAGCATATCGTAGAGGCCGGCGCGGCCCGGTCAGCAGTGCGTGTAGGTCAGCGCATCCAGAGCGCCTTAATTACCTCCACGTCATCCCCAGTTCGCCGATAAAGGCAAACAGGCAGATCCAGACGCAGATTTGATCAGCGCCACCACCAGAATGTTCAACAGCACAGTCTTGCCGATATTACCAATCAAGCTTGGCATTGGAGAACTCCCTTTACCGGGGTGGGGCTGGCCGAAGGCGCCGTAACAGGCGCCTCGCGCATTTGAGGATTAAGTCCCAATGGCTGGGAAAACACACATGCACCCACCACAGCCCGGAGCGCCAGCCAGGGACTTGCGCCCGACTCCCATCAGGGCCGCGCGCACTGATCAGCAGCGCCAGATAGGGCCATATACAAACATGCCGCAGGCAAGAGTTTTTCAGAAAAGCGACCCTGGCGGAGGATTGACGCGCGCAGGGGGCACGGGCGAAAAGGCCACGACAAAGAAAAAAACCCAGGGGGGGAATCGGCAGGCGAGAACGCCATTGCACTCCGGCCCGCAGGCGCACATTCCTCCTGGCCAAAAACCAAGATCCAGGGTAGCAATGGCCTCGCGGTCGGTGACCTCGGTAACCACTTAGCGGCCGCAGGCAGGAGTAAACCCACCGTAGGTATCGTACTGAATCACCTTCAAAGTCAGCCGACACGGGTTTGCCGTTTTCATACCGGTAGCCGTTATAGAGCATTCAGGATAGCGGCTGCCATCAGGGTTCATCTGCTGGGCCGACCGGTTTCGCGACCCAATACGCCCACCCGGCCTCTTCCACAATCGCCAGCCTGTTCGTTGATTGAACAGTTCCTTGCGCAAACTGGGTCCGATCGTCGGACAAACCCCCCCGGCACCGTAGGTCAACGCGCTGCCCCGACTTGCCCAGAGACTGAAAGCGCACCTCCCGCCGGCGAGGGTATCGAACTCGGTCATGGCGTCCTGTTCATTTGAACAGTTTGCTGGGTTTTTCAGACCCCGTAGGCGCGACCCACAAGCTCAGAAAGCCCACCAGCAAAGCCAAACAACCAGAGGCAGAAGCCCTGGGTGTAACCGAGGATTCTTGCGGTCGCTGACACCAGTGGACGACAGCACGGTCATTTCGCGTCCAGATACATGCGGCCATAGTTGCCCAGTAAGATATGCCCAGGAACATGCCTAACGGCAGGCATCACAGCACCCGCAGAAAAACCGGGCAGACGATAACCCATGATTGAAAAAACAGTACGCCGGGGTCTAAACTGCCCTGTGGCGGCCATGAGGCCAGATATTTTGATTAAAAGCGCCCCGTCCATTTTGATGATCAGCAGCAGTACGCCGCTGCACGGCAGTCAGGGTCAAACAGGACCTCGCCGGCTCAGATAACTGAAAACAACAATCCACGATAACTTCCTTGGCTCCAAGGCACGGGAATAAGCCAGAATGCAGGGACCAGCGCGGCTGGTTGCAGCGCCCCTTTAGTCCTGCAAAGGTAGTCCTTGCTCCGGACTTTGCTCTGGGCGGGATATTTTATCAGTCAAACCACATTCATTTGTCTTGGGGAGTACCATGTGAGTTCAACGTCAAGCCACGGGCACCACGGAAACAATCAAACGGGCTGGTCTGGTTGTCCACTCTCAGCGGAAGCGAAGGTTCTGACCGGTTCCAGTGATGACCCTGCGACCAGGCCTGCAACGGCCCAGATCAGCGCTGCCATCAAGCATGGCGACATTCAAGCGGCAAAGGGCCAGGCCAGACCCTGGATTGCTTCTTTTCGGCCTGCCAGGCATTACTGCCAGCGCCGTGTTGCTGGTCGGGCAGTGGCAAGCCATGACACGTGCGGTCGGCCGCCTGCGCAAACTGGTACAAAAGATGCTGCGACGCTGAAATGGATGGCGGCGCTACCGACGCACTGCTGACCCTTGCCCTCCCTAGCGAAAAGGCCGCGACCTGTTACGCGCGTACTCGCCTGATCCGTGGAAACCCCTGCGCGAAAAAGCCTCTATCCAGTTCGACCAAGTTCAAAGCCAGAAGGCTACCCCGTTCCCGCTTGAAAAAGTCTTGCTGTGGTCAGCCGACAAAGGCTGAAGCCGGTGCCGCTGAACCTGGCTATCAACCATGGCCAGGCCATCAGCAACGGTACTGACCGGACCCGCACGCTAGGCAATGCTGCAGCAATAATCGCACGCCTACCTACCTGGCCAAGGAAGCTTAAAAGCCCTGGGCAAATTGCCACAAGGAGTGGAATCGAAGTTGCTGGAAGAGAAGGACATGAAAGCGCTGGGCATGGGCTCACGCTTTCTCGGTCAGTGCCTGGCACGCCGAACCGGCCAAGCTGATCCGTTTCAGCTATCAGGGCGCAAGGGCCAAGGGACAAGCCGCATATGCTGGTTGGCAAGGGCATTCACCTTTTGATACGGCGCATCAGCCTCAAAGCCCGCCGCCAAACATGGACGAGCATGAAGTAACGACATCATGTGTGGCGCCGCCAACTGTATTCGGGCGTGGTCAATGGACGTGGTCAGCATGCAGCTACCTATTCAACCTTGGTGCCTGGTTGTGGCTGCGGAAAAACATGGCCCAGCGGTACCGCGACCAAAGCCGCGGTTTGATATGTCACCCCAGCATGTCCGGCCAGACCATTTGAAGTTGTTGAATACCGATGCCGAAGGGGCCGCCTGGTGCTGTGCGATGCCCTGACCTACGGCCGCAGCGCTTCAAACCCGCCAGCGTAGTGGATATCGCCACCTTGACACGGTGCCTGCGTGGTTGCCCTTGGCGCCCACACCACAGGGGCCTGTCTGGGCAATAATGATCGCTGATCGAAGCAATTGTTGACGGCGGGAAGCAAGCGAACGGGACCGCGCCTGGCAACTGGCGTTGTTTGTCGGAGTATTGCAGGAACAGCGGATAGCCCCTTTGCTGGATATCGCCAATATCGGTGGCCCCAAGGCCGTACTATCACTCGCTGCGTCGTTTCCTGTCGCGCTTTACCAAAGGCCTACCCGTTGGGCGCACCTGACATCGCTGGCACCCCGGCGTGGGTCAGTGGCGGCAAGGACAAGGGTGCAACCGGCAGACCCGTACCGCTGTTGACGCAGTATCTTGCCTCAATCAGGTTGGCTTTGATGCGGACGGCTGCAAGCGTCCAAGCTGCCAGGCTTACAAGTTGGCCTCACCGAGGCCGCATGCAACTGGGTTTTCATCTTGGGGCGCTTGCAAACTTGCAGCATGAGGCTGGCTTTTTATGACCCGCATTTGATTCTAGTCTGCTCGATAGCGACCAGGACCGATGCCCGCCTGGCCCTACGGCTTTGCCGTTTGGCGCACAAGTAGGCCTGGAGCAAAAGCGCGCATTTCAGGTGTATCTGCACTCCCCGGTGAGGAAGCAGGCGCAGAGCTCCTGAGTGAGCTGACTCTGAGCTCTTTCGCGCGACGGCTCTTGGACCGCCACGCCTCGCCACGGGATCAGCCCCAACGCCAAAAGTCGTCTGTGGCTTGGCCAAGGACGCTGCGTGAGCATCATGATCTGCTGATCAACCTGGCCGACGAGCAGGCCCGACGGGCTTTTTCAGTCAATTTTAATCGGCTGCGCTGAAATCGTTGTGGGACACTTGACCCGGCTTCGCGTTCCCGGCACCGCCGAGCGCTTTCTTGTTTTACCGTGAACGGGGCTATCTCTGCAGAGTACGCATCAGTTACGTACAGCGGGATGGAACCCATGGGCGCCAGCGCGACCCACTCTGCAACCCTCAAGACTAACTGAAGGACCTCGAGTCCATCCGTACGCTGCTGGACGAGCAAAACCGAGGACGCTGATTCAGGTTAGGGGGTCAAGATGGCGGCAGAACCACGCGAAGGTCCAAAAAACTGGATATTCCGCTTGCTTGCAGGGACGTGAATGCGTCGACGCACGGGCCCTTAACCTTGACGCCCCGCTGACACCGGTAATACCCCAGGGCCCCAGCGCACAACAGCGGAGGGCCCCCCTGCGCCCCCGGGGCCGCCCCCCAAACCCAAAAACCCCTTTCTGCCCTATGATCAAACTGGCCAGGCTCGCGCGAGAAGAGCGGGTGCAACTGGACCGGGCTGATGGCAGGGCCATCCGCCTGCACCCCAAGCCCGGGCGTTCACACCGCACCTTGGTCAACCCGGCCTGCGTGGTTACTCACCAAGGCACTTCGTACACCGCCTGCATGCGGCAAACCGGTGCCCGCCAATGTTACCGCATGCGAGGCCCGGCCTGCAGGTTGAAGCGCAATTGATCCTTGCAGGACGGTGACGACGAGTTGAATGCCGACAAATACGAGGCCGAGCTGCGTAATCGGCTGACGCGGACAAGCTGGAGCAAGATGGGGTTCTGGCGACAGATGGAAATAAACGCCAACAGACTGGGCCTGACTCTGGCCCCCAAGGGACCGCATAATCTCGTTTTTGCGCGAAACGTCGCCCTCGCTACATGCTTTGGCGGACCCTTTACTCGCCCAACCCACAATCCGGACACCCAGAATACCCCATGGACAAGACTTACCAAGCCCAAACGCCATTGAAACCTCCTGGTACAGGACTGGCGAGCAGAACCAAACTACTTCGCTCCCCAGGGCTCAGGCAGAGTGCCACCAACCCATTGCCGCTGCCGCCGCCGAACGTGGACGGTAGCCTGCATTATGGGCCATGGCTTCAACAATTCGATCATGGATGCCCTGATTCGCTTCGCCGCATGCAGGGCGTCATAATACGACTTATGGTGCAGCCGGGTACACGATTCACGCCGGCATGCCACGCAGATGGTCGATCGAGCGGCAACTGGGCGCTCAGGGGGTGAGCCGTCATGTCTAGGCCCGACAAGGTTTCTCGACAAGGTCTGCGGAAGGAAGGAAGGAGTCGCGGCGGCAACATCACCCCGTCAGATCGCCGGCTTGGCCAGCTTCTGGCTCGACTGGAAGGCCGCGAGCGCTTCACCATTGGATGCACAGCGTCTTTTCCATGCGGTAAAAGGAAGCCTTTGTCCGCCTGCATGATGATGGGGCTTGATCTACCGCGCAGCGCCTTGTCAACTGGCGACCCAACACTGCACCACAGCCATTTTCCGATCTGGAAGTGGAAAAATCATTGACGAGACCGCTCGCTCTGGCACCTGCGTTATCCGCTGGGCCGATGGCGAGAAAACACGCTGGACGGCAAGGATCACCTGATTGTCGCCACTACCCGCCCGGAAACCATGCTTGGTGATACCGCTGTCGCGGTTTAAACCCCGATGACGAGCTCTACCAGGCCCTCATTCCGCAATTTATCGACCTGCCCGCTGGGTTGGCCGCCGCATCCCGATTGTCGGCGGACGATTGACTGCGCATCCCGAGTAGCTATGGACGGGCTGTGTGACAAGATCACGGCCTCCGGGGGCGGGCCCCCAACCCCGGATACCCTTTTCAACGACTTATGAAGTTCGGCAAGCGGTCACGCAATGCCGCTGATTCAACATCCTACGACAAGAAAACGCGGCGTTTCGTTCGCCACCCGGGCGCGCAAATTTTCAAATACAGGCACCAGGGCAGCCGTCAATACCGACCTGGATGCCAGTCTGCCAGCAGCCTATGCGGGCCTGCGATCGGTTCGAGGGGCCAACGCAAGCGCATCGTCGCCGACATGGAAGCGCCGAAGGCTGTGGAAAAATCGAACCGCACGCGCTCAAGGTGCCCAAGGGCGGACCGCTCCGGCGTGGTGATCGAGCCCCCTGGCTTGACGGATCAGCTGGTATGTTTTCCACCAAGCCGCTGCCGAGCAGGCGATTGCTGCCGGTGGAAGCATGGCCGCATCCAGTTTTTCGTGCCCAAGCAATACGAAAAAACAGTGTACTTCTCCTTGGATGGCGCGACATTCCAGGACTGGTGCATCTCGCGTCACGCTCTGGTGGGGCCACCGCATTCCGGGCCTGCTATGAAGACAGTCGGCCAGGTCTATGCCGGCCGCGGATGAAGCGCAAAAGTTACCGCGCCAAAAACACAACTCGGCCGATGCCCCGCTACGCCAGGAGGAGGACGTGCTCGACACCTTGGTTGTCAGCTCCGGCCTGTGGACCTTCTCCACTCTCGGGCTGGCCACGCAACACACCGACCGACGCGCTGAAGACCTTCCACCCGACGATTTGCTGGTCACCCGGCTTTGACATCATCTTCTTCTTGTCGCCGCGCAATGCATCATGCTGGACCATGCACCTCATGAAGCATTGACGACGGCACGGCGCAGATTCCGTTCAAAGACGGTATTACGGTGCATGGCCTGGTCGCGACGGCCAGGGCCAAGAAAGATGTCCAAATCCAAGCGCAACGTTCTGGATCCGCTGGATTAATCATTGACGGGCAATAGATCTGGAATCGCTGGTCAGCCCAAGGGCGCCCCAGCGGGCATGATGCAGCCCAAAACTTGGCCAGACAAAGATCCGAGAGCAGACCCGCCGCCGAAATTCCCCGACGGGGCATTGCCGCTTTATTGGCACCGACGCGCTGCGAACTTTACCAACTGCTCGCTGGCCTCTACTGGCCGCGATATCAAGGTTCGATATGGGCCGCGTCGAAGGCTACCGGCAGACTTCTGCAAAACAAAGATCTGCGAAAACCGCCGCGCGCTATGTGAGGATGCAGTGCGAAGAATTTAAAGATTGTGGCGCTGCACAGGGAGTGCGAGTGTCGCGGGAGGCAGGGAGCCCCGGAAGCGACCGTCAACGACGAACCAGTTGAGCTGACCCCTGGCTGATCGCTGGATTATCTCCGCAACTGCAACGCACCGGAAGCTGAAGTCACCCGTCAGGCTCGACCAGTTCCGCTTTGAATCCCTGGCCGCTACCGCGCTGTTACCGAAATTTATCGGAACAGTACTGCGACTGGGTATCTGAATTGTCCAAACCGGTCTCCCTCTGGGAATAGAGAACGCTCCTGGCCGGGAAGCGCAACGCGGCCACCCGTCGCACGCTGGTGCGGCGGGTACTGGAAGTGGCGTTGCGCCTGGCGCATCCCTTCATTGCCCTTTATCACCGAAAGAGAATCTGGCAGCCGTTATTGCCGGCCCATGGCCGGCAATCGGGCCCAACGATCATGCTGCAAACCCTGGCCGGTGGCCAATGAAGAGCGCGATCGATGCCGCCGGCCGAAGGCGATATTCGAATGGCTCCAAGGGCGTGTTGATTCTGGGCGTGCGCAATATCCGTGGCGAAATGAAAACGTTGGCACCGGGCAAGGGAACTGGAAACTGCTTGCTGCGCAAGGCTGGCAGTGAGGTCAGCGCCGCCTGACCGAGAACGATACTTTCCTGAAAAAAGCTGGCCAAAAACTCTTCCTCCATTCGCGTGTTGGCTGAAGGTGAAGGAAGCGCCGCTGTCCGCCACCGCGCTGGTTCGGCGAGTTGGAAGTGCTGGCTACCGATGGCCGGCCTGATCGACCAAAGACCGCCGAGCTGGCGGTCTGACACAGTAATTCGTGCGTCTTGAAGGGAGAGGTTCAAACGCCAATCGGCGGGGCAAGCTTGTCCAACGCCGGCTTTGGTCGACAAGGCCCCACCGGCGAGTGATCGACAAGGAACCGCGCCAAGCTCAGCGAGCCGAGAAGGGCACTGCTGGCAGCTCAGTGAACAACGTACGCATATTCCCAAGCCTTTTAGGCAGGGAGCGGCCGACATTCCAGTCGGCCGCTTTTCAAGCACCCAGGGCTTCAGGCAAAACCCCAGATTACAGAAGAAGAGACAACCTCATATTGCCCATCGATAACAGCATCGTCATCCAGATTCACAAAAGAATCGATAAAGCTAAGCCTGACCGGCCAGCCCCCGCCAGCCTGGACCCTTGCGGAAGCCGAAAACTGGCCCAATTCCGGGAGGCGCTGGAGGGCAAACTGCTCGGCCGGCTTTGATCGAAGCTACAACAGCAAGCCGAAACAAGGCTTGGGGGCTTACTTTCACGCCAGGGAAAGCCGGTTGTGCCTACCCCGGTTCAGCGGCTGGCTTGCAAGCAGTTTGATTGATTACAGGGGAGCTGATTTCTGTCAACACTTCACGGCAAGCGCCAGTGAACAGGCTGAAAAGCCGCTGATGGAAGCCTCCCAACACCATGGCGTTGGCGCGGCCATCACGCACTTGTGTTGTTATCCGCTAACCGCCAGCGGCATGACCGCGTTTTTCCTGGTGGATTGCGCTGGCTTTGCCCACCATACCGGAAGGGGCTGGACAGGGGTCACCGAGGAAATTCTCGACGTAGCCGTGCCCGTCCACCTGATTCTGTCAGCGCTGAACATGGGGGTCTTTTGCCGCATTCCAACCTGACGAAATGGGAAACAGGAAAAAAAAACCCGCCAGCTCCAAAGCCAAGTTAACCATGCTCCTTTATCCCGCGGGCGCGGGCCAGTTGGGGCAAAGCGCGTTTAATCGGATTTTACTCTCGCGGAACTTTATTGGGCTGCGGTGGAAGGGGGCCAAATCCCGAGGGAAGGAGGACCCACTTACCCTGCTTTGGGCAGGCGTTCCCCGGATTTTACGTTGGGCGGGAAAGCGAAAACCCATGGAAAAAAAACCGGTCATGGTTCAAGGGGACAAGAAACCAAGGAACGTATGAGGCACTTACGTCAGCGGTCAGCACGCCAAGGTTGGGCGCAAATCCTCTCT
>Ga0163217_1107912_pt1 | contig 12774 bp, 8 predicted proteins | sample SynspAceP_FD_185933 | JGI IMG/M metagenome (GOLD analysis project Ga0163217, IMG submission 185933) | Saline lake microbial communities from Ace Lake in Antarctica - Synechococcus sp. Ace-P (PacBio error correction) | ecosystem: Environmental > Aquatic > Non-marine Saline and Alkaline > Saline ... | reverse complement strand
GCTCTAAAAATTTGGTTTATCGCTATGAATATGCGGTGCACACACCAGCTTTATTCAAAACAGGGTGTGAGGGGCTTTTGCATGCTCAATGACCAAGCTATTGGCGCATCGAATTATCTTCAATCTAAAAAATTTAGCCTCAAAAATTTTTAATTATAGAATTTAGATGTACACCAAGGTAACGGAACTGCCTTTTTGGGAAAAAATTAATTTTTTAGAATGATGCTTCGTTGTTTACCTTTTCCATGCACGGAAGCGGAAGTAATTATCCCTTTAAAAGGAAGGAATCAGACCTAGATATCGCCTTAAAAAAGGGAAAAGGGGAAAGGAAGACCTCAGCACCTTAAACAAACATCTGCCTAAATTAATTGAAAGAATTACCAACCTGATTTTTATTTTTTACCTCTTGTGGTGTAGATGCATAGGCAGCGATAAGTTAGGCACGCTCGCACTTACTGTAGGCGGGGTGTAAGCGCAAGAGATGAATTTGTGCTAAAAACCTGTTATGATCTCAAAATTCCTTTGATGTGCTAGGCATGGAGGCGGGTATTCTAAAGACGATCAAAATCATTATAGAATTGCCATGCCAACACATTCGATTAGCGCCAAATAAATTTATTTTTTAACGCCTTTTTTCTAGAACCTGAGTAAAATCAGGATCTAGACCGTAAGAACACTAAACAACTTAAAAATTGAAACAAACAAAACTATTTAGGCCTGATTCTTTATTTTATCTTTTTACTTTTTAGATATTGCTTCAAAACGGCCACTGAAACTGTAGATAAAATGATTGCCGAAGGCACAAACAATTCCACAATTAGAGGTGTTAGCGCACAAAGCTTATGGAGTTGTTGGAACCGAGACTTGTTGGTACTCCACAAATAACATGGCGAATGGACTGCGGCTATTGGAACATTCTAAGGAATGGGGTATTGATGCCCGTTATTGGAAGAATATGGTAAATGGCGCGGTTTGGCAGGCGCGGTATTACCCATGTAGATTAAATTTCACTCGTGCTAGTGAGTTTAAGCGGAAATGCAATTGGCTTGGAAGCCAAGCACGCCCAAAAAAGCATCACAGCTGAAACCATTCTAAATTCCAGAAGTAACAGATTCTTTAGCTTTTCAACGTTGGTTGCCGAATGCCAAAAGGTAAAATTGTTATTAGTCTTCTAATGGTACACCACTGGCCGACCAGATACTTAATTGGAAGAATTTGCTAACTCCTGAATCTTTCGAAAAATTGAAAAAAGGAGCGTGAAGAACTTACGAGGCTTGGAATTGAACGTTCTAAAAAAAACAGCTTTTAGTTCTAAGAGATATCATCAGGCTTTAGAAAAAGCAGGTGCCTTAGGTATTATTAATCACGCTTGGTCTAAACGGTTTTGGATAGCAAACAAAATTTTCAGTGCCAATACCAAAAGCATACCTGTAATGACCTTCTTTAGAGATTATTTGGGCTTTTATACCGAATTAACAGAAACGGAAGCAAGGGCCACAGTTAAAAAAGGTGGTTGCTGAATCTACAGAATTAGGGGACAGTTACCAACATTTTAATACCATTGCAGAAATAAAGAAACCTGAAAACTTTTAACCTGATGAATACGTCATCTGTATCTGCCATTTTGATTCTTGGGACGGTGCTTACCGGGGAAGCAACACGATAAATGGAACAGGGGAGCATTACCATGATGGAAAGCTGTTCGTATATTTTAAAAAAATATATCCAAACCAAAACGTACTATTTTAGTAGGACTATGGGGAAGTGAAGAACAAGCGTTTAAATTGTTCTTCGCGCTTTTGTCGAAGACAACCAAAAATTATAGAAGTGTTCAAGCTGTTTTAATCAAAGATAATGGAACTGGGGTCGTGTGGTCAACATTTCGGACAAGGCTTTTTGCATGCCTATGATTAATATTGGAAAAATGGGCTAATGCAGTACCAATGATATTTCAAAGCAATAGAAACTACGCTTCCCTGGTTCACCAGCGGGTGGTGGGTTCTGATTATGCTAGTTTTGTAAGGCTGCTGGTGTCCTGCATTTCTTTGAGTTTCTTTAAGCTTGGAGTATTGGAAACTATACTTTGGCATACGAATTTAGGATAACCTATGATTAAATTGTATTTGACGATGATACGTAACAATGCCTATGTTTTGGACAGGCTATTATGGCCTACATTGGCAGCGAAAGACGACAGCAAGACCTTCGTGAAAAAGCAGTTTACCCATTAAATCAAGAACTGGAGAGTCACGTACTTTGGCCTACCACTAGATCTCCAAAGAGAGATGGTTGGAAAAATGGATTAGAGAAGGTATGAATAATAAAAACAAAAAGCTGTAATTTACAACATTACAGGGCTTTTTTTAATTAAAAAGAGCCCAGATCAATCAAGACCGGGCTCTTTTACGAGAACACTATATTGAAAAATGAAAAAAAATTAATTATTAACTTAACTCATTGTTAAATATATAAGCTTCTTATATGCTTTTAGGAAAACAAATGAATTGTGAACCGCTGTTAAAAAGTGTTGTAAAGAGATAATCTTGTTTTATTTTAAAACTTTTATATGTTTCTTCAGTACTAAAAAAAGTAGATACTTTAGGGAACTCATTTTTTTCCACAAATCCCTTATTTTATTTTTCTTCCTTAAAAAAAAATATTAATGTAACTTTTTTACACCATTAAAATAGTTTACTTCAGTTCCATTTTTTTATGGAGTCAGCACAACAACCAGAAAACATATCCATTAGAGTAATTTTTTCAAAAAAAGGGAATTTTCCAAATTTAATAGGTATCAATAGCAGCTCAGTTAACGGTAGGCAGCAGGCCTCTAGGAGTAAAGAAGCCTTAAGGCACTCCTTTAAAGAAATGGGAGTCGTACGTGCCATGGCGCGCCTTGCCTAAAAAATAATCAGGAAGACGGATTGATTGCCCTAGTTCGCTTGGCCTGATCCTGAAAAGGCCTCAAAATTTGCAGGAATATTGTGAAACGGAGCGAAAGCACTTGCTGATTGAAGCGACACCAAACCATTATTTACCCCCCAATTTTTTTTTCACAACATTCGTGAAGAACTTTTCTACTTTTAACGGATTACGAATTAAATAAATTTGGTTCGCCGGTTAACAGAACCATTAGTTCTCAGGCCTAATAGTATTTACTATGAAGCATCTCTTGGGAAAAGGCCTTTTGAAATGATACGTGATGAATTGAAAAGTCTAGATCTCTCTGATTGAAGCGATTTTTTATACTTTCTGGTCGTTCAGCCGAGCTATTTTTTTATATGCAGATTTGCTTTAGAGCATTGGGGACAAACAACCTACCCGATTGCTCAAAATATGTGTCATGAATCTAGTGGAATAGCACTTGGAGAAACCTTAGGAATTGGCAAAGGGAATCTATTTAAGTTTAGAAGATTTTTATGAGCCAGAAGTGGTCCTACGCCGGACAAAAATCCGGAAACGAATCACCTCGAATGCTCTCCGCTTTAAGAGAAGTGCAAAGCCAATGGAGGTAAAATAATTAGTATAAATCCTTTTAGAAGAATCAGGACTTGTTAATTTTAAAATCCCTCAAAAATAAAAGGTTGGATTGGAGCTCTTCGATACTTGCAGATGTCTACATTTACCGTTAAGGATTAATGAGATATTTTCCTCTTAATTACAGCCAATTCTTAAAAAAAAAATTATATTGAGCAGAGTAAACAGGACAAAAAACATTTCTTGACCATGGAACTTTACAAGACTTATTACCGATGAGCCTACACAACTTTATTTAGCAGATTTAGAACATTATATCTGGCTAGTTTGATGCTACAATCTGCTGTTTTGAATCTGAAATTGAAATGCGGCCAGTGGCACTTTTAGCCATAAATCTAAAAATTGTTGTATGCTGGGCATGGGCTTAACGCAGCATAAAATGGAGTTGCCACCAATAAAAGAATATATTCAACCTCCTCTTAATAAAAGGTTGCCATTGGGAAAACCAATGCTCGTACCTGCCCCGTTCGCGGCCACAGCCAATGTACAAGCGAAATCGCAGTGTGGGTATCATGCCATTTTTGTAGATAAAGATTTAAATAAAAGCGATAAAGACAGCATTTAGGCTTTACACCTCCAGATAAAGAGGAAGGCTTTGACGTAGGTAGGTACTTTTTAAAGCCCTCATGATGGCAAGGCTAAGTATTTTATGTCTTTGCTTTAGGGGCAACTTTTTTAATGGCCGCTTCGGACACGGAATATACCGGCAAAAGGACTTACAAATGCGACCTACGGTACAAATAAGTACTAAAAGCTAAACAGAACACATTTGTTACGGAAAAACAAGCCCTAATCTTACCTACCTATGGCCGTTTTCTGAAAAAAGCATATAAAAAGAAGGTAAGGAACGCTTTGTAACTATTGAGAATAGCATTGGGCCGTGTTAGGCAATCGAAAGGTTGTTTAAAAACCTGCTTCGGAGCATCTAAAAGTGAACCAAGGTATTAATTGCCGAAATGGCAAAACTACCCTATTTTAAACGGCAATCATTCTGTAAACTGGGGGCATGCGCTTGCTGGTTGATTATGATTTAATCAAGAAATACTTTGATACGGTATCAAAAGACTTCGAAAATACCAATGCGGCATTCAAAGAGTTGGGCTATTATTTAACAATAATGTACGAAGCTTAGATTTTAGCATGCTTCCAAATGGTAAATCCCAATTTAGCATCAATTAAAAATTTCAGAGCTCAGTAAAAGAAAGAGTTTATGCTGATCGACCATTCGTTCTCACGATCAATTTACACTACCAATTTTATGGCTTAGACGATCGCTATAGAGGTGTTTTTAATGAAAGACGGGTACTCTTTATGAAACGAGACGCACATTGAAAAAAATGGACTTTAGAAAACTCGATGTGGATGAATATTTGTAGTAATTATGACGATACCTTACGGGACCGCTTTAATTTTAAAGTAATTCCGTATAACATCCCGTAGGTAATTAGCGGCTTATTTTTCCTGAAAACGAATACGGTAGTTGCCCTTACAATCATTATGCCGAATAAAAAGCAAAACCCCTTCAGCCAAATTCATAAGTGACCGTACATTTAAAGTTGAATAGGAATAAGTTACTTTTTCTCAAAAAGCCATTTGAAATTTTAAACTTTTGACCTCCAACAGAGGCATCTGCCATCTAACCCCCTTTAGGTAGGGCAAAAACAGCAACACATCTTTTATCATTCTGCATTAAAGGCAAACCCTGACGTACCCGGCAACTGCATGATTTGCTTCTGCAGCAAATGAAAAATTTTCCTTCTTTAAATCATAAGAGTCTCGTTGTTTTCAAAAAAGAAAATATTGACTTTCAATAATGGCCTGCCCTCCTGCTTGAAAACCTATATTTAATTTCTTTAAGTCAGCCCTTCCTATTTTTTTTTCCAGCTCAAAAACTATCCATTCCAGAAGCAAGCACGGATAATAAATCCGCCTTTACCTACATTTAGGGAAAAATAACATAGCTGCAGGGACTCACCAAAAAAAGCTTGAAAGACCTTCATCTGTTTAAAAAGGCATCACTTTAGCCGACAGCATCATTCAATTATTTTTGATCCTTTACCGTTTGGCCTGTGCTACTGAAAAACAAGCCAATGTAACTAATCATAAACCCGAGGTTTTTATACTTTTCATAATTTTATGTAATTTAGCTGTAGTCTAATATACGCACCAAACTTTAGTATTCTTGATTTTTCAAAGAATACTAAGTTTGTGTTAAAGAGTATTATCAGATATTTTTTTACTGAAAAAGCTGGTAATTCCTGTTAATGTCGGCTCCGGTAATTAATAAGTTGCATATCATGTGTGCCCCGTAGGGTTATTGACACTTTCTAAGTTCACATATGACGCATTTAATTACTATATTCTCCCGTAATACCATACCCCCAAAACCTGACGTGCTTCACGAGCTATTTTTATAGCCATTTCTACATTATTACGTTTCGCCATCGATTATTTTGGGCCGTAGTAGCCTTTCCTTCATTTTTAAGCTGGTTTCCTAAACGCAGCGCTAACATTGCGCCTTGTTGATTTCAGTAATCATTTCTGGCCAATTTTTTGTTGTAATGGGTAGCGGGCAATTTTGGTGATTTTCCAAACTGGGAATTCGTTCTTTTGGTTAGCGTAAGGCGGGTATCATAACATCCATCGCAGCCACCGATAGCTCCCCAAGCAATACCGTAACGTGCAGAATCTAAACAACCAAGTGGCGCCCCTGTCCCCGTTTTTTCCAAGAGGATATTCTCCTTAGGGAACTTTACATTATCAAAAATAAGCTCTCCTTTTGCGATGCTCTTTAGGGACCATTTGTTATGTGTTTTCTGGCGTGAAAACCTTCCATACCCACGCTCTACAATTAAGCCCATGGATTCGCCCTTCTTCATTTTTTTGCCCAATTACACGGCGATATCGGCAAAAGGAGAATTGGGAAACCATGAATTTGGCGCCGTTTTAAAAAGATAATGTCCCCCCTATCCTTGTTATTTTAGTTTCCATGTCCACTGGGTTAGAACCGTGGTTGGCTCTGTTTAATCCAAAAGCAACCATAAATTCTCCAGTAGCTTATTTTAGTAAGTATTTTTTTTACGTTGTGCTTCATTTCCGTAAGCAAAATAGGGATTACATCACTAAAGCGAATTGTACCGATGCAATGTAGAGCGAAACTCACTATCGCCGCGTTCAATTTCTTGCATAATTAACCCATAGCTTATTGGTCTAAACCTGCGCCGCCGTATTCCTTCTGGGATAGAAGGTCCAAAGGCACCAATTTCTGCAAGACCACAATGATTTGTTTAAGGAAATTCTGCTTTTTGGGCATTATTCTTCTATAATTGAGAACATCTTCGTTTTACCCATTGCCTTGCGGCATCACGAACTAGTTTATGTTTCTCGGATAAAGGTCATCAATAATTGTTAGTAATCAGGGGCTTCAAATAAAATCTGGGACGCATGACGCTTTTGTCTTTTTTACAAAAGATAATTTAAAGATTTATAACAGTACCAATGCTTAAATGTTTAATTTTAAGAAAAAATCTTTAGTTAGGCAATATAACTCATCCGTTAAATACATGGCGTTCCATTCTATCACTAATTCATCTGTAGTACAAGCTTCTTTTTTAAAACCTAAAAGCAGATAAGACTTCTTAGTTTCCGAATCTTTATGACCCTTTTACTCTGGTAATCTTACAGGATAAGCTTTAACTTTCAGGCAAGCGCTATAAACTTACTTCTTCTTTAAAAGAATAACGTTAGAAAAAATACCTTCAGGAGCCAACAACTAGAAACACGGAAAGGCAATTCATTCAAATGGTTAAGGATGCGGTTTTGGCGGCAGGGACTTAGAAGCGTTACGCTACTCACCGCTTCAGAATAGAAGGCGGGATTGGAAAACAATTTACATTTCATATAGGTCTGAATCTTTCGATAGTTTCTGAGTATATCGCTACCAAAATTCATCAACCAGCGTGAAGCCCAGATAGTCTGTACGGCCAAGGAGAGTTTTCAAATTATCTGTACCACTTGCTCAAAAGCTCACGTCTATCTAACTCAATGGCTTCATATTCTCTGGCAGCACTCGTTGTGCTAACATTAAAAGCGATAACCACCTGTTTCCTGTGCGATATCTAAAATAGAAAAACGTGTTTTTTAGGTAGTATAGCCAGGCGCCAAAAGCACGCCATCACGTACAATTTTCATAGCACATTTTATCATTGATGTAACTGGGAATTGTCTTGAATTTGAAAATACTCATATTAATTTCCAATAATGTAAACTCACTAAGATCGACAATTAAAAATTTAATTATCCATATACAATCAACCTAAAACCTTCTGGAGTAGTCAACCGTGAATGGTTTGAGCTCTTCGATTTACTTTGGTAATAATTTGATCGTTTTATCGGAATAAGTAGTTTCTTTTCCGTCTTTTTTACTTCAATAAGGCTTGTGACGTGGTTCATTACACTTTCAAACGGATACCTATGTCACCGTGAACCACTTCTAAAAGTGTAAGCCAAATAATTTCATGAAAAGTAAATTAGTACCTTGTAAGTTTTTGGCAATAGGTTTAAAGGCAAATTAAATCTCCGAACCCATAACGCGAGGTCAGCATCCGATTCATTTACTTTTCTCAAGCGAACACGAAGTTAGGTGTTCTGATTTATGAAGCGCTAGATTTTTTAATAAAAAATGGAACCAGATTATTTTTCCTAAAGAAATAAATATGATTCCAAAATTTTCCGTACTCTTCGGGTTCATCCGTAAATCTAATTTAATTAGCACTTCACCCTTAAAACTATATTTTGAAACGATTTTACCTAAGTAGAAACCAAATCGACTTTAGCATATCGTTCTTTTAAAAAATTACTCTTTAGTTTCTGTATCAGGGCAGCAGGGGCTTCTTCAGTTGCAGGTGTTTCAGCTACAGCTTCAAACTTCTGGAGCAGCTTCTTCAACAACTTCTTCTACAAGCAGGAGCAGCGGCAGCGGCTGCATCAGCAGTTACGCTTTTCAATACTTCTTTTTTCTGCTTTTAGCAGCAGCTCTTGCATCAAGCCTAGTTTTATCTAAATTCACCTACTTTAGAACTTACTGATTTTGCCTTTTTCTTCTACCAAAGCATTGAATTTTTCTTCTGCTTGCTCTTCATTTTAAGGCACCCTTACGAACACCACCTGATACATGATGCTTAAAGCACGCCTTTATACGACAAAAATATCGGTTTAGCTGTTTCTTTGTTGCTGCACGTTGTTTAAACCACGTACTGCTTGGTCAACATTAACCTTCGATAGTTTGGCAAAGGTTGTGTAGATTTGTTAAATTCACTAATTTTTCTAAGTATTTCCCATCTCTTTTAGCTCTTGCATTCTGCTGCCAACTTACCCTAATAGAAAAGGTTTTCCTTTTTTTACCCGTGTCTTTGAATCTTAATTTTTACTGGATATCACCATTAATTTGTAGGGTGCCCGCCCTTGATTATTAATTCATTTATTTGCTTCACTTAAGCGGGTGCAAATTATAGTTTTTTTTTTTACGATCCTACAACAGCATAATTTATGGATAAATGAAAATTATCATTGAAAAATTTTAAGAGCTATGAGGGTATCCTTTATTTAACTTATTAGAAGCAATGATCTCCACGTTTGTTCTATTCCAACCTCTTATCCAAAGTCTAAGTAATTATTCAGGAGCTACCCACAGATCCTTTATAGGCGAAAAAATTTTAGCATGAAAATCCATATCTGTCGGCATTTACATTCAAAGAATTTTGAGGGCGTAGTATAGCTGCGTCCATAATTAAAAATCCGTAGCTTATAGTCCCCAGGTAGTCTGCCCTAAATGCACTGTTCCTTTAACTTCTTTTAAACTGAACCGTGAATTGCTTCCATTGCTTCCCCGTAAACTGGTTGGTCAAATTATAGATTTTAGGCTCCGCTCTTTTGTTTGAATAATTTATAAAAAAGGATCAGGACAACTTTTTTACTTACCCCCTCTATTATTTTCTTAGGTCAACATAATATTTGCGTTAATTAAAATTGTCTTTGTTGTCTTCATAAAAAACATCGCACTGTTTTTATTAGCTCTACCTCTGTCGGAAGTGCCAAAATGGAACGTACGCTGTATTTTTGTTGACGCCTTATTATTCCCAATCGCTGTTTTCTTCTGGTACAAGGAGAGAGAATAGTCTTTCGTTTTTTTGATTCTTTACTAAGTTTAAACATCTTTCCATTTTCAAATGAAATACTTTTTATCTGGTACATTTTCTTAGTTGGTTAAATTATAAAACTAGCAATATCGTATTGATTAGTACTACTTTTTCTTACATGCAAAAGGAACTTGGACTTGGTGTCCATATCGCTTAGGCTCGATTTCAAGAAATTTACACCCTCATAGGCATTTCATCACTAAGAATAGAGGGCAAAACGGTAAGATTATCTCCGTAATGAAATACTTCAAGTGGCATCTTTTTGGTTTCGCTCGAAGAGTTGCTTCTTAATTCCGTAAATTAGTTGCTTGCGCGTGTGGATGATTGCAAACTCAGAACTGGCGATAATTTAGCCACCGCTAGACTATTCTTTTAGGCTTTCATGGATAATGGAATTGGTTCGATAAAAACAGTAGCATGAATATTCGTCAAAGCACCCATTCATTTCATTTCAGCAATACAATAAACATTTATATCGGCTTAAGGCTCGTTCATTTTCCTTGCTATAGCCTTGTACTGCCTCCTGAAAAAAAGCTTCTTTCTTTTGTTTTTTTAATTTGAGCTTGTAGGAGGGCATTCTTTCATCTTCACGATCAAAAATCTAAGTCTGTTCTTACCAATCGCATGTTTCTATTTGACTATACGCAGATTGCAGAAAAATTGTGCAAAAAAAAGACTAAATTAAGTTTTCATTTAGGTATTTAGATTTTTAGGTTTTCAGTGGAAAAACCAGGCCTTATGTTTTCACAAACATTTCCTTAGAATAAGCCTATTTAAAACCACTTATAAGCGTTGCGTTGGGGCGAAATGATTACTACTTTGTGGTTAAATAAAGTTACTACCTCAACACCCAAATCTTTAATCGTTTGATTTTTCACATTGCGAGCGTTATTGTTTTTCGATTACTGGAATTTTACCGTTCGGCTAACATAATTTGCAATTTTCCGTTGCTCACATCCACCGGGTTGAAAAGTTTACTGGATTAATTAAGTCGATCTATGCGTTACGTCTACAAAGCTAAGTCTTTTTCAATGACCGGAAAGTTTATTTCGTTCAAACTGTTTCTTCAATTTACTCATTCACAAGGTAGGTTACTTCTATATATTTATCATCTGATTTTATTTACTGATTAGTTTTCTTTGAAAGTAAGCGCAAACCTTCGTAGTACCTTCGCCATTAATTACTATTTTTTTATATCTTCCAGCCTTTTATTTTTGTTTAACAATCGCCCAGCGGCTGATAAAAACATAGGAATCCCGCAATTAGTGTAGGGAGATAAATACCTGTGATAAAAATAAGCTAGACTATATAATTTGGTTCATTGGAACGATTAATAATACAATAAACGGATCTAGATAAACCAAAGCCCATCATCTAAAGAAAAAGTTTAAAAAAAAAGAACTCACTTTGTAGGTCCAGCTTCTCTTGGCCATCTTAAAAAAAGCCATTGCTGAAAAGAAGCATTTGATGAGAATAAAAGCCCAACCACCTGCAATACCATAAAAGGGCAAATATGCTAATTTTTCATTAGTGCTTATTTCACTTAACATTTAAGGGGCCTCCCGTGAAATAGAGAAAAAAACAAAAATCCAAAGCGCATAGGCCCAAAGCCAAATAACACATGGTTGCTAGAATAAGATGTGTTCAAAAGGATATTTTATCTAAAGCAAAAAACGTATTTTAAAGGGCAAAAGTACAATTGTTTTGTGCTAAAACAATTTTTTGTTTCGTTAATAACTCCTAGCAATTACATTTTTTCTCACAAACCCTTTTACTAATTTTTTAGGGCGACATTTTTTGTTTAATTAATAATTTTATCAATCTAAAAACAGATTTCCGTCTCACGGGAATTAAAATATATATATGTTTTTAATCTTCGATACGAAACCACAGGATTACCTTAAAAACTGAACGCGCTTTTACCGATGTAGACCAATTGGCCGCGATTGCATACAAATTGGCCTGGGCAATTACATTGATGCCATTTGGGAAATTAGTGGAGCATCAAGATTATTAATACAAAACCAGGAGGATTAATATTCCTTATTGATGCGGAACAAATTCACGGTATTTTCAACAGCCCTTAGCAGAACAAAAAGGTACACCCCTTGCTGAGGTTTTGGTTAAAGTGTTAATGGCCGCTATGGCTAAAACGAAATTTTATTGTTGGTCAAAAATGTTGGTTTCGACTTAAATATTTATGGGTTGCTGAGTTTTCATCGGCCTAAGTGTTGAAATTCCATTACCAAAAAGAACTACCTTGTTTTAGGATACCTGCACCGAGCATACCGCATCGCTTTGCAAATTACCTGGTGGGCGTGGTGGAAAAAATTTAAGTTGCCTTACTTTAACAGAAACTACCACGAGTACTTATTTCGGTGAAACCTTTTTGGCGAAGCACACAAGCCACAGGCCGATGTGGAAGCCGACTTACACGTTGTTTTTTAGAGTTAGTGGAGAAAGCAACAATACACCACTAGAACAACTAGATTGTTCAGCCTGAATTTATTTTAAGAATTTTTTCTAGGCAAACCCAAAAGAAATTCAGTTAAATTAGAGATTTTAAAGCACATCCGTAACCTAAAAAAGGAAAGCGTCAAAAAAAATTGCAAGATGCGCTTTGGGAATCAGCTACTGGTGTATTTCTAAAGCAGAAATAAAGAAAAAGTAAAAACTTTAGAAAAACTGCAATTTTGCACATTTTACCACAAATCATTTTACCCAGGTTTTCTATTTACCAATCTACCGATCAAGCGTTCTAGGATTTTTGATTAAAAAGGCTTAACTGCAAAAGCAAAAAATGCCTGCCCGTGGCTATTACGGATCATTTGCAATTATGATGGGGGTGGCCTTTTCATTTATGTTTAAAATGGTGTTTCATCAAAATCATAAATTTAAAGCAGTAAAAAAACCCCCCCGGCCAATTGATGAAAAACGAATTTTCGTCAATTTTTTGGAAAAAGCTTAAACAAAATTTTTTTTCTTCCCTTTTTCCTTTTTCTTTTTTTTTTTTTTTTTTTTTTTTTGGTTGGTTTGGTTT
>Ga0163217_1096986_pt1 | contig 12774 bp, 18 predicted proteins | sample SynspAceP_FD_185933 | JGI IMG/M metagenome (GOLD analysis project Ga0163217, IMG submission 185933) | Saline lake microbial communities from Ace Lake in Antarctica - Synechococcus sp. Ace-P (PacBio error correction) | ecosystem: Environmental > Aquatic > Non-marine Saline and Alkaline > Saline ... | reverse complement strand
GGAATTCTGGAACACGACTGCATTGAACGCACTTGCCCGCAGTCGAGGCGGGCTGGACGCCGAAGCTGCTGCAACCCGTTGGAAGCATATTTGCACGGGTTGGATGAGACGAACCGCAAAAAGCTGCGCCTACGTTCCTTGGAGCCGCAGATCGCGGGCAGGGGATCTGGGTAAACGGAGCTGCTGGGCATGCGTGGGATGGATTTTGCCGCCCGCACATGCGGTTTAGCGGATGGAATTTATGTACCCGTATGAAACACAAGGCCGGCTTGCGCGCTTTTATGCGGCATCTGGCTGGAGCCTGGCCGCATCGAAACCCTACATTCCTTTCGGGGTCAATCCTGTCGAGCAAATGCTGGAAAATTGACTTTGATGCCCTTCAATCATACGAGGCTTTGCGTTAATCGCCGCAGTGCCGCTTGTCAGTTGTGTTAGAGCGCGAATTGTGGATCAGAAGTCCCGTCAAGCCATCGGGGAGGTTACCATCCTACCCTAACCTACTTCTTTCAGAACAGAATTTTCTGACGCAACTGACCGTCACTGCGGTTGTAAGGATCAGGATTTGCGGTCATCGGTTTTCCACCACGCATACCAGCCGGTGTGACAGTGAAATGCCTGCGCTGTTCGCGCCGTCCGGATCGTGGTGATGTTCGTATCGGGCAAAAGGCAGGTGTTGCGCTGGGAGAAAGGATGACAAGCGCGCAATCAGCACTAGAAGGCCTGCAATCACATGCCCGTCAGACTGTTGGGGACAGCAGGCACGGCAAACGAAGATTGCCCGTTCGGTGTAGCGAGAATCATTCGCTCATGGCCAAGGTCGCCTTTCGTCCGGATTTTTGCTGATCCGCCGCTCTCGCCTTGATAAAGGCCTTTCCCGCGAGTGCAGATGATTGCCAACGTCCGCACACGGGCGATTGCGTACTGATCGCTGATTCATGTGACCGAACGGGTCAGGTAGTCACTGATCCCCAAGCGCCCGCGTGGATGAGGCGATACTTCGTTGAAAATCGCCGTGCCCGAGGCGAAGACAGCCATATCGAAACCGAGAATATACCGCTGTCCGTGATCTTCGAGGAATGTGATGACCTGATCGTGATCGACAAGCACTGCTGATGGTTCTGCATCCGGCCCCCGCTCGCCCATCCGCGCAGCTGGTCAAATGCATGCTGGCCCATTTTATTTTTGGGGGGGGCGGGTTAATGCGTTGTCGGCTGGGCGGCATGAAAACGTTCCGTTTAAGTGCCACCGGATCGACAAGAGATTACATCCGGCCTTCTGTCGGTGCGAAATCCGACCGCGGCCATCCCGGGCTGGCGGCTCGCAATTCGGAAAAACACACGTCAAGCGCTATACAGGCCATTTTATGTGGTTACGGTGGCCGATGCACATCCGCGCCTGCGCGTATCCAAGGGCGTCATTCGGAGCCCGGCAATTATCATTGAAAATCACCACAAACGGCGCGCCCAAGCACGCCCGCCAAAAAGCAGCGGATGTTGTTTCAACGGCGGCCGCCATTCCGTCACGCGGGGCGCGGATCGTGGAAGTGTTCGCGCACCACAGATGAGCCGTCGTGGTCGATGCTGGCTGACAACGGGCCACGCATTCAGATCCGGTGCACTTCTGGCCATTGCGCCATTGCGCTGCGGGGGCCCGACCTATGGCGGGCGGGCGCAAGGTGGCACTGGGTGGATCAGCGATGCTGCTCCACAGGTTGTGCGCGAATTTTCAGACAGCGTTGCTATGCAAGGTTCTGGCTTTGTGCATCCCTTCACGGCGAAAACCTGCGGTTCGAGGAACCAGTCCGCCATGATATGGGCTGATCTGTCGACGATACTGCGCGGCTAGGCCCAGTATTGTAAGCCGCATTCGAGGGAACAGATAGGCGACATCGGCGTTCTTGTGTTGACATTGCGCATGTCAATCACGCCGGAAATCGTTTATGGTTCGTAAAACATTTCGCTCCATATAGGCTTTGAAAGCCGACTGAGCGCCATAAGCGATGTTAGCCCCTTAAACTTGAAAGGGACCCTCAGCTGGAGGGCACGTTTCAATGAGCAATTATGCAAAATCTCCGGGCAACCAACGCCCGAGGGCCGGCCTGAAACCGCTACATGCAGAGATCCGCAAGTATTCCCCTGCTGGACGGAAGAGGAATATATGGCTGGCCAAGCGCGGGTCGAAGAGCCACGTACACACGCGGCAACCGCATGGTGACCAGCACCCTGCGTTCTGGGGCCAAGATTGCGATGGGTTAGTCGCGGCTACGGCCATAGAACTTCTAAAACGAAGGTGATTTCGAGGCGAATGTCGTTGATGCAGGCGTTCAAGCGTTCGATCAACGCAAAGGGTTTCGAGCTGGCAACCCTTATGCGGATTGGGGATCAGGCCTCGATTCAGGAAAATCATATACTGCGCTCATGGAGGCCTTGTGTTGAAACTGCCGGCACCACCTCGGCGCAGAAAAAAACTGTTTTCACCTTGCTCGCAAGGCGAAAATCCATAGATCGCCCGGCGCTGGAATGAAGGCGATATGCGCCCCAGAGAACGTCAAGCGATCGCGCACTGATCTGGGCAGGCCGAGGGCCGAGTGCATCAGCGATTGACGCGGCCTGATCGGTGGATGCGTCCTTGAACGCGCACCATCGTGTGTCGCGGAGGCGAAGGCTCGATGCAATCGCAGGACGTGAGTTGGAAGATCGAAGGATGCATCAGAGCCACCGATTACGCCGAGCTGTGATCACGAGATGACGCACGCCCGCGCTGTGCTGCACAGGGATGGATGTGTCTGAACGAGCGCGAGCGCGAATCCTGCAGCCAGCCGGGTTCTGGACAGACGAGACCGTCACGTTGAGGATCTGAGGCACGCAATACGACGTCAGCCGTGAACGCATCCCCATGATCAGGTGCGCGCGTTCGAGAGTTGCAAAGCGGTATGCGCGACTGCAGGTCGCCAAGTGTTGCTGGGAAAGCGCCTGATCAATTCCGCCAGCTTTGAACAACGCACCGACCTTTCTAGCTGGGCCGTTTTGCCATTGAGCATGGAGGATGGGACCATGGCAGGTGGCTTGGTCGCGCAGTGGCGCTGTCAATGAGCGATCGAGGCGTCCATTCAGGACGAGTTGGCCCTAAAGGCGCGGCGTGCCCCTGCGGCGACAGCTGACCCATTTGCGCGATTTCGAGTAACCGATCCCCGAGCGGGACCGTGGCATGCCGTGTATGTAAAAGCTGTGCATCGATTTCCAGTCGAGCGGCAGGGCGCAGACCGGCGGCGCCGCGGGCATCACCGGCGCGGATTCAAAAGCACAGCCAGTGATAGCTAGGGGGCGCTGCCCGATGCTTGCGCGTGGGCGGGCTCTGCCCTCCCCGCGCGAACTCATGTTCGCCAGCGTCCTCCCCGGATATTGCCGCAAAAAGAACGGGCGGCGATATCGCCCTCCAATCGCTTCCAGCGGTCCGTCGATCATGCCGAGCATCTGGATAGCCCTGTCCCATGAATTTCGGGTCCGAGCATCAGAAGGCCGAAGGGGCCAGCAAGTCCTGTGGTGCTTGAGCCATCTCCTTGAGCATGTCGAAATTACTTGTCCTGAAATCAGGCGGGGTTTTCCTCGTTAGACGGCAGATAAAGCGCGTTCACGAGCCTCGCCCGAAGGCAGTAGGGTCATAGACTAGAAGGGCGAATGCACGAAATGCGGGATATAGGCCCAGAAGTTCTCGTACCCGTCCTGAAGTCGGAACGCGGCCCAAGCTATTCGGCTTGCACCTCATCCACAATCGTTGATTGTCACTCGGGCGTCAAACTCGCCGTGGCGCGCGGCGGCGTGGAGTTGATCAAGTCACTAGAACGCGATCTGCGCACGGACCGTGTTGATCATTCCCTCGACCTTGCCTGCCAGCAGTCTTTGCGCATCGGCCTGCGTTTGCCCCGTCCAGGCAAATTTTGCGGTAGGTCAGCATCTCGCGAATACGCTGCGGTTCGGCGCAGTGTCAGCGGCGGTCGGATGACAGCATTCGCCCTGACCTGCGGGCCAGGAACCTGTGCACGCGTGCACCAGCTCATGCGCCAAGCTTACATCGCGCGGTTTGCCAGATAGTTTGGCACACGTAAGGGTGCACTCGGTCACGGTGGAATGGGCGAAAGCCCCCGCGCCTTGCCCGGGCTTCCGCCTGCGTCGATCCAGGCCCTTGTCGAAGAAGAGCGCCGCGTATCTGGCCATGCGCGGATCGAAGCCCGCATAGGCGTCCAACACCATGCGCGCCGGTGGGCCAATCGACTGCTTGATCTCTTCCAGGGCTAACGGCGCGTTGGCGTCCCAGACTGCATCCGGTGGCGGAGGCCAGCCATTTGCGCGTTAATTCGGAAAACGGCTGGCTTCAGCTTGGATTAGGCCGCGACACGCATTACGGCGCCCGCCTCGACGACCTTTCCGGGTCGACATCGTTGAGATGCCGCCCTGTCTGGGGCGTGAGCATGCTGCGCCACGTCGATTACCTCTATTTTCTTGGCCTGCGTTGTTGTGGACCCGGCGCGAAAGGTCTGATGTTCATGCCAAGACGCGCGCCAGTTCCGGCGGCCGCCTCGCGCTTGCGCTCGGTCGTGATCGGTAGCAGTTCAGCGTGCCCTCATCCCCAAAGTCGCCATCCACTCGAAGCCCAAGCGGCGATTGTTTCGTCAAACATTCGCTCCCATGCGGCGCCGACACGCCCAGATCAATGGAGGAATTTCTCCATCTCGTTCGACAGCTGGGTAGGCTCTCGCGGCGGATGCCGGTCGAAGACGGGCTTTGTAACGGGCCATCGGGGCTGGCGTCGACAGTGGATGACATGGTCATCCTCAAGCCGTCAGTTCCAGCGGAAGAACACCAATCGTGTGGAAATTCGGTAATTTTTTGCTGGGACAATCGACATTGAATTGGCGGGGTCGCCGTCAATCGTTCTCTGTTAGTTAGCGCAGACCGCAAAAGACATATCCGCCCTGCCCCGCTGAATTACGCTCGTTTCGCAGCACCACTCACGCATTTGCCATGGCGAATCAAGCGTGCAGCTTGCCCTCGTAATCGCGGCGAGACTGGCGCAGCCTGTTCCAGACCGTCCAGATCCTTTGAGTTCGGTGGCACCTGGATCAGGTGTAGAAGAATGCGACAGATTCCCATTCCGCAAACCAGATTCTTGCTGCCACGGCTGCATTGGGCGTCACGACGAAAATGGAACTTGGAACATTGGGTCACTGTCTTGTGCTTATCCCAACCATAGGGCTTGGGCAGGTGCCTCAAGCCGATCAGCCATATTGGTCCAGGGCATTTCGCGCAAATGGTCCAATGTGTCGGCCTGATCCACGTCTTGTCCTGCCCCAGCGCATGCATGCGAGGAAACCGCAGGGCATGCCGAGTATGGCCGGCTTTTGCTGTATCCTCGAATGCGATCTCGGAACACATGGGCGGGTGTACCTTGGCCGCACATGTCGAAGCGTTGGCAAATGTGTTCGGACGCACCAGCGGGTGATTTCGTGAATCGGCATCGGTCAGGCCGGAAGTAGGCTTGGTGAAGGCACAAGATCGTGCCCCTGCCAGACCGCAAAAGTGAAATCGGTGAACGATTGGCGCCGCCGCCCTGGCCGCCTGGCATAGATCATCACGCATCCACGGTCAGCGGATCGAGCTTCCATTTCCACAGGTCGCGCGTTTGCGGCCCACATGGTAGGGCTGAACGACGTTTGAAGCTCAAGCCTTCAGCTTTCATGGCGCTGCCTGTGCGCGCGATGCTGCGCCAGTGTCCCAGCTCGCCGATCGCGATAAGGGGCGATGCGCGCAAGAGCCATTTGGCGACAGCTGTCGATGATCCGGTCCATCAGTGCCCGCCCGCCTGCAACGGGTTGTCGCAGTCTCGCCGGCATGCTCCAGCAGCGTCACTAGCCAGCAGGCGATTACCGGCACGCCTCGGCCAGCAGTCTTTTCGCACGGTCCTCGCGCGTTATGCGTTTTTGCAAAACGGCAAAGGGCATGGGGGCGGCACCATCCCATGCACACTCGCCGTCTCATCACTTGGCCATTCGGGCAAAATCAGCCGCAGCCTGTGCCAGTCGGGGAGCGATCGGTCTATCAAATTCTTCGCCACGGACCAGATATGGAGGCTGCTGCGTCCCGCACAATCAGCTGTGCGCGGGATACCATCCTTTCCATTCGCCTCCAGTCGGTGACAGCGCAAGCTCTCGGTCATCGACCCCGTGCCGCCAGAGAAAGGGATTAGAGGCCTCGACAGATCGAGCAGGACGGCGTCTTCGCCTCGATCCAGGGTGAGCTGTTGCTGTCCGAGCGACCAGTCCCCATCAGGCTATGCGCCCGAAGTTCCGCCTCGCTTGCGTTGCCAGCGCCAAGCGCGCGCGTCATCAGTTTCTGTGCTTGACCCCCAGCGGAATCCCCTGGCGCAGTTGTTGAAACAGTCTCTCGGTCACATTCAAGGCTGTCCATAGCGCCACGAAACAGCCAGGTTTTTGCGAATTCCTCATATCTGGAATCAACAAGATTTCGCGAAAAGAGACTTGAATCCAAAAGTGATATAAACTGTCATCGACGTTTTGTGGCGCGGCGGGACCAACGCGATGTTTGCCTTGATCGCACGATGTAACTGTCCTCGAAACAGCCACAGCGGGATACCAGCCACGTCTGCGGCGCCCAGTCGCGCAGGGCGGGTGGTGGTGACGGCGCGTTTCGGCGGACGCCCGACGGACAAGCCCAAGGTCCACGAGTTGTCCCCGTCAGGTGCGGATTGAAATAATCCGCCAGGGGCGACAACCTTGGCGAGGTCCGATGGTCTGGTCTAATAGCAGAAACAGCGCGGCAAGCGTTTCATGCGGCCGTCCCTGTGGTCGGGGAATACATCCGCATCCTCGCCGCCAAATTCAGAGTCGCCAGCACATGGGCGTCATATCGACCTCGCGCAGGGTCGCCGTTGAAGATCGGATGTACCATGTGTTAGATAGTTATTTCGGCACCTGTTATCCTTGATCGCACCCAGACAATCCCGGCCAGTCGGCATGAGTCCGAGATCCAAGCAATAGCCACGTCTGCGCGCGCCTGCCGCCGTAACCCGCGCATCTGCATCTACCAACCGCCCTGCAAAGCCTGTGGACAAGGGACCCGAACCGCCCGCCCATGTGAGCGCCTCAGCACGAAAGGTGGCGCAGACAATCAGCCGCCGGTCATATGGGCCTTTGCGGCCTCCAGATCCCGCTCGCGGATTTCGTAGGGCAGCGGCAACGTTGGCGCCGCAGCACCGTGTTGGTGTTTTTCTACTGCGCATGAGCTCGGAATCGGGCCAATCGCAGTGTCCAGCGATGTGCAAACAGCTGCGCCTTGCCATGAGATATAAGCCGTCAGCAGGCTGGACGCCCTCGACCCACTTTTAATCTGCCCACCAATGTTGATTCTAGGTCTGCCACAATGCCTGTGTTTGCAGCAACACGCAAGGCCGAAGTGCTCAGAGCAATGAGTGTGACGCGCAACAGCTGGAACGTTTTCGCCCAACAAGCCGTCGGGTCGGTTTTTGTAGCTCGCCCGACACACGACCCAACCTCGCCGCCACCTCGACGGGATTTGGCCGATCCCGGCAACATGGCCTGCGGCGGGGGCACGCAAACTTGACCCACAGCAATCCCGACCGGCCGCGCCTCGCCTAACCATGATCGTGTCGCCCGGTGACTGTCACCCGACGTGCGCTGGACCTGCAGAAGCATCCGTCAAAGGTACGCTTGTGCCCGCCTTGCGTTTCGCGACCTTGCCATATCAATGCGCATTCATCTCGGTCGCCGTGTCAATAAATAACAACATCGCCCTCGCGCCGCGCTGAAAAGCCGAGATCTGTCAAACCTCAGCACCGGGCGGCCCCAGGCGTCTGTATGTTGATGCCTCACGCCAAAGTGTGGGCGTTCAGACAGCCGATTCCACCCAAGTGCTGCGCTGACATCGCGGGATGCTGCTAGGGTATGCTGCACCACCGACGGGAGGAGCGATGCGTATTTGTCAGTTGGAAAGATCGCACGAAGCCCGGTGTTCTGTGCACAGGGCGCAGATCGGGACCTGTTCGGATTGTGGTGCCGGATCTGGCAGGCGCAGGTCTGAGCCAAATTGCCGCGACCGTTCGTACCCGAGACCCTGCCCTGGTGCGGGCATCCGCGCCTTGGGCTGCGCCCGGGGCAGGTGGGCACAATTCATCGCATCGGACTGAACTATTGCCGATCACGGCCGCCGGGCGGGATGGAGCCGCCTGCGTTGCCTAATTGTCTTTGAACGGCACATCCGCGATCTGTCGTCCGAATGATTCCGGTCTATCTTGCCGCGCGGACGCGCCAGAAGGCGACTGCAGAGGTGTAACTGGGCGTCTCGTATCGGCAAACCTTGCGAAATACGTGACCGAGGCGGCCAGGCGTGGACCCATGTCGCGGTCGCGTAATGCGTGAATCAACGCAGAGTTGTTCTCGGAACGTGCTTTCAGTTGGAGCGATGTTGGGCAATGGACCAAAGCAAAAGAGCGTATACATTAACCATCCAGTCCCTGGCTGGTCAACCGGTATGAAGCAAGGTGATCTTGCAAGCACTGGCCTGGTCGTGGATACTGAACGGCTCAAGCGCGCGCAAGACCGGCACCACAGCCACGAATGTCTTAGCGTGGCGCAGATCATCTCGCATGCTAGCGAGATTGTGAGCCTTGCAAGCCAGGGCGATAGCTGCATCGAAACCGGCACACCGCCCGGGGTCGCATGGGTATAAGCCGCCGCTGCTATTTCTGAACCGAGGGAGAATGTGATGGATTTGCAGATCGAAGCGTTGGCGCTATGCTTGCAGGCGGCAAGAAGTGCGGCGCGGCACGCTGATATCTTCTGCTGCCGCGTTTCAGGCGCATTTGCGGCTGCAGTTTTGCGCAGGGTGGCAGACGAAATGTCGCCACCCCGCTTGAACCATCCAGCGAGTGGCAGGTGTGTCCATCATCCCCTCATGCTCGCCACCTGCACTTGTCCGCAAGGCGCTGTCAGGCCAATCGCCCAGCCGCCGAGTGATTCTGTCGGGGCAGGACGGTTCCTCATGCGTGCACCATATAAGGTCAGGCAGGCAGTTCCGGTAATCGTGGGACTTGCGGCCAGATCGCAATCTCGACCGGCCGCGTTTCAGCCAGCGCAGGCTGGGACATAAGCGGCAACGTCGGGATAGTGGTCATTCTGCCGCGATATAGCATACATTATCGGGTCGCGGGGTCAGGCTGTTGTCGTCGAAAGTTCGGCCATTTCACAAATTAGCGTTTCGGCCTCGGTGCCGGGCGCAGGATGGTGCCCAGCCCAAGGCGCGCGCTGTCCCCATGACAGCGCCCAGCCGCAGGGCGCGTGGCCGGCCGCATATCTGCGATGCCACATCGGCCCTGTAATAGCGCAGCCCGAACGGGCACCGTCTTCCATCACGCGCGCAGGCGATGCATCCTCCCATCGAAATGGGACCACAATAGGAAAGGTTGCGCAAGCTTCAGCGCCATGATCTGCGCTCGTATCATCGCAGGCCAGTCTTTTCTGATAGTCCGTGAAACGGCCCACATGACCGACCTCCCGACCGTTCCACCAGCAGGCGACCGGACAGCCCCCCTGTCCGCGAGCCCAGTCTGATGTGAGGGTCAAAGCCGCGCCGTCCCGATCGGCAAGCGGCGTCGGCCATATTGTCGACATATTCGGTGCGGCCGGGAAACAGCAACACCGATGCACGCGCGCGCTTTCATTGCCTGCAGGCCAGGCCCCACCCAGATACGGCAGCATCCGTCCGTGTCACCCACCAGCGCCTGCCCACCCACGGGACCTCTGCAACGTCTGAAAACAAGTCGGCGCGGTTTCCATGCTTAGCTTTCGACGAGCCCAGTTGCATCCCAGCCATTTCACCAAATCACACGGCCAGTTTGGCCGGTCATGAAGGCAGATCGGTCATCTCGCCGGACCATCTTCGACTGAACCGTATCGGCGCGGCAGTCAAGTCATCATCTGCTCCCTCGTCCCAAGGCATGGGCACATCACCGGTCACCATCACGGGGCCCTTCCCTTCAAAGACGAATTTGGTCCCTGACCGTCAAATCCGGAACCGCCCATCTTTAATCTTCAGTCGGCGCGCCGCAGTCCTATTCCACTATCATCCTATACTCTTATCTCGAATGTCTATTTCATATATCCTCTCTACTCTTCGCACTATATCATCTCTTATCTCTAACGTGTGTAATCGCCGCTAGATCGCTACGACAAAATCACATAATCTCACTCATCAGATATCTATCAAGATCAAATCATTATATATACTCTACATCATCATACAATCTCTCTATAAAGCGTATCTTACTCTAGTCTAATACTCTCAGCGATAGTGACTAATCTCTCTAGATCTATCTATATATCTTATCTAATCAATCAATATCGATAGTATCGCTCACATCATACCTGTATCGCACTAAGTCATTATATATACTATCATCGATAAATGAGTGCCGACTTGTCACTCGTCACCGGGCCACTACTTATCTGACTAATCTGCCCGGCAAGCCCTGAGTCGCGGCTGGATCGTGCGCGAGATCAACTTGAAGTAGGGAAGATACAGAATCGCCAGCGCATACCTTTGCCTCAAATACTGCGGCCGACGCATTCTGGATCGGGCGTGAATTCCCGTGGCCATCGAGGCATCTAGACCCGCCAGCCTGAGGACTGGTTTTATCATAATCTTTCATCTTCTCTATACGTTACACATCATCACTAACATGCTCGACATTAGCTATCCATGTCTCGCTGTCTATATCATCTTCGCATCGCTGATCCGACAGATCGGTCCGGCGCTGGCACCGTATCCTTTCTTCTCTCCTCTATTGAGTTCTCGCGCCTTATGACTATATTATTATATCCTCTATGCACAATTCATAATTCCTCATATATCATCAGTCTATCTACTGATCGTACAAGAGCTCGTGGATCGATATACTTTATCTCCTTGCTATCTGATCGATATGATATATCATATCTTCTCTAGTCTAACAGTCTAATCTGTCACTATGCATCTATCTTACTATCTCTTCTATCGATTTACTTATCTAAGCTTCTCCGTATTATATGCGGTTCCTCTGGCGTGATCGAAATCTAATAACGCACGCATCGAAACGATGTTGTAGACACCGTACACGGCCATTACGGTTCTGCCGCTGGGCTCCTGCCGGGCGCGCGTAATCTATGACCAAGTCTCGCTTGTCGGCAGCGCGCGGGCATCCTGTTTGCCGCTGCGCTTACGGCTAGAACATCCCGTGCCGCGCGTACTCCCATAATATGGGTCTGCCACAGTAGAGGCGATGCCAGCATTGGGCGCCTCGAGTCCGATTTTCTGGGCGGTGGACGAGAATCCAGCTATGCGCAGATCCGATCGCCGGGGCATTGTCACTTCACCCGGACGCCTGAATGCGCGCCGCGAGCTTGCTATGAGACGCTGTTTCTGGGTCCGGACAACGTGCGCGGCACCATCGCGCACTGGCCGGCAGGCGCATTTCATGCTGCGCGCGGAGTTCGAACCTGCCTATCATTGTTCGAAAAAGATAAGCCTCATGCCTGCGCGCGCTCGATCGTCGGTTTTTACTGTGATATCCTAGCGTATGCTTGAACGATCCCGCCAGAAAGGCTGGGCGGCCTGGTCATGGGCCCTGTCACGCGTACCCGCACATGCGCAGGTCTGAGCTGTATCAGACACGGGACGGATTTATTCTGGTCCACTGATGCCATCGGAGATGGGGTAACACTTGATATTCAACCATTGTGCTTCTCTTGCGCTGACCCAAATTCGACGGTTGGCGTATCGGCATTTGGCCACCAATGAGTTGGCCCGAATTGCGGGGCGGCGTGGCGCCGGCTATGACGGATGGCAATTCGTGTCACCGGCAAGGGCCGAGGCCGCTGAGAGACGAGTGGCAGGGCCATCATGAAGGCATCCTTACCCCCGATCCGCACAGTTTGCCAATGCGGCAATCCACGCGCTGCAAGATTCGGCGCCTGGACCCGGCTGATGGCTCGCTCGAGGAAACGCAAAGCCGGAAATCCTGATCAGGGCGGCGCGCGAGGCCGATGATTCTGCCTGGCCCTGAAATCGCGTCTCAGTGGCCGAGGTTGCGGGCGCGCTGCAGTCAGATGCGGCTACGGTCCGGTTCTGTGGATGTGTGCCGATGCCACCGATTCGCGGTGTGCAGTTCAGTGCCCCGGAACTATGCCGCTTCTCGGGCGGGATTTTTTCCAACTTCCTGCACCAGAATCGAGGGCAGGTGCCGATGACTGCTTCGCGCACCCAGTCAAATCGCATAATGGACCGGCACCGAGGGCAGAGACTAGACAACAATGTCGAAAAATACGTTTCTGCCCTCTATTTCCGCGACTTTGAAACCTATTTGTCGCCCGCAAACGGCCCAAATTGGGGCTGGATGTAGCGTTTTGGATTGGAAAATTCCATTTTGCCGAAGTCGGACGCTGCGCTGTAGGAAGTAGGGCATGGTTCGGATGGCGCTTCATTTCACCGCGCGCTGGCAACGCAAAGATTTTTTTTGTTGGGGACCGGACGCATTATTTTATCCGGTTATTGCTGCGGGCGGCTCCAAAACAGGAAGGAAGGCCCTTAAGATTGCCGAAAGTAACGACAAGGGTGAAGTTTGACTGTCGAGGAGGAATCGTCGTCGTCTCGAAGTGTTTCGCCTCAGGACCGTGACCCACCGCGCAAGAGGATCTCTCTCGTGGGG
>Ga0163217_1028429_pt1 | contig 12774 bp, 10 predicted proteins | sample SynspAceP_FD_185933 | JGI IMG/M metagenome (GOLD analysis project Ga0163217, IMG submission 185933) | Saline lake microbial communities from Ace Lake in Antarctica - Synechococcus sp. Ace-P (PacBio error correction) | ecosystem: Environmental > Aquatic > Non-marine Saline and Alkaline > Saline ... | reverse complement strand
CGGCGGTAAAGCAGCCAGCCGCCCCGAGTTCCACGGCCCGCTTGCTGCTGCGTCATCCCCTGGGCCATGTCGATGCCATGGGCGATGCAGGGGAATAGGCCAGGATCAGCGGGGCCCGGATAGGACTCCGCCTCCAGGAGGCCCGGCAGGTTCTGCTTCCTGGGAGGCCACCATGGCCACGCTGCGCCACGTAGACGTTGGGCCGTAGGGTGCATCGCCAGCAGGCCCAGATCCTTCTTTGGGCGGGTGGCCTTGCCGCCGCTGCGGAATTTGGCCACGGGCGCCAGCGGCGTCGCTTCGACACTGGCCGCCGGTGTTGGGACACCTCGTGCGAGCAAACCAGATGTTGCGTCTGTGGCCGCCGGCCAGCACGTGGTCGAGGCCGCCGTAGCCGATGTTATAGGCCCCAGCCGTCGCCGCGGATCATCAGACCGCTGCGTGTTGACCAAGTCGTCGGCCAGGTCGTGAGGCGCTGTGGGGGCGGTTGGCCTCAGCCACTGCCGCAAGCTCCACGACGCTGCGCTTGCTGAAGAATGCCGCTCATCGTGCTGGTCAGCCTTCAGCAGGCGCCTGACGCAGACCGCTCTGCGGGAAAGGGGGGCCCCCGGGGGCGTGTCGCGCAGCAGCTGGGCGGAGATAACGCGGCGCTGGTCGAAGCCAGACGCGGAAACGAGTCCGAACTCGGCGTTGTTCTTTCGAACAGGAGTTGGACCAGGCGGGGCCGCGCCGTTACGGTTTGGAGTTCCATTGGCGTGGTGGGCAGGTGCCGCCGTATAGATCGGGAGCAGCCCGTGGCGTTGGCACCACCATGCGATCGGCCGAGACAACTGGCTGGCGAGCTTATGTAAGGGTTTCGCCGCAGCGGCAGCAGGCGGCCGGAGAATTCGAACAGCGGCTCTGCAGTGCGCTGATTGACGTGGCCAGGTTGAGGGCCGCCGCGCCGCTCGGTGGTCGGCAGGGAAGGGAGAAGGTCCCAGTGGCCGCGGCCTGCTCACGCCAGGGGGCCGCTGGCGGGCTTCCATGTGATCGCCATTGCGGCGCGGTTCGGCCCGGTTGCGGGGCCGGGCAGACCTCCAGCAAGGGCGCAGCCGGTGCGCAGTCTTCGGCGGCCACCTGCAGGGTGTGAAGTTCTTGCCCCTGCCAAGTGGTGGTCGCGGGCGCCGCGGTGGGCGAAGCCGGCCGGGGCGTCCGCCAGGGGCCTCGCGGCTCCACCACCTTGGCGCGCGATCACGGCTGTGGGGCAGAAAAACCAATCACGCACTTTTGCCGCCACTGCACGCACACCTCGGTGTCCGAGACCGGCCGGATTCGGCGATGTTGCGCTCTCGAAGCGGTTCGGTTGCCGGTGGGGCGAAGCTGCCGGTCGGCGGGCAGGGCGCTCACGGGGCAAAACGTGCGCCTGGCGGGACCAGCTGGGGGCGATCAGGCCGGCGCAGCGCAGCGGATTGCCGCCGCCAGCGGATCGGGGGGCTGGGGCCTGGCTTGGATTGCAGCAGCAGCAGCGCTGGCCGGCTCGTCGTCTGCGATCGGCACCTGCGCAGCCGGGCCCGGGCTGGCGTCGACGGGCCTGAGATTTTGGCCTCCACGATTTGCGCCCCCCCTTGCGGCCCATAGCTGTGGCGAATTGCCTCTCGGATCGCCTCAAGCGCTTGTTGTTGCGCAGCACATCGGCCAGGGCAAAGAAGGCAGGTCGCTCTGTACCCGCCCGCCCCGTCTATGCCTCTCTGGCCCTCGATGCTTTGCACGTCAGGTGCTTGCGCGGATCGCCGCCGCCCGTGCTGGCTGGTCGCGCATCGCCACCTCTTCTGGGAGGGAAAAGGCTGGTTTGAGCAGCGAATGTTGCCGCCGGGCAGGCGACTTCGAGCAGATTCGAGCGGCCAAGAAATCCCATTGGTGGCAGCCACCAGGTGGGCCTGTGCACCAGGTGGCAGGAAGTGGATCGGGGTTGCGGCTGACGTGTCTCTGCTCGAGTCGTAGAGAAAGTGCCCTGGGGAGAGATCGGTGTGATCACCGGATGATTTTGATTCGCGTTCTTGTTTGGCTCGACGCTGCCGTCGGAAGCCGAGGCCATAGACGGAGGCGCGAAAGTCGCTTTCGGATGCAGAATGGCGTCCTGTTTCCACCGGGCAGCCGAAGAGGCGCGTGACGGCGTCGGTGATGCCGACCGTGAGCGCCGGGTGGAATCGGGGGGGCCAGGGCGTCGAAAGACCGCCCGTTGACCATTCGCTGAGGGTGAAGTCTTTTGAGGTGCTCCAGCCATAGCGGCCGCCGAATCAAGGCGCGGCAGGGGCCGGGCTTTTTTCGGCCCAGGCCTGCAAGCAGGGCCTGGCACATCGGCAGGAGGTGGTTCGCGCCGCTGCCGGGTTCGCTTGTCAGCCCGGATCGAGCACTGGCATCGCCCGAATCGATGGCGCAGGGCGGCGATCAGTGGCTGGTGTGGTCGAGCGGCGCGAACGGAGCACCTTCAGCAGCCGCCCACCGCTCGCCCGGCGGCGTTGGAGCGCTTCCACCGTTTCTGGGCGGTTCAGCGCCGGAGCCCATCAGCACCAGCACCGCTCGGCATCGGCGGCACCGACGTAATCCGACATTAGGCGCGGCCGGTTGAGGCAGCCAAAGGCGTCCATCACCTCCTTGAACGATCGGCGGGGCGGCGGGCGTGGAAGGGGTTGGGCGGCCTTCGCGGGCCTGGCAAGGCCACATCGGGTTCTGGCTGGTGCGCGGATCACCGGGTGTCGGGGGAGAGGCCGCGCCGGCGGGTGGGCGGCCCAGCTCCTGGGGGCACCAGGGCGTGCAGCACGGCGTCATCGATCAGCTCACCCGCTGGATCTCGTGGGAGGTGCCGGAAGCCGTCGAGAATGTGCAGGGAACGGGGGAGCGGGCGCGCAGCTGGGCGGCCAAGGTTGGGCGATCGCGCGAAGTCGCCCGCCTCCTGCACCGGCCCGGCAGAGCAGGGCGCAAAACCCTGCCGACGGGTGGCCATCACATCGCCCGTGGTTCACCGAAGATCGAGAGGGGCCTGGCCCGCAAGGCCCGTTGAGGCCACATGCAGCCACGGGTGGTCGGTAGTATGAGTTCACCGGCGATTTTGTAGAGGTTGGCAGCTCAGCAGCAAACCTGCGACGCGTGAAGGTGGGAGGCCAGCGTCCCCGCCTGCAGGGCACCATGCGCACCCGGCGCGCCGCCCTCGCTCTGTAGTCGATCACCTGCGGTGCCACGCTGCCCAGAGGTTCTGGTGGCGCCGGCTGCGGGCCCAGGTGCGTCGGCCCATTCGGCTCATCGGACGTTGCCGGGGTGATACGCTCTCGATTCGCCATCACCTCGTTTCGCGCGGTAAGCAACGCGGGCCAACCGCTTCGTTGCCCGGTCGGATGCTGGGCAGTGCGTGCTCATGGGCTGCACCGCTGAGGGCGAAGCCACGTGCCCCAGGCAGCTGATCGCCAAGGCGTGCCTTCGGGTCACGCGATAGGCCCAGGCTCCTGGCGCTGGACACTGCCACCGAATTTCCTACGCATGCCAGCAAAGCCCTCAGATCGCGGCTCAGCCGGGATTCGGAGGATCGACAGCGACGCCAGGGGGGTGGCCGTCTTCAATGGCGATCAGTTCACGGTAAGGCAGACACTCGCGGAGCTCGCAGAGTGTGCAGCGTTCCGGGGGTGGGACCGCCTTTCTTTTTGTTATAGGTCGCTGGTTCGTTTTCGCTCTCCAGGTTGCGAGGGCCTTACAGGAAACTGGGCAGCCCCCAGCAAGCTGGCCAGGGCCAGTCCGCACGTCATTGCCAAGGGATGCCGTTGGGGCCAGAGTGCTTCGATGGCCCGGGCCCTGCTGCAGGGCGTGCGGCGAGTTGCAGCAGCCAGGCGGTTCTGGAAGCAGCCCCCCGCCAGCAGCAGGCGCCGCTCGCCGGGAGTTGTCTGAATAGGGTTTCGGCCAGCGCTACCAGCAACCCGGCCAGTGCCTGGTGAAGGCCAGGCGATGGCAGCGGCACGGCACGCCGCTGGTCGCGGTCGGCGAGCAGGGGCAATGAGCAGGGGCTTGCCAGTTGAACTGTCAGGGGCAGTTGGATTGGCCGGAAGCCGGTGGTTTTCGGCTGGCGGGCCGATCGGCAGGGGTGTAGGGTCCGGCTTCGTTCGAATGCTGTGGCGCGCATCCCTTCCCGGCGGCGCCTCCAGACGCGGGCGGCCTGGCCTTCAAGCTGCAGATTCTGGATCAGGCCCAAGCAGGCGGGGCCACCGCATTCGAAGAGGCGGCCGATGCTGGAAGCAGAGCGGCGCATGCGGCGCCGCCGCGGCGCAACAGGGGCAAGCAGCACCCCGCTTTCTCCTCAGCACTGAAGGCGAATGAGTGCTGCGGGAGCTATCGCCGAGGCGGCTTGCTAGCAGCCCCAGGGCTCGCGGCGTGGTTCACGCGAAGGCCGGTGTGCCGCCGGGCAACGGAAACGGCCGCAGCTGCGCGCCAGCGCTGGAAGCGCCGGTTGGCCCGGTGCGGCCTCAGGCGCCAGGCCACTTCATCCGCCCAGAGGCTGCCGTCGCCGCCGTGCCAGCGTCCATCCAGGCCACCCCCAGCAGCTCTGGTGGGACGAGGACCGTGCTCGGCCGCCACTTGCCAGGCAAATGGCGTGGTGATGCTGCACCGGCAGTAGTGGCACGCCTGCTGCCGCCGCCAGTTCCCACCGATTCGACGCGAGGACGTAGGCGGGGTGGGCCATCGACCACAAAGCGCGGGGGCGTGAGCCGAGGCGCTCAAGGCGCTTTTTTTTAACTTTGAGGACTCGCGCAGGCGGCAGCTCCAGACGCGAGCTGTTCGAGGTCGCCCAGGTGGGGCCGAAGCCAGGCGCGACCGCCGGGGAGCGATCGCCAGGCTGCCCTTGAGCTGGCGCCCATGGCGACCACACCGGGGCAGCGCATCCGGTGGGCAGCAGGGCGGAGTAGATCGAGCGTGGTAGGGGGCTGTTGCCGCGCGGCGTGGCGCGCCGCAGCGGCCGCCCGGCCGCAGCTTTGCACCACGCTGTCTTCGACGGGCCGCGTGGCGATGGGCGGTTCGTTGACCAAAAAACCATCGGCGTCGTTCCCCAGGCTCCGCCTCCACCCGTTCGGGATCGGTCGCACGAGCGGTTCACCGGAAAGCGGTTGGCCGCTGGTTGGCGACCAGCCGCCACGCCCAGTTCCCGCGAGCAGCAGGGCGTGACGGGCTGGCGGCAGCTCACCCCAGCCCAGGGGTTGCCGGGGCCACGTTGCGGCGATGGCGGCATCGCTCCGCGGCCTGCGCCGCAGTCACAGATCGGCGCCGCCGGGGAGGTGAGCCAGCGCTTCTTCCTCGGGGCTCGACGCAGTGGCCCGTACCCAAGCAGGATCTGGCGCCAGCAGCGCAAAAGGCTTTCTCGGGTCGACCCTTGCGCCGCCGCAGCTCAGCCACCGACCGCTTCCAATCCGGCCAGGCCATTAGCAACTGTGGAACCGTCCGACCCCCAGCAACGCCACGATCTGCCCCGCCGCAATTGCGACTTTAACCGCCGCCGTCAGTCAGAGGCTGAGCAGGCCAGTGCTCAGCGGTGATCCGCTCTAGCCGCGGCTCGCGGCCGCCCACCAGCTCAGGCGGGGCCGCAAGCGGGCAGCCGTGGTCTGCGGCGTGAAAGCGGCGGGTTGCGGGATCGGTTGTATTCACCCGCGCAGGCAGCGCAGAGGAAAAGGAGGCCAGCGGACGTTGTGGCGCCGCTCGAACGCAGGGCCCGCAGGGATGCTTGAAGCGGGGGCCCGCAGTGGGGCGCAGCTGGTGGAAGGCATAGCGCAGCGGCGCTGAAGGGATCGACCAAGCTCCGCCAGGCAGTTGGCGCAGGGGGCCAGATCGGGCGGCACCAGAGCGGTGGGACTTTGACGCGGCTTGACCGGAGGGCGCCGACTGGAAGCACTGATCTGGCCAGAGCCAGGCTGGCAACCACTGCTGGCTCCAGGTCGATCGAGGCGGCTGTTGGGGAAGACCGCTCCAGATCGAGGCGCGCCGAGAAAGGATGCGAGTGCCGCTTCCTCCCCTCTCAGCTCCAGGCAGACACCGGATGGGTTTCGCCCGCCAAACGCCAGGGAGCTGGCCAGGCGGTGCACGAACCGGGATCAGGAAGGCCCACCCCCTGACAGCCCTTCGACCTCAAGGGCCGCAGGCGCCGCTGCCCGGCGGGGGTCATTGCCGCTGGTGCTGAGCAGTGCATGCAGGGCGTCAGGGCCCGACGCCACTGCGGGCGCGAGACTTCGAAGTGAATCCGGCGCTGCGTTGCCAACCGTGCCAGGTGGCCGTGTGGCCGCGGGCGTGATCGAAGCCCACCGCTTCGGCCGATATCGACCTTCGTTGATCACCTCACCACATCGGCGGATATGAACAGGGCCGGGTATTTGAGCGGTTTATCTTGCCCCTTCCGTGTGACGAGAGCAGCACCAGCCGCAGCTGCTCGCACATACATGGGCCAGACCAGATTAGCCGACGTTCTCGATCAGCAGCAGCCTCCATTGCCCTGGGCTCGAGTTGATCAAAGGCCCGCCCCACCATCGCCGCCTCCAGATGAAGAGATTCACCGGTCGATCTGCACGTCCCGGCGCCGGCGGCCGCAGACGCAATGGCGTCGTTGTCGCGTGGCCAGATCACCACGATCACCCCCCACGGGCCGGGACGCCACGGGCGGGCGAGCCTGCGTCCAGCAGCGCGGTTATTCCCGGACCCTGGTGCTGAGAGCCCCATTCAGCCCAGCAGCCCGGCGCAGGCCGAAGCGCTCGCCGTTGCGTTCCGCCGCTGCGTCGTTGGTGGCCAGCAGTGTGCGGAGCTGGACGGTCGCGGGTGGGCTGTCCGCAGGAGCAGTGGGAGCACATGGCGCGGTGGGAGCAGTGCTTCCAGTGTGGACCAGAGTAGGGAGTGGCGGCTAACGATCTTGATTTTTGGTCGTTCGGCAAACGAGGTGCTGAGAGAAACAGGCGAGAGGAGATTGTGGAGTTCTTGGGGACAACCGACTACGCCAAAGATGAAACGCATTCCCCCGGATTAAGCCTTCGCCGTGGTCGCTTCAAGCCGGATTTGGCATGCTGCGACCGCATAGGGGCAAAACTACACCGTAATACGCTTCAAGATTTCTCACGGGACACCGGTGTGGGAAAATGGGGGCTTAGGCCCGATGAAGTCGTGGAGAGGTCTTTGAGATCCTGGCCGACGTGTACAAACGGTGTCGTCTCGATTGCTTTCAGCGATGCGGAGCGAGGTCGAATCGAGCCACGCCGCTCTTGAAGGATCTGCAACTAGAATCCAGGGTGAAACTCTTACGAAAGGAACGCCAAGGCGCGAAGTCTCTGTATCGATAATATGGGGGGACAGCTGTTTCCGTTTCGCCTCAAACTTCGGGCAGCAGTACGGCTCTTCGCAGAGGATATATTTATGCTCACCATCTGAAACCTTCTCGCTGAGCTTGGTATCGAGTATGAAGTTGATCCAGAGAAGGAATCTGCGGCTGTGATGGTGGGTTGCGAACACGACTTGAGACGGACGTTCGCTTCGCTTACGCGCTAATGTCAAGTTCAAGGATCGACAAACCTAAAGCAGAAGTTACTTCGCCGATATCAGGCATGTCAGGTCTTTATTTACTACTTTCTGCGCTGCTACACGAGGCCATGCAAGCAATAAAGCAGTAGATCAGTCGGGAAAAACAGCAAAAACTGGACGCTTCCTGCCCTGTTTCTATATGGCTAAAGCCACCCAGATTCGGGTTTTTTGACTGAGGCCAGGCCAGGCCAGAGGTCGGGATCGCGATTTTGTATTCGATACTAACAGTGGTATGCGGGAACCCGCAAAGATGCGTATCGTGCGGAGGGTATTTCAGGAAAACCCTGGACAGACAGGGTTTCTTGGCCATGTTTTGCCAGCTGGCATCCCGGCTTTATTCTTCTAATAGATGCATGAGTGGGGGATTTTATTGCGGATCCGCCCAATTAGCGTTATGTGTTCATGAGATGGTTCGCCACTAGCATTACGTATCTTGGTCAAGGGACTTCGCATCCTCAATCTTCACTTTTACACCTTGTAGTGGCATGGGCAACCATTCTTAGGACCTTGAATTCGGCGATGGCGCGATAAGACATGAACCTAGAACAAGGACTTGCCATTCTTCTGTATAAAGCGATGGGAAATTTCCCCAGCTCACTGTGCATTGAGTTTTGGTAGTCATGGTTTGCCCCAAAATCAGAAGATCGTCAGCTCTTCGCTCGAAGACCAATTTCAAAGCAAGACGCTTCACCCGTCGCGCCGATTCTTACCAACAGCGTACGCTTGGCGATAGGCGCAGAAGCGCTTTCTGCCATCTCATGAAACGGTATTTGCGGAACGATAACCAAGTGTGCAAGATGAACATGACGTATCCATGCCTCTTTTGTCTATTCACTTGCCGCAGACGCTAAAAGGAAGCCGGCAGTTTCTTTCGGGGAAAGGCGCGGTCCGTGTGGTCCCTTCATTTCCGTCACTGCCGAACAAGCCATCGCGATGATTGCTGTCACTGCGCATGGAGCATGCAGCAGTTGATCGGCGCCATCTCAAACGTTCATGCGCCGAATTTCGCATCTTGAATCGTCTGAATCTACTGGCCTCCATCAGCCAAACTCCTCTCAGCGTATCGGCGGCTGCTTGCCGACGACCGCTCTCCACGGAAACGGCGTCATCCCTATCTGGGGTGTTTGCCAGCGATGAATCTTTTCCAAAACCATACCGATGCTGGTGTCCGTGTGGATCCCGTAGTCTAGCCGCGATTCTCCGCATCGAGATTGAGCGAGAGTCGGAAAGCAGAAGATTGGAAACGACAATTTTGGAGTGCCTTCCATGACAAACGGGCTGGAAGCGGTCTATTTGGTTTTCCGATGCGGTCAGGGGAATCCCCGCGCGGGCCATGCGAGGGCCCTGAGTGACTGTCGCTTCTGCGCCCAGAGCGATACCTACCATTGCGGTTTGCCCACCGGCTCGGGACTTGGGCACATTAGCCTCGAAAACAGCGCCTACAAGTGCGATCGGGTGGAGCATTGCGCTGCGAAAGAAAACTTCACTTCAGCAAAAAGCGTTCACGTGCGCGAACAGCGCAGGCTCCGCTTGGGAGAATCCGTCGCCCGCCGCCAAACAAAGGCCGTCACGCTGTACGATGATTTCAGCTACCTCTATCGATTGCGTTCTCGGCGGAGCTCAATGTGTTCGACAGTTCAACGGCAACCTGCGTGATCGAACACCAGGCCGGAAGCAGCCTCACGGCCGGGCTTGCCGCATCCTGGAGGGAACTAAAACACAACCGCCTCACCGCAGCGTGCAAAATCAGGCGCGCCTTTGCCGGACTTTTCCATTACTTTGGATGTTGCTTGCGGAGGTCGTCAAACGCGTGCAAAGCCGCTGCCGATTCGACGATGGAAAGCTGAAAGACGTACTGGTATCCCTTGGGCAATGGGCAAGTTTTTCAGGAAGTCAAGAATTTCCGATGCGGAGAAAAGAAGGCCCAAGAGCAAGAACAATTTTTGGCCTGGAGATCGCCGGAAGGCCTTACATCGGAGAACTGGGAGATGTTCAGGGAAGCCGTCTATGCCAAGCTCGACACCATTGTCCAGAGTTTCGGCCGCTGGTCGAGTGTATCCATATTCCATTATCCGGCCGATATTTAAACGAACCACCAAGAATCCGTCACGCAAGAGCTGCTCAATCGATTATTGCAACTATCACAACCATCGCGTTATTGGACCGGCTTAAGAAGAACAAAACGCCATGGAGTGCTGACCGCGAAAAACGCAAGTGAAAGACGTGGATTTCCATCCTGTTTCGGACATTCTTGGTGAGAAGATCCAAGAATTACTTCTTGCTTCGTAGACAAGAAGCAGCTTTTTCAAACCGACGATCTTTTTTGGCTATCGTTGATGGCCTTCTTCAGTCCTAATTGCCTTATTTTTTTGGCCGTTGAAAAGTGTATGTAAAACACTTTCGATAAGCTCATGAAGGATTGCCCAGACTTCCTTGATTTTCGTCCCACGCAGACCGTATTGCCCCTCAGACTTTACCAGCTTTAGGGGGATTACGAGCCGAGCCACCCACAGATGTTCAAGGCGATCTTTCAATCGCAGAGTTTAAAGAGCGAGCAACCGCGAAATTTCGGAGGAAGTTTGAGGTACGACACGTGGTTCGGGTTCATTTTCACTCCAAAGAGCCTGTCGAGATTGTGTTGCCCCGAATCACGGCATATGTTCACCCAGGCATGTCCACAACCTTACCTAGCGCTCGATAAGTCACTGTTGCCCAAAAGTGCGGCGGCACGGCAGAAGACGGACCGCTGACTTCGTGAAAGAGGCACAAAGGCGATCCACGGCGACCTGGTTACGGCTACGACAAGACCATTACGTCAACTCACAAGAACGGCTGTCACGTCAGCCTGCCAAGAAAACACGGCGACTTTCACATCGCTCCCTGCAAGCACACTAGTGGCGGCAAGCAGGGATGTTCCGGAGGCGCCCGGCTCGAACGGAATGAGAGTAGTCGCTATGAGCCAAGGGGGAATTATCGCGCAAGGCGATCGTCATCCACGGCGACCCGGTACTCCGTACCGATAAGGTGAGTACACGGGATATCAGAAAACCCGGGCGTGGACAGGATCACCTGCGAGATAAGTAAGCACGGGGATTTTCAAAAGTCACCCTCAATTCATCTGAGCAAGACCAAACCGCAAGGGGTGTCCGAAGTTTGCAAGGTGCGGGCAAGGCCCGAAAAACGACCGAGCCAGTTCGTTGCAGGGGCTCGTGTTATTCACGCCGACGATACGATTACAGCCCTTGTGATAAGTACGCGCAACAAAGCTGCCGGTCGAAATCTTTGTTCCGACCCACGGCGCTTTTGAGCAAGAGGCCAAGATCCCACCTACACGGGACAACGGGCTGCCCGGACTGTGCTGGGCGTCGCTCCTCGCACCACCGAGACATTCATCACCGAGGCACGCGAGCGTCTGGGCGGACAAGTACTACTAACGGCGTAAGGTGACTGTACGTTGTCCAACAGATGAGAAGTCATCATCCACCTGCGCGATCACGGGGATTCATGCAAACGAGCCGCACTCACAGTACTGATAAGAGTTACGATGGGCTGCTTCAGAATGCCACGGACGGGGGAAAATGACTTATGGCCACCTCATTTGAGGACAGCACCTAGAAGCAACGACGGCAAATTTGATTTCCGAGTTGCTTTTTGATCATCTATCGACGTCAAGAGATCACAATCTCATCTGCCCTATTCAGTGGTCGATTCCGCCAGACAGCCAAGAAACATCTGCGGTCCGGGTTGCCCCCGATTGCGGCGTTTCCCGCAGGCTACGATCCGAGGAATTCATCGAGAAAGCACGAGGTGTCCACGCGATCTTTACGGAGTTAGCAGGCCGCTACGAGGTATCTCCGTTGCCAATGGACAATGTCGAAATTCCATTTGCGTAACCACCGGTCCGTTTCACCAAACGAGCCTCCCATCACTTCGGAAGGCAAAGGAAAGTGGAGCATGTCCTGATCTGCCGCCAGTTCTCGCGGGCGAGTTCCGGGTCGAGCAGCGTGCTGAAGGCGCTTAGGCGTTGCGGTTTGAGCAACAGAAGCGATTCCCCGATTGCCGGAAACAGTTAACGAGCTTGCCCTTTGACTTCTTCGTGGGAGAACCGTTGGGCGTCATCGAAATTCCCGGCGCGCAGCAACAACTTTTGGGCCGGTTGACTTTGGAACGGGGGAGTCCGATCCTCGCCCCACGCAGGCAAACGCGATTCAGCATCAAGGCAGCGTTTACTTGCCGAGAGAAGCGGAATTCCCCGGTGCTCATCGTGAGGTTTGACGAGATTGACGACGTGAAGGCAATCGTCAAAAAGATTTGTCGCTCACTTCGTGCTAGTGCCATCCGCAGGGGAGCGGCGGATTGCTGGAGCCACTTCTCGGCCGACTCCTTGACGCTCGACGATTTCACCCGGGGTGGCTTTAGAGTGACATAGGACCACCTCGCTCCGATCGCAACGTAGCTAAAACGCCTGCGGCCTGTTGCCGCTCTGGGTCCGAAGCGGCGCCGTTGGCATGTTTTTCGTTATGAACGTTCGTATTCCAAAATCGGCACATAACAATTGCTAAACGCTCCGACCCCGAATACCGCGGCACCGAGTATCACCAAACATAGTTATATCATGGGGGTTGAAGCCGCGTTGTATTTTCGGGCGGCGTTGGCCATGCGTTAAGGAGGACTCTGGAAGCAACCGAGCCCACTGAGGTGCGTTCCTGGGTGTTTTCTGGACCAGGTCCCATCGTTAACCTTGAGCGGTGGCACCGCCCCTTGAAGGGGCTCCTACCGATGAGCAAACGCCGTACCCACAGCCAGAATCAAGTCAAGGTCGCCATGGAAGCGATCAGTGCGCGGACGGCACTCCAGGAGTCCGCGCAGACCACGCGGTGCACCACGATACAGGTGAGGCCACTGGAAGAAGCAGGCTCCTGGAAGGAGCCAGTGAGCTTTCTCGCCAAGGGCAAAAAAGGCTTCAAGGCAAGACGAGAAGCCAGGCAGAGAAGGCGAACTGTTCAGCAGATTGGCAAGTCCAGATGACTGGAGTGGGCTTAAAAAAAAAAAAGTCACAGCTGCTCTGTATGCCCGTGAATTGCGAAAGCTGTCGATCACGAACCAACGAGAAATCGACGATCAGCCGTTCAGTGCGAGCTTCCTGGTGGGCTGCCCATATCCACGCTGTACTACAAGCCCATCCCTGGTGCCTGATCCACCCTG
>Ga0163217_1025556_pt1 | contig 12774 bp, 25 predicted proteins | sample SynspAceP_FD_185933 | JGI IMG/M metagenome (GOLD analysis project Ga0163217, IMG submission 185933) | Saline lake microbial communities from Ace Lake in Antarctica - Synechococcus sp. Ace-P (PacBio error correction) | ecosystem: Environmental > Aquatic > Non-marine Saline and Alkaline > Saline ... | reverse complement strand
TATAACGCTAAATTACCCAGTAGTGTAAATATTGCCGGGGGTTCTTCTTTTTTTGTACCTTTGTGGGAGTTTATTAGTAGTTCATAAATAGGTCAAATTGGGAGAAGCCATGCGTATATGCCGTAAAGGGGTCAGCTTTAATGTCTTTATGCGATTCGGGAAGGCTGTTCCAGACTGTTCATGTAATTTGGTGGTATACGATTGTACAATGATAATATTTGTAAAGTCGGTACCGGATGTGATGCACGATTTAGCATATTTAAGACAAAGGATGGGAAATAGTGATTAAGGGGATTTATCGTTTGGCGTATCATTGGATCCCGTCGAAAGCATCGTTGGAATGGCAAAAACATGGATTACTGAGTGGAAGGGCGGATCAGAGATGATTTAAATACTATGTATGTTTAACATGGAAACAGTATGAGCGGATTTGGGGCTTCGTTGCGTGAAAGATTTTGGCGTATGTCTATCAGTATTTAAAGCATGGCATATACTTTAGGAGATATTTTGTGGTGTTTTTTGTGTGGCGCTTCGAGCATTATGACGTCTATGTAATATTAACGTAGAGTACAGGATCGAAGGTTGCATTTATGGTTGGGTTAATGCTTATGGATATGAAGGCGGATTATTCCAGGTAACTGGGATGTGGTGGGTGCGTTTTTTTACTAGGTGGATTTGAATGGTGGCCTGGTGGGACTGGGCGGACTGGCAAGTATGGTCGACGGGGAGCCTTAATGCAGTGTTGCGCGGTGGTTGATGATTCCTTTAGAGATTGTTGTAAGGGGGTGTAATATAGAAATGTTTATGTCTTGACTGTTGAGATTGAGTTAGCCCTAGATATGAAATTGGCCGGGTGCAGGAATGAAGAATTGATGCTTTGCTCCTAATTTAGGGTTGTAAAAGGCGGTGTGTGTTTTTTGTTGTTGTATGCGTGTGGATGAGTTCTGTTGTTATAGTAGGGGATTCGTTTGTCTTTGGATTGTTTGGGTGATTGATCATTTGAATTGTTGTTGGGTTGAGAAGCAGTTTTAGTGTTGATGAAGGTGACGCGTGTTGGAAGAGGTGAGTAAGGCACACGATTAAGTATGTGTTGTGGGGTATGAGTTAGGGTATTTGGCGGGATAGGTAGGGTGCTGGGTGCCGTGAGATGTGTTGTTTGTGTGATTAAATACGTTTTTTTGGTTGTTTGGTTAGAGTTTTTTATTGTTTTTATTTGGTGGTTTGTGTGAGTAGTGTAACTTGAGTGGTGTGTCATATATTGTTGTGGCGTTTGTTTTGTGAGAAATTTTGCATTTATCTTTTGGTGGGTGGTATTGGGGTTTTCTGGATTGGTTTAAGTTGAATTTTTGTGGGATTGGTCCATGAGGGAACCGTTAGAAGAATTGTGTTGATTGGGGGATCTTTATTTACTTTTTATGGAGTCATTAGGGGGTTAATGTTTGGTGTGGTGTTGTAGGGGTTTACCTGTTCTGTTGAAAGGTCTATTGTGTAGTTTGTTTGTTGTGGGGGTAGTATGCTTTTTTTATCGTTTTGTGGGTGCATGGGATTTTTTATTGGCATGTTTTGTGAACGCTTTGTGATATTTGGGGCACCTAATTTTAGTGATTGTGATTCTGGTAGTTTTTTTGTATCCTTGGGAAGAAGTTCTTTGCTTAATGGCTGGATGATTTAGATGGTTGGTGTTTGAAGTATATATTAGTGTATTCAGTGCTGTGGGTTGTGGGTTTGGGGGATAGTTTGGTTGGTGGGTTGTTGTTGTTGATTCCGTTTAAGTGGTGGTGGACGTTGTAAGTAGTTGTTGAGATTAGTTGTATCTGCTTAGGGCGTTTGGTTTTATGATTTTAGATTGGTTTGTTAGAACTGAGTTGTGTTTTTGTTGTTTTTTTGTTAATTTTTTGTGTTTTTTCTTCAGGTATTTGTTGAGTATGGTTGTTATGTGGCTTGGTAAATTCGTAGTTAATTATGGGGTTATGAATTGATGGGCGGAAGGTGGTTTGTTTAGCTTGTGGTATAGGGGGTGAGCATTAGCAGTTTTATTTGCCGTTAGGGGGAGTTCCTTTTGATAATTGCCTATCTGGCAGGCTTGCGGAGAGATTACGTGGGGTGGGTGATTTAGGGTGTTTTCATAGTGTTATAGGCGCTTGGGTGTTATTGGCTTTATGGTTTGAGGGTTGCGAGCATGTGGCCTTGCGGCGCCATGTTAGTTGGAAGATATTTTGGATAATTGTAGTGTTCCGTTGTGTTTTGTATGCACCGGTGTTAGGGTCGTTCGAGTTACATGCTGAGCCAGTCAATTGGAAATGGAAGGCGTTGGTCCCATGGCCAAGTGAGGAGCATGGTGTTTGCTTTTGTTGATGTAATTATATGTGAATAAATGGCGGAAAGGATTTATGGAATACGGGTTTAAATGTAGATAGGATTTGTTCGGAAAAAGCATTACAACTGGTAGATGTGAGGCCAGGATTCTTCAGGTGGGATCTAATGGAGGTTCAAATTTAAGGGTATTGTTGTTGTAGTTGTAGCTTAGCGGTCCGAATTGGGTTGACTCTGAGCCGTGTTTTAGTATTGTGATTTGTTGGACAAGTTTTGTTTTATTGAAAGATTATAGTGCAATGCTGGCCTTCATAACATTCATTTTCAACAACGTAAGTGCTACTGTCGTTACTTATGCCCATGGGATTGTCACGTTACTGTTGATGGTCGGTTGTTTACCTGTGGTGTTGTGATCTGTGCCCTGTTTGATGTGTCTTTATTCGGTTTGAATTGTTATTTTTTTCCTCTGTAGAGATTTTGTGAGTATTGGTTTGATTTAGTGATAAAGCACGTTTCGTATGGTGAATTTTGAGGTCTTAATGAGCATAAGATTAGAGTTGGTTAATGAGATAGATCTTTGAGAGGCGGAATATGGGCTTAGTTCAGCGTTATGCACTGCGGATGAATTGTTAATGCGGTTTTAAGTTTGGTGTTGCGTTATTTGCGGGTTGGGTTTAGGGAGCACGGTTGGTTGCCGCTTGGAATGCCGGCGTGAATCAAGATTGCGGTGGAGTTGGGACGAGTTAGGTGGAATTAACGGTGACCATTGGGTGACTTTTTTTCCGTTTTGACAGGTTTCTCAAGCATTACGGTAGTTTTGGTTTTAAGAAGGTTATTGAAGGTTATTCTGTTGCTAGAAGGTGATTGGATTTGGGTCGCTTGCTGCTACTCGGTATGTTAGGTTTTATGGTTTTTTATAGTTTGGTGGGGAGGAGAGATGGGCATTAGTGGCAAGTTACCTATAGGTTGGGGTGTAATTTAGTAGGTAGTAGGCTCAACTTTTTTTTTGCTTGAAGTTGCTCGAGCCTGTTGGTGTTTCTTTTTTGTTGTGTGGCCGAACGATTGTGGTGGCGGCAGTTTATTTGTTGTCTATGGCAGTGTCAGCGCTTTGATTTGCCAGAAAGGTGATTGAAAACGTGGGTTATTGTCGTGTATGTTATAGGAGCAAGTTTGGGATTGTCAGCGTTGAATAGGGCTTTAAATGCCTTTTGAATGTTTCCATTAAAGATTTTAGATGAGTTAAATATATTATAATATGATTATTAATAGTGTTCTGAATAAGGGCGTTTTCATTGATGCTTGTTTTTTGATTTTGTGAAAATTATTGAGAGTAGTTCGTAAAAATTAATGATAGGAGGGGTGGTATGGAACAGTTTCTTAGTATGTAAATATCTTTTATTTTGAGTTGCGTATATTTTTTATGCAGAATGGTTGCTTTGGTTATAGGATCGATCATCAAATTTTGACGAGTCATTTTGTTGTAGTCCGTTTAATCTTCTTTTTTTATACGAGAAGAATTGCATTTTTTTTCTCTAGTGTTTTGTGAGAGGATTTTTTTTGTAATTTAAGAGAGTTGTTGGATTATTAAGAGTGATGCTTGTTGGAGAATTTTTGAATTGATGGGTGGTTCTTATCAGTCTGGTAAACGTTGGATTCGCATGGCGTATGAAGTTATTTTAGGAGTGAGTGGGTCCCTGTGCTCCTTTATTTTCTATATTTTTAGTATGTTGTTTCAATATTTTAACCGAAAAGGTGAAAATAAGATAGGGATTCTATTTGACGCTTTCAGGAAGATAATTATAAATGATTTAGTTATTATTTTATCATTTATTTATGGCGGGTTCGATAGGGTGGCATTTTAAGGTGGTAGTTCAGTTGAACATGTTTTATTTGTGTAGGCGTTGAGGTAGGGTCGGATATTCAGGTTAACATGGTTTGTGCAATAATGTTCGCGTTTGTAGGTTGCGCGTGTATAATAAAAGTGGGCTAGCTTATTGTTGTGCTCTTTTGCTTGAAGGAGATGAGCCATAACTATGTTGGTTGGTCCGAGGCAGATTCTGTGGTAGAGTAAGACAAAAAGGTTTGGCTATACTTGACTTATTGAGAAACGTTGCTTGTGTACTTTGGAGTTTGTGAATGGTGGGTGTTTCTGTGTAGGGAGCGGATAGAGCATAGGGGTAAGCTTATGTTGGGGTGGGATGGTGAGCGCAATGGGGATAATCCCAATGACCTTTAGAGTCGTAATGATGTTAACTTCCTTTTAACCTCAACTGGTGGTAGTTGAGTATGTGATATGGGAAAAAGTTACCATGGTCGGTGTTATCGCTAACTGTTCGCCACGGGCACGGCATCTGTTTTGTTCATGGGCGGGTTCAAGGTTTTCTAACCCGTTGTGTTTAGCGCTTAAGGGGTGAGTAACGTGTACTGCGTTGGATTTGGGGCCTAGTTTTCTAGTTTCGCTTTGTGGGTTTAGAGCGTTTGATAATGAATATTGCGGGCTTGTGAATAGAGTACCGTTTCGGCGATTTGACCCCTTTATATGGTTGTGCTTCATTTAGGTGATTAAAATGTGTTCTAAGCGATTTGTGGTCTTTTTATAAGTGAAAGTTTATATGATTATCGTTGTACGGAATTATTGGGTTTAAATACTCGATGGAGATGGCGGATCAGATTTCGCTGAGCTGGGTTTGAGAAGTAGTAATAGTGCGGGACATTTGGCGTGGGGTTGAAGTAAGGGTTTGCGTTGGGTGTGTTTGGTTAATGTTTTTATGGGAGGGGTAGCATTGGTTGGGGAGGCTGTAGTGGATGTTGCCAATTCAGGCCAAACTGGTTTGCCTGGTTAGATGCCAGGTAGATGAGCGTGTGGTTGGATGGTATACCCGCAATTTTGTTATGGCGCAGTAAGGTTGCGGATAGGGCAAAGTATTACGTTTAGTGGACCCGTTTATGATATGGCGGTGAGGAGTGGGTGGTGTTGCGTCAGGTTGTTGGCGGGGTTTGTTTTAGGCGTTTTTTGTGATGGATTTGCCTCTTTTCCGGTTTTAGTGGTAATGTGTTTTCGTTGGGCTTTATGTGTTCTAGAGTATAGTTAGCATTAAATAAGGAGGAGGCATGGGTGGCTTTGTAGTTGATTGGATCAAGTGATTGGCCGGAATTTTGGGATTCCAGGGATTGTAGTCGTATTGTCCGCTGACGTGTTGTGTATCGAGTACCAGGCGGAGAGTAAATATGTTTCGATATTCAATTGAATGAGTGTGGGTTGGCAATGTGCGCGCCTTTGAAAAGATTTAAGGTTTGTGACGAGAGGCTTGATGCTGAGGTGAGGTGTTTGATGAGAGTTGTTTTATTATATGCCTCCCGTGAGGTATTGGTCTGGCGTAGCCGGCTTTGGGCAGGTTGCGTTGGTTCAAGGAGTCTGATGGCGTGGGATTTTGTTATTGATTGGGTTGTGCTGTTATGTGTTGTTGGTATTGGGCTGGTATCGAGAGCCGTTGCGGCATTGAGTGTTATTTTTGATTTTAGACGAGATATTGGTGCGGGCGCGTTGAAATGACTTTATGGAGGCTTTTGAACGAGTTAGTTTTACTGGTAATTGGTTGATTGTTAAAGAGACTAAATGTATTGTAAAAGAAGGTGAAATGTGCTTGTTTTTAGAAAACTTTTTATATATTATAAGAGGGTTTGGTGTGGAGTATTGGTGGGAGCGGATTTTTTTTTGTAAGCCGGGCTATTTTATTTAGTTAGAATGGTTCCCGAGCTTTTTATAGGAGAATTGTCCTTAATGTGTGGGCTGAACGTGACGGGAGGGGGTGTGTTCGTTGTGATGTCGGAATGAAGTGGGTTGAATAGTATTGTGTTTATTGGGGCCTTACTGTGGTGTCGTTTATATTTGGTTTGGTGAATTTTTGGGAGATGTTGGGTTTTCTGTGCTTTGGGTATAATGGAATTACTGCCGTATGATATGTGGCGTGAAGTGTTAGGGTGGGGTGTTGGCGGGTTTTCGGTGTTAGGATTGTTTGATGAGATGGCAGAAATGGTGGGGGGATCAGGTTAAATGGATTGGTGATACTATTGGGCGTTAGAGTGTGGGAAGTGTTAGTGGTTTGGTTTTGGATGGGTGGAAATTTGCGACGGCGTTTAATTTGGTGGTTTAATGATGGTACGTTTTTTTATTGATGGGGTATGGAAGATTGTCGGAGATAGGCGGTGTGTTGTTTTGGTCTTTTTTGCGTTATGGGGACGTTTTGCGGATTGATCAGTTTTGGAATTTGGCGAGGGGGATTTTGGCTACGAGAGTATGGCGATTGGTTTGTGGTAGGGATGATATGATGGGCGGGGCCATGATGTTATTGGTATGGAACTCGGATGTTTTGATATATGTGGTTAACGAATTTAATATTAGTAATCTTAGCGGTGCAATGTAGTTTTTTTTGGGGGGTATTGTGAGTTTTTTTCTGTTTTGGATATTGGTTTTTGTTATTTGTGTTTGGGCATGTTTTCTGTGTTTTGGTGGTGTGTTGGGCGTATTTGCTATTTATGGTCTATGATGAGGAACTTTGTGGCGTATCCGTTTTTTGTGGTTTTGTTTTAATTGTTACGGGGTGGCGGTGATTGTTTTGATGTTTTTTATGGCTTGGTTGTTGGGTGGTTGTTTGTATGGTGACCATGTTTGTTTTATGGTTATAATTTTGTGTGGTGGAGGTGTTTTTAGGGTTAGCGTGTGTTGGCGTATTTTAGTGTGGCGTCAGTGGTTTCGGGGGTGGGTTAGAGTCTAAAATATATAAAGGATCGGCGTTTACAGGTCCTTTTTGTTGTTGAGGGGTGTTTATTGTGGGGTTATGATATTGTGTTTGTTGGTTTTTTGGTTGTCTTTTTGCTTTGTTTAGGTGTGTCTTTTGCTGGGGTTTATTGGGTGATTTTCTTTGGTGTATGGGTTTGAGGGTTTTTTTTGATTGCGTGTGCGTTTTTTTCTTATGGCCCTGTTTTTAGGGGATTTGTAGATTTTTCGTTGTGGGGTGTATTTTGGTTGTTGAGGCGGTTGTTGTCGATGGTGAGTGTGTTGTTTGTGGCGGTTTGTGTCAGTTTGACGTGGTATGGTAAGGTTTGCCTATTAGTATGAGTTCGGGTATATTTTTGGGTGGCTGATTGGAGGTGGAGTGGGTTTTTTGGTTTTTCTGTGTTTTGATTTGTAAGGCCTATTGGTAGTTTTGTTGGGGTGTTTTTGGGTTATGGGCTTAGTTGTTATTGTCCGATTAATGTGATGGTATTGGTTTGGGAGGACGGCATTCAGCGGGAGATTGTGGTGAAAGGTTGTAATGCCATTTTGCTGTTTTTTATGTTATTGAGGATTTGCATTTAGGCAGGGCGCGGATGTGGGAGGGTTTGCTTACTTGTTTTCTTGTTTTCCAGCGTTGGTGTGGATTTTATATTTTTTGTTGTCAGTGTATCTTATTGTGTGTTGTTTGGGGCGTTGTGCTGTGAGTTGTTTTTGGGACTGGTGGTCGTAAATTGGATTGGTGACGCCGGATTTAGGCTTATAGTTTTTTGTCTTTTTGTGGTTTTTTATTAGGTGTTGGGTTGGATTGTGGCTTATTTGTCTGTGTGGTTATTTTCGATTGTTATTGATGTTTGAATTTAGGTTTTGGTTGGTTGTTTGTTGTGGTGGTTAGATTTTGCGTTGTCAGATAGGTGGTTTGTGTGAGGTTGGAGTGCTAAGGATTTTTAGGTTGATATTTTATTGGTGATGTTTGGTTGTGTGTGGTTTTTCTTTGGTTTTTAGTGCTTTGAGTAGAGTTGTGCAGTGCGAGTTTGATCGAGTTGTTGGAGGGTTTTGGGGTGTTTTGGTTTGAATTGTGAATATTTGTGTGGTTTTTGTTGTTTTGCTTGTTATTTGTGTTTTGTGGGTTATCGGTAGGGTAAGTTTCGCTTTAGGATGAGTAGTTTGATGGCTGGTTTTAGTTTGGAGTTAATGTTTTTGGGCGTGTTCAAGAGTAGTAGAGGTTTTTTTTGTGTGTGGGTGTGTGTTGTATCTTGAGGGTTATTGGGTTTTTTTTTGGGGTGAGGGGTATCGTTTTGTTCGTTTGTGCTTGATAATGAGTGTTTAGGTGGGTGCATTGTTTGAGTTTTATGGTGGTTGTGTTTGTTGTGTTATTCTTTTTGTAGTTGTTCATGAATTTTGGATTTTGAATTTGGAGTTTTTAAGGTGTATGGTGTTGGGGCTTTTTCAGAGTATTGTGGAAGTTTTTGGGCTGGTAGTGAGGGTGGAATTGAGGCAAAGGGGTTGGTTTTTGGTTGGGTTGGGGTGGTGAAGGGGTTTGGTAGTCGGGGGTTTGCTCCAGAAGTTCTTTTTTTTTGTTGTTGTTGTGGGAATTGTTTCTGTTGTGTGAAATGAGTTGCGGTACATGTATAGCTGTGAGTTCCGTTCTGCGTCACATTTACGGGATTTTAAGCAAAGACATGCTTTTTTTGTGTTTGTGATAGGTTATTTCTTTGCTTATATTTTGGTAGAGTGGTCGTTCCAATATGAGTGTGTAATGGTTTTGAGTAATGCCCGGGTGAAGTATCTTAATTTTAGATGGCGAAAGAGTTTGTGATTTTCTTAGGTGCTGAAATTAATTGTGTGTGAATTAATCCTAATAAGTATGGATATTAGTTTAGTCGAGAAGGGAAATGAAGTTTATAATGTGGAAATTTCATAGTGGTTTATGTAAATGTATCTTGTTGATGGTGATGGTGGTAGATAGCCGGTAGGTTTTCCATTGAGGTTTGGGAAATAAAGGACTATAAGTTAGTTGTATGAGTCAATATTCTGAGGAAGGATTTTAAAATGTTTTAGGCGTTTGTTGTTTGTAGTGTCGGCAAGGTGGGTTGGAATGTGATGTTTGGTAAAGGATTAAAAACGAGTTGATTATGGGGTTATTCGCATGTTTGGAGTGGAATTAGTTGTTGTATTAGAGAGTGAACAAGATAGAATGGGCAAATAGGGACAGTATAACAATATTTGTGTGTTTTATTAGTTTAGTAGTGTAAAATATTGGGGTTTATTTTTTATGTTGACTGGAGTTGTATTTTAGTTATAAATAGGTTATAGGGGACGAAATAGAGTAATATGAGCTGGGTTAGTTTAATGTTTTATGGAGATGGGAGTGATTTTGATATTGTATTAGGTGGGTGATCGTTTGTAAATTGGACAAATTATTTGGAATTGGTTAGGAAAGTAGTGTGGAGATTGGAATTATAACGAAGGATGGCGATAGTGTAAAGGGTTCATAGTTTGTTGGAAAGGAATTAGATGCAGATCAAAGTAGAAGAAATAAGATTAGGAATGAGAAATGGTTTTGGTGAGAAGGATAAAGAGTGCTATTTTAAATAAATTGTAGTTTTTGAAAATTAGAAAGAAAGTTGAGAAGGGATTTGAACGTTTTGAGTTGAATTTGGATAATGATCTATAAGTATATAAGAGCAAAATGGCTATTTTAAAGAAGATAATTTTGCTGAAACGGTTGCTCTCTCTTGCTGTGGGTTCGAGGACGCTTGGAAGTAATATGCTTAAATATGTTAAGAAGATACAGGTAAGAAAGAGTTGATTGTGGTTGGGTTAAATGCTCTATCGAGTATGGGGGATATTTTACAGGTCACTGGGGTGTGGGGTTGGGTGTATTGTTTTGGCTAGGCACCTTTGACTGTCGCCTGTGGATGGGCCGGTAGGAGTCCATGGTGAGGCCGGCGCCTCTACTGACCACAAGTCGGTTCGGGGACTAGGTCTGGGTTGTTTGTGTGACCAATTAGTAGCCGGCGAGCGGGCTTTTAGTCGTTTCCGTATGTCTTGCACATGTTGTGTTTCCACGACGATGAATTGACTTGATATAGGGGCCAGTAGCACGGCGAGGTTGTGTTTAGGTTTTAATTCTCCGCGGGCTTGGTGGCCAGGTGTGTGTTCTTTATTGTTGTTGGTATAGGGCGTAAGTGATGGATGGTTCTGTGTTAGTGTGGCGGTGCTTCATTGGTATTTGTATAAGCGTTGGATGCCTTGTAAGTTGTTGCAATTAGGTCCTCAGGCGTTTTCGGCTGCTATAAAGGTAAGTGGAAGTGGTGATGACTAGGGTTGGTTGGCCTTACGTAGTGTTGGTGTTGGTATGGCTTTTTGGGGGCCACTGCTCAGGTAAGGCTGTGGGTACGACGTGCGCTGTTTTGATATGTGTTCTGTTTTCCTTCATTAGAGGTTGTTTTGGTTAGCCGTTCTTTTTTTATATTATTTGAAGGTCGGTGTAGTGCAGATAGTGTCTTCTGATGTGGCTTGTCCGTCTACTTTGTTGTGCGTCTTGTTTCTGTGGCGCTACCTTTTCGTTTTCTTGGTGGTGGTTTGGTGTTTCTCGGCCCATTGGTTAGTTGATATTTTGCTGGATTCGTCCATAGAGGGAGTCGGATCGTTGCTTGTCTGCGGGGTTTCTTTTTTTCCTTGGGAAACCAGTTTTTCGGCGGGGGTTTGTTGGTTGGTGTGGAGTGTTCTGTGGCAGTTCTGTTTCTGTGGGAATTTTGTGCTGCTTTGTTTGTTGTGGGCGGCTGGTTGCCTTCGTCGTTTGTTTTGTGGGTCGTAGGGTTTTTTGCTTGATGTTTAAGTGCAGGTTTTAATCGTGATCTTTCGGGGGCCCTCGTTTTCCGTGTCGTGGTTTGGGTTTTTTATCGGTTTTGCGGGGTTTTTGTTTGTTTGGTGTTACGTGGTTAGTAGTTGGTTTAGTGTTTGTGTGTGGGTGTGGGGTTTGGGTGTTTGGGTGGTGGGTTGTTGTTGCTTGATTGGTGTTTCGCTGGTGTGGATTGTGTGTGTGTTGGTTATGGTGTTTGTAGGGTTTGGTTTTTGTTTTTAGTTGGTTTGTGTGAATTGTTTTGTTGTTTTTTTTTTTTTTTTGGTTGTTTTTTTTTGTTTGTTGGTTTGGTTTTGTTGGTTGCTTTGTGTTTTTTTGGGGTTTGTGTGCGGGAGCGGTGTTTGTTGTTTGTTTGGGGGTGTGCTATAGTTGTGGTGGGGTTTGTTGTTTTGGGGTTGGGGGAGTGTTGAGGGTGGCTGTTGGGGTGGTTCTTTTTGGTGTGGTTGGGGTTTGTTTTAGGTTTTGGTTGAGGGTTGGGATGTGGTGGGTGGTGTTTGTTTGTTTTTGGTTTGTGTGTGTTGTGTGTTTGGGTGTTGCGTAGGTGGTATGTGGCGTATTGGTGGGGTGGTTGGGTGGGGTGGTTTTGTTGTTTGTGTTATATTGTGATTGGGAGGGGTTTTGGGTGGGTTGTGATGTTTGGGTTGTTGGGGACGGTTGGGTGGGTATTTGGGTTTTTGGGTTTGTGGCTTGTGTTGTGTTGTGGGTATTGGGTGTTTGGGTGTTTCGTTGTGGTTGTGGAGTTTTGTTGTTTGGGTATTTGTGTGTGGTTTTTTTGGTATGCTATGTCGTTGGTTATGTGGTTGTGGTTGGTTGTGTGGTGTTTTAGTTGGGTGTTGTGTTTTGTGGTGTTGTGGTTTTTTGGTGTTGATTGTTTTTTTTTGTGGTTTGGTTGGTTTTTGTGTGTTTTTGTTGGTGATTTTGTGTTGTTGGTAGTTGGGTTTGGTTATGGGGTCTTTGGGGGGGTGGGGTAGGTTTTGTGGAATGTGTTTGGCGGTTTCTGAGTTATCGAGGTGTTTTGTTTCCTTGGGGTTGTGGGGTTTGGAGAGGTTGGTGTTTGGCGTTGTGGGCGTTGTTGTTGGGTGGGTGGGGGGTTAGGGTGGGTTGGTGTTTGGTGATTGGTTTTTCGTTTTTTGGTTTAGTTGGTGTTTGGTTTTTGGGTTTGAGGTTTTTGATTTGTGAGTTGTTGGTTTGGGTGATTGTGTTGTTTTATTTTGTTTTCTTTGGTTTTTGTTTGGTTGGGGGGAGGGGGATTTGTGGGTTTGGTTGGGTGTATTAGTGGTAGGGGTGTGTGTTTTTTTTTTTTGGATTCGAGTTGTGCGCTTGTTGGTGGTTTTTTTTAATGGTGAGTGAGGTGGGGTTGTGATAGGTTGGGGGAGTTTTTGTGGTCTATTGGGCGTGTAAGTGGGTTGGTGGTTTCAGTGTGAGTGGTGGGATTAGTTGGGTGGTGCTTGGAGAGTATGGGTTGTTAGATGTGATAGCGAATTTAAAAGAAACCTATGATGCCTTTATAAGTGATTATTTGATGGTTTATTTATATATTTGTTATTATTAGTGTTTGATTGGGTTTCAATTCTGAATCAGTATGTTTTTTTTTGGGCTTTTTGTGATTTTGAGGTGTTGTTTATTTGGTTTGGGGGTGGTTGGGAGTTTTAAGTGACTATCTTTTTATTTGAGTTGGGTTTTATTTTTATATGGTGGATTGGTTTTGGTTTATGAGGTGTTTTATCTGGGGGAGGATTATTTTTTGGTTTTTTGATGGTTTGGTTTTTTTTAATTTTTTTTTTTTTTTTTTTTATGAGGGGGAAAATTTTTTATTATT
>Ga0163217_1052614_pt1 | contig 12776 bp, 18 predicted proteins | sample SynspAceP_FD_185933 | JGI IMG/M metagenome (GOLD analysis project Ga0163217, IMG submission 185933) | Saline lake microbial communities from Ace Lake in Antarctica - Synechococcus sp. Ace-P (PacBio error correction) | ecosystem: Environmental > Aquatic > Non-marine Saline and Alkaline > Saline ... | reverse complement strand
AACGGAGGTCCGAAGTGGTTCGACGACTTCGCCACTCCAGCTCCACTCCCCATTTGGTGGTCAACGAACGCCTGGAGGGGAAGCCCATCTGGCCGTTCGGTCAGCCGGCCGGCCATTCTGGGCCTGCTGCGCACCCGCGTGCTGAAGCCACCGGTCGTTTCCTTGCTGGCTGGCATCCTGATTGCGATGCGAAACGGGTCGGCCGGCAGCTGCTCGATGACTCAGCGCCTGGTGCCGGGAGAACTGAGCCACCCGAGGAGAGAAAGGACTGGCGTGTTAGTGGGTGGCCCCGAGCGCGCGCAAGGCCGCTCGGTGCATCGCCGTGCCATAGCCGACATGCCCCCTCCAGTCCGTAGCCAACGGGAATGCAGAGGGCCAGCCGCCGACCACCCATCACGCGGCCTGTTTGCGAGCACACTGGCTTCGGCAATGGCAGGCAAGCGATCACCCGCAACCAGGGGGACCTGCGGCCAGACCAGGGCTCGTAGGGGCAGAACGCATCGACCAGCACCCAGGACCGGCGCCGGGGCAGGCGTTGCAGGGCCCGCAGCATGCGCCGCTCGGTGGCCCAGCGAAGCCACGTGGCGGTCAATTCGCTGGCTTGCAGGCCTGCCCAGTCCCCAGCCTGAACCAGGGCCGTGATCAACGAACCAGGCGTTCGCGATGGCGGTGCCGAGAGCGCCTTGCTTCGGTGAGACCTGCCCTTGGCCAGAGGCCCAGGCCGAAGCCGCAACACAAACCGCCCCGCGAAGACGGTCCGAACCAAACAACCTCGACCGACCTCATCAACCCCGGCACAGGTCCGTGCGGTCATGGCCGCCAAAGAAGCGACCCGAGGAGCGACAAACGCCTCAGACCGTGGCCGAGGAGCGCCGGCGACGCCGCCGCGTTCACCAGCGTCCTGCCCTCTCGGAGCCGGCTGGGCTTGCCTGCTTTCCCGCTGCCATTTCGGCGGCGAATCCAAGGCTGCCACTCGTGGCCGGCCCAAAGGCCGAGGTTTTCAGAGCCGCTGCAGGCTGTTGCCGAGGGCTGTGAACCGGGTGATCTTGCGCGTGCAGCGGCACCTGCCACCCAGGGAGGCCTCGATCACGGTTGTGACGGGTGGCCATCGGCTATCAGGCCTCCAGGGGAAGGGCGTGATTTCGGGACCAGCACGTCAGGGAGCTCATGCCGAACCAAGTTGAACGGCAGCAGTGCCGGTCTGGCCACTGGCGGCGCTGGCACCGTTATCGCCACTGCCGTTGTCGGCCAGTCCTGTCATCAGACTGCTGTTATCGGTGCTGTTGTTATCGCCATTGCCCCGTCCCACCGCGACGGCGCGCGGAAGCTGTGGACGAGTTGTTGTTGACGGGGCCGCTTCGAGCACGGCCTCCGGATCCTCGCCTGGCCTGACGACGCGCACCCATCAGGTGTTCGCCACTGGGTTGGGATCAGCAACAGGGTGGGGTGAGACCAAGCCAGGCCGTAGACCAGCTCCTGTCTTCTCCATCGGCACGGCCACCAGTTCGGTTCCTGGCGGCGGACTGACCGTTCACTTGACAAGCCGCAGCCGCTTCACTGGGCTCGGCCTGAACTAGCAGGACCGGAACCGGTGCCACTGACCGGTGCCTCCACGGCTCGCTGGAGCGGCCGCGCGGCTGCACGGCCACCGCGGCGACGGCCACTGGATTCGTGGCGGCAGGCTGACAAAACGGTCGGCCCGGGCCAAAGCCGCCGAGCGCACAGGCCACTCCACCGTGCCAGGGCTGAGCGAATCGGTTGGCGGCGAGCACCGCCCACATGGCCGAGCCACCACAACTGGCGGCAGGCACGACCGAACAACTCATAGATGTTCTTGCCCTGGCGTTGCGCGGAGTTCAACCAAGCCGAGCTCGGAGACTGCCGCAATCTGGGGCGGAGCGGTGTCATCCGCGACCGCCTGGGTGAAATGCTCCAGCAGGCATTCAACTGCGTCGCGCCTCGACTCCATGGTCGATGAAGTCGATGATCACGACGCCACCGATGTTGCCGCAGCTTGAGCTGACGTCGATCTCAGCGGCCGCTTCGCAGTGTCCAGAGCACGTTTCCCGGGCATGGCCCGACGGGTGAACGAACCTGATTTCACGTCGATCACCTTAGAGCGCCTCGTGGCCGATGATCACGTAGCGCCTGAGGAAGATCAGCCCGGGCTTGAGCGAATCGCGAATTGGCCGCATCACCGTGTAATGCTCCAGGATGCGCTGGATTCGGCGTGGTGCTCAACCTGCAGGCTGGCACTGTCGGCAACGAGAAGGACATTGACCCGGGCCACGGCCGCTGGGGTATCGACGACGACCCGCGAAACTCGGGCGTAGAGGTCACGCAGGACGCGAGGATGAGTCTTCGTCCCACGTTAAGCAGCACAGGTGGGCTGGCGATTGTCGGCCGCTTCTGAATGCCTTCCCACTGGCGCAGCAGGTCTCCGAGGATCATCAATCAGCAGGTCTTCGCTGATCCCTCGGCTTTCGGACGCACCGCAGACCTGCGCCGGGAGCTTGATCAGCACACCGAGAGCAGCGCAAGCCGGTTGCGTTCGTTTTCGCCGTTAATCCGCCGGAAATGCTCACATCCCTGGCCGATGGGGCTGGAGGACCAGAAGCGGCGGGGAGCGTGAGGTTGCCGGTTGAGGCGAGGCCCTTTGGTGCCGGGTGGGCTCCTCATCACCTAACCAGCACTTCTGCGAGGCTCAAGCAACTCGGTGGATGCCGGCTGTAAACCCTTCCTCAGGCAGGGGGCCGAGGTCGGTACAGGGATGAAAGCCGTTTCTTTTCGCTTTCACCGATGTTGACGAGCCGCATCGGATACCGGGCAGGACGTTTCGACCCTGGCCGAGATAGGACATCACCGATCTTGGTAACGGCCCTGGGCGGACGACAAGTTTCATCAACACGTCGCGTGAAGCACTGCAGCTTATGCGCAGTTGCTGCCGCAATTGACGTCTCTGGGCATGGAGGATAGGTTTGGCCTCGGTGGAGCCCTGCCAAGGGATGGGATCGACCCCGAAGGAAACCAACTGCTGCGCAGAGCGTGCCCGCAATGCCGCTCGACTGCTGCTGAAGCAAAGGGGGACGGAAGGAAAAGTTCTGGTGAGGAAGCACCCCTAGAGCTCACGCCCGGATCACGTTGGTGCTGGGGGAAACTGGCTGAAGAACGACCAGTGCACGGCAACCGTGTCGACAGGATGATGGGCCGCATGAGGCGATGCCCGCTGAAAGCGTTTACAGCTTCAGAAAAAACTGCAAAAACGGGACTCCGTCTTCTCGGGAATTAAGCACGATGAGTCCCAGCACCACACCGCTTGAAGGGCAAGGCCCAGCAGCAGGGCCGCAAGGGGGAACAAATCCCCCCAGAACGCCTAGGCCCATCGCCCAGGTTCATTGTCACGTAGGAAGATGGCCAGCAGGAATGCATGGGGCAGAGCGGTTGTGTTCAGACAATTCCAATTACCCTGAAGGCTTCAAGGCGGCTATCTCTTTCCCGAGATCGCTCGCCGAGGTGAAGATTTCTCGGCCTGCCAACCCGAGCCTCCCTGATTCGCCTCGCATGGCGATTGACCGAGCCGCGCCGGCCGCCTGCCGCGAAAGCGATAGAAAGCAGGCCGTCGACGCGATGGGGACGTCGGGAGAGCTTCCATGGCTACGGGGCCTGAACAGGGCTACCTCTGTTGCGTGAGGCGATTGCTCCAACGATTTCCAGGCGCGAGGCTGTGCCATCAGGCCGAAGGATTTTCGTCTCTGATGCTCCAAATGCGACAGCAGCACATCCTCGACATCCTCGGCGAGCATCCGCTCGCGTAACCGATCGGTCTATCCGGTGTATGTCGACAGCAATGTGATGGCAGCCGCACTGGCGGAGGCCGACGAGACGGCGTTACGCGGGCTCACCTATCTGCCGATCCACCGCGCCAACGGCTTCTGCGCGGCCCTGCGGAGGGCCCGGTGGATCTTATGATCTATCTCTGTTTCCCCAACAATCCCCGGTGCATGGCCAGCGCGAGCAGCCCACGCTGGCGTCGATACGCCCTGGCCAAACCAGGCGCGGATCCTGTCGATGCGCCTACGAGGCCTTCATCCGTTGACCGGAACTGCCCCATTCGATCTACGAGATCGAGGGGAGCCAAGCGATGTGCCATTCGGTTCCGCCCTTTCGAAGAACGCCGGCTCACGGGCACCGCTGCGCGCTCACGGTGTGCCACGGGGCTTGATGGGGTTGGCGCCGATGGGAGGAGGTGAGCTGTGGAGCCTCTGGGAACCGGCGCCAGAGCACAAGTTCAATTGGGTGAGCTACATCGTTGCAGCGCGGGCGCTGAAGCGGTGTATCCTCTGAGGCAGGCCCAGGTGAAGGAACTGTCAACTTCTATATGGAGAATGCGGCATCCTCCGCCGTGATCTCAGCCGCGCCGGCTGCGGCGTCTTCGGTTGGCGAGGCAGCCACTACGTCTGGATTCAGACGCCTGAGGGCGTGGATTCTGGAGCGGGTCTTCGAACCGGCGCTGAGCGAGGCCCAACGTTGTGGGCACCCCGGGCAGCGGTTTGCGCGCCGCCGGCGAGGGCTACTTCCCGGCTCTCGGCTCAACAGCCGCCCAATGGCAGAAGCCATGGAACGCATCGCCCAAAGGCTCCCTGGCCGTTTCCAATAAAGTGGCGATCTGAAGCGTGAATCGAACCCCCTGCCGGCCGTGTTCTGTCGATCTGCTGCCGTGCAACTGTCCGTTTGAAAAAACAGCTCCCCGCTCCCGCGGAGCGGCGTTGATCGATCAAGAGGTGCAGAGGGTGCGCAAGCCCTCGCCGCTCTATCGGTGCGCTGCACAACGATCCGCGTCAATTCGATGGAGTTACGTGGTTGACAGCCTGCGCGAGTGGTGCCTCCCTTCAGTGAACAGACGCGATTGCCGTTGATGCTCGAAGCCCACAAGACCGGCGTCGGGCCTGGTGATCGTGTGTGATCTCGAACCAGCGGATTCTACTCCGAAACGCTCAAGGGAAGGGCTCACCAGCACGATCGAGCCCGAGGACTGAAGTGGCACCGGCGCTCGAGCCGGATCCCCAGCGGGGCTCCCCCCAGGCTGGCACCCTGCTGTACCGTCCCGTGCTCTATGGCGTCGGCTGGCTGATTTCCCGCGCTGGCCCTCTTAGCCCCCGAACGCGTGCGATCAGCCTCAACTTGGTGGGCTTGATTCATTGCCCTGGTGTTCTTGCTGCTGACCCTGCCATGGCGCCTGAAGGCAGCCTGGGAGAGTCCAAACCCTGCAGGGCTTGGGCTGGTCATGCCGCTTGCCGCCGGCCTTGAGGCCCTGCTGCGCGGGGCTGCTCAAGGGCCGCTGGCTTGCTGGATTCCTGGCCATGGGTTTTTTTTTCTTTTTGGAAAATTTTTTCCCCGCCACTGGGGCGCGCGGGATCCGGGCGCCTGGATGGCGGCATCGCCTCAAATGGACTGCGCTGCTGGCCGCGTGGGCTTCGCCGAAGAAACTCTGTTCCGAGGCGGCTCCTGGGGAGCTTACTCCAACTTCAAGGCCCGCACGCCCTGCTTGCTTTCAGGCGGTGATCTTCGTCCTGATCCACCCCTGGTACCGCACGGAGGGCCTGGACATGCGGCCAGCTGGGGCGGGTTGATCATGCTCGGGATCGCCCTGGCCTTGCAAAACGTGTTACTGACGCCGGCGCCTCTGGGGAGCGATCGGCTGCATGGGGGGTTAGTCGGCGGCTGGTTCGGCTGCAGATGGGCTGATCGAGCTCTCTGCCGGTGCGCCCCGCCTGGCTGAGCGACCGGGTGCCCTCCTAAACGCCAAGCGCGAGTCGGAGGGGCCAGTGCGGCCTGCCGCTCGCTCGCTCGACTCGGGATCCGCGCGCCGCCCGCACTGGGGCTACAGCAACTGCGTGGTAGGGCCGCTTGGCCTTCAAACAGGGCTCTGAGGCTTCTTCGCAGGGGAGCAAGCCCCATAGTCACGCTCCAGCAGATCCATGACCGTGCGGCCAAAAATCCTGGGATTGGTTTCAAATGCCTCCAGGTAGAGGCGGCCAAAGGTCTGCCCATCGGTTCAGGGTTCCAGAGCAAACTTCTGGCCGGTCCACGGCATATCGCTCATCGGGTTGTAGCCCGGTTGGAGCATCCCTGCTCAAAAGCCATATTGCTCCAGTATGTGCGTGTGGGGCTGCAGGCCAATGAAGAAGATGGCGGGGCTCCACCTTAGCGCTCCGAAGATCTCTCGAGCTCTCGTATAGGCCACGTCTGCCGGATCGTCCGGCCTTTCATCAATCACCATTGAACGGAATAATTCAACCGAGAAACCTGCTCCGGAATCCACTGCAGCAAGAATCGGCAGTTTTCCAAACCAACGCGAAGGTTGTTTCTAGACCATGCGCATTTCCGCACCAGCTCCTGGCTGCCGGAAGGTTGATGCCGATTTCATAGTAGCTCATGCCGGTGGCCACCCATCAGCTTCGGCTAAGTTCCTGTCGAGGTGTCAGCGCGGATGTAGGCCGCCCAGTGGATGTCAGCCATTCCCGCCGCCGCGGATGCCCGCAAGCAACTGCTTGGCATCGTCAGATGTAGCGGCGGCGGGGATGAAAACTGGCATCGGTGAACCAAAGAAGCCGCGCACGCCTTGTCCATAGAGCTGGCGCCATCTCAGCCACCACCTCTCAAACAGATTGACCGCGAACCTGTTGCCTTCCACCACGGTGTAGACGCAGTAGCAGCATGGGGACAGCGCGTTTGGCTGCACGCCCACGTAGAAATCGCCGCCTTCGAAAGTACCAAGTCAGCTGGGCCGATCGAAGCGATGTAGGAGTTTAGTCGCCAAGCCGTCTTGACCAGGCCTTGCAGGTGGTTCGTGGATGAGCCCAGCGAGGCGCCTCGCCAACAACGAAAACAACGCTCCCGGCCAGCGATTGGCGCGGATCAATTTCCCAACAGGACCTCCCCTTCGCACGGAGACCACGTGCCTTTGGGCAAACCTTGCCAGCTGTTCGTAGACACGCTCAACCCGGCTCCGCACCGAGCACCACCCGCTGCCTCGGGGTTGAAACGCGGGCCTTGCGAGACCACGGCGCACAGCGAAGTTTGCGCCAGAGCTCCCATAGAAAGCCCCATCAGCCGGCAGGCCACCCAACCGCCACGTAGCGGCGCAGTGATTGGCGGCGTAGAACACCTCAAGGAGTTCTGCAGCGGGTTGCCGCCGCGCCCTCCCACAGGCGCATAGATCTGAATGTCGCGCCAGGAAAAACACCAACAAGTGGGGCAAACGCCTGACGGTGGCGAGCAGGTTCGCTCCACATCAGGATGCAGGCGGCAGGTTTCAAGATGCGCTGTCAAGCTGCGGAAAACACTTGTGCAGGTGATCGGGCCAGGTAAATCGGCCCGATCGGAAAAAATCGGGGTTGCAGGGGCAGGCGGATCAGGCAGCACCCGCCCTCAGCCGAAGAGGGGCGCTGGGCTGGGAAGCCTGCCGTGCAGCCATACGGCCTGGGTCATCGCGCCCTGGAGAAGGGGTGACGCTAACCAGGACAGCTGATCCCATGGCCGCATCGGGCCTTCGGTAAACCATCCGCAGATTTCCACACCTAGCGCAAAGATTTCCGTTACAGTGGCCTTAAGGCAACGGCCAGAGCTTCGGCCTTGTTGCGGCAAGGCTTTTTCCTCTTCGAGTTCCTTCACAGACTTCCTTAGAGAAAACGTCCCCGGCCCTGCCATTCTCCTTATCCTCGCTCCTTTTTGGGGCATTAACCTCCCGTTTCCTATGACCAAACCCACCGTTCAGCAGCCTCCGGCGCTCTGCCTGAGGTCAGTTCTGTGGAGTGGGTCACCTCACCAACAACCGCCTGTATGTCGGTTGGTTCGGTTGCTGATGATCCCCACCCTCTGTGCCACCATCTTGCTTCATCGTGGCCTTCGCCCCCTGCCGCGCCCCCTGTTCACATCGACGGCTCGCGAGCCTGTCGCCGCTCCTTGATGTACGGGCAACAACATCATCTCCGTGCTGTTGTTCCTTCCAGCAACCGCCAATCGGCCTGCACTTTACCGATGGGAAGCGCCAGCCTCGATGAGTGGCTGTACAACGGCGTCCCTATCAGCTGGTGAGTTTCCACTTCCTGATCGCATCTTTCTGCTACATGGGCCTGCGAGTGGTAACTCTCCACCCCTCGCATGCGCCCTGGAGTCTGTGTCCCTACAGCGCCCCTGTGGCGGGCTGCCTCGGCTGTCTTCCTGATCTACCCCTTCGGTCAGGGTTCGTTCTCTGATGGCATGCCCTCGCCTCCGGCACCTTCAACTTCCATGTTGGTTTCCAAGCGAGCACCACATCCTGATGCACCCTTCCAACATTGCTGGGTGTGGCTGGTGTTCTTCGGCGGCTCCCTGTTCCGGCCCATGCACGGTTCACTCGTCCACAGCTCCTTGGCGTGCGTAGACGACCGAAAGCGAGAGCCAAACTACGGTTTACCAGTTCGGCAAGAGGAAGAGACCTACAAACATCGTGCGGCCCACGGCTACTTCGGTTCTGGTCTGATCTTCCAGTACGCCTCTTTCAACAAACAGCCGCAGCCTTGCACTTCCGGCTCGCACCTGGCCGGTTGTGGGCATTGTCACCGCCCTTGGCGGAGCACGATGGCCTCAACTCAACGGTTTCAACTCATCGTCGATCCTCGATGGGCCAAGGCCGCGTATGATCAACACCTGGGGCTGACGTGCTGAACCGTGCCGGTCTGGGCATTGGAAAAGTGATGCACGAGCGCAACGCCACAACTTCCCGCTTGACCTGGCCTCTGCAGAAAGCACCCCTGTGGGCTTTGATCACGCCTTCATCGCTGAATCGCAGCGGAGCAACCCTGTTGGCTCCAGCCATGCCTTTCACCTCAAGCCCCCCCACTCCGAGGGGGCTTTTTGTAGCTTCCTGCCAACGGCACGTAGGCCATGGGAAGCAGTTATGGCCATCTTTCGTGTCAGGCACCTTCGGCGATCCACGGGGGTGCGTTGGGTGATCGTCGATGTGTTGGGCCCGCCACGGCTCCAACTGGATCTGGCGGCCATTTCAGGCGGAACTGGATCGCCGCCAAACCGGGCCAAAGCAAAGATCACCACGCCCGCAGGAGGACTACGGGTCGAGACCTCAGCGGCCTGCTCGATGGGTGACCCTGGGAACGCCTATTGCCGATGCTGGTTGCGCCAGAACAAGGATCAATCCCCGCGATTACAAGCGACATGGCGGTGCCTTTCCGCCCCTCCCATGCCATGCCACGTACCAGGACGAAGGACGGCATCCAGGCCCGCAGCGGCGGCGACGGTCTCAGCGCGCGAAACGATCGGCCGGTGGGCCGCCGGGGCGATCGCCCAAGCAACTGCTCGCCCACACCCATGGCAGCGAAGTGATCGCCTGGGTAAAGCGCATCCACCACGATTGAAAGCGCCATCGATCCAACCCTGTGACGCTCGAAGCGGGTGGAAGCCACATGGTGCGCTGCCCTATTCAGCCGTTGCCGAGCGATGATCGAGCGCATTGAGGCGAGTCGGCCCGCGACGGAGAGATTCCGGCGGCTCCCTTGATCGAATGTTCTGTTGCGGCGTCCGGCCTATGGCCTGCATGCCGTCTTCGACAAGCTGGAGGCTGATCTGGCCAAGGCGGTGATGTCGTTTGCCGCCACCAAGGATTCGAGTCGGGCTCCGGCTTCAGTGGCACCCTGCTGAAAGGAGGAGCGATTGTCACAAACGGCCTTCCTGCCTACCGCGACGAAAGCCTGCGGCACGGCCACCAACAACTCCGGTGGAACAAGGGGGGATCAGCAATGGCGAGGAGATCGTTTTGCGGGTGGCCTTCAAGCCCCACCGCCACGATCCGCAGGAACAACAAAACCATCGACGCACTGGAGCGGCCACCACCTGGCTGCAAGGGTCGTCACGACCCCTTGCTGCTGCCGCGAGCAGTGCGATGGGGAGGCCTGGTGCTTTGTCTTGGCCGACCACCTGCTTGCCCAGCAGGGTCAGTGCAGCCTCTGTTGAGGGAAAGGGCTGAAGCCCGAGTTCGGGGAAGCGTATGAGTAAAATTACTTATCTTAGCTCTCACCATGCGACTCAAGCCGCTGCTTTTTCCTCACTGCCGCCTTGCTGCGTGAGCGTTGCAGCACAGCCGAGGCCCGCCAAGGCGATGGGCAGCCTGTGATTGGATTTCGAAACTGCCTGACTTCACCAGCAGGTGACCCAACCATCTTTCACGATCTTGATCAATCAACGTTGCCGGGCTGGCACACGGCGACGGATGTCAATTGAACTCTGGGACCTGGCTTTCAAGGTGATCCAGCCTTCAGTGGAGGAGCAATTCGCCGAATCAAACGCAAAATTTGGTGAACTATTTCAGGTGCCGTGGGAATCCAGCGAACGCCGTTGTTGATTCTAATTTGCCCCGGACGCACAATGTTGATGACCACCGTAAGTCTGACGATCGTCGATTCTCGGATTGACAACATTTTTAAGCTCGGATTGACACCACCCACTCTTCTCACAGGATTCACAACAGGCAATAGCGCCTGGGGCTTCTAATCAAGGTGGCGGCCTCGTGGCCTTAGGAATGACATTCCGGTTCGGTTGGACAGCGATCCCTCAACGGGTCCCGCCTCATTCGCAACTTTCTTGATCCGCCGCTTTGTGAGTCGCCATTCCCGTGCCTGCACCTTTCGCCGCTGCTGCTCCGGGCCTTATTGTGACTCTGCTGAAGGCTCGGCGCCGCTATCGAGGCCTGGCAATCCTCCAAAAAACTGGACCAGGACCGCCGCAGAAAACTCCTGACCAGCCCTGACGTCGGCCCGGGCATTGCATCCACTCCCCGCACCAACCACGGCCGCAGCATCCGCGGCAAGCAGGCCGCCAGCAGCGATGCAGAACGCAGCGTACCGCCAGGGGCTCCCGCAACCCTGCCCAGTAGGAGGCTCCCAACGCCGCCGCCGAAACGCTTCACCAGTCGGCATCCAAGAGCCTTGGCCTGGTGAATTCTCCGTCGGGGTCATCACTCTGGGTACCAGGTGATACCCAGTGCTTCGCCTGGCGAGCCAAGGCAGGCCTCAGAATCGGCGCCAGCGCATAACGAAGCCGGCTTCTTTCGCAGCGGAAACCGCTTTCGCTGCTGCCGATCGAGGCGGCTTCCGAACACGGGGCGGGAAACGATTGCATCAGCTCCACGTGGACTGCCCGACCAGCCGTGATGAGAGCGCCAGGCGATCTCACGTGCTTGGCAGCCAGCGCATGAAGCGCTCCAGCATGGGAACGGCATCGATGGGTGCTCGGGCCTCAGCACCAGCAGGGAGGATGGCTGCTGGGCAAAGGACCCGATCAACTCCTCCAGACGTAACTCGGCAACCTTTCACGTCAGCGGATCAGGAGCTACAGCAGCTCTATACATAACACTTAAAACCGTTGGCGAGCTTATCAGGCACGGTATTTAAACTTGTAACCCGATGAAAACACCGCACAAAGCGGTCAAGAAATAGGGCCTGGAAGCGCTGGCGTCAAAATTCGACTCCCGGCCTAGTGGACAAGGCCCAGTCCAACCGATCAGGACCTGCTCCTGGGGCCTCATACCACCCGTGCCGCACCACCTGGCTCCAGGCGGACTTTTCCAGCGACTCCACCGCTGCCTAGCAATGGGTGCGCCGGACCAGGCGCAGCCGAAAGGGAAAACGGGAGCCTGAGGCCATGGCCACCGCGATAAGGGGCAAAGGCCCAGTTCGTCAGCAGGACCTGCAGTTCGTCGGCTTACCCTCACCTGCCAGGTGATCGTTTCTTGAGATGAGGTCAACGACAAGAGTTCACCAAGGAGCCCCAACTTCCAGCCTGTGTCAGTCTCATCAAGGGAGCCATGAACTAACCTTGGGCCTGATCCGCTGTATACCTGGATTTATCGGGTGTGTCTGGTGTAGCCGACGCCGGCCGGTAATTCGACCCATCAACCAGTTGGCGAGGCCACCGAACGTTCTAAGCCTGCAGCGATCAGTAAAGCCTGCAGCGAATCAGCCCAGCTCGTGTTGGCCAGATTCAGGATTCTCACCGCAGTCCTGGTTGAGGCGCTGAACGGCGGCGGGGGTTAGCCTCAGGGCCGGGCGAGGGCAGGAAAGCGCCAGGCTGAAAGGCAGAAGGGATCTGGCGCATTGTCCTTGATTGGTGAGTGTAAATCCCTGAAACCGGAAGTCCAATCGAAAAAAAAACAGGACCCAGCGTTGTCAGTTCGAAAATAAGCTTCCCGAGGGCTTGTCCCCGCCCTAGGCAGACTTGATTTTCTCACCGGCAGTTGATTATCAAAAGCTGGCACAGGAACCCAATGCCAGCAGGGGATTAGAAGAATTACCCTGAACACAATCTCCTGGACAATTGCCCGAAAATCAGGCTATTTGTTTAGTAGAATTTATAATAAGCGTCACCTCCAATTCCGGGAAGTGTTTGTTTTTACGGTCCCATTAAAAACCAGGTATTGGCGTTGCTGAATGATAAATCGGGTCGAGTATGGTTTAAAAAGTGTTATCGGCGTGCAGGAAAAAATCCGCCCGTAAATTCGAGCCAGTTGCATTTCTAGTGTAAAGGGGGACCTGAAAAAAAATCCCACGGTTTCAGGGCCCTGCGGATTTTGGCATTCGCCATTTCGCATCCCGTGAATACATTTTTTTACTTGCCAGCGCCTGAAGCAAGCAACCCTGAAAGGCCCCCCAAGCCCAAACCACCCCCCCGCAAAGCCAGGGGGGGGGGCCCGAGGGGCCAAAAGGGGGGGGCCATCTCTTTCC
>Ga0163217_1014153_pt1 | contig 12776 bp, 7 predicted proteins | sample SynspAceP_FD_185933 | JGI IMG/M metagenome (GOLD analysis project Ga0163217, IMG submission 185933) | Saline lake microbial communities from Ace Lake in Antarctica - Synechococcus sp. Ace-P (PacBio error correction) | ecosystem: Environmental > Aquatic > Non-marine Saline and Alkaline > Saline ... | reverse complement strand
CTTGGCAATTACTTCGCATCTTCCCATAAGCGGAACACAGTTCTCCTTATGACCAAAACACTGACCTTATTTTCTTATTTGTAGTGTCTACTCATAATTTAAAGTTTAAATTTAATACTTTCCCTTCACTTTAGGTCGAAAGAATTAAGCCTACTATTAAGACCATTAGCTACTTTTCTTTTCTACCCTTTAAACTTTCCGCCGTTTTTTTAACAATCCATAAACTGCTCCATTTTCTGTGTTTCTTGCAACAAACAGCCTGTTTTAGTGGGTTCCAAAAACTGTGATCTTTCGCCTTACCAGCTCCTTTTCTGCTGCCATCTTTGGGGATTTTGTTGCCATTTTTTATGTTTTATATAATTCCTCCATATACTAAATGCGCTTACCAACGTTTTGGGTATTTAAGTTGAATAGCATCAATGGCCAATTGGGAACCACTATTAAAGGAATCTACAGAAAGTGTTGATCCATTATTTTCAAGACACAACTAAAAGTGAAGAAATTCATGATTCCGTTTTTCTTGACGATAATGTTTCGATTCAGAGGAAACATATATTAAAGGCTACTGAAAAGAATCTGTAAAAACAGAGGATTGATATTGATGTGGCAATCGAGATAGCAGAACGACATTTAAGAAAATATGGTAAATCAAAAAACTTTAAATCTGAAGAAGGCAACTATACTGTAATAGATAAATGCTTTATTGCCTATTATTCAAAAATAGCAACCAATGGAGCTAAATGATTACGTATTGGTGAATTAATAAAAAAGCAAAAGGGGGCATTTTATGACGGTACAGAAAAATATTAATTACTGAAGTTCCTCAGATAGATAGAAAGTATCTTTCTCCTGAAGATTAATTATTTCACGATACGCTTTAGAATACCTTTATAAGTCATCAAGTAGTTTATCTACTTATAAAACACATGAGAAGGAACGGTTAACCTAACCAAAGAAAGCTTGATAGAATGGATTTAAGGAGATACCTCGGAGGTGTTGAGCAGACAAAACAATTCGTGGATATAAAAAAGAGCGATTGATAAAAAATTGAAATGCAAAAAAAATCTTAATACAAACTTAAATAGTAGCTATTGAACAATAACAAAAGACAGTTATTTAAGTTCTTTAGGGTGTTTATTTCCGCAAAATGAAAATAACGAGTTAGAATTTATTTGAAAAGCAGAATAAAAAAACATGGGACTTTTAAATTTGAATGAGTCAGATTTCTTGATCCTTATTCAATATTCTAAAGTCTATATAAAGCAGATAACCTATCAGGAGTAAGGAGCCATAAATTTTTTCAAAGATCTGTAACTAGCTGCAAAAAATAACACATGACTGCTGATCATGAAAAAACTTTTGGAAGAGTTTAAGTTTCAAAAAATGGTTATCTATGTGAGAATGTTTCAAAAATGAACTTGCAACCACTATTCAAAACAAGCAGCCGGACCTATGACAATTAAGTTTATTTTTCTGTTCAAAAGCTTTTTGAAACCCAAAAATGGTTTAGTACAATGAAAAGAGAAAATCGACAAAAAAAGTCATTTCCTTCCACTAGAAAAATGTTAATGGTTATAAAAAATACTCGAGAGAAAACTATAAAGAGGTTCATCATGACAATTCAAAAAACTAATTGAAACAGTTAAAAACTTGGAAGTCAGATGATGTAGAATTAGCTGGCAAACAATACCACCTTGTTGGTGTGAAATAAGAAATGAAATTCAGGACGTTTCAGAGAACTACTTATAACAAAAGTTTATGCTTGCATGAAAAAAACAAAATTTTCTGAAAAAAGAATCAAAAACAATTTATTGACTGGATGGAGATAATAAACTTTCATCCTAATTAATGTTTCTAAAAACATTACAGAATAGATTATAGAAAATAATAGATATTAAATTTATTGAGTTATACACATAATAAATGTAAAGTACATTTTGTTTCAATTGATTTTTTAGTAAGTTATATAAAATGACATTCAACATTAACAGATTCAATCAATAAGCATTATTTCATTTTCAGACTAAAAAGCTCAGATAACTCATGAATCATCATAGCAAAAGTAACGCAACTAAAACTGACTAACTCATAAATTTATTTAAAATTAAAACTATACTAAAACAATACTTCCATTTAGAAAAACTACAAATAATAATTAAAAGACTAATAATATTTTACTTTATAATAGAATCTAATAAGCATTGTAATATTTCCTCTAACTTAAACCTTTGTAGAGGAACTATAAATTACTCGATTTGGGTCAGAAAATTTAATTTTACCTGATTCATTCTCCTCAGTTATCAACCATTTTTTAAAAAGCTACCTTTTCTATTCATACATCAACCCTCTTGCTCAACAATGTAGACAGTTAAGAGCCCCGAGAATTTGAACCAACTTAGAAGATTCAACTATTAATTTTTCCCTTAAATCCCTTAAGTCTTTAAATGAGGCCTTTGTGAGTGACTTTATAATGCCAGAGAAAACCAATCTTCCTGCACCTGAACAGTATCAAGAGCATCATCAATTAATAAAGCAGCTAAAATGCTTTCCATACACTGATTGTATCGATATATCAACCAATTTTTTTCCGGATGTTTCAATTTCTAAAAGTAGTTTGAATGTTGGGCATACTCTTCTTATAGTTTTAAGTCGTTCATCTGAATACTTTATAATATCAGCAATTTTCTAAACATTCTCAAATTGCTTTTGTCCCTATTGAAGTAGGTTCGAAGGAGATGATGGATCCTTTCTTTTTTAGCTGCTTTGCTAACTCAAGTTGAAGATCTACTGATTCATCAAAATAAAACACATCAACGTGAAGTAAATTTATGGTTTAGATCTTCAACTTTCTTGCTAAAACCAGGCCGAAAACTTGTAACCATTTCCGTTTATTCGGATTTCTTAACTCCAAAACCTATGCTTAGTTTCTTATTTTAGGTTGCAATATTCTATGATGATATGTGTACTCCTTTTCTTTCTCTCAATAAAATCGAGTATCAATTCCCCATCTATTAAAATCTTCAACAATTAAATCTGTAGCCTCATTATCTCCCAACCTTGCTATCGGAAAGCTATTATATCAAGGAAGATAAACATGCTTAAAACATTCCCACAGAGCCGCCGCCATATATTTTGGGTTAGAGTCCAATTTGCCTTCAAGACTAAATCTAAGGTATCAAAACCGGTAACCTGCCACCAATTTATTTTACTTATATGGTCTCCATCTACCACAATTAATTAATTTTCATATTCATTAGAATGTTTTTCTAATATTTTATCATCATAATTATATTCACTTCCTCCAACATGGAATCAATCAACAGATTTCTCTTTTACTCTTACATTTCGTAGGTAGTGAATAGACTCCAATGATATTAATTTACTTGATAATGAAGATAAAAAGCAATTTTACACTCTCCCAATTGGCTCTAGCGCATCAAAATACCTATTAATTGTTTTCATTAAAATGGCCGTATAGTTCAAAAGGTTATTTTCGCTTGGTGATATATTAATATTTTCCTGCCTCCACCAACCAAAATATCAAAATAACACCTCTCTATATTCTAACTAAATCATCTGCTCTCCTAGTTGGACGGAAGGGAAATGGGAAAACCGGGCAAATATTTTAGGTAGAACATTTCCTCAATTTTCTAGGTACTTATACTCTTGACCCTCTCCTAAAATTGGAATCCAAATTGTTAGGTTTTTTATTTCCACTTAAATCTGTCCAAATCTGATTCTATCATAAATCTCCTCCTAATATTTGGAACAAAATTCAGCCTTATCATCAACAACCACTACTTGAAATTAAAATTATCAATTAATGGAGACTCAACAACATTAACAAACATTAATGATTGTCCATTTTTATTTTTCTTCTTGTATATCTAAAATGTTAGTAATAAGTGAGAGGTAGATTCACTCTAGCATTGAACGATATCACAATTATATTTTTTGTATCCCATTTAAGAATTTCACACTCAATTAAATTATTTACGTTTGTGGACCGACTCTTTTTAGAGTTTCTTTTTTTGCTTCCACCATCATCAACAGAATCACCATGTATGAGATATTTTTAGCCAATTAGTTTATTTCTAATTCTCCCAAGTTTGTTTGTAAGACTTGCATAGCCCTAAATCTCCTTCAATATTTAGGATAGAATAATTAACGTTTGAACCAATCATCGTATATTAAATCAAAAAAAGTAGTCATTCTTGATCAAATCCTTTGCGCTAAGATAAAAATTGATTTTTCATTTTTTTTTAAGGAAATCGTCGCCCAAAAGCCTTTATATTATCATTTTTTATTAAAACATATGGATCCCACAGCATTTTACTTTTCAATCATATAGATTCTCTTTGTGATGTAATGTGTTCTGATTATCTTCTCATTTAAAACCTCGTATACCCCATTTTACCTAATATTCTAAATTGAACAGTTCTCCATCTGGTATAAACTAAAGCTTAATCCATATTTTAGACAAAACCCATCTATTCAAGAAAAATAATGTTTTGCGGAGTTCACCTTTATTTCCTTGTTTTGATCAAGACGAACTTCTAGAAGGTTATTTGCAATTTGCTACTGTTAGGACTCTGATAATGACTCTGTAATGAGGGCTATTTACCCCACGTTTCTGATTAGTTAACCTTTGGCGAATCTTCTAATTTTCAAAGCAAAAAACCGTCACTCCTTCTATAGAAATCCAAGAATATTATCCTGAGAATAACAAAATTTAGCTATTGAATCTAGGAGGGGTTTTAATCCTTGTAATTGGAAGACATTTAAATCTTTCCCACCCTTCTATTTGCCTCTTTCAACAATATTTTCTTGTTCGTAGGAGTTATTCTATTAGCTTTACCAAAATTGTGTAGCTGAAATCACATTTTCAAAATAACCTTCCTGGCAAATGCCCTAAAAAATTGCCCTCCAATATTGAGCTGACAAAGCGGATAACTAAGTGTTATATCCAAAAGTAATACGGTATCTTAAAGATCTCTTGATAACAAGGTATAGGAATCATTTTTAGAAAACTTTTTATCAATTCATATTCGCTAATTAGTATCAGTATCAAATTATGAAAGGTTCTCTATTTTCTTCTTCTCCATTCTTTCAATTAGATCTGAAAAATTCTCAATTCTATTAATTTTTCAAATTCTCCATTTAAAGCTTTTATTATTATTTTCATTAATACGGATTCATAAGATGAGCTCATTTTAGAACTATCGTTTGATATTGTTCTATGGACTTTATTTATAAGGATCTCAATATCATTTGTTTTATAATTTAAATCATCTAATAATATACTAGGAAATGAAGCTTAACGATACATCTTTTGAGCGTTCAACTCTTTTTCTGCCAACATTAATGAGAAGTCTTTAAAAATTTGATCTTCCCTTAATAACTCTTCTAGATTAACTTTCTTTAACATAACTCTACCATTTGTTGAAGGCATTTTTAGACCATAAATCATTCAAGATTAAAAATAAATCTAATCTTTCTGCAAAACCCATATTCCATTTGAGGGTCTTTTTCAACAATTGCATTAAGAAAATAGAATTGTTACTGTCAAAGCTAATTCTGAATATCACAAAGAAAATGGCAATTGTAGGGATTGGATAACTCTCCTTAAAATACAATTGCTCTGATGAAGTAATTGTTACTGAAAAAACAAACCGCTTGTTCGTTTAGATTTCTATTTCACTTCAAAACCATCAATTTGTCTATAAATTGCTTTCTCTAACTTTCCGCTCCATTCATAAAGTTTGTTTGGGCCATTACATTCAATAGAAAATTCAGTGGGAAGACTTATATTTGACCTTGGAATTATTGTTAACTTTTTAAGCTCTTCTTCTAGGTCTAAGTCTGGGTCTAATATTTTTAAATATTCTAAAAAAGTCTTATAAACGATATTAAAAATCCTCCACATTTATTAAAGAAACAAACAACCGGTTTTTTCTCGTTTACTTAAATAAGGTTTGAAATATTATCATAATCGCTAGGCACATGAGATATTAAAACTGATAAAACATTAACTTCATAAACAACATACAACAACAAGCAGTTTTAAATTTGAAAAATTGAATCTATATAACGGTATTGAGCTTCGTCCTACTTTTAAAAATTTGTTTGAGTCTAATCAATACAGTTGGGCTAAAAAGCTTTTAGTAAGATGTTTTAACCTCCTCCTGTGAACTTTGGAACCTAAAAAAAATTGATTTCCATAAGAATAAACCTTCTAGGTTTTCTTTAATAATTTCAATATTTTTAGGACTGAATAATTTAATGAATCATCTTCAACTATTCTTTCAGGCTGTTCTAACAAGATGGATTTCTTTCTCGCATTTATTTTTATGTCTTACTACCCAGGAAATAATCCTATTTGTTGTTTTGCTTTCGCATTTGGTTGGCATTTTCATTCCATAAAACAAACGAATTGTTAGGAGTATTATGGTTTAAATAATGGAAGTCACATCATCAATCCCTAAAAAAGGACTATCATGCTTTCCTAGAATGCAACATTAGAACTATCCAGTAAGCACAATTGTCTATCAAAATATTATTTCAAAATATTGCACAGATTATTATCCTTCTAATGTAATATTTATTTGAACTCAGTAATTCGTAAAATAGCTCGAAAAGGAATTTAAATTATAATCTCTTGTTAAACTACGATCCATTCTTTAATTGGCTTCATAATTGATATCTTATCGCCTTTTCGTTGCAATAATAAATGACTTTTAAAATAATTTGTAAACTTATCTTTATTCGAATCTATACTGCCTAACTTTATGTCATCTTTTAATCCATTTAGAAATTTTCACAAACTTTTCCTTTGATTCATTTAAGCTTATATACTTAAAAATTAACTAGTGCGCTTGCAGTAAAATCATCCAATAGCACAAGATTGAAAATGATAGTTAGATGAGAAGAAGCTGCCGCGCCAATTTCTTTCAAAATCTGAAGCCCAATCCTCAAGTAATTCTAAAATACTTCTTCTTCCGGAATTAAATAAAATGGAAAGAACTGTTCATGAAGGAAATTAAATGGCATTAACCTCTTAAAACATTTTGCAGGTACTGACGCCATCACTTCAATCCCAAAAAGAGGTCTTCTTAATAAAAACGTTTATACTCAATACTCTTTTTCAATTAAGATACATTATACTCAGAGCATCCTAGATTTTGAAGCGGCGTTATTAGTTAGAGTTTGGCCGATTAAAATCGGAAAAAGTTGAGAGACCAATGATTCATTTCTCTCGAAGAATGAATATTAGTTCTCAAATTAAATTTAAATAATAGTCTCTGTCCTCAACATCTTTCTTATTTAACAAGAGCTAAACTCTCAGTAATCGGCAATCCAGGAAAGAATTTTTATTCATCATATTTCATTTGAGCATCAATTGCTAATCTTAGGAGGTGGTATTCAGAAACTGATCTTTTTTCCAATCTGTACTTTGGCCAAATAGTGTATCTGCTAAAATCTGATCGCATTTATTACTTTTAACTTCATCGCTTGTCTCACCAAAACTCAACTTATCTAAGATTCTATAAGTTAGCATCTGTATGAGAGAACTCCCACTTGAAGCTATATTCCAGCAAGTATTTTTCGAATGAAGTTTCATCCACACTTAACTTATTCTGTCGCTAATAATTTATAATCGTTACCTGGCCACCTACCCTATCTCCTATGCAGAGAAATTCGTGATAAGCACTTTCTTAAGCATATCCTTTAAAGCATTAAAAAATAATCTATTTTAGAAATTTCAAGTGAATTATTGTCCAATTGAATGACTAGACTCAAGTACTTAATTTTTTAGTCCCCCAATTCATTATAGGAATCTTTTACTTGTTCAATTACATTGGTTATCGCTATTTCCTGATGTTTACTGTTAAATTGCTTAGGAGCAAATCACATCTAATATGATTGTATTTGTGCTGCAATTTAATTATGTAATTTAATTAACTCTACATTCAATTTGTTTGTCTCTATTTGGATGCCTGTTATCACTTAAACAAACCTATATCTGAACAGTTGTAATAAAACCAATCAAACTTGTGGCCATAGTCTTTCTGGTAATACTTTCTTAATTCAGCTTTTACTTGATGTTCCTCTACCGGTGCAATACCAATGATAAAACCATTTTCTAATATAGAAGTTAGTTTTTCAGAAATTACTTATCGGGGACATTAAATTTCCTCCACTGCACAAAGAGTCCGTCATAATCGAAAAATTATAGCTCCAAAGTTAGTTATTCAATTGAAAATAAAATTTTTATTGTGCTATCCATTCCAATACCCGGTCATCGTCATTTGTCAAGTTGACAAATTATTTTTCTTTCCAATTGAGATTAATGCCTACTAGTAATCTTTTGCTTTAATGATTTATTTATCTTGAGTTAATGATGATATTCAAATGTTAAAGCTTTCTGCCCAAAATTTCAGGACCACCGGCTTACCAAGGATCTATTCCAAAAGATTGCCCAAAAGTTTATGAGTTGAAATGATTATCAAGAGGTCTAGCAAACCTTCGTAAACTAAAATGTTTGATTATAAACTTTGGAATTGTTGCTTGTTAAGCAGCAAGTGTCTTATTCGCCAATTATCTCACTCAGGAGTAGCTATTGCATTATTGCAGACTTATTCACTTTTTTTGCAACCAATGTGTCTGCCATGACAAAGTTACGAAATCTGCAAAGTAAGATCGGATTGTGCGCTTCAATTGATTTAGATTCAATATCATAGCTATTTATTTTAGTCCATCCATTGTACAATACAGTATACTAGAATCTAAATTGACTGTATACAAAATGCTTCTTATTCTTCTAAATGGTTTTTGGAAATTGCTTTGTTTATATCTGTTATTCTGTACAATGCCCTAATAAGAAAATAAAAATAGCTTACAAAGAATTTGCAAGGAAAGCCATCCTTTCCAACAGCAGCTTATATCAATATTTTACTCTAGTAAATTTGTCGAATAGTCTAAGTTTTGAGTTTTCAACCATGCAGATACTTAAAATACTTTAGCATCGGATTTTACTGCCATTTTAAACGCAAAGTAAAATAGCAGTATTTCTTTCCACTCGGCACTTATAATAATAATCGTAAGAATTTTCTAATCGTATTTTTAAAAGCAAAAAGTTCCAAAGCGGAGTTATAGCTTGCAATTTCCTTTTTTTTCAACTATTGAAACTCCTAAATAACAGGCACTTAAAATCGCCTGAACAACAAAATAACAGGAAAAGTCTAAATTGGAAATTTCGTTTCTTCAAGAGGTGATATCTATTAAGAGCCCACTACCGTTTCAGAGATTGCTAACAGTTCAGATGAAAAGGTTTTCCCATTTCTAGTAATTATGATTAAAATTAAGTGATCCAAAAATACTAATTAATAGATTCAATGTAAACCACCAAAAATTCAGCCTAATTGTTACAATTTTTCCACCCAATCGGTTTGTGAGGAATCAGCTCTAATCTAAACTCTTCAACTTTAATTTAGGAATCTCGTTTTCTATAGTTCTATTTGATTAGCTGTTGCTCTAGGAATAAGAAAAAAATAACGTTCGTTAATACTATATTAAATCCTCGAATAAATCCAAAACAACAACAGAGGTTCGATAACCGTATATCTTATTATCAAGCTTATATTCATTAAGTTATTATGGTTATTAGTACACTGATAGATTAAAATAAGCTTGTGCAGATGACGAGATGTACTCATGACTTAATGCTTGCTTTAATTCTTGCTCGTAATTACTAATTAATATATTCTGTATTTAAAACTCATCTTTTGAATTTATTGAATAGTTGCTTTCAAGTTCTTTAGTCGAAAATTAATAAAAAAAATCCAAAAACCCCCTTAGAGGCTGATGTAATTCAATCTTATTAATACTTAGAAAAAAATAGGGCCACAGTTTTAAATTTAAAGCAATATAAAAAAAAAACTGTAGATTTAAATTAATCATCCGCAGTTTATATTTTCTAGATGCAATAAGTTATATTATTTCATAGCTTTAGTTTATTGGTCTTTAGAATTTCATTTTTGCCATTGTATTGTTTTTAAAAATTTTACTTTACAGACCAAAAATGTTTTTATGAACTGTAATACAATAGATTTGAAATTTATTCAAGCTCCCTCCTCCTAAAACGATCATAGGAGCATCCTTCCCTTGGGGGATAGCCCCCAAGCACATAAGAGTGCTTAGTCAAAGCGTTATCAAGGTGGACAAAGTGCATTGTTAGCATTCCTATCTCTTAAATCTGCTTTTCTTGCTGCTCAAACAATGTCTCTTGTTATGAATTAACCTTAATATCCACGCCTAAACCTTTGGTAGTGAAGAAGTCAGCAACCCCACCAACTATTTTATTATGACTCTTTGGTCTTGAAAGCCGAATTATATGCAAATTTAAAACCTGCATTAACGTTCAGGCTTTTTTAAGCAATCTTTAAAAATTGCAGGTTCATTTCTTTACACTTGCCGACTTTATCAGGACTATCAAATAGTGATAAGTCAAAACGATTATTAAATACCTCGTAGTTAAATACACAACAAAAGCTCCTGCTATAATTACCTAAATGTAGATGGATGTGCTCTTGCTTTCATTCTTTTTTCTCCTTGCATTATCACACAGAAATTTCAACGCTCAAAGTCGATCAGAAACCAAAAAGGTTAAATTGATCTACGGTAAGGATTAAGGAAGCAGTCAAAAGGAATTGAACTACCCGACTTTGCTCTTTCAATGACATCATTTTTTTAATTCTAAAATTCTCTTTCCTCAAGGCTAAATTCTGCTTTTTGTAACCTTTACTTTTTGGTTCCCAATTCAAAATCCGTTCTTTTGACTTTCAATCATGTCACTTGTGATTCAACCCTTTTATCAGTTTTCTATTTCTCTTGCCACGCCCAATTCTTTCACTCGTTGTCTAAAATGCTGTGACCATTGATCCCAATTACGACTATTGAGCTCTGCCTGAACGTGCAGGTTCTTGTTTCTGCATATACGCAATCGTTTATCAAACCTTGCTCGAATTAATTAATCAATGACTTCCAAATGCCTTTGCACCCAAAACCAATTTGCTATTTTCCAATAAAAATCCCAATCCTCCCATGTTTTCTCCCCTCCTATTATTTGATTAATCGCCTAGATAATTCAATCCCATTGTTCTCCTTTTCTGCAAGCATGATTATGCTAAATGCGATATGTAATTGTAAAATCATTCTCTAATTTAAATTTCCTAATCCACTAATAGTAATTCTGTATTTGCATCATTACATAAATTACTTGAGCGTCATAACCACCGACAATAGTTCTCAACTCATCGAATCAGTGTGCTTGAGATCTTGTATAAATGCAAACCGAGAGAAACTGCAATGAAAATTATCAATTTACAATTGCTGAACTTTAATAGGAATGCCCTTCAAAACACATTATTGGACAATACTTGTCCAATTGTCTCAGTCATACGTTTGAAAATTGACCAATTCAAACCCATCTAAAGTCTCCTATCCTTTGGTTACATTACATTTCCCTCTCTCAGTCAATATTCATTGCCTGTGATGGATAATGGTCCTACAGTAAACTATTTAGCTTTTTAATTTCCATTGTAATCAATGTTAAAAAAGCCGAAAGGGAATCCCCTTTCGACTAATTCTCATTTTACACTGTGCAGCAGTTAAAAGCACCAAAGAGTTTCCATCGAATGTGGATCACCTAGCTTTGCTACATCACCTGCATTACCAAAGCTGTTGTTTTGAATTTACTTGACTCTGCAATCCACTTTCTAGGAATCAATTGAGTTCTTATTGTAAACCAAGTTCTAAATCTGCTTTTGATTAATACTCGACTGTAAATGGTTTGAACTGAATTAATGGAATGCTAATTTCAGTTAGGACTAGAACCCTGTTTTGGGGCCATTTTTTTTTTTTTGGGGCCAAAGGCAGATTTTTGATTGCCATCAAGCTTCTGCATAACCATTAGCTGTTCCTTTTAGCTCACTCATGTTAGCTTGAATGATTTTGAACATAGTCACTGGGAATAGCATTCCCTTCAGCATCTTGAAACTTAATGGATTGCATTCCGATTCACCCTCTAAAAAATAAGACTATTTTGGTTCCAGGAAGTAACTGCCGGAACTGAGTTAACAACCTACCTAATATGACAATTGTTTGGTCTGCTTCTGCTACTAATACCGTTGGTGTGAACGCAAAGACACAAACACAACTCATGGACTACGTGCCCTGCGCCTTCTTCTACTACGCGAGTGACTCCGACACTAAATGAGCGTCTACCAGAATAGCTTATTCGGTAAACTTTTTCCCTGCAAAACTCTACCCAAATGGTTTGGTTCAATCTTTGCAAGGTAGAATATCTTAGTTTAATTGATTGTCTTCTAAGTTATTAAAGTAAGAGCTTAAAGAATCTGAACGAGGTTAGACTTAAGGATGACTGTATGCCTTTTTAGTTAATAAATTTGTCCAACTTCTTCCTCCCTATAATAGTAGAAATGATTGTTCCATCTAAATGGGTCTTTTCACTTTTACAGAATCGATAGCAACATTAATAACCAATGGAAGTATCAATTTTTAAAGTCTTGTTGTTGGTCTATGGTTTTAAGTCTAATATAATGAGCTAGGAATCACTTTCTATTTCATGTTTTGGGTATTCCCAAATTCTGAACTTAAAACTGAGCAACTTTCAATAATGAGCCGGTGTGGACCATTTTTGATTATTCCACCTAATAAAACCTCTTCATTTAGTCGGCAGTCTCCTAATTTGAAAG
>Ga0163217_1003292_pt1 | contig 12776 bp, 5 predicted proteins | sample SynspAceP_FD_185933 | JGI IMG/M metagenome (GOLD analysis project Ga0163217, IMG submission 185933) | Saline lake microbial communities from Ace Lake in Antarctica - Synechococcus sp. Ace-P (PacBio error correction) | ecosystem: Environmental > Aquatic > Non-marine Saline and Alkaline > Saline ... | reverse complement strand
GGGTAGAAATGGCTAAAAAATATTGCACCTAGCACAAGAGGGGAGGATTTGAAATCACCGATGTAAATAAAAGAATATTTAAGGAGCAAACAAATTTAAATGTAAGCCATTTTAGAACCGTGGCACCGCTTGGCTAGACACCGGTACCTTGCCTCCCTAATGCAAGCTTCACCAATTTGTAGAAGTTATTGAAGGAGCGCCAGGGGGACTTAAAATAGGTTGCTACGAGGGTGCAGCCTATGAGATGGGCTTATCAGCAAAGAGGCAGTTTAAAGTGTGGCAGAACAGCCCTTATGAAAAAAAGTGGCTACGACGAAAAAATTTATCTGGGATTATTGAATAGGATTAATTGAAGTTACAGAGGAAAACTAAGTTTAAAACGGCTGTTTTTTGTTTAGAACCAAGCGGTATTAAGGATGATAGGATATTTTTTTTTGAAAGTTTTTAATTTCCTAATTTAACACGGGCCATAGGACAAAAAAAATCATCTTTGTTCAGGAATAATCAATCTACTCATCCAACTCCGGGAGTAATTAGGGGCTTATACATTATTCAGACTTGATGGGAAAATATGCCCAAGACTAAATAGGTACGTGTCCTTAGTGGAAAAGGTATGGATGTTGCCGTAGGGACCTTAGGCACGGATTCTCCCACCTTCGGCCAGCATGTGGCCATAGGAATTATTCTATGCCGCGAAAATAAAAAAACAGGCTCTTTTATACCAAGAGAAGGGATTTGGACATGGAATTTTTCAGTTCTAAGTTTGAAACAGCGGAGTCTTTTTTATAAATGTGATTAATTTTTATTAACAAAATCGAGGAAGAGGAATTATCTATAATGATCAAGCCTGAATATAGAATGGCTATTGCATATTGATGGAAATTAAAGGTGTCCGAAAAAGAATTTGGAGCTCCCCGTTTAGAAAACGCCACTTTTTATAAAGGAGGACAGTAATATACAAAAAATAAACTGTTTAATTCACGGGAGCCAACGTGGCATTGGGGGACACATGTCTGCAGGATTTAACAAGGACATACCGAACATGATTTCCATTTTTTAAAACTCCAAGGAACTAGATGTCACCAGTAAAAAAGAAGAACAGATAGGATATTCTATTGCTCAGGAAAAGGTTTGGACTTGTTGTATCAATTGTTTGCCCCGCATATACACGCAGTGGACAAGGCAGAGCAGGACGGATCAGGAAAGCGCTTTTTGTGGGTGAATGCAGAAGCCGGTAAGTATGGCGGAGGCCTGCAAGTAGCCCAAAATTCTATTTTTACATATTTCAACGATTTGTATTGCATGGTCCAAGACAATACCCTATTTGGGGAGAAAAGATGTTCCAAACCCCTATAACGTGTATGGAGCATCCAAATTAAAAGGGGAACAATTTACGTTCAGAAAGATTTTTAGAAACAAGTTTTTTATCATTCCGTACATCTTGGGTATATTCTGAATACGGACACAATTTTGTTAAAAAAAAAAAAACAATGTGCGCTTGGGTGCCGAAAGGGAAGAGCTAAGTACTGTGGTAGATGACCAATTGGGTCAACCACCCCAATTGCTAGGTGATTTTAGCAGAGGCAATTAATTTGAAAATTGTCTGTACCAAAAACAAGTGATTTCGAGCTTTTACCATTATAGCAATGAAGTGGGGAAAATTAAATTGGTATGAGTTTGCCAAGGCTATTTCGAAAATTAGGGAGGAATGGAATATCAAGATAAAAATCCCTATTTTCTTCCGATGATATCCAACCCCAGGCAAAAAGCCTCTTGCCTTTAGTTTGTAAATGGGACAATCCAAAACAAAAAACAAGAAAGTGCTAAAGACAAAATTGTTCAGGATTGGGATTTTGCCGAAAAAATATTTTAATAAAAAATTTAATATATACTAGATAAAGAAAATATAGATAATTCTTGCTGCTGGAGTGGGATCTAGTTAAGACCTGACGGGGATGAAGTACCTAAAACTATGGTAGTAGAATTTAGAAGTTAATGGGGAAGCAATAATAGAAGAAGACTTTTAAGCAAATAGAAGCGATTGATCCATATCTACTAATATTTAAAATTGCCTCAGGGTATAAAAGTCAAATCCTTAAAGAATTTTGTTCATTTAGCTTAGATTTAAAATCAAACATTTGAGTTTATTGAAAATCCGGACTATGATACAAAACCCAACAATTATGTATTCGTTGTATTGGCCCCCTTTCAACTCTAAAATGAAAAAAAAACGAACCTTGTAATCATTAATGCCGATTGTTTTTATTGATAAAATACATTTGTGGGAAAATATAATTAACATCTAACGGAAAGATTATATTGCGATCGATAAGGAATATTTATGAAGAGTTCTTGAAAATAAAACTGATGCACGGGAATAGGGTTATAGGAATGTCAAAAGCTTAAGAGGGACAATAATGTATATGCTTTCAATAGATATATATACTTTTTGATTAGCCAAAAAACAGGGATAAATATTCCAAATTTCATCTAATATTATTAAATGGTGGGGAATTGACAGTTGACTGAAGTTCGCTATTGATTTTATTATCAAAGGATGAAAGTTCAAACATAAATTATCTGGATATGACTTGTAGGAAAATGGATGGAAATAGATAAACCATGAGGATTTTAAGGAAAGCGGAGAAGATATTTAATTTATGAAAATTGAAATGAATTATAAGCATTAATATTAGATTTTGACGGCACAGTATATGTGATGTGTTAAACCAATTAAGGATATAATTTCCAAATAAAAATTAAAGAAGAAGTAATTAAACTTTATTTATTTTATCGAAACAATTACCACAGTTAGTAGATCTATTTTTATAAAAAAATTAAACTAAACTAGGCACTCAATGTCAGTGATGGGGAAGTTGTAACACCTATAAACTATTTGCCCGGGGCATATTTGCTAAGAAATTATAAAAAGGTTATACCGTTGGAACAAAAAGCTTTTTCTTTATGAGCTGCGAGCAATGTTTTAATATATTCAGGACGAAATTAACCAGAGTTTGTCTTAATCCCTTTGATAATGAGTTAACTTATGAAAAAATTAAAGGATAGCTTGTCAGCATAATTAACAACGGAGTACCATTACTATATAACTCATATAGACTTGCATGCCCATCCCGAGGAAGGGGCCAATACCGGATTGCTGGTTCCAATTTCATTGTTGGTGAAAGCACTACAACAAAAAGCCATGTACAGATTTTGGCAAGCCTTCTAATGAAATGTTTGCATCATATTTCAAAGTTGATATTGAATTATTCCCAAATCTGAAGTGTTAAATGCGGAGGAGACAGAATTATATAACAGATATTGCACTAGAAATAAACTCGGGGTTCAAAACGATTACTTGTTTGACTGGGAGAAAGGCAAAATTAGAGGACATTGGAAGTCATTAAATACAGTAAATATGTAAACCATTGTTCTGAAACTTTAGCTGAATTTTTATGGATGACATTGAGATAAGAAATGGAGGGCTAAATATTTATTCCTATGCTTATGATATTTTCACAATTAACTCATTTACAATAATTTTTCAAGTAGATGAGGACATTTTCGCAAAGTGGGCCATTTTATTTTGGAACGCGAACAAATAATCATTCAAAAAATATATTAGTAGTTCTGGGAGGGTCAATTTCTCTAATTTTTCAATTGATTTTAATTAGAAGTTATAAATGGGGGATTCCTTTATCCTAGAATGACATGACTTCTCTGAAATTGAAAAAATTAAAAATCATATTGTCTGAATAAACAACATGATTTAATTAATTGCAAGTCGGGGCGGTAAAGTACTTGATTTTCAGCTAAAACGAGTTGTATTTAAATTAATCTCAATCATTATATCCTTACCAACCATAATTTCTAATGATGCTTAATATCCCTATTGCGGTTATAAAGAATGAACGCCGGAAAAAGGAAAAGTTTACCAGGTTTCCATGCCTATGGGTGTAATTATTGATTTAGACATTATTCAAAAACACCCATTAAATATTTCGTGCGCAGCGGGGGATATTTATTCTAATTTATCGGCCCATCATGATTGGCATAATTTCCTATAATAAAAAACGGAGAATACGTTAATGATTTTAGCATTTCAAACTTATCTAGAGTGCCGCTATTCATGGTCATTCAGCGAGGAAAGATTTTAATTACAAAACCTTTTTTGAGACAAATTATTTCAAGGCAAGTAAATTAGAATAGCAATGTCACTATTCGCGGCAGGCAGCGCCCTTTGTAGCGGAAGTTGAGCATCTAATTAGTCCACGCCATTCACTTACTTGGAATAGGTAATGGGAGTCCTTCACGGCATTCAGTGCTTCGATTAGTCTTTTTTATTTATTCCTTCAAGACAAATTGCTTCCAGAATATATCCAGTATGCCAAAGTTCCACTGGTATTCTCTTTTGTTAACAGATTTGCTTAATTCAACAGAAATCAGTGACTATAGATATATTCCGAAAATCAAAGAAATGGAGGCCGGTAGATATACCATCTGGTACGATTACTGAGGATGATTTATTGAAAATTTCACTGCTTTTAAAAATAAAAATTAATGGAAATTTAGCCAGCTAATAAGTGATAAAGAAAAAATTAATTCTTTCTTTTTCAGGGCTTCCGCTAAAATTAGTCGGTGGAATGGGGTGGTTTCAATATTGGCCAGGGTATTTACTTTTAAGGTGGGATTTTGGAAATTTACGTATTCATTTACTTTAGGAACTGTATTTGCCTAATTCGTAGATTATGGATATAATATTAAGGTAATAAAGATGTTTTCCCTAAACCTGGGGACTACATTAAACACAATTGTCTCCAAAACTACTGTAAATAAAATTCTATTATTTTCGTTGACGGTTCCTTTGCTTTTTTTTGTTGCCAATATAATATTGAAAACAACACGAGCTAGTAATACTGGTTTATTCTTATTCTTACCCTGATTAGCATTTTCATTTTACAATACAATTTTAAGTGTATTCAAGGCAGAAAGAATTATTAAGGAAAGATTTAAAAATATGTATGGTAGATAACCTTTTTACCATTTTGCTAGTGGCCAACAGTGGCTTTCATTTAAACAAGAAACATAGAGGCACCTCAATAAGTTTTTCGTATCAAAACTTATTGGCTTATTTTATTCACTTGGATTTATAAACAGGAGATAACCTGCATTTCCCACCTTTTAAGGCACCTTTTAAATGATTAAACAAAGCCCGGCCCTATGCTGTTCATTATTGGTCGGAAAATTTATATTTCTCCATATCGATACAATTATAATGAAGCCAATGGTTTCTTCTGAGGATTTAGTGTATTTATCAGTCGGGAATCCGTATCATTATTGGACTTGGATACTACTTACTGTAATTAAATTCGGGTTTTTTATCTGCCATTGTGAATGGAAAACTTAAACAATAATAAAAAAACTTTTAAGGCGAATGTTTTAAAAAACTAAATGTAGTGTATTAAGACTATCTATTATATTATAATTGGTATGCTTATTTTTCTAAACTTATCATTATAATATTATTTCGGAAAAAGTTTTAGAACTTCTGCGATATTTTCTGGATATTGGCATAATAGTAGGAATGCGAAATAATAGGTGGGTTCCTATCGGTACTTTACTTCGCATTCTAACAAACAGGCCTTAAGGCAATTGCTGGCGCCAATTAGTATAATATTAATAGTTATATGTGATTAATCTTTATTCCTATTTACGGCTACCAAGATGCGGCTTATACCCTTCGTATTTAGCACATTTTTTTATTACAGTATTCTACATTGCCACAGTTATATTGAAATATAAAACGCTATTTATTCCTTCATTGGAAAAGGGTTTTTAGCTTAAAAAATTGTTTATGAAAATACTTTTTATATTTTTTTTTCCCTTATTATTGTCTAATTTCCTATTTTATTCCTAAAAAAGAAAGACTCTGGGGTTATGGCGCGTGGTTTGGAGAACGATACATGATAATTCCAAAGTTTTTTTTTGAATATGCCAAATTTTCTGTTAAATAATAAAAACAAATAAAGCATTTATTGGGATTCTATAAAAACCCTTTATTAAAAAAAGACCAATTGAAACTTAAAGGTTATAATTGTGCATATGCATATTCATTTTACGGAATAAATGCCTACAACTGCGCGTTCAAAAAATTTTCATAACTTGTGTAAACTTCTTCTGACTTCCTTCCCTTTTGATAACCCCTAGGAATTACTTTGTTCAATTTATGGCATGGTAGCCCAATAAAATATATTGGATTAGATTCTAGAAATAAATGTGATTAGAAAAATCATAGATAAATTTAAGGTTAAAGTTCTTAGATATTATTCCTTAGTAATTATCACCCTCTGAAACAGTTGACAAAATTTACAAGAGTTGCCTTTTGCCCTAAGGGATGAACAAATTCAGAGCCGGATATCTAGAAATGAAAACTTGAAGGTAAGCCCAGAAAGAAAAAAAGTTATCAGAGCACTACTTTGGCCTAAGCGATCAGAAAACATTGGCCGCATACCTGCCCAAAACCCATAGAAATGAGAGAAAAGGGAAAACCCTTTAGAATAGGTGCTTAAAACAACTATTGCAAAAAAACGAAGATCTATAAGACAATGCCAAAAAATAATCAAACCTCACTTTTATGAAAAAAGGATAAGTTAAACGAATTATAGAAAAGGCACCAATGTGCTATACGATATAATTTACCATTTGACCTATACGAATTTTTGGTGCAACGTTATATATTAAATAACGGATTATCAAGTGTCATAATTTGATTATGAGCTCTTAAATAAAGATTGTTGTATTTTCCATTTGATTTTGAAAAAATATTTTACTACTGAAGAATTAGGGAGCTCTATTTTCATTTTGATTTTATTTTAACAACAATGTTAATATATTGAAAAGGTTGAATCGATAAAGATTGATTTTAAATTAAAGTTTTTTTACCGCAAATGGCACATGTTCAGGAACGACAACGAAGTCGGGCAATAGTTTATTTAATGTGCCATTCGACGAATATTCTAAAAAATATTTATGAACAAATTTTCAATACAAGATCTAAATCTTTAAAATGCATTTAAGGATATCAAAGAGGAAACTACTTAATGAAAAAAAATAATCAAAAATAATATTTTGGTGGGCTTTTTTGCTCCATAAGGTCTTGCCTGTTTATTTTAAGCTCGTAAGTTTTTAGAGGGTTGTTCATACTTAAGGACTTGGTATTTTATTCTTCACTACTGTTAAGTATTATTTATTGGAAGGTCGAGGGGTTTATAATTTTTTATGTATTAAAATTATAGTTTTCATACTCTTACCTTTTTCTGACAACTTTCCTTATTTTTTGAATTGCACTCATGGATAAATCTACAATCTTTAGAAACTAATAGTGCCTATTTTTAATTATGGTTTTGGTTATTAGTATTAAGAATAAAGGAAAGGAAGAAAGGACTAAACTTCAATAAGTTCATTTTCTATATTAAAGACATCTATTTTGGGTGTTGTTTATTTGACTTATTTTTAGGTTTTAGTAATTTTTATGGGCGGTTTTTGGATCTTTACCAATTACTTTAATCTTAAAGGGATTCCTTGTGAACAATCCGAGGGTTGTTCATATAGGTTTTATGAGCCAGCATTATCCTAACTGAAGATTTTGGTGTCCACGGTATTGGACCCAATAAGTCTGGGCACATTGTTGCCGCTTCCTCTAATTTTATTGCTATTATTCTGTCTTTACTGAAGGTAAAAAAGAAAAAATCCTTTCTTTTTTCTTTCCTAGGATTGATTATTAACTTTCTCAAGGGCGCTCATATTGCAAGTATATTGGGCCTTGTTGTTTTTTTTAATAAAAAGTTTAGTCCCCAACTACACGGTTTTTAATTCCTTCATTTATTTTGTTGCACTGGCATTTGCTTCACATTAAATATGAGAGGGAATTCTTATACACCTTTATTTGCGTCTCAAAAATGCGAATTGCTTTACCTAAACCTATTGGGCACGGGTCTGGAATGGTTAGCGAAATTTATGCCAAAAGTTTGCAGAAGATTTATCCATTTACTATAAGTTTTGATAAGCGATACTTTTATTGGGTCAGTAATTGGCCAGATAGGACTAATAGCGTTTTGCTTTTTTGGATTTAGTTTCTTTTACCAAAATAAAAAGTATAATATTTTTCTAGAACCAACCATGTTTGGAGCCAATTATTTTTGACTTCTCAATTAATAATAGCAGCTATTTTTTCGGAAACACTTTTAACTTTACAAAATTTATAGTGCCCGAATATATCGGAATATTAATTAAACCGAATCTAAATGATTTAGGCACTTTTTGTGATGTTAAAATCCCTATGATTTTCAGTTTTTATATATCTGGTCTTAAGGTTGAACCAAACCTCGAATATCACGATGAAGCTCCATAATTTAAGTATTTTGTATAAATTATTTGTTTTGCCCACAATTATTACCGATTTTGACACTTTTTCCAACACAGATTTTGATTCACATCAATAACACAACAGTTCAACTTTTTTAATTGTTTTTAGGCAATCGTTTTCCACTACTCCCACCTCCAAGGCACAAAGTCTCTCCAGGATAAAACGAGGTGGCCGAATCGGATGCAAAGTCATACTACCAAAAAAGAACAGGAGCTTTAGCTCCAAATACATTATAAGACCAATTTTCATGCGAAAGGGAAGGGAGTGCGGATTAAAAGGTTGAAAACAACGTCAAACAAATGCCGCTATGGATTACCAAGGAAAAGGCCGACCCTATTAGAAAATAGGTTTTGCAAGTTAAAAAGAACATTCCCTCCTCAAAAACGATAAAAGCAAGGATATAGGGAACGGAAATATTATGGATTATTCTTCGGCATCCATTACCGCATAGGCTCTCGAGCTTGGAACAGTAACTCAACAGGCCTCAAGGTTAAAAATAAATGCTATTACAAGGATACTATAAATTCTAAATCCTCCGAAGATTACTGTTTATCACGCTTAATGAAAACGCCTGACACTTGATATTATACATGGTTAGGTGTAATCTATAGTTTTTCTATTACTTCCTCCTTAGAAGCTCCATGAGACGCCTTGGGTTCATCTGTTGTAGAAATCGGTCTTACACCTAAACCCAGAAGCAACTTTATTTCTCGCTGGTTCATTTACAAGTGTGGGCCCCAAACTTCAAGTCCGCCTCGTGTATCTTATCCACCTTTTTTCCATTGTAATTCCCATAAGTGGTAGGATTACTAGGGATTCAAACCTTCCATTGGGCAAAACCTTAAGATCCTCATCAATATTCGTTCAGGCCAGGGACGATCCCAAAAACACTGGCATTGAATTCACTTCATTCTTCACTTCCTTCCATTTTAAGTACACTTCGTCGTTGAAATCCAACCATGGTTCGGCTTTTAATTCTTTGATTATTGCGAGGGGCTTCTTTACCACCATTCGTTTTTGGCTGAACCGACAATCGTGTCTCATTTGCTGCATTACTAGACGAATAATATCAGACAAGCAAAGGGGACGCTTACCAGGCGGGCATTCTTTTAAAGCAGAGTTTTTAACGTTATCCTGAATCATGTCCCACATCGACTGATTTCAGCTCTTCGTAAGTGACCTCAGATACCTGAAGACTCTGGTTGCCAACGGTGCCAGTAGTAGCGTCGTGAATTACCAACCAATGACCGTTCCTTTGTTCTTACGGATGTCTTAGCTCATCAATCGACTCTAAGAGAAAGTGCGCTCATAAAATGCAGGGAAAGTGTTCTCCGGAAAAAATACTGCAGAATTGCCTCTGTGAGCCGTTAATACCAATATGCGAAAAAAATTACTCTCGTCTGAATATTCGGCAACCTACAAACAGGCTTATTATTCATTTAAGAAAATATAAGATCCTTTTTTCCAATTATCGTATAATAAACCAAATTCCTTTTAAAGAACCTTTAAGGCAACCAGAAAAAATGTCACCATCGATAATATCCAATTCATATGCTATAATCGTTAAATAAAACCATATTTTAAATACTAATAATTTATGATAAAATATGCAGATAAGCGGGTTTGAAAAAAACAAGTATCAAATTTTATAATATTATCGATATTCCGTTGGAACCGTATCCTATAATTTTCAAAAACCATTTAAGCATGAACGTCAACAAAGACTTAAAAGATAAGAAAAATTTAAAATTATTACGTTTCTGAAAAAAAAAAAAGGATTGCCTACAATGCAAATAGAGAGGTTCAACACCACATAAAACACAGGCGTTTCCGATCAACCAAATTCTAATACAAATAGCCTTGTACTATAGGGTATTTTCAGAAATCAGGTAGAACATCGCTTTCTCGGTGGGACTATCACAGGAGCTTGGTTTCCGAACTGGACACAGCTTATTGGGGGCTCCAAAAAACAGGTTGTTGAAATCTTATTTTGCAGGGAGAATTAAAACACATTGGGCACAATCTCTCTGTGAAAAGATTTGCACAGCATAATATCTTCGATCACGCTTTTCGTACTGGCTTAAAAAACCTATCATAAACCGTTCGGGAAAAACGTGCCGGGAAAAATGGTAGGAAGATAAACGAAAAAAGGGCCAATACCTCCCCACCAAAGGGAATGTATTACCAAGGATGCGGGCCATGCATTGTAATTCTACCTCCAGGCGGCTTTCCCCATCCAGAGCTAATACCACGCCTCCGTTGATAAACAACCAGACACGAATATAAACAGTCATGCTCGGAAAATCTTGGGACTACCTTCTTCAGGACAAAATATGTTGGACCCGACTTTTTCCGGATACCCACAGCTCCAGACCGTACATAAAAACATAATTATTAAAAAATGGGTAGGCCAAAACATAAAAAATGCCTCCAATATATTCAGAGAATTTTAACGCCACTACAGTAAATAAAAAAAACACAAGTACTAAAAAACGTGTTTCTAATTTTAAAACTTTGTGGTTACTTTACATATAACTACTAAAATACCTTTCTTACATTGCCCTCTACCACAATGTTCAGGTTTTTATTCTTCTTAACAATTTATCGTAATCCATACCCGCCCCAATTATATATTGTTTGTAGAATGTGAAAATGAACGCGTCTAATGCGATTAGTAAAATTGAATCACGAAAAAATAATGCTGTCGTTTTTATTCATTGGCATTATTATTAAATCAATTATAGTTCTTGCGGGGAAACCCTTTGTGTTTCCGTTTTGATAATTAGTACTTCCTTACTTTCAAAAAATGTGGGTTTTCCTCCATAAACTCAGAATCACCCTCTGAGGCCTAGTGCTGTTTAAACAACCCCACCACCTGTTTCGTTTTTAATAGAAATATTATTAGTCCAATTTTACTTTTAAACCGAGATATGTTCTTCTAAACCATTAGATATAAATGGAATAAGTTCCACGATATTGCCAAAAAATGCTCCGAAATTTCATTCCAATGGCTATCGTTGCTTATGATATAGAAAATTAACTTTTTTTCATTATTCCAATTGCTTCTAATATCTAAATGTTTAGACTCGAATTGTTTTCCTTATTTGATAATTAAGAAATTTTGGTCAAGCCCAGATACTGACTTTCCTTGAAGGTGCAAATTTAATTCTGTAGTGGTTTTTTTCAGGATAAACAGTGTGTTTATTAGGGTAGAAGGTTATATAATGCCTTATGCCATTCCTTATTTAATTGGTTTTGGGTTTTGCACCCAACTATTAAAATATTTTTTTTAATTTCCGGTTGGAGATGTAAATTTTCTCTGCGTGTAATCTTGTTTAATTTTATTAAAAATCACCCCAAGAGGATACATCCATCCTTTTTGACCAATTATTACTTATTTTCAGGAAACGGAAGATTCATTAATACCTTTTACCTTTTTAAAAATAACTTAAAAGCCTTACGAGGTTTCTCCCTGAGCAACCAAAATTGTCACTATAATAATTAATCATTAGATGCTGGAAAAAGATAGGATGGCTTTCCAGTGAGTTTCAGGTTTGACGCTTAATATCCTGTTTTCGCTGTTTGGTGTTTTGTAATTCATTTTTAACAAATAGTGCGGGCGGCAACATGTAGCATTAATAAAAAGGGCAAGGAAATTAATTATAGGGAATAAAACATTTTGAAAATGGGTTGGGCCAATCCATTATATTTTGGGATAATATATTAGAAAAAACATATGTAAACAAGAGAGGCAATATACTATGCGGAATTTTTCCTTTAGGTTTGCGAAATGTCGACATTTTCCGAAAAAAACTTCCTTTTTCCCCAGATTCTTAAGAAGTTAAAAAAAGGATCATTATGGCGGACCAGAGGTCATTACGAGTTTTCGTTTTTTAAAAGATTGATTCTGTGGTGTATTCAATGTTCTATAACCCATTCGGATTAAAATATTTCTAATAATCCGTGCTAAGCTATTCGGAAAATCCTCATTTATCTTAAGAAATTTAATAATATTAATCATAATATATTGATTTTTGATTACTATTCCCCAATATCAAGCCATAATAGGTCGAAAAACGGAATCCCAACGGTATTTTCCAAATTCGCATCCTGAATAAAAGAATTTTCCAAGTTAACTTTCCTTTTTTACGCTTGTTTGATACCCGAAAAAAAACCCCTTTTTAAATCAAATTCATTTTTATTTAATATATTGGAAAAGATATCATCCTCTAAAAACTTCCGTTGGAAAAAAGTTAATATTTATAAGTGTTTTTCATTAACCCAAGTTTTTAAGGTAAAGGGCTAGGGAACTTTTTTCCCATTTTGTTTAAAAAATATTTTTCCTTTTCTT
>Ga0163217_1084754_pt1 | contig 12779 bp, 9 predicted proteins | sample SynspAceP_FD_185933 | JGI IMG/M metagenome (GOLD analysis project Ga0163217, IMG submission 185933) | Saline lake microbial communities from Ace Lake in Antarctica - Synechococcus sp. Ace-P (PacBio error correction) | ecosystem: Environmental > Aquatic > Non-marine Saline and Alkaline > Saline ... | reverse complement strand
TATTTCAATTATCACACACAAATAACACGGGTTCATTTAGGATGTACCTTAAAATAGATTAAGTAATCATCCTCACCTTTTTAAGGGTAATATTCCATTTCACTAAGGAGGATTCTGCACTCCCCATTAAAGGATTTACAAAAGCATAAAAGCACATACGTAATTTTTGAAAAAAAAAATAAGCCCGCTGTGCATTAATCATATCTAACATTGAATCTTATCTCTTAACATGTAAAATTAATTTGGACAAGGCTAAGTCCAGGTTATTCTTCTAAGTTTAATTAGCAATAATAAGACAAGCAAACAAGGTTGATACACGAGGCGCACATTAAGGAATTATGGGAACGCAGAACAAGTATTATGGATGGAGATGGGATGAAGGAAAGACCCTATATTCAAGAATCTTGAATACATTCAAAATGTTCCTGGTATGCAGAACTCGCCGATCAATCACGTTACTTCTCGAAAAACAGTTTCAAGGAGTTCATTCTATCCTGGAGATTTTTGATTTACTCAAAGAAATCATGGAAGGAATATAAAAAAGGCCCTCCCACCATATCATTCCTTTGAAATGTCATAGGTTTAAGCATAAGGATGGGCTTGTGAGGAAAGGGATTGGATTAAAGAAACATCTGGTCTAGCCAATGGCAATTAAACTTCCAATAATTCCTTTTGGCGGAATGGGCACCATACAGGAGGTTACGGACAAGAAAAAAAAGAATACCCAAATTAAAAATCCATCCTTAAAAACTTTCATGTAATACTGCGCTCTACGACAAGACCAACAAACAATCTTTAAAGTTGAATATATAAGTGAGAGGAAGCCCTAATCACGGAATATTCATGCAAAACCCTTTTAAAAAGATGACAGACTATTTACGCAATTTAGCAATAAAGGATGAATGCTTGGTAAATTAGATCCGCCTTAAGGCAATTTTTGCGGAAAAATGGAGATTTTCGAATTCGCCAATGGCGTGTGGTTTCAAAGGAAGACTCATGATTATTTGGTGTCAGGGTGTTAGGAAACACCTATAAAGGATAAAGATGGCAGTTGTTTTCTGGGTACATTGTAATTACAGAATGCACCAAGGAGGAAATTGCTATACACGAACACAAAAAAAAAACCAAAATAAAAAAAAAAAAAAAACCCTAAAAACAACTAAGGTATCCGAAGAAAATACCATAGCCTTTTTCAGCATTTCGCCCCACCTTCATGGGATGTCATGATCTAGAAACATTAGCTTTTTTATCAATGTTAATATCTGCCTGCTAATTGAAAAATATGGTTACAGCAAAGATGACGTACCATAGGGCATGACTTGGGCAGACCATAAGGCCAGAAATGTGAGATGACAAATCTGGAAAAACAGTTTTGAAATACACACGGGATAAATTATCTAAACCTATTTCGATGCCCATTTTTTAATAAACCTATTACAGAGAAAGGGAGACAATATTAACAGTGCAATCGATATAGTCAGTACCCTATTATCTATACATGCGCCAAAAATTTAGGAACTCCATCGCTACTCAATGAGTTATTTCTAGAAACAATGAACAAATTTAAAAATTTATAGAACAAATGCAAAATAAGACTCTGTATGACGCAAAAGATTGGCGCTCGGATGCATCCCATGAGCATCGTAGGGCGCGCTTTTGAGTTCCGGTTAGTAATGGGTGCCGGTAATGAAAATTTATGGACCCGATCAGACAATTCCATCTATGAATAAGGAGGATAACGGGGATTATATCAACACCGAAATTTACAGATTCCGCCGCCATCAGATGGGATAAGATGACCATAAATATTGCCAGGGATAATTACCGATTGATCCCAATTAACAGAGAAAAAGCAGTATGAACATACATTATTGCAGAAGATTGTGACGATCCTCCATAAGTTCTTCTTTTTACCACAACAAATGCCACTTTTTCCCAAATACACCAATCCAAAATTGATACATTTAAGAACCGGGAAATGGCATTGGATCATTTACTCGATAATCATAATGGTCCTGAATATTTCCTATATGGTTACTTTCTGGATATTAATATGCCTGTAATGAATCGGCTGGGAATCTATGGATGAGATTTGCAACCATGGCTGTGGAAAAAACCATCACGCGTCATTAATATTAACTTCCTCTGCCGGTTGTACGCTGATTTAGATTAAACAATCCAAATCATGCCGAAACATATGTTACCATTTTATTTCCAATAAACCTTTGACGAAGAGAAAGATTGAAAGAAAATCTACCAGTACTGTATGGAATATTTGGATCACCACATGAATAAGGCTGTATCTGTCGTCCACATATTTCATAGCTTATTAATAACACTTCTCTCAGCAAGCTTTAACTCCCATCCAACTTTTACAATTAGGATCCTCTAACCTGCTCAGATAGGCATGTAAATCACACATTAATAACGTACATAATCGACCTCACTATACCGGCGCGATTAAATAGACACGTGCAAATTGAAATTGATAACCTATTTGCGATGAGGGATTAAAAAAAAATAATAAGAATAATAAAAACACTACAGGTCTTTAGTTTTTAAGTCCCGAATATTTATCAAATAAGCCATCGCAAACAGTATAAAAATCCAAATCGAATAACCAATCCTATCAACGAAACAAGGAAATGCGCGGATAGGAGAAAGGAGTCTTGCCTAACTGTTTTATCAACAAATCAAACTCTGGTTCTTATATCTTTTTAAACTTTGAGCTGGCATACTTGCCACCAACAAATATCAAAAAGGCCGGGCTCAAAACCTACACAAATCCACCGTCAATTAGAAATTTCATAGTTTCACTCGCTTCCTAAAATAAATTTACTGCAATGTCCGTGCTAACTATTCATCTTCTCATCCATAATCAGGAAATTGGTCCCATCGAGCCACAAGGATTAAGGATGGTTTTTGTACAAAGCGCACTCCAAACATTCTCGGGAACTGCGACATCATATAAACATCTTATTGGCCTGGTTCTTATTGCTTTAAACCACTACTACTTGTATTTACAGGGCGATCGGTATACATCTTCTACCAATCACCACCACTGTAATCCTTGCTCCGTCAAGCCTTCTTCCCGTACAACATCCTGATCGCGGGCCCTATTGAAAGTCAAGCTACCACGCGACTTAACCCTCCGGCAAGCACTGATCCAAAGCTTGCCTCTGCCTGTTAGCCTGATAGGCCTACCCCTCGTTCCTCATCCGTGCCATCTCTCTCAAACCATTGAACAAGTGCCATGGGCCATGCCTCCCTTCTTCACGAGTTCCTGATGGGTGTATTCGCCCATCACATCAGATCTTCGGCAAGCCGTTACGCCTTCCAATAATTCCTAATCCATTATCCCGCTCTTAGACGTCGTGGGGTCTCCCTGCTACAACCCAGAGCTATGCTCAACTCATATAAACAAGTGATACTAAAAACACATGACCATAAATGATACATATCTCTTAGCAAACATTTTTCCACAGACCATAATTTTCATCCTCTCCCAGGGAGTAGCCACCAAACGGGATCCTAACGGTAAGACATCGATCTAGCTCTCTCCTCACTTTCCCCCGTCCCTTAGCCCTTCCTTACAGGTAGGAACCTTCCTGTCTTTGAAGAAATATGTCTACTGAAGGCTATATAGTGACTAAATACTAAAATTCGTTCCACCCTTACTCCGCACCTTGTGTACTACTTTCGTAAATATTGTTTCAGAAACCTTCCTTTGGAAACTGGGTCAGTGGGCATACTATATGTCTAATCTATCACTCTTTATCCATACCTATTCCTAACAAAGACAGTTTGAAAACACACTGACGAGCAGCCCGATATCCTGTATCGCATTCCTGACCTGCGGATCACAGCCGCACGTAAGGACGCGATCGACAGGAAAGAGCCTATTCAAGCGGTGATCTATATTCTTCCTCTCTCCTCTTCGCTTCCTCCCGCCTTTCCCCTCACCTCCTCTCCTCCTCCCCACTTCCACCCTCCGCCCCTCCGCGCGCCCCCCCCCTCCCTCCTCGCCTCCCATCCCCTCCCCACTCTGTCCCGCCGACCTTCCCCCTCCCAACTCCCCTTCACCCACTCCTCCTCTAACGTCCTCCTTCCTTAACCAACCGTTATCCCGTTAATTATTTCAGTTGAACAAACCTACCCAGAGCCATATAACATATACAGCATAGATTACACACTATCAATACAGAATAAAGCCTGAAGGCAATAATACAAGGTCTTTGTCGCTTCCTCCCCCCCACCCCCAGCACCCGATAACCCACTACGAGCGACCCGCTCCCAGTGCCAACCCCCCCCCCCCCCCCTTCCCCCCTGTCATCATTGATCTAACTTTTCCCCCTACCTGGACCCCAAGTTCCCGCGGCCAATCAGTAACTTTATTACCCTCCGAATTACACACCTTCTCGCTCCACAATAATCAACTGATTCTGTTGGATTAGGACGTCATTTCCTCCCAAATCCGACGAAACCCAGAATCTCCACGGTTCCCCACCATCCCCCAGCAGATAACTCCGTATTAGGAAGCCTTATCCCTCAAGCTGTAATTTACCACGGCCCCAAGGCCTCTCAGCTGCTCTCGGTGACTCTGCCTTGATTCAAAAAGCTTGTACCGTCTTTTATCTAATCATTAACACTTCACCACCACTTACCTGGCAGCCTCCAATTACAATGACCCCCCCTCAAATGATAAAAACCTGATAGCCATTTTCTTGTAATCCACAAAAACCACCATTTATTTTCTACATTTGCTTCTAATTAAAAATCAGCTCGCCTTCCAACTTGCTTAAGGTAATCCCTCCCATGATTTGAATTACGTTAAAATCCCGTCTACTGTTCAATTCCATCCACTTCTTCCCTCATCTCCCTCCATTCCAGACTTTTTAATCTGTTCCATTGGACGTAACCTTTTTTCTCTCCCTGCAAACTCTATAAAGATCTATGCGACTTTCGCCCCAAACTCCACTCACACACCCGAGGTATATCCACAAAAACTTCAATCACCGGCGGTCAGTGACGTGCCAACCCATAATTGCGAACCCCGTTCAAATCTCCTATGCTCGGATACCCTTAAGGAGATATGCCACTTCTTAATTAATTGATTCAACTCGTTACGACGAACTCGTCCGTTCTTCCCAGCGATTTAAACAACCCTCGAACCTAACGGACTGTTCGATCCCATAGCTGCCTGCCAATATCCATGCAGGCATCTTCTCTACTTCCCGCACGACTCCCCCCTTTGGCATGTCCCGATCCACTTCCACACTCTACCCTCGTGCTTCCTCCTAGCGTCGACTCTCCTCATCTCTCACACTCCCTGCCCCCCCACTTTCCACACCGTCCATCCGTTGCTGGGTAGATTCTAGCTCGATTTGACACGGAATTCCCATCTGTACCCTCGTCTCGGTAGCTAAAGCCGACCTTGACAATCGCGCTGTGAGTGTGGTCGACATCGATCTCAAGTTTACTTTACAAAATATAGATCACTCCAATCAATGACTCAAGCCCCCGGGACTAATATCCTTAATCCGCGAATTTTTGTCCAGGACTAGAAAATACCTTTTTCAACTATCAAAATTTGAACTCTATAAAATTTTTCTCGGGTCCTCCCGTTCTTATTACAAAAGGGGGCCCACTGCAATAACAAGCCACAGCACAATAACGTAGAACTATCGGGGAAATGAAAAAAAAATTGCCGTTATCAAGCCTCAATACTTTTTATGTTTAGTTCTATTAAAACTGATGATTTTATTTCCTACTATGTAAAGTGACCGCTTACCCTCAAATTGCCAATGGTAGCGCCCCAATTTTAAAACATATTCCGTTGCGGCGTTTACTCTATTCTACAATATACTCATGACCAGCGTGAAAATTAGTCCCTTTAAATATTTACTATTACTAATAACTATGTATGTGAAATAGGCCACTTAATGGTAAAGCTAGTGATACACCACATTGCTGCCACCAAATTTTAATCACTCTAAATCTCAACTATTTTTCAACATCGCCCAATAGAACGTAAAGACCACTCTTCCCGAGGTTTAGGCCAGCATGTTTTCTCCCCATCTATATCAAAAGAAGTGTTAGTAGAACAGCCATAACTGGCATCGATTTCGAGTAGTGCTCTATTTCCAGAAGCCATTACAATTACACCTGCCAAGCAGAATCTCTTTAACACCACCCATCATTATCAAAAATCTTCTACTAGAGATGATCATATAGATGAAATCTTGCGCATAATTTGGGCTTTTCTATAAAAGGATCCCTTTGTCATTATCAAAACATAAGAAGAAAAAGTTGATGCATATTAATTCTAAAAGCATTGGGACAGGCCCAAATCAGAATATATCGGATAGTTATATCTGCCTGGGCAAAACTCTTATAATTCTTTGAATTTTCTTTTAACTGCCTGGTAAATTGTATGTGCAGGAACATTGCTTTACCTCGAAAACAGGAGTAATAATTCCCCCCCGGGGATACTTAATACGATATCTGTACTTCCTGAATCATTAAAAGCTTCTTTGCGAAAACTTTAAAGGGTTCTTCCAATGGCTTGCTTGATATTTGTAATTTCTCTCCTAAAATTCCTACGATTAGGTCAAATATTCACCACATCATTATACTATATCGGCCCTGTCTATCCGAAAACCACCAACCAGTCATGTCACTTAACCCTAAATCTTCATTTGGAACACGTTCAAAAAATACCTTCTTTATTTGCAGAAAACCCATAGGGCTCCACCCATTCGCCAACCAAACACAAGTCTACTTGTGTCATCAGAATTCTATATGTTGGCCCATATAGCATCGGTGCCATAACCCGAAGTTTGGTCAAATTCCTTCGCAATTCCTAGGGTCACATCTTCAAAATTGAGCACCTTATTTTTCATAAATTTAAAATACTACCCTGGAGAAAGGGATTAATTATGCGGGAGATTCTGTACCCAACAAATAGTGTCCAAGCTCACCCATCGCCATCACAGGTCCAAAGGTTTAATAACACTTCCGCTTCTTGCATTTTTTCTTGGTAATTTATGGGAACCCGTCCAGTGGAGATATCCTTTTGCCATCATTTAGCGTACTAGAATATCCTTATAGTTGGAATGTCCAGGTTCAAATTCAATTTACCACGGAGAGCGACAATAGATAATCCAACATCGCCATCATTTACAAATCGAAAGAATGCATCACTCTTCGTGCAATTTTGCTATCTCAAAAATGGTGTTTTCTTTAGTTTAAGTAACGAGTGTGACCTGCGGTATTTGAAAAGTATAGAGATGCATTTTCCTCACGGAACTCTACCTCCAAAATATACATCCTCGAATGCCGTCTTTATTAAAAAAGCTCGGCCACCGTCATGGCCCATACAATCTGAGACACATATTCGATGATGGCAACGTAATAAAATCTTCGTTTCTCGGAACATTACATCAAAACTCCACTTTCTTTATGGGAAAAATCTAGTATCCCATGGAAGTTTCATCAATCTGCTTTTGAAAAACAAGTTATTCCTTTATCATAATTAGGTTTGGCACCTAGCCTGGGCATATTCTTTATTTTATCAGTTAATAAGTTTGCATTGACAGGTACAGCTGGATTTTGCAAAGAAATTTTTGGTCCATCGGGGACCAAAACCAACCTCCGCGTATCAATAGTGTGAGACTATACCTACCAAAATGGTAGATATATTGGATACTCGTGGATTGGAACCCTCGCCACCGGCATCTTGACTCAATATTTTGAGCTGCGTTCTGTGCGGGAGACATGGTTCCCATTTATTCGGTATCTTTTAATTCTCACTACCCAGCCAATTACCGACTTAAATTGGAAACCCATGCTCCTTGAAGACAAGTATTTTTAAGTAATTACTGTTGTCTTTTCCAGAGGTAATTTGTTCTCATACACAAGAGGGCTTCCTTGAATCTATTATTAATTGATAACCCGCAAATCTAAGTCACCATTCATTATCCACATCACCATAGGCCATGCCATTGGAAAAAAAACTCGACTGGGCTATTCCGGAGGATACATCCGAATCATCCTCAACAATTGTAGTAACTGCCTTATAATTTTTAGAAAATATGCGGTATTGGGTCGATAGGCTTGAGAAGGTATTTTTTAGCATTTTCCAGCAAACATCATGGGGAGATGCATATAGGCCAATCCTTTGTTTATTGCTATTGAAACAAATTCACGTTAATGTTATCTCTTCTTGTGCTCCATTGGTGACATAAACACATCTTTTTTGAAGACCATCATTAGTCTCATCATCAAGAGCCAACTACAGGACCAACTCCAATCCAGTGGAAGAAAATACCCGGCCATATGGTGACTATACTCGCTTAAATTGAGGTAAGTGAATACCATTTTTAATTCCCGAACTATTACACTAGCCATAAACGATTATGGCAGTGTATTGATAGTGCAATTTCCGTGTGCTTACTTGCGCCCAAAACAAAGGGAATATTCGGACTACTCGCCATATTTGGATTTTGGAGCCGATAGTTGATTCCTGTTGGAACCCTCATTATCCAAACTGTATATAAAGTTCCATTCAAGCCAGCGTCTCATCCAACCATCGGCGGGCATTCAGACCCACATTGACTATACATTGACTGCGGCTCGGATCGAGTTGCTTTAACGCTTTTGTACAGGGACGATTCTCCTCCGCGATAACGTTTCTTTCACTTATCCATCTGTTTACTACGTCAACTCAGTCTTAAATGTCGGGGCCGAATGCCGCCACACGCAATCAGAATCAATTGCAACTAGAAGTCAAATTATCGCCCAAACTCACGCGGGGCGATCTTGTCCTCTAATTTACATGACGGAATGTAGTCCGATTACAACTGGCAACTCTATGCGTAAAGCCCGAAAAATTTACGAAATGCCTGATTCCTTGGATTACGTCAACCAAACAAATACGCATTTACACCGTTGACATTATTCCATCCTACTAAGATGATCGATGTATACCATAAATCTCATTATGATATTTCCATCTACGATTCGTATCCGCACCTTACCACCTTATTTATATAGATGCTGCAGCTGGTGCACTTGTCATCACCCCTGATCACGTGTCAGCGCCTCCCACCATCGGCGCACCACACCAACCTACACTCCCGCTTTGTGGTGAATAATTAGACTCACGTAAAAGATCCTACAATCCACCAACTCCATGACGCACGCTCATACCAGACTCCCCACATAACACCTTCTCGCAACTCAGACACCTCGCAAATCGCGTCACCTTATATGATACTCTCATCCCGTCGTATCGCACGTCGCATCGCGCTCACTCTCAATCTACCTACCTACCCACATACTCAGCAGCACCACCGCCAACACACGACTCTCACACCACTATCTCTAATACACACTCGCCTGACCTCAACCTCACACCACCATACATACCGCTCTAACGCTCCACACTACTCTCCTAGCGACCAAACACTTACCCGATCCTAATGATCCCCTTCACGCGCCACACAACGCGCCATACACCCACATCCACGTGAACCTACATCCCCACTACCGCTCGCCTGCACAAATCAACCACCCTACACTTATGACAGTCCTCTCCGTCCTACACCTGTCTGCTCAGCCCTCCCATCACATATAAACTGCTACTCCTCGACTTAGATTTCTCCTAATACCTGAGCACTACCTAGAACGGCTCTAGCACACCGTCACGGCAAAAGCACTAGAATATCCAATGATCACCAGCACCATTCACAGACATTACAGCAATACATACAATGAAAACCGATCTATCTACCCAGTCTCCCACGAGCACATCTCTCCCCTATACTCGTCCTCTCGACACCGAGCGATCTGCTCCTGCTTTATCTTGCTTCTTATATCGGTTTTTCAAACCGTGGCGCATCTGGTCGACACCCGTCCCCTGCACTAGCATGTCCTCACAGCCCCGCTAGCGCCTACATCAGCAACATCAAGGCCACTCTCTCTACTGAACCAGCGCCCTCACCTACAGATACAAGCTATATTGATTTTACTTCTAATTTATTACGCTAACATACCCTGCTATTTCCTGCTCACATAAAGCTTATATCTTCCACATCTCCTACATATCCGTAATAACTCAAATCTAATCGCCCACATCATAGACGATCCAAGCTCGCTTCCCCTCACTATATTCTAAACGAGCCACAGACGTAGCCGACCTGCCCTATTTAAATCAGGAATAGATTTAAAATAATTTAATTTTTCCGTTCCCTCCTCCTATTTTGTTTTACAAACGGGCTCCTGTTGCGTTCTGTAGATCCGATCTATATTATACTCTCTTCCTTTATTGGACCATTGGCAATAGCGAAATAGTACAGTCAGTCAATCATTAAAACAGGAACAAAATGTTTTCAATTCTACTATATTTCATGATTATATTTCGAAAAAAACCCTCGCAGACCTATTTTATTAAAATACGTTGAAGTGTACATTAACCAAATTAAACTAACTAACTTTTCTTTAAACTATTTCTGTAAATTCGGGTTGGCAAAAACATCGTTCGCCGAATTACGGACACCAAGGGAAACGGCTTCGGTTTAAAACATGCCCAAGTGGGGTCAAATTATTATCATAAGGATCTCGTTAGCGGCATTTACCTTCATCCAATGTCTCTGTCCTCATATAATATCGTACCAATCTAGACCATTCGGCCGCATTTTCCCAGGTGCTTTTTCCCAAACACATCCTCCCAAGTAGCTGAAGTCGCATAGCTCGGTTAAACCTGCTCTTTCCCTTACGTCGTTCAGAGCACTCATGCGCTTGCGTCAGTGGTGTATTACCTGTCGCTTCTTTTTTGCAGCCTTGCCATATATTCAACAACAATTCCGCATTAGGCGTAGATTATATTAATAATCCTTATTCACGTTTCCGAAATTCGTTCACCAAATTTTTCTAAAGAATTAGAAAATTTGAACCCGTTATCCACTAATCATCAAATTGTAAAAATTCCTTGCCGCGTCCCTTCAGGGAGAATTGTTAGTTAGAATGCTATTTCCACCCACTTATCACCAAAACAAATAGACTCAGCTTGATAACTTCACCAGGCGTTCCAAGCCGTCCAATCCAATTATTTTGCCGGAATGCAAATAATTGCTTCAGTATTTTCCATCTTTCACTTTAAGTTATTGGCCTGAACTTCCCATTATACCGTTCAACTAGGTTCAAAGCAAATTATTCCCCACTATCCATGGACCACCTTTGCTCCTCCTGGCAGCAGCAAGTGGCATAATTGGCCTTCATTTTTTAAAGGAAACCCTCGGTTGTTAAAATTCGGTTTGCCCAATAAAGCCTGGGCCATCCAACTTATAGCCCTGTAAATTCCATTTACTGGAAGTAGGACCTAAATTGTTTTTACGAAAATTAAATCCTCTATAATAAGTGGCAGTATATTTTCTTCAAAAGAAAGCCAAAGGGCTCTTGTCAGTAACAATTCTTGCCTGGGGAAGTAATTAGTGGTATGTACCCCAAGTACGTAACCAATTCAAAAATATATCAAAACCCCCTTAAATAATGAAACTTCTCCAAGAGATCTGTCAATTACTTCTCATCGGGAACTTGCACTAAACTCCTCATTTTCTCCGCATTGTCCAAAAAAAAAACGTATTGGCTGCCCTATTATTTTCCCCACCAATTGATTTTCCATCCATTGGTTTGCCCAAGGGTTGGTATCCAGTGGAGTCATTGATCATACTCTAGATAAAAGGTTTTATTGGAAACCTTGTGGCTTGCAGGTTCTGTCATCCAAGCCGCCCAAAAGTTGGACAATAATTCTCACTATTGGCAAATAACAATTTATACCGATAGTACGGAGATAAAAACACCCAATGTTCCAGATTGAATAGTCGCTACCATTGTTATAGAATTGCTCTGCAGGCCAATTCCACCTTGTGTATTCTATGGCCAGATCGTCGCACGAAAATTAACACTCACGACCAAATAAAGACAGATATACCATCTTTCTCGCTTTACTTGTTAAATTGTCTTTTCATTTTTATTTTTTTTAAAAAAATTTTAATTTAAACCAAAGGTTAAACTGCTTTTTTGGATCAGTTTCTCCCCAATATCAAACACCCGGCAAGCCTATTCATTTTCACCCACCAATTGTCTGACTTCAGGATCTTAATAACCATGATTTGGTAATGGTAATTTTAAAATTTTGGGGCCAACTAAAACATACAAGTCTTAAGGACTTCAGCCCAATGTATTTAACAGCGGTGGACATCCCTTAGGGCTGTTAACCAAGGAGTATATTCTTCAAAGCCTTAATAACGGAAGACCATCACCTTCAATTAAAGTGTCGAAGATGTTGACTTTGCGGTATTTTGTTGCATTTTAAAGAAGGGAATTTGCCTGCTGATGTGTTATTTTAGTTGTCCACTGTTTGTCTCTTAATTCGGTTAGATGTTCGAAACTGGAAATTTCTTAAACCGTCACGTCCTATGAATAAGCGAGGCCGTGCAACGGTTGAACAAAAAACAATCATTACCCGGAAACGCCATTGAAAAAGAAATTTAAGTCCCAAAAACCTTTTCTATAAGGAACCATCTATTATTTGGTTTTTCGAAACCAAAAGTTTAAAAAAAATCTGGGATTTTGGCCATCCCGGATAATATCTGATTCAGCAGCCATTTATAAAAACGGGCATTTTTACCCCATCCGGGCTGGGAAAAATTTTAAAATTTTTCTTTATTCCTCTTATCTTTGTTCCTCACGCGTCATTTTGACACAGCTGACCACAC
>Ga0163217_1052788_pt1 | contig 12779 bp, 9 predicted proteins | sample SynspAceP_FD_185933 | JGI IMG/M metagenome (GOLD analysis project Ga0163217, IMG submission 185933) | Saline lake microbial communities from Ace Lake in Antarctica - Synechococcus sp. Ace-P (PacBio error correction) | ecosystem: Environmental > Aquatic > Non-marine Saline and Alkaline > Saline ... | reverse complement strand
AGCGCAACAGTTTTTCTTCGCGGAAAACACGTCGGCGTCTGGCTGTAAATCAATGGTGGCGTAGCCGTGGGACCGCCACTTCGTGACCCCCAGCGGAATTTTGCGCACTAATTGCGGGGTTTACTTCTCGGCCACCCAGCCAGATACAAAAAAAGTGGCTTGCGACGTTCATTGCGCTCGCCCCAGTGCCAATAAGCGGCTCCGGTATTTGTTTCTACACGGCTGGGCAGGTGCCCCATGGTCTGGGGCGAATCCACCTTTTTGCCCAAAGCGGCCACGTGAAAATAGTCCCCCACATCATACTCATGGCGTGCAGCGTTCTCGCATCGTTTTTTATATCGCCAGATACGCAAGGAGGTGGGCTGGATTCACTATTTTGCCGGTCTGGACATGGGCACGGGCATCCTTATTGCAAGTATATTTTTAAATTCTCACCTACTTGCAGGTTTCAAAAAACAATCGCCTTACCCGTAATTCGTTTCCCACCAGTTGTAGAGTGTAGAGTTGTAAAGTCTTGTTACATAAAGATACAAATGGCTTGAAGTTGACCTTGAGCACAGCGTCGATTTTTTGATAAACAGTCTGCAGGCGGCAAGGAAGTGGTTGTTGTCCTATATTCGTTTTCGGAAACAGTTTTTGCACTTCGTATTGTTGCTTGGGCGGTTTGGATTTTGGCCTGCTGTTTTCTGTGTACCGCCTGCTCGCGTCCGGCGTTTATCGGTTATTTCTCTACCGTCTGAAACTGGCGATACTGGGCGCTTAGCTGCGCTTGGTTTTTTCCGCTCTGATGCTCAGCGCCAGGTACCCTTCTATGGGCGGCTATTCGTCCCTTGCCAGGAAACGCCGCTTCCCTGTTTTTTCCGCACCCTGGTGGCCTTTTTCTGCTTCGTAGGCGGCCTGGGGCTCACATCATCTACTTATTTTGTGTCCAGCGCTAGACTCCGGGCAGTTCGCCGCTATTTTTATTGCCGTTGCTCTTCCTCGTTAATGGTCATTCTGTTGCCGGCTGGTCTTTTAGAGTGGTAGATTCAGAACCAACTGGTGCGCCGGGTAGTGCGTGTTTGGCCGCAGGCTCGTTTGCCGCCTAACTTAATGCAGCATGAGGTGACGAACAGCACATGCGCGCCATGGGCGTTCGCATCATCGGCTGCATTGTAGAACAACCCGGACCAGGCCGCAGTTTGAAAAAACAAATCAGTTGACTGCCCAACCCCCATCAACTTCACGGAGTTTTTGCCGCCACAACAAAGTGTCTGAAATGGTGATGATCGCCCGCACAAAGAACGGCGCAAGCCCAGGGTGGCTTTCTGCCTATTGGCGGGCCTAATGGAGTGCAAAACTGCGCGGCATCACCGTGACCAGCGGGGTGGATTTTTACGAGCGCGAAGCTGAAAAAAGCCAAAACTCGTTATGGTGCATCCGTCCTGGATCCTGTTTTCGACGGTTTGTAGTGCTTCCGGCGCGTTGCGATTATGCAAGGCGTTTTGTCGATCTTGCGCTCAGCCTCGCGTTGCTGCCATATTCTTCCTTTTATTTATTACTAACCGCTATTGCAGTATTTCTTAGAGACTGGACCGCCCCAGTGCTCTATAGTCCAGAAAAGAACCGGGCCTGCTGGGTAAAGAATTTCCGCTTCTATAAATTTCGCAGCATGCGTCAGGGACTTGCAGGAAAAGACGCAAGGCCCGCTGGGCTTCGGCGAACGATAATTCGCGTCACACCGTGTTCAGGTGGCGCTGCATACCAAAAAACACCCGGTTAGATGAGATGCCCACAGATTTACAACGTGATCAAAGGCGAAATGAGTTTTGTCGGGCCGGCGCCGGAAAGGCCGGAAATTTGTCTCTGAATTGAAAGAGAAAAATACCGCTTTACGACACACGGCATTACGTAAAAAACCTGCTTAATTGGCTGGGCCCACTTAAATACCCTTACGGTGCCTCGGTAGAAGACGCCAAAGGCAAAACGGAATACGGACCTTATTACTCGATAAAAATCCACAGCCTCATGCTGATGGACATACTCATCATGATCAAACAGTGGAAGTGGTGCTTTCTGGGCAAAGGCGTGCGGATTAGCAGCAACGACAAAAAAACAGGGATCTGGAGGGAAAATTATTTGGGCAGGTTTTTTAAAGCCGATTGCAGCCAGTATTTGTACGCATTGTTCACAACTCGTGTTGGCGGGTTTGGCTCCGGCCTGGCCCGTCTTCCGCACAAATGCTCCGTCTTTCGAAATGGACGTCGAAGCGCTATGAAATCGCGTGTGGGCGACACCATCGCAGTACACGTGTGGCGTAACCCGGAACTGAACCAAAACCATTGTGGTTACGCCCGGACGGCTTTATCTCTATTTTGCCCTGAGGGCTGATGTGAAGGCCGATGCAAGCCCCTGAAAGGAAACTGGCCACCGAAGGTGGGCACGCCCTTGAGCGAATTCTCCGGCACCCCGAAGTCTCCGTTTATGGTTACCTCACCGGGCCAGCAAAGAATTCCGAACCGCCTACGTCTATACCCGGCAGGTTGTAGCCGTCGCCGCAAGTCGTTGCCTTTCAGCAGGCATGACCGTACTGGATTTGGTCAACTCATCGGCCGGTGGCGTGACGGGACTTTGCCGGCCGACTGACCGCGCAGTGTTACACCCGCCAGGTTGACGTGAATACAAACGCTACGGCCTGGATCTGGGCCGCCATTCCCTCACTGAAGGGCCGATAGAAAACCAACCACACAACTTGCAGGCGGTTGAGCGTCATTCGAGCGTGCCCGCAAACAGTTGTTCGAGGCGAGCTCTGATGGATCTACAGTTTCATCTCGGCCGCGCGACACCCTGCGTGCGGTAAAGCTTTTGAAACTTTATCGTCACAGGTGGCGGCGGCTGTTATCTTTTATGTCTGGTAACCGCTTGGTGTTTTAAACAATGGGTTACGTTACACCTAAAAGTTACACATCCGAGGCGGTGTTATACGCCGACCAGGTCTAATATTCTTATTACCATTACGTGCGCGGCCAAGCTGAAGTCAACCCAACTGACCGCATAACGAAGCCCGGTGAAATTGATTTCCAGAGGCCGGTCGTTTCTGGAGCAAGTCGCTTCTTAGACACCGGAATGATCAAACGGCGGCCGAAAGCGATTGAAACGCCGGCAACGGCATCATTAGTGAGTTGCGCAAAGAGATTTCAGTTACGGGTGTTCTAACCGCAGTTTTCTGGAGCTTAACTACACCAGCGGGGATCCAGAACAAGTCTTTTTCAGGATTTTTCTGAGTGGCGTTTAAAGCCGGATTTGTTGAGCGCTCCGTGCGTAAAAAGCGCTCTGAAAGCCAGGGCGCGTTTGAATTTAGTTGACTCCCAGGTTAAAAAAAAACCTACCAGCGCCAGCTGGGAAGGACGCCGGAGAGAGCGGGCTGAAAGGAATTCAAAAGTGCAACCAAGGACGGCAGCGAAAGCAGCGCCATGGCGCGCATCGAAAGCCCGGCGCGGCGGAAATCGAAAATCTGAAGTTGGAAACTGCCAACAATTCAAACGGGGCTGGAAGTTACGCTGAAAACCCGCGAACAGCTGTCTCAGGAACCAACCGGTGCGCCCGCATTACCGTAGACGCCCGGCAAGTCCGCGGCAGACGCGGCCGTTTTGGCGTCATGCGAATAGAAATTGGACTCGCTACTGCTTCGCGCTATCAAGAGCGGCCATTCCCAGACGTGATCAGCACTCAGGCACAATACCGACCTGGAACGTCAAGTGTCGGGCCCAGAGTGATTCCTCCCGCGAAGGCGGGGTGACCGAAGTTATGGAAACCGGTCTACGAGAACCTGAAAATCTCAGCTCTCGGACGCAGCCCACTAACGCCTTAGCGGTGCAACCAACCGACTGGCACTCGCTTGAGCGCTGTTAGAACGAGCCTTTGAACGGTTTCTCAGCCGTCGCTGGAAAACCAGGCCTCAGTTCTCTGGAGCGACGCGCCGATTACGACAGTCACCCGCGGCGATACGACGACATGCTGCAGCGCCGCCGAGCGAGCAAGGTTATCTTATGGACCCTGGACGTTAACAACGGCGAGGGCGTTATAAGCTACAAAATTCAAGGAACCCAGCGACTTATCCCACCACTTGGACGGTCTGCAGCTTTACCAGGTTAGCCTGGCCGGCCCGTTTTTGGGCAGGCACCATGGTGTTAGGCCTATTGGGTTATGCTGGTGATGTAGTTGACAGCGCCTGCGCTCGCCCGCGGAGCTTTGCAACTGTCATTTGCCCCGCAGGGCCTTTCCGGGGCTGACCAGTATTCCCACTACCGGCAGTTACCTGGAAAGATCGCCTGTTTACGCAAGGACGTTAATGGCCATACTGTTTATTTTTGGTGTGTCATGGCGGTAATACCTGGGCTGTTACTGTGGCTGTTCAGCGTAATTGGGAATCACCCCACGGAAAGTTGCTCCAACAAGGCGCGAGTTAACCGGGTTCGGGGAGCCTCGTTATGGGACGACAAACAAGCTTTTACATACGCGTTGTTGAAAAATCAGAAAGGAACGTCAAAGGCTCGTCCCATTCAGATGGGCGCCACGGCAACGGCTCTGAAGACCCACTTCGCAAGGAACGGCCTTATGCCAGTGTAAGAAGTGCCACGGCGCCAAAACTGGGTGCGGTACAAGGCGCAGATTCACCAGAGCGGCCCCACGGTCTTACGACTCTGCCGTTTCGCTGGAGCTGATGAACTCCTGATCCCTGGAGACTGAGAGCAGTTGCGCGAAAAGGAAAATCATCTATCCAGGCATGCCAGGACAAAGAAGTGATGGATGCATCCGAGAACTAACTGCGAATTCAGCTGGTTAGGTCGCCACGGCGAAGGCAATTTTGCAGTTATGTTCAGCTCACTGGGGCAGGTCCGCAGTTCCGTCGCCACCGCCTCACAACCTGGCGGGCGGCCCTTTTTTGCGTTGGGACTCGCACACGTCTGCGTTTTGGTAGGATTTCGCGATCCGCATAATAACAGTCTGCAGAATTTTTGGTTCGGCAGCTCTGGAAGCCGGCGTGACCGACTTCGTGTGCCCGGACGGTAGCTTTCGGTGTGTCTAATACGCTCTAATACGTGTGGCGTGCGTGCGCGGTGCGGCTGTTGAGAGGATGTCTCTCTCACAGAACGTCGCGGCCACGGCAGTCGGTCCACGCACGGACCCCAAGGCTGCCCCTGACACAAATTCTGCGCAAGTGCACGTATTTAGACTCGTGATCTCGTGTGCAACAGTGTGCGCGATACAACGCAGACGTGTGCGAGTCCAACGCAAGGCCGCGCCAGGGTTGTAGACGCGTGGCCATCAGGAACTTGCGGCCCTGCCCCAGTGAGCTGAAACATAACTGCAAAATTGCCTTCGCCGTGGCGACTACGCAGCTGGAATTCGCAGTTCGCGATAGCATCCATTCCACTTCTTTGTCTGGCATGCCTGGATAGATGATTTTTCCTTTTCCCGCAACTGCTCTCGGCTCCAGGATTCAGGGTTTCCAATCAAGCTCCAGCGAACCGGCAGAGTCGAAGACGGTGGGCCGGCTCTGTGATCTGCGCCCTGTGTTACCGCACCCAGTTGGCGCCGTGGCACTTCTACACTGGCCATAAGGCCGTTCCTTGCGGAAAGTTGTCTTCAGAGCGGTGCTCGCCATTCTGAATGGGGACGGCCTTACGTTTCTTTCTGATTTTTCAACAACGCGTGTGTAAAAGCTTGTTTGTCGTCCATTAACGGCCCCCGAACCCGGTTAACTCGCGGGGCTTTGTGATCAACTGTTCCGGGGTGATTCCATTACGCTGAAACAGCAGTACACCCAGGTATACGGCAATTGAACACACCAAAATAAACAGTATGGCCATAAACCGTCCTTTTGCGTAACAGGCGATCTTTCCAGGTACTGCGGGGTTAGTGGGCGAATACTGGTCAGCAACCGGAAGGCCTGCGGGCAATGACAGTGCAAGCCTCGCGGCGAGCGCAGGCCTGGTCAAAACATCACCAGCATAACAATAGGCCTAACAACCATGGTGCTGCCCAAAACGGGCCGGCCAGGCCACCTGGTAAAGCTGCAGACCGGTCCCAAGTGGTGGATAAGTCGCTGGTTCCTGAATTTTGTTAGCTTACGCCTCGCTTGTACGTCCAGGGTCATTTAGATAACCTTGCTCGCTCGCGGCGCTGCAGCAATGTCGTCGTATACGCGGCGGGTGACGTCGTAATCGCGCGTCAGCTCAGAGAACTTTGAGCCTGGTTTTCAGGCGACGCGCTGAGACCGTCAAAAGGCTTCTCTAACAGCCGCTCAAGCGATGCAGTCGTTGGTTTGGCACCGCTTAAGCGAGTGGTGCCGTCCGAGAGCTGGATTTTCAGGTTCTCGTAGGGACCGGTTTTCCATAACTTCGTCACCCCGCTTCGCGGGAGGAATCACTCTGCCCGACACTTGACGTTCCAGGTCGGTAATCTGTGGCCTGAGTTGCTTGATCACGGTCTGGATGGCGGCTCTTGATAGCGCGCAGTAGCGAGTCCAATTCTATTCGCATCGACGCCAAAACTGGCGCTCTTGGCCGCGGACTTGCGGGTCTACGTAATGCGGCGCACCGGTTGTTCCTGAGACAGCTGTTCGCGGGGTTTAGCGTACTTCAGCCCCGGATTGTTGCAGGTTCCAACTCAGATTTCGATTTCGCCGCGCAGGCTTTCGATGCCGCGCCCATGGACGCTGCTTTCGCTGGCCGTCTTGGGTTTGGCACTTTTGAATTCTTTCAGCCGCTCTTCGGGCGTCTTCCAGCTGGACGCTGTAGGTTTTACCTGGGAGTCAATAAATTCAAACGCGCCCTGGCTTTCAGAGCGCTTTTTACGGCACGGAGCGCTCAACCAAATCGGCTTAACGCCGCACTCAGAAACCTGAAAGACTTGTCTGGATCACCCGCTTGTGTAGTTAAGCTCCAGGAAAAACTGCGGTAGACCACCCGCTAACTGATCTCTTGCGCAACTCACTAATGATGCCGTTGGCGCGTTTCATCGGCTTCGCGCCGTTGATCATTCCGGTGTCTAGAGCGACTTGCTCAGAAACGCACCGGCTCTGAATATTTCACGGGGCTTCGTTAATGCGGTCAATTGGGTGACTTTCAGCTTGGCCCGCGCAGTAATGGTATAAGAATATTAGACTGGTCGGCGTATAACACCGCCCTTCGGATGTGTAAACTTTTTTAGGTGTAACGTTAACCCTTGTTTAAAAACCCAGCGGTTAACCAACATAAATGATAACAGCCGCCGCCAAACCTGGTGCGATAAAGTTCAGCTTTACCGCACGCAGGGTTGTTCGATGATGAACTGTAGATCATCAGAGCTTCGCCTCCGGAACAACTGTTTGCGGGGCACGCTGATGACGTCACCGGCCTGCAAGTTGTGGTGGTTTTTCTATCGCCTTCAGTGAGGATGGGCGCCCAGATCCAGGCCAGTACGCTGTTGTATTCACCGTCCAACCTGGCGGTGTAACACCTGCGCGGCCGGTCGGCGGCAAAGTCCGTCACGCCACGGCGATGAGTACAAATCCAGTACCGGTCAGCCTGGCTTGGAAAGGACAGACTGCGGCGACGCTACCTGCCGGTAATGGAGGCGGGTTGCGGATTCTTGCTGGCGGTGAGGTACCATAAACGGGACTTCGGGGGTGCGGATGAATTCGCTCAGCGGGCGGTGCCCCACTTCGGTGGCCAGTTCTTCAGGGCGCTTGCCCTCGGCTCACATCGCCCATCAGCGGGCATAGAGATAAAGCCGTCCGGGCGTACACAATGGTTTGGTTCACCGTTCCGGGTTACGCCACACGTGTACTGCGTGGTGTCGCCCACACCGATTTCATAGCTTTCGACGTCCATTTTCGGAGACGGAGGCATTTGTGCGGAAGACGCAGGGCCGGAGCAACCGCCAACACGAGTTGTGAAACAATGCCGTACTAGCGCATCGCTTTAAAAACCTGCCATAATTTTCTCCAGATCCCTGTTTTTTGGTCGTTGCTTGCTTATCGCACGGCCTTTGCCCAGAGCACCACTTCCACTGTTTTGAATCATTGATGAGTATGTCCATCAGCAGGCTGGTGATTTTTTTCGAGTAATAAAAGGTTCGTATTCCTAGTTTGCCTTCTGCGTCTTCTACCGAGCACCGTTTAAGGGTTATTTAAAGTTGGGCCCAGCCATTAAGCCAGGTTTCTACGTAATGCCGTGTGTCGTAAAGCGGTATTGTTCTCTTTCAATTCAGAGAACAAATTCCGGCCTTTCCGGGCGCGGCCCGACAAAAACTCATTTTCGCCTTTGATCACGTTGTAATCTGTTGGCAGCTATCTAACCGGGTGTGCGTTGAACCACCGACACGGGTGAACGCGATTATCGTTCGGCCGAAGCCCCAGCGGGCCTTGCCGTCTTTTTCTGCAATCCTGACGCATGCTGCGAAATTGATAGATGCGAAATTCTTTACCAGCAGGCGGTCTTTTCTGACTATAGAGCACTGGGGCGGCCAGTCTCTAAATTCTGCAATAGGCGTTAGTATATAAAAGGCGACATGATGGCCAGCAACGCGAGCTGAGCGCAAGATCGACAAAAACGCTTGGCATACGCCGGCGCCGAGAAGCACTAAAACAAAAAAAAAAAAATCGTCGGAAAACAGGATCCAGGGACGGATGCACCATATCGAGTTTGGCTTTTTTCAGCTCGCGCTCGTAAAATTCCACCCCGCTGGTCCGTGATGCCGCGCAGTTTGACTCCATTAGGCCCGCCATAGGCAGAAAGCCCACCCTGGCGTCTTGGCGCCGTTCTTGTGCGGCGATTCACAATTTCAGACACTTGTTTGTGGCGGCAAAACTGTGGAGTTGATGGGGCGTTTGGCAGTAACTGATTTTTTCACTGCGGCCTGGTCCGGTTGTCTGGCCCAAGCAGCCGATGATGCGAACGGCCATGGCGCGCATGTGCTGTTCGTTACTCATTGCATTAAGTTAGCGGCAAACGAGCCTGCGCCAAACACCACTACCCGGCGCACCAGTTTGTTCTGAAATCTACCACTCTTAAAAAGACCAGCCGCACAGAATGACCATTTAACGAGAGAAGAGCAAACGGCATAAAAATTAGCGCGGAAAAACTGCCCGGGTCTAGCGCTGGCACCAAATTTAAGTAAGATGATGGGTGAGCCCAGGCCGCCTACGAAGCAGAAAGCCACCAGGGTGCGGAAAAACAGGAAGCGGCGTTTTCACTGCAAGGGACGAATAGCCGCCCATTAGAAAAGGGTCCGGCGTGAGCATCAAACGAAAAAAACCACGCAGCTAAAAGCGCCAGACGCCAGTTTCAGACGGTAGAAGAAATACCGGATAAACGCCGGACGCGAAGCAGCGGTACACAAAAAACAGCAGGCAAAATTCCAAAACACGCCAAGCAACATGATACGGAATGTGCAAAAAAACTGTTTCCGAAAACGAATATAGGGACACACCAAACTTCCTTGCGCCTGCAGGACTGTTAATCAAAAAATCGACGCTGTGCTCGGTCAACTTCAAGCCATTTGTATCTTTATGTTTAACAAGACTTTTACAAACTCTACAACTCTACACTGTGGGAACGATATTACGGGTAAGCGATTGTTTGAACCTGCAGTAGGTGAGAATTAAAATATTACTTGCCAATAAGGATGCCCGTGCCCAGTCCAGACCGGCCAAAAATAGTGAATCCCAGCCACCCCTTGGCCGTATCTGGCATATAAAAAAAAACGATGCGAAGAAACGCTGCACGCCATGAGTATTATGGGAGGACTATTTTTCCACGTGGCGCTTTGCCAAGGTGATGCGCCCAGACCAGGTGGGGCCAGCCTGCCAGCCGTGTAGAACAAAATACCGAGCGCTTATTGGCACTGCTTTCGAGCGCAAGACGTGGCAAGCCACTTTTTTGTATTGGGCTGGGTGGCGAGAGTTACCGCAATTAGTGCGCAAATTTGCCGCTGGGGGTTCACGAAGTGGCGTTCCACGGGCTACAGCCACCAGTTTGATTTACAGCCAGACGCGGAACGTGTTCCGCGAAGGAAATGTGCGCTCAAAAGCCTGCTGGAAGAATTATTGGGACGGAGGTGGAGCGGTTATCGCGGCTTGCCAGCTATTCGATCACCCACAAATCACTGTGGGCACTGGATATTCTGCGGGAATGCGGGTTTACCTGGGATTCCAAGTATTTTCCCGGTGCGCCATGACTACTTCGGATTCCGGGTTCCCCCCGTGCCGCCTATACCATTGAAACTGAAAAAGGCCATTTGTTGCGGGAGTTCCCTCTGGACTACGCCCAAAATCGGCGGGTGTCTATACCGTTTCTGCGGGCGGGGGCTATTTTCGCCAGGTTCCCCTACCCTGTGTTTCGCTTATTTGTTCGATACGCCTCTTGATTGGTGGCAGCCAGCCGCAGTGTTTTATTCTGCACCCTTTGGGAGATAGACCCAGGCCAAGCCAGCGCTACAACAACAACGCCAGCTGGCTTTCCCGTTTCCGCCATTACACCAATCTTGGATAAGTGTGAGCAACGCCCTGCAAAGGCTGATGCAAAGACTTCCGCTTTTAGGTACAGTGTCACCAAGCTACGATGCGTATAAACCGAGAGCTCTCAGCCGAGCACACGGCTGACCACGCAACAGATGGTCGGACTGGCCTGAAACTGACAGAGACTGCCCATGTATTTAAAATTTTTGGCTTAAACAGGCACCCGTATCCGGATTACGCCGGAAGACGACTTTATCTACATGAGCCAGCAGCCACTCGCGGGCTTAGGTATATATGTCAATCAGCTCTTTGGAGTTCCGAAGGCTTTGTGGTGCATTCAGCGGCGAAAATTGGCTCTGGCAAAACCACCCTGGCTAAGAAAACCACCGAAATATGGATGGAGAATTTAAAGCTATGTTTGAACGTGGTTACACCAAACCTTGGAATCCAAAGCCTGTTCCAACCTGATCTGCGTTAAGGCGGGATTAAAGGCCGAAGACGACAGCAAGGTGGGCCATGCTGTCCAGATATTACGGAATATCTGAGAAGATGGCCGCCGATGGCACGCCGCGGTAAGTGCTGGACCACGGATGAAGCCAGAAAACCTGACCCAGGGGAAAACCTGGGAAGACGTGCGCATGCTGGGCTGGCATGGAAAGATATGGCGGGCCATCCATGGCGGGTAATTTTATCTGGGACAGCCTGAACTGAAACAGGCGGTTACCTCCATTCCCCAGCTGTCGCAGCGGGTTTAAAGTTGGTTTTTCCATCTGGAAGGGCTAACGCCAAAAGAACGGCTGAGTACATTGATTACCGTTTATTGGTATTCTGGCCACGGTGGTAACAAGCTGTTTATAAAGACACTGTCAAGAAATTCACGAGCTGAGCCGCGGCATTTCCGCGCTGATTAACAAACTGTTTGCGAACGGCATGATGATGTCGCCTTACGCCGAGACCGGCGTTATTAGACCCCCATGACTTAAAAAAACATCCGCAAGGATTTGATGGGGCGAAGACAAACGAGCCAAAGGCAAAGCAGCCGAAGGAACGCACTGCCGCAATAGAGATGCATCCACGCCCCGGTTAGCGCGCATCAGCGAAGGCTTCGGTGACCTGTCAAACAAACTCTGGAGCGTATCGCCAGTTGCTTTCTTGAGAGCATTTGATGACCGTTTGGCTAAGATGTCACCAGAGGGGAAAATCCTCACAAAAAAGAAACCCGTTGGTTCCGCTGACAATGTGAAGCCACTCACACCCTTTCTGGGGAAGAATAGCCGCTTGCGCCGCTGTTGTATCCCTATACACATTCCGGTCCGCTTTGGTAATATTTGCCTGTACGGCCCCAGATTCATGTACCACCATTAATGTTTCCCCGCTCCTCTTTTGAGCTGAAAAAGATAGTCGCCGCCTTATTTTCAAAATCACAAACAGCGACGTAAAACTCATGAACAGCCATGCACTCCAGCTCCGCCTGGCTTTTGTAACGCTGGAGATTCGCTGGCATTGGCCAGCGGGGAAGCGGTTGCGAGCGTTCTGCTGGAAATTTTTTGTTTTAAGCAGCGGAATCGCGGCTTCGCGACGGCGGCCGGTGGCCTATTGGATATTCAACGACGATGTTTTCTGTGCTTGTGCCATCTTTAAAGAAAATCCTGTACCGCAATTTGGCGATTGAAGCGCTTGCGTGGGTCCAGATAATCGCGGAGTAAGCCTCGTTTTTCGGACAACCTCCCATTTTGCCTCTTAAGCTGATCAATCTTGGGTGGGGCACTGTGAAAGGCGTTCTTCATAGTGTCCGGCTGTTTGAGCGTCGCCAAATATCAGCGGGCACGGGCTGTCATGTATTGCAGGCCCAGTGGTCGCGGTCTGCGGCATTGCAAGGCTGCCCACTTTTAGAAGATAATGCGAATGGCAGATTCGTGGGTGATCAGTACGATTCTATCAATATCTTCAGGCGGTCTTTGGACTTGTGGGGTGAAGTGTCACGGCGGTTCCGCGGCGGTTTGGCATGGAAATTCTGCGGAAAGGACACTTTGAACAGGATGGTTTTCCATCAGTAAGAGCCAAATGCCTGAGGTTAAAGAAAGCTGACACTTGTCCGCAGTTGATTTTTGGTCTTTGTTGGGTTTTGCTGAACAGCACGTCATTTAAAGCCCCATTGGGTGCTGGAGCGCGCCCGGTAATTGCCCATTTCGCGCGCATGGCATATTCCGCAAGGCGAACGGCCCTGGGGTGCGTCCCCTTGCGCCCAGGATTTGCGGGAACCTGGTTGGTGCATGGACGATAGGTGCCGAAGGAT
>Ga0163217_1116573_pt1 | contig 12780 bp, 8 predicted proteins | sample SynspAceP_FD_185933 | JGI IMG/M metagenome (GOLD analysis project Ga0163217, IMG submission 185933) | Saline lake microbial communities from Ace Lake in Antarctica - Synechococcus sp. Ace-P (PacBio error correction) | ecosystem: Environmental > Aquatic > Non-marine Saline and Alkaline > Saline ... | reverse complement strand
ACGGAACAGGGGAATCCAAAATTGAGGCTTCCAGTAATATTGGGCTGATGGGATCTTATTCCGCACTTCGCATTCCATGCAAAAAAGCAGGTTCGGTCAATTATAAAGCAGAATACATTTCCATGGCGTATAAAGAATTGACCATTCCGGCACCCCTTACTTGGAGAATTTGCTATGATCCAAATGCCTTGCACATCTGGGCCTAGAGGCAAGTTTATTGATCGCTTTGCCAAATCCAGGACAAATCCTTTACTGCACCGTTGTCTTGCCTTTTGAGGCACTAAGTCTGTTTCGAAAGATCAATGATTATCAAGATTTGGAGTCCGTTATTTTTCAAACTAACTTCGACGATGCCTAAAATGATGCAGCTTAAAGTTCTGAGGTTTTTCAAAAACCAACCTTTTCAGCTTTGATTAATGTGAGCTACCTTGGGTAACAAGGCCCAAAAGCTTATTGCTCCGAGATGCTTCTCATGCGATGGTTCCATTTTATGGACAGGGTATGAATCTGCGGCTTTGGAAGATTGCTCCATTCTGAATGTCGGATGATAAGGCCCCTGGAACAAATAGCATGGGATTTGGTATTTGAGAAATTTCAGAAGAGCGAAAGCCTGATACAGATGCCGTCTGCCAATTAGCGATGGGAGAATTTTGTGGAAATGAGGGATTCTGGTTTCTGATCCGAAGTTTATTCTCGAAGAAAATGAGCCAAGTTGCATTGAGCTCTATCCTAAGATTTGGGATTCGCTTTTTATTCGATGGTCACCTTTCAAGAAATCCCATATTCTTGAAGCATATGCTCAGGGGAGCTTCAGGAATAATTATGAATCGGGTGATGGCAGCATCCGCTGATTACAGAGAACTGGATAAGCTCGACTACGAGGGATATTATCAAACAAGATGGCGAAACATTCAAGGGCGTTTAAAAGTGATTTAACCGCTAAGGGGCGCAAAGTTTCACCGAGGGCATAAGGGATTGTAGGAATTTGATCAAGGAATTTCAATTGTCATTGCTACTTGTGAAGAAAGATTGATTGACATGATAGTAAAAAGGAGACAATTTTCGATTTGTCTCCCTTTTGATGAATGATAAGCTTATCAAGGTCCGGAACTGCTCAAAAACCTTGATCAATTCTCAGGAATAATCTCAAATCTTTTATCTGATAAATTAGCATCGCAATACGCTCAATGCCATTCCGAAGCAAATCCGGTATATTTTTTTAGAGTCGATGGCCACAGTTTTCAAGCACATCGCGGTCGAACCATTCCCGAACCTCGATTCTCTACCCAAGTCACTGCCTTTGCAGACATTGCAGCCTTTTTGCCACCGCAGATCAGGACAAGTGATGTCGATCTCTGCACTCCGGCTCCGTAAACGGGAAGTAAGAAGGTCGGAATCGTAACTTGTTCTCCTTGCCAAACATCTCCTTGCGAACTGAAAAGTGTGTTTTTCAAAATCAGCGAATCCTACATTTCATCGACGTAGAGCCCTTCGGACTTGATGGAAAATACCAATGTGCTCGGGCTGAGATCGCTTTCATTTCGATAAACTCGACCAGGTGAGAAGCGTCGGATGGAGGTTTTTGGTTTTCATCACTCGTACCTGAACTGAAGAAGTGTGCTGTACGCAGGCGATATCAGGATTTTTTTCGATGAAAAATGTTGTCCTGCATTTCTCGAGCGGGATGTTTTCAGGGAAAATCAAGGCAGTGAAAAATTTGATGCAATCGTCCTTCGATTTTCCGGTCCTTCGGAAGGGTTGAATCCAACCGCTCAAGATCTCAATGAATCCGCTGCCGAGTGGCTGTCAAGGGATGAATCCCACCCATCGGGAGTTTGATGGAGGAAGCGTTCAGGTCAATACCTGCTGACTTGACTTTTTATTGGCTGAGTTGACCTTTTCGATCAATTCGTTGGAAAATTTTTCATTCTGCGAGTTGTTTGACCTATTGACTTCTAGTCCGTAGGGCCTTTTTTCTCTTCATTAGGAATTGTCCCATGGCACCGAATAGTTCGCTACGACACTTTCTTGGAGATTAAAACTCCATTCTATATTGGTTTCCAGTTGAGTCGGGGTATTGGCATCTGCAGCAGCAAAATGGCAGCTTTGATGGCTTCTATTTCCTTGGTACATGGATTCGTTTTATTCGAATAGCAAAAGACTGCCTTTTGGGTTTTTTGAAAGGTTTCATAGCATCATTCATAATTGAAAATTGGAAGGATTGGAAAAATTGAAAAATAATCTTAATAAAGCGACAGATTAATTACAAGCGATTGAAGTCCAGAAAGGTCTCCGTAAATCGTCATTTCGTAGATCATCAATTTTAGATTTTTCCTCCTCTTAATCCAATCTCAAGTAGCCCTCGTAGCTCCTTCCAAATACGAAATCAAAAAAAAATCGATCTTTAAAAACAACAGCATTGAAAATTCAAAAATTATTTCAGTAGCATTAGTAGCATTCGTTTTTCTTCTCCTCAAACTTGGCTTTCGCACAAATGGAAAAGACTAAAATGGTCGGTGGAGCAGAAATGTACCCTTCTTAAAAACATTGTGGAGGAATGCCAGTAAATTCTGCGGATCATACGCACTAGTAGCCGCAGTAAAAGCCGCGGGTTTGTGAGACAACTTTTCAGGGAAAAGGTCCGTTTACAGTTTATTTTGCTCCTGAGAATTTCAGCTTTTGACAAGCTTCCAAAAGGACTGTTGAGACACTTCTAAAGCCAGAGAAACCAAAGCACAATTACCAAGCAGTATTGACTTACCACGTGGTAGCTGGCAAAATGGGTTCAAAGAAATTTGCTGAAGCCTCAAAAAAAAGGGAAATGGCTAAAGCTACGCTGACTACTGTACCAAGTGTGAACAATAACCGCTTCAATGAAAGGCAAAGACCTATTTACATCATGATGAAGAAATGGTGGACAATCTTAAAGTAAACTATTGCAAGATGTATTCCAGTCGAATGGGTGGATTCACTCAGTGGATACTGTTGGTACTTCCTAAGATGTAATTATAAGTTGTAGATTTCACTATTAAAGCTGTCGAGATTCTTCTTCAGCAGGGCTTTTTATGGCTAAAAATTATTGGTTCAGCAAACTCCCTTTGGGATTAAAATTACATGCTATTCCAGGGTTTCGTCTGTTGGAGTCCATATATTTCATTTGTGCATCATTGACTACAAAATTGATGATTGATCTATCTAAAGTTAGGTTGTAAAGCGATTTTCCATTTTTGGTCAAAACCCAATTTGCTCGCCATAATTCCTGTTTTATTTGAATTCAGCTTGACTTCACACCTCCATATAGTGCCGAAATATATTTATCAGAAACAAAAGATCTCTATATCTGTAATGGGTTTTCGTAATCTACAATTTAAATGTGTAATGCTTCCAGATCAATGAGTTCGAATGGAGCAATTCCAAATCGGGCCCATCAATAATGATAAATGATTTGTCCGATTGTTAAAATTTCAAGGCTATCTCTCATGGAGGCCTACTCTGCATAAATATGCTTCATTTGAATTTCCTTTGAGCCAGCCGCTGTTCAACGCGCTCCAATGAAAGCTGTCCAATTCTGGGCGATCCTTGACTTTCTCCCATTCCCCATAGCCTCGATTTTATTTCCTTCTGCAGATTATATTCATAAATACGGTTGTTTAGCTTCTCTCGATATTCGAGATAGGTACTTTCAGAAGCCTTGGTTAAGAAACAAAGATCCAGCATGGCTTCAGTCATTTTTCATTCACTTTTGCCTAAAAGAGTGGAGTCTTCCATTGAAAACTCAACTAGTTTCCTTCTATTCAGGAATATGCCCCAAAATGAGTTGGCATTTTCGCCCTCGTAAATGAACTGGCGTCAATCAATTCTAAGGGGGCCTGACCATGCTTTCCTTTGGTTTGTCATAAGTCCAATCTGTAGAATTGATGATATGTATACGTGGATTTTCTTCCCGGAACTCTCCAAGCTTCTGAGATTATGACCTTATTCTCCAATCAAACAATGTTAGATGGATTTATTTACTTCTCAAAAAAGTACTTTGGAGAGTTGATAGGAATTACTTTGAAATCTTCCTTTTTTATGATCTAAGTTCCTTCTTCAGTATCTTTTTTACAGGAAACTAGTGGCAAAATTGAATTAGGGCTAAAACAAAACTTCCATCTGTAGGTGCTAAAGGAGTTTATTATTTTGAGTTAATATACTGTTTCATTTTCAAACAAAATTCTTTTTAGTTATAATAATAAAATGCTGAGATTATTCTCAGCAGGCTTTATTACTTTTACTTCTGTCCTTCTTTTAAGGTTTTAGGGAATTCTTCACTTCGGCTTTGACCTCAAGGAATTACCAAGTTCTTTCACCGCTATGGTCTTCCTCGCTCCAAGATTTGTCGGATGGAGCTGGCTCTTTTGAAGTTGCCAATGATATAAGTAAAGGTTGAGCATGCCATTTATCGAGTCAAGACATTAGTGAATTACATCCGTGATTGCGACATCCGAAATAGTCGGCTGATGCTATTATTTGATTTCAGCAAAGTCAAAGATGACGAGTTTGATTTGCCTTTGTTGTTCTTTGCGAAGGCGCTGTCCAGCCTCGATATTTCCAGAGCCAAACTGCTGATCCAGTCCTTCGGAAAGACCTCGATAAAAGATGTTATTATATATATATTCCAATTGAAGGTCTTGCCGTTTTTGAGAAGTACAGTCTCAGATTCGATTCTTGGATGTAATATTTTGATCCAGATTCGACTGCAAGCGGAATTTTACAATCGTATAAGTTCTGTGGTGCTGTCGTGAAGTCTACATTCTTGCTGATGTAACTGCTCAGCGTTTAAAGCCCTGATCAGGTTCAATGTTGTCGTTCAAGTTCAAATTCACGTTGATCAATCCTGGAGTTCTGTTGAACCCAGTCTTGTGAAAGATTTAAATTAGACTGATTTTCTTCACAGGGCATTCCATAAAGTCAGGAAGAATTCGAGTCGGAAGTTGCCATCAAGTTTCAGGGTCTGGTGATTTGCCGCCTGAGACGAAGGAGGATATTTCCATTGATCAGCTATCCTGAGGCCGTGATAAAGGTGCTCTTCCCAATGAAATTTGAAAGTTGGCCAGAATAATTCAGAAACATGAATAAGGTGCTTGGAATTTCTCCAGATTTACCTTGCTGAATTATTTGCAAAAAGATGTTGTGGTTTGAAGCTCTGACCTAAGTTTGGATTTCCGATACTTTAGATTCAGCGGAATTCTGATTTGTTTACCACATTTTGAAGCTCATTTACGCTTGGCTTCATCGGATCTGTTCGGTAGCGTAAACTCTCCAAGAGGAATCCGTCTCCCGATTTCTGAAGTTGGGACAATTTACGCTTTGGGAGGATATATGTGAAACTCCGCTTAAAAACGCCTTCCGTAGGGAAAAAGCTCGTTTGTTTAATTAGCATTTTGATAATCCAAATTCAATTGATGCTCATAGGCCACTGTTATTGTAGGCATAGCCACCTTTCGAAGCCTTTGCGTTGTAAATTTAGTATTCAACTCATTACTCAAGCTGTTGTCGAGCACATATTTGGTTTTCTTCGACAGTACACGAGTTTTCTGATCTGCCCGAGTTATGTATTGTGCTGACTTGATAGCCGAAAGCGTTCCATCGATTTTCACCAAGAGGTTCTGTCAAGGTTGCGCTTGATTCGATATTTTAAATCCATTCATTCCAATTGCGTTTTTGTTATTTGTTCGGTGGTGTCTAACCGATCCCGGTTGTAATCTTACGCTAGCTGCCAATAAATTAGAAAGCTGCATCTCGACTTAGGACCAGGTGGTGTGATATTCTGTAGAAAGGGTTCGTCCTTTTTGTTTCCCAAAACTTATAGCGTAAGTAATATTTATTGGAGATGTTTCAGCGCTTTAGTTTCCGTAATGGAAATAGAAGCCGAAGCGCACTCAGCGAGTCACCGGAGCTAGCCACACGTCAAGGCGCGACGGTCACGGGTCACTGAAGGTTTCCTGTTATCTTGATATATGAGAACGAAGGTGTGATACCAATGAGTTTTTTCATTTAGATCTGCCCGATTCTTGGCATTCCGCTCGATGATGAAATTTTCTACTGAGTTGATCAGGTTTTCCTGATAGATCGGACTAGGCTTTCGTTGATTACAGGTCGTTCGATTTCGTGATTTGGCTGAGGTCTTGTTCGCAGATATTGTTGAAGGAAGTAGTTGCCGGGAAATTCACTTTTTTACCCCATTTGTCACTGTAGTTTTAGGACCAATTGCATTGGTTGCTGATATACCAATGTCATTTCCCGCCCGAGAAAGATTGTTTCCTCCTCTTCCCCCTCCGCCACCACCACCGCGGAGGCATTAGCACTTACGCTGCGAGGTATCTTGGCTTGAGGAAATTTTGCTGATTGATGTTATTGAAAAAGAACCCAGAATTGGAAAATCCGGCTGGTTCTCCTTTGAAGAGGTTGGACACTTTCCACCCGCTGAGTAGCGGGTCGTCTGGTCCATACCCTCCATAAAACTCTCCCAAAATTGTCCATTTTTTCGGTCATTCACGAAGAATAAGTGTTGATGGTTTTGGTTGTAGCGTTCCATCATCAAACCAGTTAATTCGGCTTTGCATCTGAACGCTGAATCGAGCATTCTACTCGTTCGATTGCGTCAGTGGAAGAATTTCGCAAGGCAATGCTTGGGTCCGGATGCCAAAAAACTCTTCTTCCATCCACGTTAATATTTTCTGCCACGGCCTCACCTTGCGCCTGGAGTTGCCCACCTTGCACCGTGAATACCAGGCCAATTTCTAATCAGGTCTTTTCTGCCTGGCATTTTCTTTGCGTCTTAAGGCTTTTGGATTAAAGGAGTGGTGTCTTTCCTCCTCTGCTCTACAACTGGATTGGTCCTTCGATGGACAATTTCGTCTAGGCACTTTATGATCTTCCAAAAAAGGACTAATTTCTCCAACATCTATCGGATCTCTGAAGTTGTGCGCTTTTGGTGATGGTCCACATATCCGATAATTTAATTTCATTTTGACATCAGTTTATTTGAGGTCCTTTGCGATTCAAATTTTACCCTGACCAACAGTCACCGTGCCTTACAAGCATGGTTGAACTGTGACGGTCTTGATCAGTAACATTTGCACGATTTCATTGGCAGTTTTGGTGACTCCATCTAGTACAGTTCCAGTAGATAATCCTCGCCGGCACGATCTTGGCCAGCAGGTCTTTGTCCAAAGGAAGGAAAAGCCAGTAGCTGCTAAAAAATCAGTAAAATAGTAAAAGTAGTTCTTTTTTCATATTGTTACAAATTTACTGCTTTTGGACTGTTTGCCCAATACGAAGGTTACTTGGGTATTCGATAAAAAATAAGAGTTGATGTGGGCAGGATAAATGCGATTTATTGCCCATTTGAACTATGAGAAAATTTTAAACTTTTGCCATGATCTCCGGATAGGATATTCAAAAGTGGCTGTCATCGTAGATCGCATTTCCATTTTTCATGGACAATACTTGAGGAGATTCATGGCGACGCCAAATTTTGATGCTACTAAATTCGAGAGTTCGCGGTTAGGCGATCAGATCTAAAAAGTATGGAACAACTTTTCCTCATCACCATTTTTCCATTTCCGAAGCAAGCGATCCAGTGGACACGCACTCCACGAGCAGCGGGTGCTGCTGCTTGAAGATCATTTACGGGAGTTTGATTCGCTGAGTGCTTTCGAATTTCGGCGATTTTGTCCGGGTTGAGTTAGTTATTCCAGTCATTTTTCTTTATTCTTTTACTTTTGGACATAGTGCAGGGAAGGAAATAGTTCCTTTCTAAAAGATTCAATCATTCATGAAAATATCCCCTTTTTTACCAATTAAGTTAAAGCATTTCTTTTTTTCGCGGTCTAGCTATCGGCTTTTCAGGGATGCAAAAGCCTCAGCCCCACCAGTAATCCTGGTCCTAGTCCCATGCCCTCCGCCAGCGATCTCGTCAGTTAAATGTGCCCGCTTCAGATTCCCAAGCTACTTTGGATAAGATTTCAATTCACAGATTCCGGGAATATGCTTTTTGAAGAGAAGGGCTTGTATGGGTATCTGGGAATCAATGTGACGTTGAAGTTGACTCGAAATGGGACGATCACTTGGAAAGGCAATGGAATGATCGTTGATCCAATTGACGGTGCCGGTTTTTGCGTCGAAGGACAAGTGGGCTTTAAAAAAGGAGGACTGGGGGAGTCTTTTCAAAATATTCTAAAATCCCAATCAATGCGCCATTCAGCCCTGTATTTGAGGTGGATCCGGAGGATTCAATTCCAAGGGATTTGGGAATCAAGGCATTTGAATTAGTTGACTTGGTGAGGCTCACTGACGCTTGATGTCTCGGAATGCAAATGATTGAGCAGCTTCCGGGAGGTAAGGAGATCGAAAATGGAGTGAGCAGAATCTGATCGTGTAAAGCAATCCATTGCTTCCTTAAAGACTTTGGTTGACTTGACCTGGGGCACAGTTGAAAGCCCCATTTCAAGTGGAAACTGGAAGGGATGCAGACCCGCATTTTTCGATCCAGGCCCTCAGGAAAGTTCGATTCCGAGAGTTTTTTGATGCGAATCAGAATTTTAATGTCGTGGCTAGGACTTGAAGGGAAAGGTGATTCTCATCCCGCATCGGCGGCGCCTTCGAGGGTTTTCACTCCCTAAATGACTCCAAATGAAAATTCCTAAAAGTGAATTGGAGATTATAATGCCACTCACAGTCAGTTATTGATCAACTGAATTCAGCTTTTTGGCCGAAAATCTAGCGAATAAAGTTATTTCAAGTGGATAAGAAAAAACCACGATTGATTCCTCCAATATCAAAAACGCAGGCTTTGGAGGACATTGATAGCCGTGAGCATGGATTTCTTTTGCCGAGCAAAAGCAATGGTAAGTCTTTGGAAGGGACAATTTTATGTTTTTACAGTAGAAAACCTGCTTAGATGCCGAAAACCCGACAAGCTGATTTTCGGGATTTCAACTTCAAAACTCGAAAGTGGAAATCTCGGAAGCGCCAAACAGCATCGGGACCTGAAAAAGCGAAAAATCATCAAGAATATTGAGCGAGGGGCCGTTTTTTCCCGATGGGCGAGCTGATCGGACGAGAGTATGGGAAGCATTCAAGATCGATTGGGGCTTTCCACACCAATTGTGATTTTGAAGATTCCAAAACCTGCAAATTATTTCCTGCTGGATTCTATCGATGAAAAATGAAGATTACTGCATCCAGTTGAAAGCTACGGGGAAAGTTAGGAGTGGACTGGAATAAAAAAAAGCGGATCTTTTGCGACCATCAGTTTTTGCAACAGATCTACTTCAAGGACAAAGCTAATTCTCTCAAAAATGGGGACAGGGTTTAAGGATTAATCTTAACCCAAGCTCGCCCAGCTTTAGAGAGCGAAAATCTTGGATGAAATGGGACCTATGATTTCATGAAATCAATGCTGCACCGGAATCACTACTCCTTATAACAATTGACCCAGTTTCTTCAAAACAGGGATCTTTGCGAGTAAACAGAGCAAAGACCAATTACAATCCCACTGGGGAGTAGGCACCGCCTGCAGTGTATTTTTCATAAACTTTTTGAATCGGAAACTTGGCTATTTTCCCCCCTACGGTATATACCTTGAAAATTTTCCGATTTACCCCTGGCAAGATATAGATAAGGATGAGCACATAGCTTCCTGAATGGAGCCTAGATCCAGTTGCATACCAGATAAGTAAAAAATTATTCACGAAAAATCAATTTCATCGCGATATTACCGATTCAATAAGCTTGAATATTTCCTCTGAAGCCCGGATTAAATTAAACTACAAAAGCTCCGAGCGCTATGTTAGCTAGCAGCGGATTCAAAAACCGAAGTAATCTGCAACTCCGTAGTTAATAGTATTCAAGCTTATGGTTATAACGTTAAGGCTCCTTCTCTTGTTTTTTTTAAAAAATTCTATTTGATGATCAAATAAAACAGTAAGCCAATTATCCGCCCACAAGTAATTGCCCTCCAATACTTAAGCCAGCTTCCAATAGCGTTTCGTTGGAATTCAAATATTTGATTTCCCAAAAGGAGGCTGCAAACGCAGTAACTAAGGTGTAAATAAATAATGCCTACGATATCATCAAATTGCTTGCAATTCCCATCATTACGCTGGAACTCACCTCACCCTTTGCTTTATATTCATGATTACAGCAAGTGTAGCTGATGGATCTGTTGGCGCTGCTAAAGATGCAGCACCAGAACTAATCAGCGATTATCACATAACTGAATTCGAAAATGTGAATGAAAAAGTAAAAGGTTAAAAAACATAAAAGGAATACAGAAATGAATGCAAAGACCACATTTCCATGGACTGTTAATGGTAGGATTTTGCTTCCTGTAGGTCCGAGTTTTTGTATTGAAAGAACCGCCTATGAAAAGGTTATGACCAGATAGGATATGGAAAAGTAATGGATCTGTATGATCCACAAACTCGGATGGATATAATTCCTGATAAGTCGGGAATTAAGAAGGATTTCGGCTAGGATATACCCTTGAGATTTTGGGCAGTTTTATTTTTTCTGCCACTCTCCCGCGATATATCCAACGAATATTAATATCCCCCGATACTCAAGATTACGTGGCATAATTTCTTTTGTTGGTTGTTTGGAGAACAAAATCTAAATACATTTTCAAAAGATTTACTTATAAAAGTTATTTAGGTTTCGAATATCCCTAAACTGCTTTGAGATTCTTTTTAATAAAGGCACCTACTTTTCCTTGCTTATCCCATACATACCATGAGGAAGCTTTCGGGAGAAAGCCTGAAAGTAAACGTAAAAAACTTATTAAGCATTGGGAGTGGATCAACTTTCTAACTTGGAAACAACAATTTTTTGTCTAAAAAACTGAGAAGAAAAGCGTTATCAGTGCCCTTTGGACTATTACTATAAATTTAAAGCCTGGAGATTTCAATAAACTGCTTGTGCTAGATTGAAACCAAAAAAAGCCGGTCCCAAAGGGACGGGCCTCTTCATCGGGTTTCACAGGTTAATCACTTCATCTTTTTCATAAGCGCGAGAGCATCTGCTTGATGCTTCGTTCCAGGAAGTTTTAGAATCTGATCGATCTTACTTTTTTGAAATTTTTCTCCATTTTCATCGCGGATACGGATCGACATGGCGAATTTCAACCACCGAAAGGGTTTCAATTGGTGCTTCGAAGGATCGTGAAGGATCGCTTCTTGCGATTTGGGTTTCACGGGCTCTGCGCACCGAACGCAGCGCAATCCGTACGGGCGCAATCCCCCGATCCACAGCCGCCTTGAGGATTCATCAGCTGCTGTTTCCCGAGATATAGCCTACGAGATAAGCAGCTTTTGCATTGGGAAAAGGTTCTCATCATTCCCCTCGGACTAATATCAGAAGTAGCGGGTAACGCCGCCTCTTCCGATTCTTTGCTCCAGCGGATAGTCCAGTTCATCCTGTCTCAAAAAGGCGAGCAGTTCCTGTGGATCAAAAATTCCGTCGTTTTCTTTTTTTGCTTGTGCCATGATTTTTTGAGGTTTAAGTGGAATAGTTAAGATTTGAATTGCGCATGGTAGTGCCTTCAGCTGAGGTCAGATCCGGTGGAGGGATGGTGATATTTTAAAAGTCCCCAGTCCTGTCATCAGGCCGATTTATTATCACTCCACATGATGAATGCCAAGCCACATGACCAAAAACTTCATGACCGTAAAGTCCAGCGACTCGCCGATTCGAAACTACTACGCAAGCCAGGGGGCTTACCAGAGGGTTTGTGGCACAACCGTTGTATCCAGAACGGTACTTTTCGGAACATAATAGACCACCACATCATTAGATCCAAACGAAATTCGCTGGTTATAAAAGCATGTTTTGCTCAATCGTGACGGTTTCCCATCGACAATCTCCTATACACCACGTCATTTAGAGAAGGTATGTGAGATTCCAGTGGAAAACGCAATCCACACGTACTTCCAACCAGCTTACCGAAATAGGACTTCCTGCATTGCGGCAAATTGCTCATTGATGGTAAAAAACTGCGTTGGGGTTTTCCAAGAGTTTCACATGGACACGCACGCGCTCTTTTAATTACGCGTACTCCTCAGCAGGTTTGGAGGACCAAATAGATGCTTGGGCGTGCTGGGAAAGTGAAAGGAAATTCGAAGCTGTTCCTCCAAAACTACTTAATTTCAATCTGAAATTGGATAGCAAAGAAACTGTCGTTCCCATCCTAAGGAAAGCCCAGTGTGAATCGTAATCAATCCATGGAACTTCAAAATGCTTTCCCGTACGGGGACTCCAATAGATACTTCCACCTTGGAAATTGATTATATCGACCCTACTCATCTGGGCAGGTTGCTCTCATTAGTCCAATGGAAAGCCCCAAGAAACTTTGCTTCCCAGCCCCAAAACTTCGGAATATTTCCGCCGGATTCGCTCCGTGAACCTCCCAAAAGGGGGGCCCTTTGGGCTTGGGCCTCCAATAAAATTTGCTCCCCCACCCCCTTGGGGGAAAAAAATTGATTTGTACCCTTACCGGACCCTCCCCACCCCGGAGTAAGCAGTTTCAAATTTCTGTTTTGGGATACCCTTGAAAAAAAAAAAAACTCCCGCTTTTTCCCCAAGGCCCCCCAAAAGGAGGGGTCCCCAAAACGCGGCGCGGGATTCAATCCATTTGTACTTTCATGAGGGCCCGATTAGACGGATGATAGGTAATTGGAACCGTTGGACAATAATGCTGAAATCGCCGACACCGTCTGGGCATCTAATCTCTCTCTTTTT